>OCHE01000863.1_pt1 | contig 31121 bp, 28 predicted proteins | sample 1538681 | NCBI WGS metagenome assembly OCHE01 (sample SAMN04571717, study PRJEB22368) | human gut metagenome | biome: human gut; material: stool | host: Homo sapiens | place: Luxembourg | collected 2012-08-17
GCTGTCGAAACTTGAACGAACGCAAATCATCAAAGGAGCCACGCGGTCATTTTCTGCAGATTCTTGATTCTGGATGTTGAGCACGCCACAGGAAGCAGCAGCCCCAGCCACCACACGGGAGCCACCCATCCATAAGTTTCGCAATTACGGATTCAAAAAGTCTGTAATTAAGAAAAGGACCATGGATTACTCCACAGTCCCATTTCTCTTATTTTAATCGTTTATTCCTTCTCCTGCAAGACCTCTTCATACTTTTTCAGTATCAATCCCTGAATCTGATCCCTTGTAGCGGAATTGATCGGATGTGCGATATCCCGGAAATCTCCGTCGCCGGCTTTTCTGCTCGGCATCGCGATAAACAATCCTTTTTCCCCTTCGATCACTTTGATATCATGTACGACAAATTCATCATCGATTGTGATAGATACCACGGCTTTCATCTTGCCTTCTTTTTCCACCTTGCGGATTCTAACGTCTGTAATCTGCATATGTATCCCCCTTCTAGTCTCTCCCTAGAGCATATATCTTTCGTTGTTTTCTGCAACAATCCGGACAGCATCGTCTCCGGAATAAAATGTATTTGCCCGAAGCGTTCCATGGCTCTCCACAATGCAGTTTTCTACATGCGTATTATCGCCAATATATGCATCATTCAAGATAATCGAATTCTTGATCACGCAATTTTTTCCTACAAACACTTTCTTAAACAAAACAGAATTTTCTACCCTGCCGTTTATAATACATCCACTGGCGATCAGACTGTTGCTGACATCCGATCCCATATTGTATTTTGCCGGCGGAAGATCATCCACTTTCGAATAAATCTTCGGCTCTTCGCGGAAAAAGTACTTTCTCACATCCGGTTTCAAAAAGTCCATATTTGTACGGAAGTAATCATCTACACTTGCAATATTACTCCAGTAACTATTCAGTTTATATCCATACACACGCTTTACATTGCGGTAACGCACCAGCACATCCGTAACAAAATCAAACCGGTTTTCCTCCGCTGATTTTTCGAGAATTTCGATCAGCTGTCTTCTCCGGATAATATACACTCCTGTGGAAATCGTATTGGATTGTGCCACCAGCGGTTTTTCCTCAAAATCCGTGATCCGGGAATCTTCATTCATACGGACGACTCCGAAACGGCTGACATCCGCATCCGCCGGCATATCCTTGCACGCAATGGTAATATCTGCTTTCTTTGCGATATGAAACTCCAGCAGGTCATTGTAATCCATCTTATACACACAGTCACCGCTGGATATGATCACATACGGTTCGTGACGGTTTTTCAGGAAATCAATATTCTGATACATGGCATCTGCCGTGCCACGATACCAGTCACTGTTTTCTGCCGTAACGGTTGGTGTAAACAGATACAGACCTCCCTGTTTTCTTCCAAAATCCCACCATTTTGAAGAACTTAAATGTTCATTCAGTGAACGGGAATTATACTGTGTGAGTACCGCAACTGTCTGTACATGCGAATTGCTCATGTTACTTAAGACAAAGTCAATGCAGCGGAAACTTCCGCCGACCGGCATCGCCGGAATCGCACGTTTTCTGGACAGTTCTCCCATCCGGTTGTTATTGCCACCCGCCAAAATAATTCCTACTGCTTTCATTTTCTGTCACCTGCCTTAATGATTACTTCGCCGCCTGCCAATACCCCGTCTGGATAATCTTCTTTTACTGTCACACCGGAAATGGCTGTGTTTTTGCCCACCTTTACATTCTCCGGAACAACAGAATCGTCTCCAATCGTTACCAGTCCAAACGAATAAACACTCTCGTTTAATTTGTTTGGTGCTGCTTCTCCTATTCCCAGTGTTACCCCATCTTCAATTCTGCAGTTTTCTGCAATTATGGATTTGTCGATCGTTACATCCCTGCCGATACTGGTATCCTTCATAATAATGGAATCCCGCACGACAGCCCCTGGTCCGATATATACGTTTGGTCCGATTACCGAATTGATCACCGCTCCATGAATCTCTGCTGCCTCCCCAATAATGCAGCGCTCCACTTTTGCCCCCGGTGCTATGTACTGTGGCTCAATCGTATCGCACTTCGTGTAAATCTTCCAGAATTCCTCATAGAGATTGAATTCCGGAATCAGATCAATCAGCTCCATATTGGCTTCCCAATATGAGCCAAGTGTTCCCACATCCTTCCAGTAACCGTTGAACTCATATGCAAAAAGCCTCTTGTTGTTTTTGAAGCAATACGGAATAATATGCTTTCCGAAATCACAGCTCTGCTGATCTTTTAATTCGATAAGAGCATCTCTTAATACTTTCCAGGAGAAAATATAAATTCCCATGGATGCCAGATTACTCCGCGGTTTTTCCGGTTTTTCCTCAAAATCCTGAATCTTTTTGTTTTCATCCGCAATCACAATTCCGAAACGACTTGCCTCCTCCATGGAAACAGGCATCGTCGCAATCGTCACATCCGCATGATTTGCCTTATGGAAGTCCAGCATAACCTCATAATCCATCTTATAAATATGATCTCCGGAAAGGATCAGAACATATTCCGGATTATAACTTTCCATATAGCGCAGATTCTGATAAATGGCATTGGCTGTACCGGTATACCATTCACTGTTATTGCTTCTCTCATACGGTGGAAGTACGGTCACTCCACCATTGTTCCGATCGAGATCCCACGGAATGCCGATGCCGATATGTGTATTCAGCCGGAGTGGCTGATACTGCGTCAGCACACCAACCGTATCAATTCCGGAATTGATACAATTGCTGAGTGGAAAATCGATAATTCTGTACTTGCCGCCAAATGCTACTGCCGGCTTGGCGACGTCCGATGTCAGAACTCCAAGTCTGCTGCCCTGACCGCCTGCTAAAAGCATGGCTATCATTTCTTTCTTAATCACGTCATCACTCCTCGTCTGTTCTAAATATTATGTTTGTTTCTTACTATTACCGTAGTATATCATATTATCCTTTTATGTACAACAGTTTATACAAAAATGCTGAGTTTTTTTGTTGTTTTTTGGCAAAATGCACAACATATTTTCGGGTGCGCCTTTGGTTACAGAGTGGTATAATAGAAAAAAATTATAAAATAGGTAGGTAATCCTGATGTATAAATTAAAATTTAATGACCCCATTCATATTCACTTTATCGGAATTGGCGGAATCAGCATGAGCGGACTCGCTGAAATTCTTCTGGAAAAAGGCTTCACTATTTCCGGGTCCGATGCAAAAGAATCCGATCTTACCCGCATGCTCGCATCCAAAGGTGCTCAGATTTTTTATGGACAAAGTGCTGAAAATATCATTCCCGGCATTGATCTGGTTGTCTACACAGCCGCAATCCATCCGGATAATCCGGAATTTGCAGAGGCCAGATCCCAGGGACTGCCAATGCTCTCCCGTGCAGAACTGCTTGGACAGATCATGGACAACTACAACAATTCCGTTGCCGTTGCCGGAACCCACGGCAAAACAACCACAACTTCCATGATCAGTGAGATTCTTCTTGCTGCGAAATCCGATCCGACCATCACTGTTGGCGGAATTCTTCCCTCTATCGGAGGAAACCTGCGTGTCGGTCATTCCGGAATCTTTGTTTCGGAGGCCTGTGAATACACCAACAGTTTCCTGAATTTCCGTCCAAAATACAGCATCATCTTAAATGTAGAAGCAGAACATCTGGACTTTTTCAAGGATATCAACGACATCCGTCGTTCTTTCCGTAAATTTGCCGGCAATACACTGGCAGACGGAGCAACCATTATCAATGGAGAAATTGCAGACCATCAGGAACTGACCGACGGACTTCCACAGCAGATCATCACCTACGGTTTTGATGATTCCTGTGAATATTATGCAGATAATCTGACATATGATGACAAAGCCTGTCCTTCTTTTACCGCCATGCACAACAAAGAGGCCATCTGTGAAATCAAACTTGCCGTTCCCGGACGACACAATGCCGGAAATGCCATGGCCGCCATCGCCCTTGCCTGTACCATGGGAATCAGCACAGATGCCATCATCAGAGGTCTGGACGCTTTCCACGGTGCCAACCGCCGTTTCCAGTACAAAGGAACCGTAGACGGTGTCACCATCATTGACGATTATGCACATCATCCGACAGAGATCCGCGCTACACTGACCGCCGCGCAGAAATATCCGCATAAGCGTCTGGTGCTGGTATTCCAGCCACACACCTACTCCCGCACCAAAGCTTTTCTGGATGATTTTGCCGAAGTACTTTCCATGGCAGATGTCATTGTTCTGGCAGACATCTTTGCTGCCCGCGAACAGAATACCTTCGGTGTAAGCTCGAAAGATATTCTGGAGCGCCTGACAGCTAAAGGAAAAGACGCGCACTATTTTCCTTCTTTTGAAGAGATCGAAAAGTTTTTATTAAAAAATTGTATGAACGGAGATCTGTTGATAACCATGGGAGCCGGAAATGTCGTAGAAATCGGCGAATCCCTCCTTGGAAAATAACTTATCCACATTATCCACATAGAAACGTTGATTCTTTCTTCGTTCTGTGTGGATTTTTTGTCTATATTTATCCACTCCTTTCCGTTTTGAATTTGTACGTTTTGGTGGACTTATCCACTTTATCCACAATGTTGTTCACAATCAGTATCCCCCTGATTACCAGGGATTTACGGGTGTTTTTCTTCTTCCATTTGGAAAATGATTGTGCTATAATCACAAATGCATAATAAGAAAGGTACTATGACATATGATAAACATTCAGCTGCACAATGATTGTCCAGCCACGGACACAATCGTTCCCAACCAGTTTATTGACCGCTTTATGCCGTCAGCAAACGGGGAATTTGTTAAGGTATATTTATATTTATTACGGTGCATCCATTCTCATGCATCAAATTGTACAATTTCTGAAATTGCTGACAAATTTAACAATACAGAAATGGACATTCAGCGTGCACTGCGTTACTGGCAGAAAGAAGGACTCCTCTCTCTGGAGGAAACCGCCGACGGTAAATTGTGCGGAATCGGTCTTCTTCCGTTTCCAGAAGATTCCACAGACACAAAAGAGGCATCTTCCTCTCCTGCCCCGTCTGCTGTTTCCCTGGAAGAAACACCGGCATCCGCTGCAGGGGAAACGTTTTGTGCCTCCCAGCCTGTGAATCTGCCACAGGAACCGCAGATCCGCCATTATACGCTGGATGAAATCGCAGAATTTCAGAAAAATCCGGATATTCAGGAAATGCTTTTTGTCGTGGAAACCTATATCCGGCATCCATTCAGTGAGAATGATATCAACACGATCTTATTCTGGCATGAAGATCTTCACTTTTCTGCCGAACTGATCGTCTATCTGGTGGAATATTGCGTCAGCAAAGGACATACAAATCTTCGTTATCTGAATAAAGTGGCACTGGCATGGCATGAGAAAAAAATTACTTCTGTGGAACAGGCCAAAAGTGAAGCCGCCGTCCGCAGCAAAGCGTACTACGCCGTCATGAAAGCTTTCGGCATCACAGGAAGAAACCTTATCGATTCCGAAACAGCCATGATCCGCAAATGGACCAAAGAATACGCTTTTGATCTGTCATTGATCCAGGAAGCCTGTGCCCGCACCATTTCCAGTACCGGTCAGTCAAGTTTCAGTTATGCCGATTCTATTCTGACCAGCTGGTATAACGACAAGGTACATTCTCTGGAAGATGTCAAACGCCTCGACGCCACCCATCAGCAAAAGAAAAAGGAGAGAGCCGCAGTGAAAGCAAATGCAGCCGCTTCTCCGAAGAAAAACAATTTTAATAACTTTGAATCCCGTGAAAATGACTATAAGAGTCTGGAAGCCATGCTTTTAAACTCTCCGATCCGGTCATAATCACTCCCATATCATCTGTTGAGCAATAAAAGGAGAATCAAATGCCGCTTTCCAATGCACAGTATGATGAGATCATGCATGAATACGATGAGCGCCAACTGCATAACCGTCATATTCTCGAAACACGGCGTGCGGAGGTTTTAAAAAAGCTTCCCCGTCTGAAGGAAATTGATGCAAGTGTTGCATCTTCTTCCGTCCGTCAGGCGCGTCTGCATCTTGATGGAGATACCAATGCACTGGCCTCCTTAAAGCAGGAACTAAGTGCCCTGTCTCTGGAACGGCAGCAGCTCCTTACTGCAAGCGGGTATCCGGCAGACTATCTGGACCCGGTTTATACCTGTCCGGATTGCAAAGACAGCGGGTATATCGACGGGAAAAAATGCCACTGTTTTAAACAGGCAATTATCAATACCGTCTATGCCCAGTCCAACATTCGCCAAATACTCCGTATTGAAAATTTTGACAATTTCCGCTACGATTTTTATTCGAAAGAGGAAAAAAATCCGCTGACAGGACTTTCTTCTTATGAAACCGCACAAAAAGCGGTGCGGGAATGTCATTATTTTATTGACGATTTTGATCACAAGCCAAAAAATCTGCTGTTTTACGGAAAAACCGGTGTCGGAAAAACTTTTCTGACAAACTGTGTTGCCAAAGAACTTCTTGACCACGGATATTCCGTAATTTACTTTACAGCATTTCAATTATTTGATATATTAAGCAAAGGTGTGTTTGAAAAAGATTCCGATGCAATTGCCACACACCAGAATATTTTCGACTGCGATTTGTTAGTCATCGACGACCTGGGAACAGAACTGATTAACTCTTTTACCTCTTCCCAGCTGTTTTTGTGTGTGAATGAACGGCTGATCCGGCAAAAATCCACCATTATTTCTACCAACCTGAGTGTGGAACGGATCAAGGAGTCCTATTCTGAACGAACATTTTCACGTATTTTAGATTCCTATACTTTTATCAATCTGTTCACTGAAGAAGATATCCGCAAACAGAAACGCACACGTATCATTTCCAGATAATACCCCATAGTTATGGGTCTATTATATGCATATATGTTTATCAATTAATTTAAACCTGGAGGAAAATCATGCCAAACGACGAAAGAATTTTGGAAACCATGCCAACCGGTACTCTCGGACTGATTCCGACTGCAAGCTGTATGGAATTAGGAAAAAAAGTAGACAGCTATCTGTCCACCTGGAGAGAGCATCGCGAACACGAGCATCACAACGATATTGCTTTCAAGGAATATCACAAAGAGAGCTACATCATCGAGCCTCATATTCCACGATTTGGTTCCGGAGAAGCGAAATGTGTTATCAATCAGTCTGTCCGGGGCTATGACCTCTATATCATGGTAGATGTTACGAACTACAGCATGACCTATTCACTCTGCGGACATACCAATCATATGTCTCCAGATGATCACTTTGCGGATTTAAAGCGTGTCATTGCTGCAGTCGGCGGAAAAGCCCGCCGTATCACTGTCATTCTTCCATTCCTGTACGAAAGCCGTCAGCACAGAAGAACTGCCCGTGAATCTCTTGACTGCCCATTAGCACTGCAGGAGCTTTACAATATGGGAATCGACAACATCATCACATTTGATGCTCACGATCCTCGTGTTATGAATGCTATTCCTCTGAATGGCTTTGAGAATGTAATGCCTTCCTATCAGTTCATCAAAGGTATCTTAAAGAACGTAAAGGATCTGACCATTGATGCCGAGCATCTGATGATCATCAGCCCGGACGAAGGTGCCACCAACCGTGCAATTTACCTTGCAAACGTACTTGGCATTGATATGGGTATGTTTTACAAGAGACGTGACTTCAGCCGTGTCGTAGACGGACGTAACCCGATCGTTGCCCATGAATTCTTAGGCTCCAACGTCGAAGGCAAAGATGTACTGATCATTGATGATATGATTTCCTCCGGCGAAAGCATGATTGACACTGCACGTGAATTAAAGAAGCGTAAAGCAAACCGTATTTTCGTTGTTTCTACGTTCGGATTATTCACAAACGGACTTGCTTCTTTCGATAAAGCATACGAAGAAGGCCTGATTTACCGTGTAGTAACCACAAACCTGATTTATCAGACTCCGGAGCTTCTCTCCCGCGAGTACTATATCAGCTGCGATATGAGTAAATATATTGCATATATCATTGATACTTTAAATCATGATTCTTCTATCAGCGATCTGTTGAATCCATACGATCGTATCAAGAATTATGTAAAGAAGTACAACGATGCAAAAAATGCGTAATTATTTCATGACAATCTCATAAAAAACGCAGACGAAAAGCGTGTGAAAATTTTCTGGTTTTCACACGCTTTTGTTCTGCATTGCAGCCCTGAACTATTTCTTTTCATCCTCGATGATATGCCCGTTGTCAAGATTCGGCTGTATAAACATTTCCCTTGCATATTCCATTAAAGTTTCAGAATATTCTGCTGTATGCTCGTTACGCTTCATAATCTGTGCCAGATGCACCCCGTGTTCTACCCACGCTTTGCCGTCTGTAGCGGCGTTTAACATCATAGGCTGTAGATTATCCATCACACGCGCGAACTTTGCTTCTGGCGTCTTCTGCGCCTCAAATTCAAGCCACAAATCATACAGCATCTTTCCCTGTTCTTCCGGAAGAAGACCATAAATCCGGTCGGCCGCTTTTTTCTCCCGGTCAGCCTGTGTCTTCTTTCCCTCCTCATCATAAGCATAAGTATCTCCGGCATCAATCTCCACCAGATCATGGATTAAAAGCATGCCGATTGTATGAAGCACATCAATCGGTTCATTCGCATACTCACTGAGCAGCATGGTCATGATCGCCATATGCCAGGCATGCTCCGCATCATTTTCCTTCCGCCTGCCATCCGATAAATACGTTTGTCTCCCAATAAATTTTTCCCTGTCAATTTCCCGGATAAAAGCAAACTGCTGGTCTAAGCGCTTTTTTGTGTTTTCGTCCATGTGATTTTCCTCTTTTTTATTTCTAATTTCATGCTCACCTGATTTTGAAAAGGAAGTGACCACCATAATTCTTCAAAGAATTTGCTTTGCCTTTTCATTTGTAACACTCCTCCTTGTGCTTTTGCATACTTGTTTTGTATCAATGATTTTATCTTATCACAAGTCGAAGCTGAAAACTACTCCCCTATGTCTGTACCTGCAAACATTTGCAAGCGGCTGTTCATAGGTTTCTCTGCGAACAGTTACAGTTACAATTCGTTATCGTATACAGGTTCTTTACAAAAATAAGCCGTTTATTATTTTTTCCCGAAGTGGAACAATCCTTTCTTTTCGTATGGCTCATTGGAACTACCGGTCATCTCATAACCGATTTCATGGATTGCTTTCTTTGCCCACGGAATATCAATCGGCTCTTCGCTGATGATAACCGTCTCTCCATCCCGTGCGGAAGATGTCACTTTTTTTACTTTAAAATTTTTGCGAATCACGTCATTCATGTGAGATTCGCACATGCCACACATCATGCCATCAATTTTTAAGGTTGTTTTGATCATTGTGTCTGCTCCTTTTATAATATCTGAAAGATTTTTATTTTTGCATTATGTTTCAAATGATGCATAGAAATTTATAATATCCGGCGACATTATAGATCCCCTTATTGCATTATTTTCACACTTATAGTATACCCCCATAGGGTATTTGTCAAATATTCTCCAAAAAGACGATAGTTTTTATCATTAAAGAAAATGGGCAAAACGTTACGATGGCATTGTGAGGACATATGCAATTTTTCTTGCCTTCTATGTCCCTCTCTTTGCTCTCGTTGGGACATATGCGCTCTTTCTTGTCTTCTATGTCCCATTACTTTTCAAAAACAGGACATAATGCTGAACTTTTTGTCTATATGTCCCCTTAGCTTCTGAAACGGGACATTTCAATATTTTTTTTGCTCATATGTCCCGCCAACTTTTGAAAGTTGGACATTTCAATGATCTTTTTGCTTATATGTCCCGCCGGATGTTTTCACAAGCTGCGATAAAAATAAACGCTTCTTTGCTTTTGTTGTAAAAAAAGGGCTTCATGATATCATAATCATATCATCTCCAGATGTGCCGTTTCATCCGTGCCAATATCTGTGATAAAACAGGAGGAATTAATGTCCGCTTTAAAACAATCTGAACTGACAACACTGGAACAATACGAATTACTTCCAGAAGATTCTCATATAGAAGTATTTGAAGGCATTCCTTATAATATGGCAAGTCCTTCACAGGAACACCAGACCATTTCCGTGGAACTTTCGACTACGATCAACAATTATATCAAAAAACAACATGGTTCATGCCGCGTTTTTTGTGCCCTTTTGATGTAAAACTAAACGATTCGCCTCTGACCATCGTACAGCCGGATCTCTTAGTCATCTGTGATAAAAATAAACTGGATGGAAAACGCTGCAATGGTGCTCCTGATTTTATTATAGAAATTGTATCGCCTGGAAATCCTGCGGACGATTATATCCGCAAACTTTACTACTATAAAAACGCCGATGTACGTGAATACTGGATTGTTGATCCACACCGCCGGACGGTTCCCGTAAATTTTTTGAACAGGATATTCTTAATATTCAATATTTCTTTGAGGCTACTATTAAAGTGAATATTTATGATGGTCTGTATATTGATTTTTCTGAAATTGATGTGTTGTTAAATTGATGTAAAAATGTCCGTGTCAGTAAGTTCTTACTGACACGGATCTATTATTGACTCTGGCTGATATTTCCAACCAACCTATGGAAACATAATGCTATTAAAATATTACACTTGCTTTGCTGTTTTTTTCATTATATATCTCTTATCCTGCATACACAACTTCTTTAAACGGAGCACCTTTTTTCAATGGAAAATATTTTATGCATTTAATATATCCTATTTGTTTATCAGAAATTTTTTGTACTCTTAATAACATTTTTCCCGATTTACAATAAATGTTTTTTATTTTTATCTGATCACCTTCACTTAAAATAAAGGCCTTTCCCTTACAATTTTTCTTCGTATATACCGTAATATGATAGTTAGCGGTCAACTTGCCTCCATTATTTTCTAATGCCCAACATTCAAAGTCTTTTGTGACATTACTACTTTGAACAAGTTTTCCTTTGGAATATATGTAATCAAAATACACACTAATTCCGCCAAGTTCATAATTCTGTTGATAAATACCTACTGTTATTTTATTTCCAGATACAGCTTTTACCTCACCATTTGTATGATATCCCAATTTACCAGAGCCATAGAATTTGTTCATATTAAGTACACATTTTAGTTTTCCATTTTTGTACTGATACAAACCACAATAATACGCATCTCCATCATCTCCTGGATTATAAAGATACAAATAAACCTTTCCGTTTTTTAATGTGCATAGGCTTGCTTCGATTCCATAATAATAGCAGTCTTTCTTATATAGAACTTTTTTCCCATTAATTTCAACTTTCAAGCCAACATTCCACTCGTCAGCCTCCAAACTAACACTACTTATCCTGATGGTATCCGCTTTTCCATCTCCAGTCACATCATATCCATTATATGTAGTATTTAAAGACAATTTTGCTTTTGCTGGATTTTTTACATTTGCATTTTTCGCATATGCCGCCTGTGGCATTCCCACGCTAAGGATCATCGCACATACAATAAAGACGATGAGTGATACTTTCATTGTTAATGATTTTTTTCGAAATATTTCATTTTCCCACTCTCCTTTATTTCCATTTTCATATTATATCTGCCAGAATACTTTTCTCCAGCATGATTATATGCTTTTATTGTATCAGAAAAAAATATAAAAACAATCCATTCTGCTTCTCTATTTTATAATAAGAATTTCCTTGAAGCAGATATACCAAAACTGCCCAAGGAAATTTCCGCACTTAAAATAGAATAATATGACAACATATTTTACCATTTTATTTTATTAACTTTTTTCCAATCTTGACTATCTCTATATGTAAAATACGAAGAAGTAATTTTGTCAATTTGCCCTTTTACTCTTCTATTTTTCATCAATATCTTTTTGTCTGTGCCATCTAAATTACTGCAAACAATATTGCAATAATAATCTATATACGATCCATCAAAATCTGCTTTATTATAATTTTTTATATACTCTGCATAATATATTTTATTTCCGTTAATATGATAAGCAATTATTTGTTTAGCCAAAGTCTTTGCCTTGTTATTTTTCATATTATAAATACGAATCTTCTGTGGACTCGAATCTCCTTCATATCCATGGCATACTAAATATTTACCAGACATAACCGCAGTTGTAACATCCGCCATAACTTTTTCCTTTTTTTGCGTTTTTAGATTATAGCAATAAAGATTTCCAGGATCAATTCCTATTGTGCAATATATTTTATTTCCATACACTCCAACAATAGCTCCGTCCTCTTCATTATTTACACCAAATAGCTTATTTGTTTTTCCATTTTGCAAATCTGTTTTGTAAAACACACATTTACTAATGGTACTATCGTATTGTTCAACAACATAATATGCTATTTTTCCATTTGTAAAAATACGTGAAGACACATTCTGATCAGATCCAAATTTTCCTTCTTTTTTCCCTTTCTTCCAATATACATTCCATCTTCCAGTTTCATTCGAATAATTTGCATAAAACTCAGTTGTTCCAACTTTTTGCTTTCCTTGCTGTGCCAAATTAATTGTTTTATATTTCTCTGCTGCCTGTATTTCTGTACACTGTGTTTTCAAGCAAAGAAAACATAATGCGATTAATAATATTACTCCTGCTTTATTATATTTTTTCATCTGAATTTCTCTTCTTTATTTTTTTAATAACAATTTTTTCATTTGCTTTCCCGATATAAGTTCCATTGACGATACCGACTGATACTCATATTTTCCCAAGACATTATTAACTTTTGCATAATACTCATCTTCTGTAACTGCTTCACTTTTCAAAAATGACGGTCCAGTATATATATAATAAGAATTAAAAACCTTTTGACCTTGAAAAAGCTGTTTTGTTCCATTCTTATCAAATGAATATACACTTTGAAATCCGTAATCCAAAATCCCTTTACCGCTTTTATCCGAATAATAAAATTCTATTTTCCTTGATTCCATATTAGTGCTTGTTGTTCTCACACCAAAACAATTCACTTTCAAATCCTTATCATAAAAAATAACAACTACCGAATTTCTATAATAGTATACTAATAACGGGGTTTTACTTTTGGGAATGCGAAGAAGCGTTGCTTGAGAATAGTTTTTTACATTTTCAGATAATTCTACAGAGCCTTCTTTCTCCCACTCTCTTTCCTCTCTCTCCCATTCTTTCATTTTTTTCACATATAACTTTTTCCACTCTCCCTCTTTATATTGTTTTATATCAATTTTGTCTTTTGCGCTTTTTTCATCAATTGTTTCTTCATTCTGCTTAGTTTTATTTTCTTGCTTTTCATTCTGTTGATTTTTGCTCTGCTTATTTTTATAAGTACACTTATCTCCTTCCGTCCTTTTTCCATCTTCATAATGCCACGTTCCGCGTAACGGATTCGCTGCATTATTATCCAGAATAACTTTTGTAAGTGTAAGCTTAGTATGATTTTTCAGCCATTTTCCAATTCCCATGTCCGTATTCACGCCAACGGAAACATAACTGTATAAGTCCAAATTTGTACACAATTTTGGCTTTTTATCATGAACAGTTGCGGTTGCTTTTAATTTTGCTCCAGCATCCGCCTGCACACCGATAATATCAATAGCTCCATATAATTTATCGTCAAACCAACATCCCAGGAAGCGTAGATTTACCTGCGGTTCCCCTAAAAGTTGTCCATTTACTTCTGCCTGCGTTCCATCCCAGCTTCCATTACAACTTGCATTCATTCTAAAATCTCCATTTATGTAAGAAGCTGTCAACGTATTAGAAAGCGTGTACTGAATTGTCGCTTTCCCATCTGCAGAAATGTTCAGGTAAAACACTACATCCGCATAAAACCCTTCTCCAAGATATGCCGATACATGACCAAGGTAGATTTTACCAGTCCCTTTTTCTTTGCTTGAAAATTTTAATTCAGCCTTAGCTACAACATCCTCACTCAGCGAAACTGAAATCTCACGATATATCGGATTCAGTGGATTAGAAAAATCTGCATCAACAACAGCAGTTATCTTTGGAGCTGGCAATTGCACACTTCCAGAAAAGGTTCCAGCATCCCCAAGTTTCATTTCTTTTAGCTCAAGTGTTTTTCCATTTCCTACAGAAGTAGTTACCTGTGCAGTTGCTCCTTTTAATCCATTGCTTAAATTCCCAACAGAAGCAACCACATCATCATTTGGGACAAATGCAGACATATCAACCTGCTTTTTCTTTTGAAGATCTATTTTCTGATACACTTCAGCAATATCTGGTGTTTCTCCAGTGATCTCCACCATTCCATTTCCAGTATCGGTAATATTCTTGATTTTTAATGCAATCTGATTTTGTGTTCCACTTTCTTTTGGAAAAATAACAATTTTTCCTTGTTGTAAATTTTGCGTATATTCATTCTTCGAAACCGAAACTACTAACTGATTTCCTTGTTCTTTGACCGTATAATTTGTTTGGGTGCTAGCGGAAATGTTATCTACATTTTTTTGATACTTAACAACATTTTTATGTTTTGAATCAACTTTTCCTGTGTTTCGAATCTTTTTGACTACACGCAAAGCATTTTTCTTCTCTGATTTAGTGATTGCTTTATTCGGAAGAAATTTCTTTTTCTTAAGAGACAAGATTTTCTGATTTAATGCCACTTTATCTTCACTTGGATAATTTAATGTCTTTTTATCCTTGCATTTAGGCGAAGTTCCTTTATCCGCCTGAAAACCTAATGCTCTTACCGCTGTAACCGCCATAAATTCACGTGTTGCTGCTTTGTTTGGATAAAATTTCTTACTTTTCTTTTTTACCGGAAGAATTCCGCGAGCATATGCTGTCTCTATAGCCTTTCCCTTTACATTCTTCTTGGTATCTGAAAAGTGATATTTTGAAATTTTCCCAGTTTTAATATCTGCTTGTTTTAACAAAGCAGATACCCACTCTGCACGTGTTACTGCAACCTTTGCTCCTGTTGTCTTTGCATTCACCTGTTGCATTGGTATGCAAGTAACCAACATAGCCAAAACCAACATTAATGTAATTAATTTCTTTCCAATTTTCATTATCAAATCTAACTCCTTTATCTAAAGTACTTGGTATCAAATACAAATTGTTTTAAAACTTTCTATAATATTATTTTAATTTCTTTAGTATTTGCTGATATGTTTTCTGACCAATCATATTCTTATATTTTCCTTTTATAAGTATCTTTTTGTATTCTTTTTTTGAAATCTTCTGACCATCTTTATAATATTCAACTGGTTTACTTGAATAAGTGTCTGCTTCATCTGGATCCAGCACCCCATTATGATTTTTGTCTTTAAAATTATAGGTAGTCAATGACTGTTTTGACACCAATTCCATTTTATTTATTTTATAATAAGATTCCGTCCACGTATCTGCAATATCACATCCTTGTATACAAATAACATTTTTATGAGGCAAATATTCATAAACAATTGCACCGCCCATACCATAGCTCCAATTTTCTATCACAGTACCTAGTTTTCCTTTGCAATATGTATATAAGCTAACTGTATAATCATTTGGATTACTCACTACCAATTCTGGAATATCATCTTTATTAATATAAATCAGATTATATGTACAACCTGGATTTTCTTTATAGGATTCTTTTACAATTTTTTGATATTCTTTTTTATAATTTTTTTCTGCTGCATCAACTTTCGCAACAGGGCTATAGCAACCGATTAGCAAAATCATTGCTACAAGTACAGATAAACTTCTTATTTTCATTTTATGTTCTCCTTGACATGATGTAACACCATACTGACTACACACATATTTAAATGCATGTGACAAATAGGCACATGTTCCAACTGTAATTTTTATATTTTTCATCACTATTATTCCATTGCAGTAATTTTCATCATTGTAATTTTATATCCATATACCGATTTCGAACTTGGCTTTACCTGATAAACAATCTGATAATTAGATTGACCATTATTTGATCCCCAATATCCATAATATAAATTTTTCTTTACCCGATATGTATTTCCCGACTTCTTGGTAATCTTAATGCTATGTACAACATAGTCCGTCTCTGTTTCAATGTTTGCAATACTTACAACTGCAGTTCCATTCTTTTTTCGATAAGCATCACTAAGACTATCTTTCTGGAAGGTTGTTGGCAAATTCTTACTGGAAATCGTGATTCCAAAAAGATTTTTCCCAGCCGCTTTCAATTTCTTATTTGAAATTTTATAGATATCATCTTCACCAAATTCAGCAACCTTAATTTGATTTTTATTATTTCGTTCAATTGACAATGCGGCGGCTTTTGTCATCTCTGTTTTGGTTAATTTCACCTTATTCTTGCCATCCGATAGAAGTTTATACTCATAACTCTCCATTTTGCCCACAAGCTTCTTAATCTGTGCATTGTTTGATTTTGCTTGTATACTTTGTGGATACGTAAATAAGCTGATTATAACCAACATAATTACCATAATTCCACAGATATGTGTTCTTCGTCTTCGCATAATATTCTCCTCTTTTCTCGCTTATTTCTTAAGCAAAATATACTTATCCCAATTATCTTTATTGTTCAAATACATATTATTTGCCCCTTCCGAAATTGTCAGTTTCTTTCCATTCTTTTTCAGCTTACGTATTTGATTTTTAACTGTTTTTTTCGAGATTTTATTTCCTTTGGAATCATAATAGGTTTCCACTGTTTTTTTCATGCTGTCATCGTAAAAGCCTTGGCAAGTGTATTTTTGTTTAATCTTTTTTCCATTGTACACCTGATAACTTTTTTCATACCCATCCCTATATATTTCAGAATAAACAAAACCTACTTTATTCCTGTAAAAAGTCACTTTCCACAAAGGGTAAGAAGCTATATACTTTACTTTTCTATTTATATATGCATATACAGCTAATTGACCAGTGGCATTTGAACCGTACTCATCATAAATTAGCAATTCCTGTTTGTCATCTTTATTCAAGTCCTCCAAACGAAACTTTATTCCCTCATCTGTCGTATATCTATTTGTCCAAAGCAATTTTTTTCTGAAAGGAATTCACGATATGCTACTTTGACATCGTTCTTTTCCACAGCATATATTTTTTGTATGGCAAATAGCTGATTTACCATTATAATAACAAGCATAACAACACTACTTTTCGTTTTCGAAATTTTATCCCATTCATTTCCGTTCTCCATTAGTTGGTGCACAATTTCTGCTGTGCACCAACTCGATCATACTTCACAACCTTCATTAACGAGTTCTCATTTTATAAATTTTAGCTTTTGATCCAATTCCGGCTTTCTTTAGCATTTTCTTATATGCCTTATACTTTGACGCCAGAACATACACTCTGACATTTTTATTTATCTTTTTAAATGCATTAGCTCCAATCTTTCCAGATGCCAGCTTCGTTGAATTAATCACAATACTATTAAGAGATGTACAACCATAAAAAGCTTTTGTATCAATTTTTTCCACATTAGAGCCAATTACAATATTTTTTAAAGATGTATTTTTATAAAAGGCTTTCTCTCCGATAGAAGTCACTCTATACACAATTCCATCGATCGCAACTGTGTCTGGTATATATGTTGATTTAAGATCATCATCAAACAGTTCTGAATATTCTACACAATACCCACCCTCCGTCTTTGTGATTGTATAGATTGCCTGATCCGTTTCCAATTCATCGCCAACCGTTAATGTATCATCATCTATTTCATCATCTGCATCATAATCCAGCTCATATTTTTTATCATCAACAACCTGATTCTTATTATCATCTGTTTTCTGAATCTGTTTTGTCCAATGAGCAGTCAATATCATATCATTCGTAACTGACATTCCTGCATATGCCAATATATTATTCGGTGTATACCAACCATCAAAGACGTATCCTTCTCTTGAAATTACAGGTAATGTTGTCAATTTTGCATCATTATATTGCGCATACAACGTGCAGTTCTGTGTTAAGGACAGCGAACTTCCTGGATAATACGATGTGCTCATCGTTGTCGAGGAATTGTAAAGCCAGTACTTAAAGGTTTGTGGCAGACTAACCGGAGACGGATTCTGATCTCCACCATTCGGCTGGAAGGTAACATTTACACTCTTAGCAGGGCGTTCATTTAGCAACTGAATCGTTGATCCCTTGGTTCCAGACTGCTTTGTCTGCGACATTGCACCACCATTAGTTTTATAGGTAACATAAAGTGTCTCTTTCGGTACACTCTTTTCATTGACCTGAATCTCATAGGAAGACTCTTTTGTAATGCCACCTTCTGAATATGTGACTTTAACATTATATTTTCCAGCCTTGATAGTGCTCCCATTAATCTTCCAGCCACTCACCTCTGTCTTTGATCCATCTGTATATGTAGCAACAATCTTCATTCCAGATGTATCAATTGCATCATTGACACTATATGTTGTTTTACTCGGTTTGGTAGAAACCGTGATTGACTGCAGTTGCTTCTTTACATTGGTGTAATTATCTTTGTAACTATATCCACACGTTGAACATGTGTGAAGCGTATATCCTTTCTCTGTTATTGTTGGTGCAATCGTCTTATTTGTATATTTATGACCTGTTGCTTTAATTGTTCGTGTTTCTGTTTTTCCACAAAGATTACATTTTCTTTGCTCCGTTCCGTTTGATGTACAAGTTGCTTTCTTAGTTGTAATCCACGTTCCATATGAATGTGCAGATTCCTTTTGATAAATTCTAAATTTCAATTTTTTAGAATCTGTATAATTTTCATTCTTGTCATAAACAGATACATATACTGTGTAATCTCCTACGCCAAGGCTTTTGGCTTGGAATGTGTAGTTTGTCGGAATATCTTTTGTCACAACTCGCCCTACTCCATCCTTGTCAATTCCTACTATTAGCTTATTGTAATAAGAGGCTTTAACATTGATCGATATATTCTCATTTATTTCATAAGAAGATTTTGACAACGAAAAGCTATCACACCGAGGAGTTTTTATTGCAAACCACAAAGTATTAGTATCTACATATCCTTGCGAATTTGCTACTGTAACGTATATACTGTAATTTCCAATTCCTAAATCTCTTGATGAAAATACATAATGTGATGTTATTTCTTTTGTCACAACTCGTCCTACACCATCTTTATCAATTCCTACCGTTAAATGGTCATAATTTTGGGCTTCAACATTAACCTCAATATTATCTCCTAAAGAATATTCTATATAGGATGTATTTTTCTTGGACAACCAAAAATTGGTGTATGAGGGTTTAGTTTGTATCTTGAACCATAAAGTATTTGTGTCAACATATCCTTGTGAATTACTCGCCGTCACATATATACTATAACTTCCTGCACCAAGTTCTTTAGCTGAAAATTCATAATGTGAATTTATTTCCTTTGTTACGACTCTACCAACGCCATCTTTATCAATCCCCATCGTTAAGTGGTCATAATTAGAAGCTTCGACATTAACTTCGATCTTATCATTTAGTCCATACTCCGTATAGGATGTATTTTTTCTTGACAACCAAAAATTGGAGTACTTTGGTTTATTTGAACTACTACCACCTTGATAATTATATGCATGATACAATGTCATTGCTCGATTATCATAGTTGAATTTTGGCCATGTATATAAATAAGTTTTTATAGTATTTCTTCCATCACTGTTACAATCAAAAACTTGAACACCATCTGTACTAACACCGACAACAATCATTGAATGCGGTCCACATTTACCACCACTCTTTGCAATACTTCTTTGAACTTGTATATAGTCCCCTGGGCTTGCCTTTTGTAATAACGTTTTAGCAGTACTTTCATTCAAGCTTCCTGGTGTAATCATTCCAACCAATTGTGCATTCGCATTTGATAGTTTATAATTTGCATTTTCAGGATACGCCCCTATATATACTCCAAAAATCTTCAAAAATATCCAATTAGCAAACCCCTTGCATTGACTTCCCATATACATTTGTGCGGATGTGGCTGTATGATTTGCATATTGTCCAATTAAAGAATTTAATTGACTACTAACAGTACTTTGCGTAATCGCAAGTGCTTTTACATTTGGTATTCCTCCAAAAAACATTGTAACTATTAATAAAACTACTACCACACGCTTAAAAAAAATCTTCATCGCCTCATCCCCCTTATTATACATTTTTATCAACTTCCTAATATGAAAATAAGACATGACAACTGATTTACATTCAGCGTAATGTCTTACTTCATGTACATTAGTTGGTAACTGGCTGCCATTTTACAGACCCTATAGTATTGCGTCACAATTTTTCAACTGCTTTGCCTTTTTCAATTCAAATATATTTTATTTTCTATCAATACATTAAATTATTGTACTTCCAATTTTATGTTCACTCATTTTTATTTTACAAAAGACCTAGTTCTTTCCATTTGACTGCTTCTGTATTTCTAGCAGAAATCCAAGCATAATACTCTGTCATTCTTGTATTTTCCTCAATTTGACATGAATTATTAACCAGCATAGTTAATTCTCCACTAAGTTGGTTAACCTGTTTATTATTTTCTTGAATAGCAGAATACAACATATATTGATGTTGCTCTATTTTCTCTAAATGTTTAATTACATCATCTATTTTGTTTATAATTAAATTCATTCGAAGTTCTGATTCGAAAATATTATATGCACCTTCTAGTTTGTCACATCTCCCCGATAATAAGTATTCGTAAAATGAACTTACTGCAATAATATTTCTATATTTCGGAAATATGACATCCAACGAATACATTTGTAGTAATGTATCCTGTGTCTCTTCTAATTTTCTACTTAATTTGTTATATTCGTTCTGCAAAGCCTCTGTTTCTTCTTTTATCCAATACTTGACCTTTTCATTTTTCTCACGAATGTGTCGATTATTATTTTCTATCCGCTTATTTTCATCGTCTATTTCATGATTCTCTTTTGAAATATTAATTACGCCGAGCAAAAATGTAAATGCCATACATACAAATAAAATTTGCGGATAATATTTTATATCTTGTTTTGCGAACACCCAAATACAAAGTACAATTGCGAACAAAATTAAACCGCCCATAAAAGCAGCAAATAATATTATCCCATTACCACCTTCCGACTCTGTATGCTTTTTTCTCTTGATATAATTTAGTATTATTTACATCATGAAACAATTGATTAACTTTTTTCATATAATTTTGTTGAGCAAGTACACTCTTTTCCAATTTAAAAATTTGTTCCAAATATTCAATCAGTACATTTTTCGCCACTTATTTCACCTTTTAGATATTTTGCAAACTGTTTTTTATATTTAATTGTAACATTCTTATCACAGCAATCAATATGTGCCCTTTATTGAGCCCTGTTATTTAGTACTAAAAGACTATTTTATATGTGAAATTCATTGTTCTTTTTCCTACATGTTTCTATTTCTATAATGACAGAATAAATATTTACATTTTTTATCCTGCATATACAATCTCTTCAAACAATTTGTTATTTATTACTGTAACTTTATTATCCGTATAAAACCATCCTTGTTTCCCACTCTTTGTTTTTATTTGATACATAACATGCTTATTTCCGATATAACATTTTAAAATTTTTGCTTTTTCGCCCCTTTTCACTATAAAAGATTTAGATTTTTTATTACATGTTTTATATAACTGAATATCTCTGGCCACAGTAAGATATGGCTTTCTATCTTTTTTATATAAATCTGAATTTTTACTGTATTCCTCTCGATTATAATATTTTTTTACTTTACACATTTTCGATGCCAAAACTAATTTTCCATCCTTGTATTTTAATTTTGCCTCCAATTCAATACTTGCAACTGCATAAGACATACTTGACAATCTTATTTTTATTTTGTTTTTATCAACAGATTGTATGGCTATACTCCCCCAATATCCAAATTTATCTGATAGCTTATTCCCATCAAAAACTTTTGTAAAAGCACCTTGCTCATACTTATAAATTAAAATTGGTCCTACACCATCGTCTCCCCATAAATTTACATACAAAAAATATTTCTTTTGCATTTGAACTAATAAAATCGAATATTGTTCTTTATAATAGATTCCTTTCACATTTAAAATTTTTTTGCCATTTACATATACACTCAAATAATCACACATATCCTCTTCCCATTCTGGGACTTCGTGCTCCTTAAACAATAATTCTTCATTTTTTCCATCATGATCTAAATCAAATTGTTTATACACCTTGTCAACTTTTAATGTTGTCAATTTACTTGCTGCATACACAGAATTATCTGTTAGCAAACTACAAACTATCATAACAAAAGTTAAAATAAAACAAACACTTCTTTTTACCATATAAAACCACCTTTTACCATCCCATCATTTTTATCCATGCAAGATAAGATGAATAATCTGCACTAATTTTACTGTTATACGCAATTATCTCATTCGAACTCTCTAATCGTTTCATAGATTCATTTCCGTTCTCCATTAGTTGGTGCACAATTTCTGCTGTGCACCAACTCGATCATACTTCACAACCTTCATTAACGAGTTCTCATTTTATAAATTTTAGCTTTTGATCCAACTCCTGCTTTCTTCAGCAGCTTCTTATATGCCTTATACTTCGATGCAGGCACATACACTTTGACATTTTTACTTACCTTTTTAAAGGCATTCGCTCCAACCTTTCCGTTGGAAATCTTCGTTGAATTAATCACAATGCTATTGAGTGACGTACATCCGTAGAACGCTTTTGAACTAATCTTCTCCACGCAACTACCAATCACGATTTTTTTCAATGCCGTATTTTTATAAAAAGCCTTCTCTCCGACGGATGTTACTTTGTACACAACTCCGTCAATCGCAACGGTGTCCGGGATATATGTTACCGTCACATCATCATCAAACAATTCTGAATATTCGACACAATACTCACCGTTGGTCTTCGTGATTGTATAGATTGCCTGATCCGTTTCCAGTTCATCACCAACCGCCAAGGCATCGTTTTTATCATCGTCCTCATCTACTGACGTTTCCGTCCAGTGGGCAATCAGTACGGTATCGCTGGTAATCGTCATTCCTTCATACGCTAATGTGTTGTTCGGCGTATACCATCCGTCAAAGACGTAGCCCTCTCTTGAAATTACAGGTAAGGTTGTCAATTTTGCATCATTATATTGCGCATATAACGTGCAGTTCTGTGTTAAGGTCAGCGAACTTCCCGGATAATACGATGTGCTCATCGTTGTCGAGGAATTGTAGAGCCAGCACTTAAATGTTTGTGACAGACTAACAGGAGAAGGGGTCTGATCACCACCATTCGGCTGGAAGGTAACATTTACACTCTTAGCCGGGCGTTCATTTAATAACTGAATCGTTGATCCCTTGGTTCCAGACTGCTTTGTCTGCGACATTGAACCACCATTGGTGTTATATGTAACATAAACCGTTTCTTTCGGTGCCTCCTTTACCTGAATCTCATAGGTCGCAGCCCTGGTAATACCACTTTCCGTATAGCTTACCCTAACGCTAACTGTTCCTGCCTTTGCAGTACTGCCGCCAATCTTCCATCCTTTCACCTCTGCCCTTGAGCCATCGGTATATGTAGCAACGACTTTCAATCCTGATGTATCAATTGCATCATTTATGTTGTATGTGGTTTTACCAGGTTTCGCCGAAATTGCAATTGACTGCAGCTGCTTCTTTGCATCTGTGTAATTATCTTTGTAGCTATATCCACATACTGAGCAGGTGTGAAGCGTATAGCCTTTTGTTGTTGATGTCGGTGCAATTGTCTTATTTGTATATTTATGTCCTGTCGCTTTTATAGTTCGGGTTTCGGTTTTTCTGCATAGGCTGCATATTCTCTGTTCGGCTCCATCTGTAGTACATGTAGCACGCTTAGTAACTGTCCATGATCCGTACATATGAGATTTTTCCTTAACCTGTATCGTATACGAAGCTTCTTTTGTAACTCCACCTTCCGAATATGATATATATACTTTTCTTGTTCCTATTTTGCTGGTATCTCCGCTTGTCACTTTGTAGGAAGTTACATTCTTTGTTTTTCCATTGGTATACTTTGCAATCACCGCCATTCCAGCAGTTGATATAGCCTCTCCTACCACATAAGATATTTTGGTTGGATATTTTGATATATTAATACTCTCTAGTTTCGCACTTTCTTTGCAAACACAAGTCGCTTTCATTGTACCGTGTGGTACACCTGTCAGTGTTACACTTCCGTTATAATTTCCGCTTTGTGTTGCTTTAAATTTAAGATAGTTATGATCCGTTTTATCCTTTGTCCATGTGCCAATTTTAATTCCGTCCGGAGCATATATTTCCTGCGTCGCTTTGTAATCCGTGTTAATACTCTGATTATAGTATCCTTTCTCATTTGCCACCAGAGTATAGCAATAATAATACTCTTTGCCTTTCTCAACACTATTAATCTCTTTTCCCATCGGGCTGTCAGAAAACCAAGTAGTCAGTATCACCTTATAAGGTTGTGGCATATTGTATGATACTTCAACGGATCCTGTATAATCACCACTGATTTCTACAACTCCACGATACGTTCCCCCCTGTGAAAAGCATTCTGAAATCCAATTGTTATTGTTCCCATATGTAAAAGACCCCGAAGTTCCATCAGGTCGATAAATGGTCTCTTTGACCTTATAGTTTCCAAGAGAGCCATCTAGCAATTTTCCATCTTGCGTCTCAAGCCGATAACATAAATAGACACGATCATTAAAACGCATATTGGAAACGCCATCCCCCATCGGCGAAAGAGAAAACCACACTGACAATCTAGTATCTGGAAGCTTGTTTTCCTGCTTCTTGCTTATTGAAAAATCGGAAGCTTTTGCATAAGCCCATCGCTTTCCTCCAGCTACCGGATATTGAACTTTCACAAATCCATTTGTATATACTTCTGCGATATAACAACTATCTCCGGGGTCAATATAATGATTTGACTCCGCATTCCCCCACTGATCATATGTTGTAATCCGGTGAGATGCTGATACGCTAGTCGGGACATTCCAACTTGAATCAACTGTTCCTGGAAGCACAGCAGCAGACTGCCTATAATTAGGACGTAATACTTTTGTAATAGTCATCGTTTGATAAGTATGATTGCGAACCGATCTGGAATAACAATCTCTACCACTTCCCGAATTTCCTCCGATGGTGCTAATTCGTCCCCCATTATTTGCATATACTATTTCAACATGATCTGCACCATTAGTACCGTAAAAAGCTATATCTCCTTTTCTTGCAGTATTAACAGAAACATTATACCCCCCAGCATTTATTATTGCATTCTGTAAACTTGGACAATATCCATTTCTTGGTATAGCCGAACCTTGCCCCGCCAAATCTGCACAATCGCTTACAAAATCCGCACACCATTGTTCAGAATACCCTAATTGTGCACCAGTCTTTCCAACTTGCGCCATTGCAACGTTTACTATATCATCAGCACCATTACCTTGAATTGAATATCCCTTAGAATAATTATAAGTTTTATTTTGTGTCGCATATACATATTGATTTGGGATATTAACTAATGTTGTAAACAACGTTATGCATAACACGATTCCAATTATTTTCTTTATTCTTTTCATAATAACACCCCTTATCATTATCCGAAAAAGGCACTACAACTGATTTACATTCAGTGTAATGCCTTACTTCATGCACATTAGTTGGTAACTGGCTGCCATTTTACAGACCCTATAGCTTTGCGTCACAATCTTTCAACTGCTTTGCTTTTTCATTTTTGTTTTCATATATCAAATTTTCACAAAGAATCACGGCCACACAGTATAAGTATTTCCATAGTCACTGTAATAGGTTTTTCCGTTATATTTCTTATAACGTTTTACTCTTAAATAGTATATTTTATTTTTATTTAATCCACTCAATTTGACCGTTGTACCTTTAACAGTCTTTGACTTTGTACTTTTCTTGCTAAATTTTTCAGATGTTGAATATTGTAATATGTATCCAGATACGTCATCAGCTTTTTGTAAGCGAACCGTAGCCTTTGTTTTGTTTCTCGTTACAGATTCAATGCCTCCGGCTTCAGGCTTAACACTCATCACAAAATGGTATGGACCATTATAATATCCGCATGCCTTTATGTAATATCTTCCCTTATCTAATTTAATGTAATCTTTATCATATGCATACCCCTTATTATTGTCATAATATGCACGAAAAGAACTAATGCTGTTTCCTTCACTATTTAATATCTCGTAATCTGCTTGACCACTCTCAATATAATTAGTATGTGAAACCACTAAATTACCAGAAAACGGCATATCAAAAACATAAAAGTCCTGTTTGTCCTCGTTTCCGATCATTCCATATATTTTCTGTCCCAGCGAAACACTCTTTGCCTGTGACAAAATATCATTTCTGTCTGTCTGTGATTCGGGGAATGTTTCTGTTACCTTTTTAGAATTCAACTGAAAAGAATACGTTGCAGTTTTATCAACTCTTAACTTAATATAATGGTTTCCCGGACATAAATATAAATTTACTTTTTCATATGCAGCGTTCCTATTTCCGTCATAGTATGCATTCCAATCATCTATTTTGTCATATTCATTATCGTATAATGTAATACTGGCTGAATAATTCTGATATGATTCAAATGTCATCGTAACAACTTCCGCCTGCTGTATATCCAGACGATAATATACTTCCTCCTCTGGTGCAGCACCACTATAAGTTCCGTTCTCACTGATCGACATCGCATTTTGAATTGTATTATCCGAAGACGCTTTCGTTGTCATCGGATAACATCCACTCAATCCCACAACAATTGCCAAAAGTAAAATTATTTTGTTCTTTAATTTCATGTAACCTCTCCTCCTCTACTATTACAAATGAATACTTATTTATATTTTATCAATCACACACATCATTTCAATATGTGCCCTCTATTGTGCCTTTTATTTTTAGTACCTATGCACTAAAAAAGACACATGCCAGTTGACACATGCCTTTTTATCTCCTAACCTTCTATTTCTCTTTCTAGCTGTTCTATCATTTCTTCCCATTTTATTATGGTTTCTTCTATCGAATATACATATTTGGACTGTACCAGATTATCAAAATAACTGGCAAACATTTCACTGATCCCAGGTTCATCAATTGAAATAAAACCAAATGGGAATTCGTCAGATGTTGAGCAGAAAGCAACCTTATTTTGACCAAAGACATCAATTCCAAAAGAACTGTTTATTTTAAATTCTTTCTCATTGACCATATAATACTGCCGTGTATGCGCCAAAAGATTTTTATGGAAATTTTCAAGCATTTCCTTTCGAAGTTCCATGGACTCCACATAAAAATAATGGTCAAACACTCCCGGCAAATGCCCGGTCTTCATAAAATGTCTTATATCTTCCATTCCAAAAATATTGATGTACTGGTTTTCTCTTACCTTCGGCATATCAAAATATGCTGTTGCATATGTTCCAATCTGTGGATCTACAATCAATTGCTTTTTTATTTCATCCGGAATCATAAGTGCCAGACACGGAAATCCCTCATAAGTTATATGCGTTTCATCGTTATCAAGCAATGCACGGTATTTCCGAACACCTTCCCCGGAATACCCCTGATAGCTGAAAAGCGGACGATATGCACTCAGCATACGCCCGACTTCCTGCCTGTATGCTTTTGCAATCATTTCATCGGAAATGACTATCATCTGATAATCCTGTTCCGAAGACAAAATTACATGTCTGCGTGTAATAATATAATGTTCCCATAAATGCAATTTCTGTTCTTCGCTGTTTTCACTGATATAAGCATAACGGATATCATAGGTATTATGTGTTGTAAATGCATATGGCAGTACCTGATGCAGTATCTGAATATTTTCCAGCATCCCGTCTTTTACATGTTCTGTCTGCTTTAAATTCACAAGTTGATGGCAAGTCAATTTTTCCGACTTATTTCCCTCACTTTGCCTCAATTGACATAACACCAGTTTACTTGCCCATGAAACATCCATATAAATTTCGGCATGATCCGGATCTTCCAGTTCCTGTTCCATGACGCACATAATTGCTTTTAAACAATCCATCTCCGAATCGCATTTCTGCACAATTTGGGCATTAAAACTTTTCAGGCTTAATTCATCCAAACGAATATTCCAGGAATTTTTTACATTTTTTCTAAGCTGGTAAATATCAAGAATAATCTGCTGAATTTCATCCCATGCTTTTACTGTACTGTGTCCCAGCTTTTCAATCTTATAGAGACGAACCAGTTCCTCTTCCTGTTTACTGGATATTTTTATGTACTGGCATATTTCCCTAATATAATCCAAAGACGGAAGTCTCTGTCCTTTTGCCGTCTTCTGCAATGTTGTTCTATCTAAAGATGCTTCTTTTGCAAGCTGGTACACATTTGATCCGCTTTTTACAATATACTCTGATAACTTGTCACTAAACTCCGACATTCCTGCCTCCATTTTTCTTTTGTAACGCTTTTATTTTATCAATATTTATAAGCATTTCAATATGTGCCTTATATTGTGCCTTCCGAATATTTTAGACCAAAATGGTCTAAACAGCAATAGACCATTTTGGTCTCACATATACTATTAGTATGGGGGAGGTGACAAATATTTGATATATAAACGCATTCGCGATTTACGGGAAGACAAAGACTTAACACAGACAGAGATTGCCAGAATCTTAAATATTACACAACGAACCTACTCCAGATATGAAAATGATGAGCGACAAATTCCAACGGAAATTCTCTCTTCTCTGGCAGATTTTCATCATACAAGCGTAGATTATCTGATCGGAAGAACTGACCAACGGAAACCTTATCCGCTCCCCAAATCACATAGTTCATAAATTTAAAAAATCCGCATCGGCAAAACCGTCGCGGATTCTCACTTTTAAGTATAAAAACCCCCATCTGCCTTCACAGATGAGGGTTCTCATTGACAAATTTTAAACTAACTCAAGTAATACTTCCAGAGCGCCGTCACCTTTACGCTGACCAATCTTTACGATTCTTGTGTAACCACCGTTACGGTCTGCATACTTTGGTGCGATCTCATCAAATAACTTAGCAACAAGGTCAACTTCCTTTGTGCCCTTCTTGGTTCCGTCATTTGTCTTTACTGCGTAAAGAACTTTAAGCATTTCTCTTCTTGCATGAAGACGGGAAGGCTGATCCTTCTTAATCTTCTTCTCTACTTCGTCATAAACAGTAACTTTCTTACCATCAACAACTTCTTTTACTCTCTTGCCGTCTGCATCTTTACGAGCAACCTTAGCAGTAACAGTAACTTCGTCAAAGTTGTCTTTCTCACGAACAGCAGCAGCGATCAGGCCTTCTGCAACCTTACGGATTTCCTTAGCCTTTGCTTCTGTTGTTACGATCTTGCCATTAGCGATCAGAGCAGTAACCTGACCTCTGATTAAAGCCTTTCTCTGGCTGGATGTTCTGCTTAACTTACGATACTTTGCCATTTTAATTTTCCTCCATTTGTGGGGTATCCTGCCATACTCTTTGGATTTACCGGCAGAACCCATTCTTAATTCTGTGGCATTTCAAACCACAAGCCATAAATGTTCTATGACGTTGTCACACTCATCGGGATTACTGACACCGCCAGTTTTTATTATTCTTCACCCTGATTTAACTGTAAACCTAACTCTTTGAGTTTTGCAAGTACTTCTTCAAGAGACTTGCGGCCAAGGTTACGAACCTTCATCATATCTTCCGGAGTACGGTTGATAAGCTCTGCAACGGTATTGATACCAGCTCTCTTCAGACAGTTGTAAGAACGAACAGATAATTCCAGTTCATCGATATTCATCTCAAGAACCTTCTCCTGTGTATCGTTCTCTTTCTCAACCATGATCTCTGCCTGCTGTGCAGCATCTGACAGATCAATGAAGAGATTTAAGTGCTCACTCAATACTTTCGCAGCAAGGCTGACTGCCTCATCTGGCTCTAAAGTTCCATTGGTATATACATCCAATGTAAGCTTATCATAATCAGTAACCTGACCTACACGAGTATTCTCAATCGTTACATTTACACGATCTACCGGTGTATAGATAGAATCGATTGCGATCACACCAATTGGTGTATCCTCTGTCTTATTCTTATCTGCGCTGACATATCCTCTGCCCTTTGTAATGGTAAGTTCCATATAGAGCTTGCAGTCTGCACCACCGTTTAAATGTGCGATCTCCAATTCAGGATTCATGATTTCGATATCCGAATCGACCTGGATATCTGCAGCTGTAACAACGCCTTCCCCTTCGAATTCAATGTAAGCAACTTTTGGTTCATTTGTAGAACTGTTATTGCGGATAGCGAGGTTCTTGATGTTCATAATAATTTCAGTAACATCTTCCTTAACGCCCGGGATTGAACTGAATTCATGGAGAACTCCGTCAATCTTCACCTGGCTTACAGCAGCTCCCGGTAAAGAAGAAAGCATAATTCTTCTTAAAGAGTTGCCAAGTGTAGTACCATATCCTCTTTCCAAAGGCTCTACAACAAATTTGCCATATGTCTTGTCTTCTGAAATTTCAGCGATCTCAATTTTTGGTTTTTCAAAATCGAACACTACAAAGTCCCTCCTTCTCGGGTTTACGATGCGTTAAACTAATTACTTAGAATATAACTCGACGATAAGCATCTCGTTTACTGGAACGTCGATCTGCTCACGGGATGGTAACTCTTTTACAGTTCCCTGCAGCTTCTCTGCGTCGATATCTAACCATTCTGGAACGATTCTTCCACCAGCAACCTCAACGATGTCTTTCATACGCTGAATGTTCTTCTTGCTTTCCTTAATCTCAACAACATCGCCAGCCTTAACCAGGTAAGAAGGAATGTTTACAACCTTACCGTTTACGGTTACGAACTTGTGGTCAACGATCTGTCTTGCTTCCTTACGGGTTCTTGCGAATCCAAGACGGAATACTACGTTGTCAAGTCTTGACTCAAGGATTGTCATCAGGTTTGGACCTGTTAATCCTCTCATCTTATCTGCTCTCTTATAGTAATTACGGAAAGGCTTCTCTAATACACCATAGATGAATTTAGCCTTCTGCTTTTCTC
>OCHE01000921.1_pt1 | contig 29121 bp, 26 predicted proteins | sample 1538681 | NCBI WGS metagenome assembly OCHE01 (sample SAMN04571717, study PRJEB22368) | human gut metagenome | biome: human gut; material: stool | host: Homo sapiens | place: Luxembourg | collected 2012-08-17
AACAAGATGAATCGGTGGGTGCCTAGAGATGAAACCCGTTCACTTCCCTTGACAAGAGACAAAAAGACACCCTTTCGGGTGTCTTTTTTGTATTTCAGGCGCTTTTATTCCCCATCCTCTGCGGGCAGCTGGTTCCACAGGCGGTAGTAGATGCCCTGCTTTTCCAGCAGCTGGGCGTGGGTGCCCTGTTCCACGATGCCCTCCTCGCCCAGCACAAGGATGCGGTCGTAGTCCTTGATGGTGGTCAGGCGGTGGGCGATGGTCAGGGTGGTGCGGCCGTGCGCCAGCTTTTCAAGGCTCTGTCCCACAAGGATCTCGCTCTCGTTGTCCAGTGCGCTGGTGGCTTCGTCCAGAATCAGGATGGGCGGGTTCTTCAAAAACACCCGGGCAATGGCGATGCGCTGCTTCTGTCCGCCGGACAGCTTGACGCCGCGCTCGCCCACATAGGTGTCGTAGCCGTCCTTCAGCGCAAGGATGAACTTTTCCGCGCCCGCCAGACGGGCGGCGGCTTCGATCTCCTGCCGGGTGGCACCGGGCTTGCCGTAGGCGATGTTCTGCGCCACCGTGCCGCTGAACAGGTACACGTCCTGCTGCACGATGCCGATATCCTGCCGCAGGCTCTTTAAGGTGACCCGGCGGATATCCTGTCCGTCAATGAGGATGCGGCCGCTGGTCACCTCGTAAAAGCGGGGGATCAGGTTGCACAGGGTAGTCTTGCCGCCGCCGGAGGCACCCACCAGCGCCAGACGCTCCCCGGCGCGGATGTCCAGACTGACGTCGTGCAGCACCTTGTTGTGGTCGTCCGGGTACTCAAAGCACACCTTCTCGAACCGGATCTCTCCGGGACCGGGCTGCAATGGCACTGCGTCCGGGGCGTCCTTGATAGCCACCGGGGTGTCCATGATCTCGGCAAAGCGCTCGATGCCGGTCATGCCGCGCTGGAACTGCTCGGCAAACTCCACGATGCGCCGGATGGTGGCGATGAGGGTGGTGACGTAGAGCATATACGCCACCAGATCACCGGCGGTGATCTTACCGTACACCAGCGACAGGCCGCCTGCCAGAATGACCACCAGATACATCAGGCCGTCAAACAGGCGGGTGGAGGTGTTGAAGGCGCCCATGGCGTAGTAGCCAAGGGTCTTGATCTGTTCAAAGGCGCGGTTGCCCTTGGCGAACTTTTCCCGCTCCTCGTCCTCGGCGGCAAAGGCCTTGACCACGCCCTGTCCCAGCAGACTGTCCTCGATGGTAGAGTTCAGCTCGCCGATCTGGACACGCTGCTGGCGGAACCGCGCTCGCAGACGGCCATTCAGGTACACCGATACCACGCCCATCAGCGGCACACAGGCAAACACCGCCAAGGTCAGCGGGATGCTGGCGCGGCACAAAATGACAAAGGACGCCACGATCTTGATGCCCGCGATGAAAAACTCCTCCGGGCAGTGGTGGGCGAACTCGGTCACGTCAAACAAATCGTTGGTGATGCGCCCCATGATGGTGCCCACCTTGGTGTTGTTGTAGTAGGTGTGATCCAGCTGCAGCAGATGGTCAAAGGCATCCCGGCGCATATCCGTTTCGATATGCACACCCATGATATGACCGATGCTGGACATATAGTAGCTGGCTGCGCCGTCGATGATGCGCAGCACAAAGTAGAGCGCCGCCAGTTTCAGCACGATGCCCGCCGTCAGGGTGATGCCCACTCCCATGGCAGAGTTGGTGATGATGCTCATGATCTTGGGCAGCACGATATCACACAGGGTCGTCAGCGCTGCGCAGAACAGATCAAGGCACAGCACCATCTTATAGTTTGCCAGATACGGCAGAAAACGCCGGATCAGCGCACCGCTGCTTGCGTGGTGCGCCCCGGGGTCGTTGGTTTTGGTTTTCGGCATGGTTCCTCCGTTTTTGTTGATTTCCATCAGGCTTTTCCGATTCAGGGTGTTGCAGATATTTTTCAGCGGGCTCGCCCTCTCCGTCACGGCTTCGCCGTGCCACCTCTCCCAAAGGGAGAGGCCTTGGCAAAGAGATGAAGTTTGCGTGGACTGCCAAGGGCTCCCACTTTGGGGGAGCTGGCGCGAGAGCGCCTGAGAGGGCGAGGACGCTGCCCTGAAACCGTTTTTATTTCCGCGTTTCTCTTATTTTTTACTGTAATCCCGCTCACCGTAGATGGCGGTACCGATGCGCACAAGGGTAGCGCCCTCGCGGATGGCGTTTTCAAAATCGCCGCTCATGCCCATGGAAAGGGTCTGCATCTCCACGTTGCGGTAGCCCCGCTCCCCTGCCCGGACGAACAGCTGATACACCTGTGCCAGATACCGGCGGTTCTGGGCGTCGTCATCGTTCACGGGCGGAATCGCCATCAGACCCTTGACCCGGATATGCTCCTGTGCGGCGGCGGTGTCCAGCAGCGGCCAGAGCAGCTCCGGCGCAGCACCGGTTTTGCTCTCCTCCCCGCCGATGTTCACTTCCAGCAGGATATCCTGCACGATACCGGTCTTGGCGGCTTCCTTCTCAATGGCCAGCAGCAGATGCTCACTGTCCACGCTTTGGATCAGGCTTGCCCGCCCCAGCACCTTTTTGATCTTATTGGTCTGCAAGTGGCCGATAAAATGGCTGGGCTTACCGCAGTAGGCTCCGGCATCGTAATTTGCGCACAGCTCCTGCACATGGTTTTCGCCAAATAAGTCAATAGGCAGGGCGGCACTGGCTGCTATGGTCTGCGCCGTGCGGGTCTTGCAGGCGGCGCACAGCTGCACCGCTGCCGGATCGCGTCCGGCTTCCCGGGCGGCTGCGGCCATCTTTTCCCGGATCTCGGCCACGGCCTGCCGCATCTCTTCCAAATTCTTTTCTGCCATCTGACTCAGTCCTCCTCGGTATAGCGGGCGCGTTCGCCGCCGATCAGCTTCGGACGGGTGTAGGCACACAGAATGTTTGCTTCGCCGATCTTATGAAGGCTCAGCCGCACCGGCACTGCCACCCGCTTCAAATGCATTCCGATCAGGGTGCCGCCGATATCCATGCCCGCGTTGGCGCGGATCTCTTCCACCGCCACCGGGTCTTTGAAGTTCTTCCAGCAGGTGGTCGCCCAGCTGCCGCCCGCATGGGGACGGGGCACAACGCACACTTCCTCCCAGCCGTATTTTTCTGCGGCTTCCCGCTCAAGGATGATGGCGCGGTTCAAATGCTCACAGCACTGCGCTGCCAGCCAGATGCCTTTTTCCGCCAGCACCGGCGCAGCGCCCGCGTACAGCGCCCGGGCAGCTTCCAAGCTGGAATCCTTGCCGATGTGACCGCCCACCATCTCACTGGAAGAGCAGCCCACCACAAGCACATCTCCCTTTTTCAGCTTTGCCGCAGCCACCAGCTCGGTCATGGCCTGCCGCGCTTCGGTCTCGATCTGTTTTGCAAATGCTTCGGTCATACAAAAACACCTCGCTTATCGGTTTGCAGCCAGCAGACTGTCCGCCCCTGCTGCACCGAAATATACTTTACTTTCCACCGGACACACCGCCGCGCAGCTGTCCTGTGCAAGGCCGGTAAAGGTCTGTTCCCAAGCCCCGGTGGCAAGGCTCACTGCTTCGGCGCAGGGGGCGTCTGCCGTGCGCCGGAACAGCCGCTCCTGCGTATTCTGCCCCGCCCGCAGGGCGATGCCCCGCAGCAGGGTGCTGTCCGCGTTCTTTTCCAGCCAGCTGCTGCGCGCCCAGCGGTAGCTGATGTACAGCGTGCCGTCCGTGTCTGCCGCCAGCGCTCCGGGATAGCCCGGCAGACCGGCAAAGGCGGCAGTGCAGCCCCGTCCCCCGGCGGTCAGCTCCCGGGCAGCGGCGTCCACCGCCCAGATGCAGCGGCTGCCAAGGTCGGAGACATACAGGGTGCTGCCGTCCGGGCTGAGCGCCAGACCGGCAGCGCCTGCCACCCCGCCCAGCACCTTTTCCACCGTGCGGGCGGCGGGGTCGTACACATACACGCAGCCGGTGGCGGTGTGCGCCAGCAGCTCGGTGCGCAGGGCACTTTCCAGCCCGTTCTCCGCGCCTGCCGCCGCAGCCACCGCAAAGTACACCTTGCCCGCCGGGCTTACCTCCACGGCAGATACCGCCCCCAGCGGCGCACCGTCCAGCTGGGTGACCACCTGTTCCACCGCTGCGCCCCAGCTGTCGTGCTTGGCACGGCAGAGGGCACCCCCGGCGGTGGTCAGCTGGGTCAGCCACACATCCCCGGCGGCGTCAAAGGCAAAGCCGGTCAGTTCGCCCTCCACGCTCAGGATGGCGGCAGCGTGCCCGCCATCGGTGCGCACAAGGTCGGCGGTGCGCTTTTTCAGGGCGGCACCGTTCCACGCAGCGGCATACAAAAGGCCGTCCTTTGCGCGGATGCAGTCCACGCCCTGATACTCCCCCAGCTCCAGCCGGGTCTTGCGGTCGTTGGAAACTGCCGTCTGCATCGCGCCCGTCTCCTGCCGGAGGTCGGGTGCTTTATAGGTCTGCGGCGGGGTTGCGATGGGGCGGAAGCCCAGCGCATACACCAGCACCAGCAGAATGCCCACCCCGAACACGGTGCTGGCCGTGCGGAACCGCTTGAGCATGGCATCCCGCTCGATAGCCATCTGGGCGGCATACTCGGCCCGGCGGCGCGCCGCCATGGCGTTGGCGCGGTTGGCGCGCCGCATCCACCGGTCCACGAACAACGCCACCCGCGGCCCCACCGTGAGGGACGCAATGGCAAGTATGAGCAAAAATTCGATCAGTCCGATTCGCATAAGCGCTTATCCTTATCTCTGAAAAACCTGCGGACAGCGCACTGTCCTTTATCGCTAAAGTATAGCATTCCTGCGCAAAAAGGGCAAGCGGGACAAAAAAAAGAACTGCCGCACAGCATTGTGCAGCAGCTCTTCTAAGAACAACGATTTCAAATGGCCTCCGCGTTGCTCTGGCCATGCACAGCGGAATGATTTTTTAAATTTGAGTGTTCATCGCGGCCTGCGGGCCGCGATGAACACATTTTTACGAGAGGGGATGCCTTATCTCGTCTCGATCGGGCGGATGGTCTGCTCCCCGCTGCGGGTCACGAGGGAACCGGCGGGCACTTTGCCACGGATGATGCAGCCCGCGCCGATGATGCAGTTGTCCCCGATATCCGCGCCCTTGAGCAGCACCACGTCCGAAGCGATCCAGCAGCTGCGTCCCACGGTGATGCAGCCCGCAGCGCATTCCCGGCTGACCCCTTCCTCCCGGCTGAAGCGGTGGTTATTATCAAAGATCTTCACCCCGGGGCCGAAAAGGGTGTTCTCGCCGATGGTTATCTTTCCAAGACAGCTGATGACCGCGCCATCGTTGAAGTAGACCCCGCTGCCGATGTTCAGCTGGCTGGAATAGCCGGTGGTGATAAACACCCGCCCGTCGCTCTCCACCCGGTCGCCCAGCGTCACCCGGGAGCCGCTGTTCAGCCGCAGCCGGAGTTCCCTGTCCAGCAGGATGCAGCGGCCAAATTGCAGCCCGCGGCAGCTGAACCATTTTTTCCATTGCAGGCGGCAGCGGTTATGCAGGCTGCGCCGTTTTTCCCGCAGCCAGCGGGGCGAACACTGCCGCAGCCACATACACCAGCGCCCGACTTTGGTGCACTTGAAGCGCTTGCGCCAGCGGTTTGCCTTATCACCGCTTTGCCAGCTGCCCTGATAGTAGTGGATGCCGAAGGTGCGCGGTGTCCGGTGCATCCGCTCGGTCACATAATCAAAGGGGGAAAAGCAGTCGGTGGGCAGCACCAGAAAGCCGTCCAGCTCCTGCTGCTCGTTTTTCTGCTGCAAACCGGCCCTGGTAAACAGCGGGGTGTCCCGCTGGGTGCAGGTGCGCAGATCCGGCTCGCCGGTTTCCTGAATAAAGGCGGCATTCCGGTAAGCCGCCAGCATTTTGCCGATCATCCCGCAGCCCGGCTCTGCGCCCACGCCGGAGCCGGTGTTCACCAGCAGCGTGCGGCCGTAGGGTGTTGGCATACTGTGCTCCATGCCGATAAAGCCCTTGTGCTCCAGCAGCTCGTCCAGCGGGCGCACCAGTTCCACGTCCGTGTCCAGATAGATGCCGCCGTACTCGTACAGCACCGCCAGCCGCACATAGTCCGATACAAAGGCATATTTCTTTGCCGCATACGCCTGCTGTGCGTAGCGATTTGTGCTGATATCAAAGTTCTGCTCGTTCCACGCCATGATCTTGTAATCCGGGCAGTATTTCTTCCAGCTTTCCATACATTTGCGGCTCTCCGGGCTGATGGGCCCGTCGCCGAACCAGCAGTAGTGGATGATCTTGGGGATGCTCATGATCATTTCTCCTTTTTCTCCGCAAATTCCCCAGTCTTTACGACTTTATTTTACAAAAACGCCCGTTTTCTTGTCAAGTTCCCCAGTGCCTTTTTCTGCGCTTTCCCGCAAAAAGATTGCCGCCCTGCCGCCCTGTGTGGTATACTGGGTGCAGACGGCTTTGTTTTTCCAAACCATTCACTTAAAATTCACAGCTTTTTCCAATTCTTGCATTAAAATAGAGCTGTATACTGATATATGATAGGGAGGAGTCCTGTTTTATGGCAAAGATCCTGATCGTTGACGATGAGCCCCGCATCCGGGAGCTGATCCACGAGCATCTGCAATATTCCGGGTATATCTGCGAGGAAGCCGGGGACGGCTCTGCGGCGCTGGCACAGCTGTCCGGCGGCGGGTTTGATCTGGTGATCTTAGACCTGATGATGCCCTTTATGGACGGCATGACCTGCCTGCGGGAGATGCGTGCCCGCCACATCAACACCCCGGTCATCATCCTGACCGCCCGGGGCGAGGAATACGACAAGCTGGCCGGGCTGGAAAGCGGCGCAGACGACTATGTGGTAAAGCCTTTCTCCCCCCGGGAGCTGGTGGCGCGGGTGCGCGCGGTGCTGAACCGCACCATGCCCCGCACCCCCGAGACTGCCGACACCATGACCTTTGGCGAGCTGACCATCGACACTGCCAGCCATACCGTGCGGGTATCCGGCGAGGAAGTGGCCCTGACCCCCAAGGAGTTTGACCTGCTGGTATTTCTGGCGTCCAACAAGGGCATTGCCCTGAGCCGGGAAAAGATCCTGCAGAAGGTGTGGAACTACGACTACTTTGGCGAGGACCGCACCGTGGACACCCATGTAAAGATGCTGCGCGGCCATCTGGGCAAATGCCGCAGCTACATTGCTACGGTATGGGGCATCGGCTATAAGTTCGACCCCGATGCCGCCCGTTGACTGAAGGAGCGTGCGGTCCATGCGGCAAACCACCAAAGCACGGCATACCCTTGGCATCCGCGGGCAGCTGATGTGGTTTTTGTGCTTCATCTGCCTGTTTCTGCTGGGACTGTTCTGGCTGCTGTCCACCCAGCTGCTGGAGCCTTTGTACACCAAACACATCGAGACCCAGCTTACCAATCAGGCCGACAGCATCGTAGAGCGGCTGGACGATGCTATTGCCGAGGGCAAGGTGCTGTCCAGCTGGTCTTTCGGGCAGCTTGCGGTCAACAGCGATTTTTTTGATAAGCTCACGCTGGAACTGTACACCAAGGGCACTTTGAACAGCTTCTGCGTGGACATCTCGGACACCACCCTGCACACCATTTATAAGATCGAGAACCAGTCCTTCTGCAACCTGCACGGCACCTATCTTTCGGACTCTGCCAACAACGATAAGATCATTGCCACCGCCCTTGCCATGCGGCGCAAGTGCCGCAGCATGGGCAGCTTTGTGCAGACGCTCAACCCGCCCCGGCTCTCCGGCTCGGCGCAGCTATTGGTAGGGCGCACCACGGCAGACGGCAGCTACACCGTGCTGGTGACCACCAGCCTTGTGCACGTTGCCGAGGCCGGCAAGGTGCTCAGCACCCTGCTGCCGCTGGCGGCGGCGCTCATCTTCGGCTTTGCCATGTCGGCGGCGTGGCTGTTCAGCGAGTGGTTCACAAAGCCGCTGCGCCAGCTTTCCAGCGCGGCGCGGCAGATGGCGCTGGGCAACTACGCCGTGCAGGTGGACAACCGCCGCAACGACGAGCTGGGCGACCTTGCCCGGGACTTTAACCACATGGCCGAGGAGGTGCAGCACGCGGTGCAGATGCAGCGCGATCTGCTGGCCAACGTCTCCCACGACCTGCGCACCCCGCTGACCCTTATCAAGGGCTATGCCGAGACAGTGCGCGACCTGACCGGTGACGACAAAGCGCACCGGGACGAGCAGATGAACATCATCGTGGACGAAGCCGACCGCCTGACCGCGCTGGTGTCCAGCGTGATGGAGCTGAGCAAGGTGACCAGCGGCACTTATAAGTGCGAGCGGGTGCACTTTGACATGGGACAGCTGTGTGATGAGGTAAGCGAGCGCTACGACGCCGTCTGCGCCCAGAACGGCTGGCAATTGCAGCTGGAACTGCCGGAGGAGGAGCTGCCGGTCTACGCCGACCCGGACATGATGCAGCGGGCGCTGCACAATCTGCTGGGCAACGCCATGCACCACATCGGCAAGGACGGCATCTTTATCCTGCGCGCCTTCCGCTGCACCGAGGGCGTGCGGGTAGAGGTGGAGGATCACGGCCCGGGCATTGCCGCCGCCGACCTGCCCTATATCTTTGACCGGTACTACCGCTCCCGCTCGGATGCAGGCAAGCAGGGCACCGGTCTGGGGCTTTCCATCACCAAAGCCATCTTCCAGCAGCACAGCTTCCGCTTTGGCGTACAAAGCACCGTAGGCAAGGGCACCACCTTCTGGTTCGTCATGAGCGACCTGCCCTATGTGGACGATTTTGAGGGTAAGTGAACGCTCCCTTTTACACAAAACAAAAAAGCATCTGCAACCAGCGCTTTCTGAATTTCAGAAAAACAGCGTTTTTGTTGCAGATGCTTTTATTTTGAGCGTGCTCGCCCTCTCAGGCGCTAACGCGCCAGCTCTCCCAAAGGGAGAGCCTTTGGCATAGCGACAAAGTTTCCGGTTACACCGGAGACCCCCTGTGCGGAAAGCCCTTCCTTAAAGGGAAAGGACTTGGTAAAAAAAGGACTTGGTAAAAAGATGAAGCTTGCGGGGACTGCCAAGGGCTCCCACTTTGAGGAAAGACTTCCCCCGCTCCGGGGGAAGATGTCGCGCAGCGACAAAAGGGGGAGTCTGTCACCGCAGGTGACTGAGAGGGCGAGGCCGCTGACCATGTGCAGCTTTTATTATGTTCCGCTCTCTGCCGTATGGTAGATGCCAAAGGTGTTGTCCGGGGCGGGCATCTCCACCCGGGAGGCGCGGTCGTTCACCGCCCACATCATAGCGCCCATAGCGCCCAGCACCACCAGAATGATGAGCCATTTTACTGCATTGGGTAATTTTTTCATTCCGTTATCCTTTCCGTAGTCTCCATGCGGCACTTCTGCCGGGCAGCGCGCAGCAGCGCAGCGGCTTCAGCAGCCGAAAGCGCCTGTACCCAGCCGGGGCGCTCCCCTGCGCCCGCGCCGGTGCTGCCTGCTTCGGCAAAGCCGGCCAGCGCCGTGTCGGTGCGGTCGTTCCAGCCGGCAAAGCCCTCCGGCGCAATGTGTGCCCCAAGACGGCAGTCCAGCACCGCCGTTTTGCCGGTAGGCCGCCACGGTCTGCCCAGATACACGCTGCCCGCCGGGCAGTCCGAAACAAAATCGCAGTCCCAGAACACAAAGCCCAGCCCATCTGCCGCACCGGAAGGTGCGGTGACCCAGCTGTGCGCAAGACCGTTGTTCACCGTGCGCAGGGTGCAGTGCTCAAACAGGGCGTCTGCCCCGCCAAAGATAAAATCAATGTCCCCGGCGATCTCGCAGGCGTGGTAATACTGTGCGCTTGCCCGGCGGGGTGCCAGCCCGCGCGGGCCCAGAAAGCCGTCCTTTTCCCGCTCTTTCTCCGGCAGAGGGGCGCAAAACAGGGTGTCCTGATTGCCCAACAGCCGCACGCGGCTGAACGCCGCCCGGGCGCTGTCCACATAGGCTGCGATGGCCTGTCCCGCCTTTGCGCCGGGGCCTGCATCGTTCTCGATGGTCATATTCTCCACCCGCAGCTTCTCCCCGCTGAAAAAGGCGGTGTAGCTGCGGAAGGTGTGGGTGGGACGCCCGTCCGGGTGCGGCAGCTTGCCGCCATCGTTCCATACCAGCCGGGTGGCATCCATGCCCGCGCCCGCAAAGGTGATATCCTTTTTCTCACAAACCAGCTTTTCCCGGTAAATGCCCGGTGCGATGCGGATGACCGCAGGGCAGTCGTAGGGCACCGCCAGCACCGCCTCGGAAATGGTGGTAAACTGTCCGCTGCCGTCGGGTGCAACGTTGATGGTAAGCATAAGCCGCCTCCTGCGCCCGGCACTGCCGGGCTGAAAAATATGCTTCCAGTATACCCCTCCTTCCCGCAAATTGCAACGGAAACTCTGCCGCCGTCACCCGCTCTTTTCCAGCCGGAGCACGGCGGCGGTGATATCATCCGGGCGGCCGGTCTTTTGTGCGCGGATGCGGGCAGTCTCCACCAGCGTCTCGGCAAGCTTTTCCGGCGCATCTCCCGCCGCCGCCGAAAGCTCCACCTGCTTTGCCACCCAGCCCGCGCCGTCCACCAGCAAGCCGTCCGATACCAGCACCGCGTAGTCCCCGGCAGTCAGGTGCACCACCCGGCTCTGTCCGTTCACCCCGCCCAGCACCCCCATGGGCAGAGTGGCTTCGCCCACGGCCCGCACCCGCCCGCCGTGCACCAGAAACCCCGGAGCAGCCCCGGCCTTGAACAGCCGCGCTGTGCCGGTGTATAAGTCCACGCTGATGAGGTCCAGCGTTGCGCCGCTCTCGTCCTCGCTTTTCAGCGCCAGCGCCACGTTCACCAGCCGCGCCGCCAGCTCGGCGGTAAAGCCCGCCTTGAGCAGCCGGGCGGTCAGTTCTGCCGCCAGATTGCCGTCCACCGCCGCCGGACGTCCGGTGCCCATGCCGTCACATAAGATCATCTGCGCCGCCGTAGGGCTGCAGAATTGCTGCACTGCATCCCCGGATACCTCACCCCGGGCGGCAGCGCTTGCCGCGCCGAACACCGCCCGCAGCGCCGGTCTTTCGCTGAACAGCAGGGTGGTCATACCCTTGCAGGAGAGCACCTGCGGCACTTCCAGCGTGCGGCGGCAGATATGCCCCACCTCCCCCGCCAGCGCCGCCAGCTCCTGCGGGGTGAACCGGGTGCGCGGCAGCGTGACGGCGGCATGGGTGCGCCCAAGGTCGTCCAGCGTGACGGCGCACTCCTGCGGCGGCGCACCCAGCCCGGTAAAGAACTCCGCCACCCGGCTGGATTTATAGGGTTCCGGGTCGCCGGGACGCCCCAGCTGCTCGCTGAGCACCCCAAGCGCTTCGGCTACGGCGCTGTACTGCTCGGTCAGGGCGGTGCGCATGGCTTCGGAATGGATGCGCGCTTCCTTGCGGCTGCGGTACAGCGCAAAGCTGCGCCCCGCCGCCGCGCACAGCGCTGCCGGGTGGATGCAGCGGGACAATTGCCCAGGCAATTGCGCTGTTTCCACGCTGCCATTCTGTTCCAGCAGCGGGCGCAGCGCTTCCATGCCCGCCATGGTGGCAGTGTATTCCTGCTTCCAGCAGGTCTCCCGCCGCCCGCAGTTAAAACAAAGGGTATCATGTACATTATCTATGACCCAGCGGAAACCTTCCCGCCGCCGGGGCAAGCCCTCGTAGACCGCGTTCACCGTCTCCGCCAGTGAGGAAAGGCTCTGCGCCACGGCTTCCAGCCGGGTAGATGCCGCCGCACTGCGGGCGGGCGCGGGGGCGTTTTCTCCGCTCTGTGAGATGTCTGCCGCCGGGGCAAGCCAACCGCCGGGCAGCAGGCAGACCACCGCCATGCCGCCGCAAGCGCTGAACAGCAGCCCAAAGGCATTTCCGGGCGGCTGCACGCAGAGCACCCCGGACACGCACCCGCCCGCGTAGGCGGCAAGGGTCTCCACCCGCCGTCCGGGTGCCAGCACCGCCGCCGCTGCCGTGGCACAGCCCAGCCCCGCTGCCGCCGGGGCAAGGGCAGGGTCTGCGGCGCAGAGGGCTGCGCCCAGCACCGCACTTCCGCTCAGGGCTGCAAACCTCTGTGCCCGGCAGCACAGCGCCAGCTCTGCGGCGGCACACACCAATACCCCGGGCGAAAACCATCCCCACCGCACACTGCCCAGCGCCGCCGCCACGGCTGCGCCCACCAGCAGCGTGCCCATGCCCGGGCGCTCCGGGGCGAATTTGCGCAGCCCAAAGCCGATGCTCACCGCAAGCAATGCGTCCGCCGCGCTGTACAGCAAAAGGTCTGCCCCGCCGCTGCTGCCCAGCGCAAAGCACAGCGCCATGCCGGTCAATGTACCGCAGCCCGCCAGCGCGGCGGGTACAAACCTTTGCGGCAGCAGCCAGCGTGCCGCCACGGCTGCGCCCAGCGCACACAGCTGACACAGGCTGCGCAGCGAGAGTGCTCCCAGCCCGTGGAGCAGCAGCCCCAGCGCCGCCCCTGCCGCGCAGGGGGCAAAACAATCCTCTGCCAGTCCAAGGGTCAGCCCCAGCCCAAAGGGCATCAGCGCCCCGTACAGCACCGCCCAGCCGCCGGCAAAGCCGATGCCCACCGCTGCCAGCCGCCGCGCCGCCGGGCGCAGCATCGCCCGTGCCGCCAAGGGCGAAGGCTGCAAACACCGCCCGTCCGAAGATAAAACACCCATCCGCTCTGTCATAAAAAATCCCCCGCTTTCCGGCGGGGATTTTGTTCTGTTCCCCGCACTGTCTGCATATACTGTAACGCGGGGCAGCGGCGCTTTTTGGCGCGGTGCATAGAACCGCCCCAAACCCGCCCAAAGACGCAAAAAAGCCCTGCGGCCGTCATTTTGCCGCAGGGCTTTGGGGGTATTTTGTAAAACTTAACCGTTCAGCTTTGCAATGGCATCCTGCACGCGCTGCAGGGTCTTTTCGCGGCCCATCATGCAGGCAAGGTCGGTGCCGCCGCCGGGGGTGCGCTGCTTGCCGGAAAGGGCAATGCCCAGCGGGTAGAGCAGCCAGCCGTTCTTTTTGCCCAGCTCCTCGGCCTTGGCCTTGCAGGCATCAAACACGGCATCGCGGTTTGCAAAATCCAGCGCCTCGTCGCTCAGCACCGGCAGCAGGGCTTCCAGTGCTTCCTTGGCAGTCTCCGGGGTGGTCTTTTGCTTTTTGTTGGCGTACAGGCTCACGTCGTACTCCGGCATGGCGTCAAAGAAATCCAGCTGCTCGGGGATCTCGCCCAGCACCTCGCACCGGGGCTGCAGGTTTGCGCACAGCAGCTTTTTGTCGATGGCGCTGTGCACGGCGCTGTCGATCCACGGCTCGGCCTTTTTCTGGAATTCCTCGGGGCTGAGGCGGCGGATATACTCCGCATTGATGGCGCGCAGCTTGAGGGGGTCGAAGATGGCGGGGGACTTGGAAATGCCCTCCGGCGACCAGATCTTGACCAGCTCCGGCAGGGAGAAGATCTCCTGCTCGGCGTACTCGCCGCGGGGGCTCCAGCCCAGCAGGCAGATATAGTTCAGCACAGCTTCGGTCAGGTAGCCCTTTGCCACCAGATCCTGATAGCTTGCATCACCGTTGCGCTTGGACAGCTTGTTCTGTGCGTCCTTCATCACCGGCGGGCAGTGGATATAGGTGGGGATGTCCCAGCCAAAGGCCTGATACAGCAGGTTGTACTTGGGGGTGGAGGACAGATACTCGCTGCCGCGGATGACATGGGTAATGCCCATCAGGTGGTCGTCCACCACGTTTGCAAAGTTGTAGGTGGGCATTCCGTCGGTCTTGATGAGGATCTGGTCGTCCATCTCGCTGTTGTTCACCTCGATGTGGCCGTACACCACATCGTCAAAGCCGGTCACGCCCTCGCGGGGGATCTTCTGGCGGATGACGTAAGGCTCGCCTGCGGCAAGGCGCTTTTCCACTTCCTCCTTGGGCAGCTCGCGGCAGCAGCCGTCGTAGTGGGTCATCTCACCGGCAGCGCGCTGCTCGGCGTGCAGAGCTTCCAGCCGCTCCTCGGTGCAGAAGCAGTAATAGGCCTTGCCCTCTGCCACCAGCTGCTCGGCATACTGCTTGAACATGCCCATGCGCTCGCTCTGCACATAGGGGCCCACGGGGCCGCCGATATCCGGGCCCTCGTCCCACAAAAGGCCGGTCTCCCGCAGGGTATTGTAGATGACATCCACAGCGCCCTCCACATAGCGGCCCTGATCGGTATCCTCGATGCGCAGGATGAAGGTGCCATCCTCGTGCTTGGCCATCAGGTAGGTGTACAGGGCGGTACGCAGGTTGCCAACGTGCATATAACCCGTGGGCGAGGGTGCAAAACGGGTGCGGACTTTATTGCTCGGCATAGAAAAACGCTCCTTTATTCTCATGCAAAAAATTTGCGGATAGCTATGTTTTATTGTACTTATTCTGCGCAGTTTTGTCAATGCGGGATAATATCATGCACCCATGCAAAAAGGGGCTGCTGCACACGGGCAGCGTCCTCGCCCTCTCAGTCAAAGCCTGTCGGCTTTGCCAGCTCCCCCAAAGTGGGAGCCCTTGGCAGTCCACGCAAACTCCATCTCTTTGCCAAGGTCTCTCCCTTTGGGAGAGGTGTCACCGTAGGTGACGGAGAGGGCGAGCCCGCTAAAGAAAAAGCATCCGCAACAACTATTCGCCGACTTTCTGAAATCCAGAAGCGATTGTTACAGATGCTTTTACTTTATACGATACTACGTCATGCAAAAGGAACGTCTGCTCGTAATATTATTCTCCGTCCTTCGGGTCATCCAGATGCTCGCGCCGTTTGCGTACCAGAGCGACGCACAGTTGCAGCAATACAAAGCACAGGATGCCGGCAAAAACACCGGCAAAAGCGGCACCGACCCAGTATCCACGGGAAAACCCGATGATCAGCGTAACCGCCACCGCAGCCACCAGAGAATACACAGCATTGGCCGGGGGCGTATCCGAAAAGTGGCGTTCCCACAGACCATTGCGCAGACACGCGACAACCATATAAATGCAGCCGATCATGAATACGACCCACTCTCCAGCGGCCTTGTCCACAGCCCCGAACACCGTCTGCACGATCCACGCCGCCAGAAGGCTGTACCACAGCAGCCAGAAGCCATGGCTTTCAATTTTGCGCATGGTCTGCTCCTGCATCTCGTCCAACCGGTTTTTCTTGCTGTATAGTGAAAATTTCATAGTTCATTCCTCCCAGAACAGTTCATCCAGTGTCTTATCCAGAATTTTACAGATACTGCGGCAAAGGTTGATGGTGGGGTTGTACTCCCCTTTTTCAATGGCGTTGATGGTCTGGCGCGAAACGCCTGCCGCTTCGGCAAGCGCGCCTTGCGTCATATCCTTTTCCGCACGGGCGGCCTTTAATTTCAGGTTCTTCGGCATTGATACGCTCCTTTCCTGCCGGATCGGCATTTGTTTTATCCTCTGGACATATAGTAGCATTTACCATTCTAAATGTCAAGTATATATTACAAAAAGTTTTTATGAGCAGACAAAAAGCACCCCGGCTGTTTTCAACCGGGGTGCTTTGCGGTTATGATTATTTCAGCACGACTTCGCCGTTTTCATCGGCATCCACCACAAGGGTGCCGCCGGATGCCAGCGTGCCGTCGATCAGGCGCTCGGCGGCAGGGTCCTCCACGGCCTTGCGGATGGTGCGGCGCAGATCGCGTGCGCCGAAGCGCCCGCCCTGACTCTTTTGCACCAGTGCCTTGAGCGCCGCCGGGGTATAGCTGTATGCGATGCCCTTGGCTTCCATGCCGGGCTTGTACTCGTCCAGCATCAGGGCGGCGATGCCCTGCAGGGTCTCCTCGGTCAGGGGCTTGAAGGCGATCACTTCGTCCACGCGGCCAAGGAACTCCGGACGCAGGAACTGTGCCAGCGCCTTGCGGGTCTTTTCCTCGCTGCGCTGGGCGTCGCTCTTGTTAAAGCCAAGGCTGCCCGCGCTCTGGTCGCTGCTGCCGGCGTTGGAGGTCATGCAGATGACCGTGTTGGAGAAATCCACCGTGCGTCCCTGCGCATCGTTGATCTTGCCCTCGTCCAGAATTTGCAGCAGGATGTTCATCACGTCCGGGTGTGCCTTTTCGATCTCGTCAAACAGCACCACGCTGTACGGGCGGCGGCGCACCTTCTCGGTAAGCTGACCGGCTTCCTCGTAGCCCACATAGCCCGGAGGAGAACCGATCATGCGGGACACCGCGTATTTTTCCATGTACTCGCTCATGTCCAGACGGATGAGCGGGTCGGGACCATCGAACAGCTGTTCTGCCAGCTGCTTGACCAGCTCGGTCTTGCCCACGCCGGTGGGGCCCACAAAAATGAAGCTTGCGGGACGGCGGCGGCCGGAAAGGTCGGCGCGGCTGCGCTTGATGGCCTGCGCCACCAGATGCACGGCTTCGTCCTGACCGATGACCTTCTGCTTGAGGGCATTTTCCAGCCCTGCCAGCTTGACGAACTCGGTCTCACGGATCTTTACCGCCGGGATGCCCGTCCACAGCTCGATGACCTTGGCTACATCGTCCATGGTCACCTGAATTTCGCTGGCAGCGGCCTGCTTTGCAGGCAGCTCGGATTCCAGCTTGGCGATGCGGGTCTTGCGCTCGGCTACGCGCTCGTAGTCGATGGCTTCGTTCACATCCGCGCTTTCCATCTCGGCTTCTTCCTGTTTCAGGGCGTCCAGCTCCTTCTGCATCCCCAGATACTCGGAGATGACCGGGTGCGCCAGATTGCAGCAGGCACAGGCTTCGTCCAGCAGGTCGATGGCCTTATCCGGCAGAAAGCGGTCGGTGATGTACCGCTCGCTCAGGGTGACCACCGCCGAAAGCACCTCGGCGGGCACCTGTACATGGTGGTGCTGCTCGTAATAGCGCTTGATGCCGTTCATCACGGCAAGGGTGTCTGCCACGCTGGGCTCTTCCACCCGCACGGGCTGGAAACGGCGCTCCAGCGCCTGATCTTTTTCAATGTACTTGCGGTACTCGGTAAAGGTGGTAGCGCCGATGACCTGAATTTCCCCGCGGGAAAGGGCAGGCTTTAAGATGTTGCCCGCGTTCATGGCACCCTCGCTCTCACCGGCAGAGGTGATGGTGTGGATCTCGTCAATGAACAGGATGACGTTGCCCGCAGCCTTTACCTCGCTCAGCAAGCCCTTGACCCGCTGCTCGAACTGGCCGCGGAACTGGGTGCCCGCCACAAGGCTGGTGAGGTCCAGCAGAAAAATTTCCTTATCCCGCAGACCGATGGGCACCTGTCCTTTGGCAATGCGCTCGGCAATGCCCTCGGCAATGGCGGTCTTGCCCACACCGGCTTCACCGATAAGGCAGGGGTTATTCTTCTGGCGGCGGCTCAGGATCTGGATGGTGCGGTAGATCTCGCGGTCGCGGCCGATGATATCATCCAGCTTGCCCTCCCGCGCCTTGCGGGTCAGGTTTTCGCAGTAGGTATCCAAAAATTTGCGCTTGGGCGGCTTTTTGCCATTTTTGCGGTCGGCCTTTTTGTCGCCGTCCTGCTTCTCCGTGCCGGTAAAGCCCAGCGGGAAGGTGGCATTGCTGCCGGGTACAAGATCTTCGTCCATGTTCTCCGCATCGGCATCCTCGCCGCTGCCGGACATATTCATCAGCATGGAAAGGGGGTTGGAATCGCCCAGCTCCTCCATCATGCTCTCCATGCGGTTTTCCATGTTATCCAGATCCTGCTCCGACATCCCGAATTGTTTCATCAGATCGTCCACGGGCTTGATGTGCAGTTCCCGGGCACAGTGCAGACAGTACCCCTCCTGCTTCATCTGACCATTCTCCATCCGCTGGATAAAGATGATCGCCGGACGCTTCTGGCATCGAATACAGACCATAGTTCCTCCTTGTCGCCCCTGTTACAAAAAGGGGTTGAACATATTAAACGCTTTATAGTAAAGACTGCTGTGCATTACAGTGTCGTTAAGCACATTCAGGTTGCCGCCGGTGATGACCACAAGGCCCCACACCACGCACAGCACGAGGTATAGGTCCAGCAGAGCGGTCATGCCGCCGGTCAGCCAGCCAAGACCCCGGTTCACTGTACCGATGACCGGCAGCTTATTCACCAGCCCCAGCACGGTGACCAGCATACTGACCAGCAGCCGCAGCACCGCGTAGAACACAAAGAACAGTACCAGCATGATCACCGGGGTGAGCAGCGGCTGCAATACTTTTTCCACGATGGTATCGGCCAGCACCACGGCATTGTCTGCCAGCACGGCGTTGATGCTGCGCTCGCACGCCGCCACGATGGAGGCGCGGAAGCTTTCCGGCAGAAAGCCCGCGTACTGCTGGGCAATGCCGGAAAGGTTCACCACGCCGTCCTCCGAAAGGTGGGCGGCGATCTGGGTGCGGAAGCCCCCGGCCAGCAGATTTTCGAACACCCAGCCCGCGCAGGCGGCAGAACACTGCCGTGCGCCCAGCAGGCTGATGAGGTTGCCGGACAGCTGCACGATGCTGGCAAGAAAGCCCTTGCGGGCATAGCGTACCATCAGCACCAGCCAGACCACCGTACATAGGATATCAAAAAGAAATGACGGATTCTTGAACATACCTTGTTTTCCCTGTTATAAAGATCACTTTCCCCGCAAAAATACCGGTTTTTCCCCCGGTCACTGGGCGCTGGAAGCCGTTTGCTCCGGCGGATCGATCTGCTGCACCGTGTTGCCGCACAGCACCAGCAGCTGTTTGCCCGCGATGAGCGCCTGCGGACGGACGGAAAGCGTCTGTCCCCACTGGTACACCCCGTCTGCGGTAAAGCATTCCACGCCGCTGTCGGTGAGCAGATAAAAGTTTTGCCCCCGGCGCAGGATCTGGTTTGCCGCAGGCACGTTGCCGCTGTACTGCACGTTCAGGTCTTTATCCAGCAGTACGGCGGTGCACACCTGTCCATTTTCCAGCAGCAGGGCGGCGTTTGCACCGTCCTGCGAAACGCTGACAAGACTGCCGCCGCCAAGGTCGAAGCGTCCCCGCTCGCCGCCGTCCGCACCGTACACCACGGCGCAGTTCTCGTACACAGCCAGCACGGTGTCGTTGTTCAGCCAGCCCAGCCATTGGGGCACGCTGTCCCCGCTGCTCAGCTGCACCGGGTCGCCCTGCGCAAGGCTGAGCACAAAGAGGTTTGCCTGTAACTGTCCGGCGCTGGAGGTGACAGCCGCCACCGCCAGACGGCGGCTGTCGGCGGCAAAAGCCATCCGCACCGGGGTGCCCTGCGTGCCGGTCATATCCCAGTGCAGCTGCTCGCTCATGGTGGGGGTATACACGGTCAGCCGGGCGGTGCTGTCGGCAGAGTCCGTTGCCACTGCCAGCGTTCCGGTGTCCGACATGGCACACAGATAGATGCTGTTTTCCAGCGTTTTGCTGTAAAGGTTCTGGGTGCGGCTTTCTACCCGCAGCTCGTTGCCGGAGCGGTTGTACAGCACAAAGCGGGTCTTGCCCGCAGCCAGCGCCGGGCGGGCGTAGCCGCTCTGGATGCCGGCAAGGCGGGTGCCGCCCAAGCTGTACACCACACAGGCATCCTCGTCCATGGCTGCAAAGCTGCCGGACATGGGCTGCACTGCCGTTAAATCGTCAAGGCCGGTCTGCTGCGGCCAGCCCACCGCCGGGGACAGGGCGATGTGAACCGTATCCACCAGATCCTTTACCCGGGCGATGGATGCACCCACCGCGCCAGTGGCAAACAGGGTGACCAGTATCAGCGCCGCCAGAAGAATGGCGGTGCGGCGTAAACGGCGGCGGCGCACCCGCTGGCGCGCTGCTTCCAGATATTCCACACGCCCGGCAGAAAGCGGCTCTCCGTCCGGGCTGCTGCCGCCGCGATGAAGCTTTTTCATGGCTGCTCCTCCTTTTCCGGGTAATCCACGCACTTTAAAAACAAGCCCTTTGCGGGCAGAGTAGGGCCTGCCCGGTTGCGGTCCCGGCTTGCCAGAATGGCAGGGATGTCCTCAGCGCGCAGCCGCCCCGCGCCCACCTCGCACAAAGTGCCCGCCAGAATGCGCACCATGTTGTACAGGTAGCCGTCGGCGGTTACTTCAATGTCCACCTCGTCCCCGCGCCGGGTGACATGGCAGTCCGTGATGGTGCGCACGGTATCCCCGTGGGCGGCAGCAGAACTGCCCGCCGCGCACAGCGCCAGAAAATCGTGGGTCCCCACGAACTGCTGCGCCGCCGCCTGCATGGCAGCTTCGTCCAGCCGCCGGGGCACCCGGGTGTAGTAGGCGGCGTCAAAGGGCGAGTCGATGGGGTTATTATGGATGCGGTACAGATAGGTCTTGGTATGGGCGGCGTACCGGGCGTGGAAATCCTCCGGCACGGTCTGCGCTGCAAGCACCCGGATATCCGGCGGCAGATGCTGGTTGAGCGCCAGCGGCAGCTTTTGGGGCGGGATGCGGGTATCGGCGTGAAAATTCAGCCGAAAGCCCAGCGCGTGCACCCCGGCATCGGTGCGGCTGCAGCCCTTGATATCGGGCCGTGAGCCCAGCACCGCTTCCAGTGCATCCTGAAAGGTGGCCGCCACGCTGCGCCCGTTGGGCTGCACCTGAAAGCCGCAGTAATTTGTGCCGTCGTAGGCAAGGGTAAGTAAAAAGTTCATAGTTCTGATTTAAAATGGCCTCCGCTTCGCTGTGGCCATATTCAGCGGAAAATCGTTTTTTATTTCGTGTCTGTCGCGGTCTGCGGACCGCGACAGACACACTTTCACCGGAGGGGCCGCAGCGGGAAGCGGCATTTTCTCTCATCAGAAAAGTTCCGTACCAAAAGCTCCCCCTTTCGGGGGAGCTGTCAAGGCCATCAGGCCTTGACTGAGAGGGTTCTCCTCTTTAATAATTCGGGAACACCAGCCGGGAGGCAAGGATGACGGCAAAGCAGGCGATGCAGACCGCAAGGTCGATATAGTCCTGCTTTTCGCAGCGCAGCACCTTCAGGCGGGTGCGCCCTGTGCCGCCGCGGTAGCAGCGGCACTCCATGGCCATGGCCAGCTCGTCCGCGCGGCGGAAGGCCGAGATGAACAGCGGAATGAGCACCGGCACCAGCGCCTTGACCCGGTCGGTCATCTTGCCGGTATCCAGCTGCGCGCCGCGCGCCTTCTGCGCGTTCATGATCTTATCCGTCTCCTCGATGAGGGTGGGGATAAAGCGCAGCGCAATGCTCATCATCATGGCAAGTTCGTGCACCGGGAAGTGCAGCCTGCCCAAGGGCTTGAGCAGCTGCTCAATGGCATCGGTCAGCACGATGGGGCTGGTGGTGTAGGTAAGCAGGCTGGTACCCGCGATGAGCGCCATCACGCGCACCGCCATCAGCACCGCATAGCGCACGCCCTCGGCGTAGATGCTCAAGAACCAGAAATGCACCAGCGGGTCGCCCTCGCCGGAAACAAAAAACAGGTTCAGCACCGCCGTGAACAGCACGATGGGCAGAATGGGCTTCAGACTTTTGCCGATCATCTTGACCGGAATTTTTGCCACCTTGTACATGACCCCCAAAAAGAGGATGGACAAAGTAAGCCCCAAGGGGTTGGAGGCTGCAAACAGCAGCACGATATAAGCGACCGTCAGCACAAGCTTCAGTCTGGGGTCGAACCGGTGCACCAGACTGTTGCCCGGGAAGTGCTGACCGATGGTGATATCTCGCAGCATCAGACAGCACCCCCTTTCTGTGCAGTGCTGCGGGGCAGCACAAGGCTTTCCCCGGCATCGCGGCGGTGCTTGGCCTCCAGCAGGGTCTTGACCGCGTAGGGGATGGTGTACACGTCCGCAGGGACGTCCACCCCCATCTCCCGCAGCTTGAGGAAAATTTTCGTCACCTGCGGCACCGACAGCCCCAGCTCCAGCAGCTCCGGGGCGCGGGCAAAGACCTTTTCCACCGTGTCGTACATGGCAATTTTCTTGTTGCTCATCACCAGCACGCGGTTGGCGTACTTGGCAATATCCTCCATGCTGTGGGACACCAGCAGCACGGTGGTACCGGTCTTTTTGTGGTACTCCTTCACCTCGGAAAGGATATCGTCCCGTCCCTCCGGGTCAAGACCGGCGGCGGGCTCGTCCAGCACAAGGATGCGGGGCTTCATGGCCATCACGCCCGCCACCGCCACCCGGCGCTTCTGACCGCCGGAAAGCTCAAAGGGGCTGCGCTCCAAAAGCGCCGGGTCTAAGCCTACAAAGTCTGCGGCTTCGTGGACGCGGCGGTCTACCTCGGCTTCGTCCAAGCCCATGTTCTTGGGGCCAAAAGCGATGTCCTTGTAGCAGGTCTCCTCAAACAGCTGGTATTCCGGGTACTGGAACACAAGCCCGGTGAGAAAGCGGAAATCCCGGATCTTTTCCGGGTCTGCCCACAAATCGCGGCCGTCGATATAAATTTTGCCGCTGGTGGGCTTATTCAGGCCGTTCATGTGGGTGATGAGGGTACTTTTGCCGGAGCCGGTCGCTCCGATGATGCCCACAAAATCGCCCTCTTCTACGGTAAAGCTCACGTCATCCAGCGCGGTCACTGCGGTGGGCAGGCCGGGGTTATAGACGTAGCTCAGATGTTCTACCTTAATGATATCTGCCATTTCGTCCGCCCCCCTTACTGCAGCAGTTCATACAGCGCCTGTGCGCAGGCACCGGTGTCGATGATGCCCTCCGGCATCGGGATGCCGGCCTTCACCAGCTCGTCCCGCAGCTCGGCAGCCTGCGGCACGTCCAGATGCAGAGAACGCACCTTTTCGGTCTGGCTGAACACCTCTTTCGGGGTGCCCTCCATCACCACATGACCCTTGCTCATCACCAGCACACGGTCGGCCTGTGCGGCTTCTTCCATATAGTGGGTGATGGACACCACCGTAATGCCCATGTTCTCGTTCAGGTAGTGGATGGTCTGCATCACCTGCTCGCGGCCGCGCGGGTCCAGCATGGCGGTGGCTTCGTCCAGGATCAGGCAGTCCGGGCGCATGGCAACCACACCGGCGATCGCCACGCGCTGCTTCTGACCGCCGGAAAGGTTGTGGGGTGCGCGCTCACGGTATTCGTAGATGCCCGCCATCTTCATGGAGTCGTCCACCCTGCGGCGCATCTCGTCCTGCGGCACGCCGAGGTTTTCCAGCGCAAAAGCCACGTCCTCTTCCACCACGGTCGCCACGATCTGGTTGTCCGGGTTCTGGAACACCATGCCCACGGTCTGGCGGATATCGTAGAGCTTGTCCTCGTCTGCGGTGTCCATGCCCTCCACATACACCTTGCCGCTCTCGGGCAGCAGAATGGCGTTGAAGTGCTTCGCCAGCGTGGATTTTCCGCAGCCGTTTGCACCCAGCACCGCCACGAACTCCCCGCGCTTTACCTGCGCAGATACGCCGTCCAGCGCATAGACCGGCTGCTCGGCATCGTAGCGGAACTTCAAATTTTCAGCAGTTAAAATCGTATCACTCATGCTTTGTTTCTCTTTCTGGTGGTGCGCCCCTCCGAAAGGGGCTGTACCCCATTCTATTGAAATTGCTTGCTTATTTTTAACGTCCTCGCCCTCTCAGTCAAATCTTTACAGATTTGCCAGCTCCCCCAAAGGGGGAGCCTCTGGCGAAGAGGATAAGTTTTCGGTTTTGCCAAAGGCTCCCTCCCCGAGGGAGCTGGCACGGCGACAGCCGTGACTGAGGGAGTTCTTTCCTTATTCTTCCCAAATGGCGGTGGCGCCGCAGGGCACCACGCCGCCGGTGGCAGACACCGGCAGGCCGATCTCATCGCAGCTGGTTTTGCCGCCAAAGCGGGGCACCAGCGTGGTCTTGAGCATATACTCCATGACCGCCGGGGACAGGCCGGTGGTGTAGCTGTTGACCGCAAAGAACAGCGGGGTATCGCTGAGCACCTCTTCGCACTGGCTGATGAGGTCATAGATGCAGTCCTCCAGCTTCCAGATCTCGCCGCCGGGGCCGCGCCCGTAGCTGGGCGGGTCCATGATGATGCCATCATAGGTGTTGCCACGGCGCTTTTCCCGCGCCACGAACTTGGCGCAGTCGTCCACCAGCCAGCGGATGGGCTTATCGGTCAGGCCGCTTGCCACGGCGTTGTCCTTGCCCCATGCCACGATGCCCTTGGAGGCATCCACATGGCAGACGGTAGCACCGGCAGCGGCACAGGCCAGCGTAGCGCCGCCGGTGTAGCCGAAGAGGTTCAGCACCTTTACCGGGCGGTTCGCGGCGCGGATCTTCTGCTGGTACCAAGCCCAGTTGACCGCCTGTTCCGGGAACACGCCGGTGTGCTTGAAGCCGGTGGGGCTGACGATAAGGGTCAGCTTATCCTCCCCCTCGCCGCAGCTGATCTTCCACTTTTCCGGCAGACGGCGGCGGTACTCCCACTCGCCGCCGCCCTGATTGGAGCGGTGGTAGATGGCATCTGCCTTTGCCCACAGGGGGCTTTGCTTGGGGGTCTTCCACACCACCTGCGGGTCGGGGCGGATGAGCAGGGTCTCTCCCCAGCGTTCCAGCCGGTTGCCGTCGGTGGCATCCAGCAGTTCGTAATCTTTCCAAGTATCTGCAGGGCGCATAGCGTCCTCCTTCCGTTTACTGCTTCAAATAATCCTTTATATAAAAGTCAGAACAGGCTCTGCTGTCCGTTTTCCTCGGCGCTGCCGGTCTCCGGGGCTTTCATGCCCAGATGCTCGTAGGCAAGGCGGGTGGCGCAGCGTCCGCGGGGGGTGCGGGTCAAAAAGCCCATCTGCATCAGATACGGCTCGCACAGATCCTCCAGCGTGACCGCTTCCTCGCCCAGCGCGGCGGCCAGCGTTTCCAGACCTACCGGGCCGCCGTTGTACATCTCAATGATGGCGCGCAGCAGGCTGCGGTCCAGCTCATCCAGACCCAGCGCGTCCACGTCCATCCGCTTGAGCCCCAGCAGCGCCACGTCCCGATCGATGATGCCGTCACCCAGCACGGTGGCGAAGTCGCGGATGCGCTTCAAAAAGCGGTTCGCCACGCGGGGCGTGCCACGGCTGCACTTTGCCAGCTCGTAAGCGCCTTCCGGGGTGATGGGCTGATCCAGAATGCCCGCCGACCGCATGATGATGCGGGAAAGCTCGTCCGGGCTGTACAGTTCCAGCTTGAGCAGCACGCCGAAACGGTCGCGCAGCGGGCCGGTGATCTGTCCGGCGCGGGTGGTAGCGCCTACCAGCGTGAACCGGGGCAGGTTGATGCGGATGCTCTGGGCGCTGGGGCCCTTGCCGATCATGATATCCAGCGCGTAGTCCTCCAGCGCGGGGTACAGCACCTCTTCCACCTGCCGGGACAGGCGGTGGATCTCGTCGATGAACAGCACATCGCCCTCCTGCAGGTTGGTCAGCAGGGCGGCAAGGTCGCCGGGCTTTTCAATGGCCGGGCCGCTGGTGATGCGGATCTGTACTCCCATCTCGTTGGCGATGATGCCCGCCAGCGTGGTCTTGCCCAGACCCGGCGGGCCGTAGAGCAGAATGTGATCCACCGGCTCGCCCCGGCGCTTGGCGGCTTCCAGATAGATCTTCAGGTTCTGCTTGGCCTTTTCCTGCCCGATGTAGTCCTCCAGATGCTGCGGGCGGAGGTTATTTTCCTCACTGTCCGCCGGGGTCATGACGGGCTGCATCATTTTTGCGCCGTACAGCGCGGTATCGTCCTGCATTGCTTACCTCCTGCCTGCCATGCTGCGCAAGGCCAGCTTGATGATCTCTTCCACCGGCAGCGTGGCATCGATCTTTGCGATGGCCAGCGCCGCCTCGCTCTGGCTGTAGCCCAGCGACACCAGCGCTGCAATGGCCTGTGCGCTGCTTTGGGTCGCGGGTGTATCGGCGGCAGAGCCCGCCACATCCTCCAGCGAGATGCCGTCCACAAAGCCCTTGGCCACCTTATCCTTCAGTTCCAGCACGATGCGCTGCGCCAGCTTCGGGCCCACGCCGGAGGCGGCCTTAAAGGCCTTATGGTCCCCCGCCGAGATGGCCAGCGCCACCCGCTGCGGCTCCATGACGCTGAGGATGGCAAGCCCCACCTTGGGACCCACGCCGGACACGGCGGTCAGCATCTTAAAGCAGGCCTGCTGCTCCTCGGTGGCAAAGCCGTACAGGCTTACATCGTTCTCGGTCACGCTCATCACGGTGTACAGGGTGGTTTCCTGCCCCACACCGGGCAGTGCCCCCGCCACGCTGGCCGGGCACTGGGTATAGTAGCCCACGCCGCCGCAGCTGAGCACCACGGCATTCAGGCTTTTTTTCACGATTTTTCCAGTCAGACAGTAGATCATAGAATCCTCTCAGTCAAGACCCGCCGCCCCGCAGGGCGGCTGTGGTATGCGGTCAGATGGGGCCCGCCACCCGGCGGGTATAGCGGTTGAGCTGGTTGCCGTTGGTGTGGCAGAAGGTAATGGCCATGGCCAGCGCATCGGCGGTGTCGTCCGGTTTTGGCACGGCGGGCAGGTGCAGCAGTACCCGGGTCATCTCCTGCACCTGCTTTTTCACGGCCTTGCCGTAGCCGGTGACTGCCTGCTTGACCTGCATGGGGGTGTACTCGTAGATGGGCAGCCCCGCCTGCGCTGCCGCCAGCAATATGACCCCGCGCGCTTCGGCTACGCCGATGACGGTGGTCTGGTTGTGCTGGTAGAACAGCTTTTCGATGGCAAGCACCTCGGGCTTTGTGCGTTCGATGACCTCCTTGATGCCGGTATACACCTCATCCAGCCGCCGCTCAAACGGCACGCCCGCGTCCGTGCACACCGCGCCGAAATCCACCGGCGCAAAGCGGTTGCCCGCATACTCCACCACGCCCCAGCCCACGATGGCGTAACCGGGGTCGATGCCCAAAACTCTCATGCTGCGTTCCCTTTCCGACACTACTCCTATTATAGTTTTCTATTATAGCACAACGTCTGGTTGGGGGCAACAAGAAAGCTGTCGCCCGCCGCCCCAAAACCCGCGCTGCACCGCACAGAAGCCGGGTTTCGGGGTGCTTTTTCAAAAAAGTTTTACAATTTTTGAAAAAAGGTCTTGCTTTTTGGCGCAGGCTATGGTATTATAGCCTAGCTGATTTCGGCAAAACAGAATATGGACGGTTAGCTCAGCTGGTAGAGCATCTGCTTGACGTGCAGGAGGTCACAGGTTCGAGTCCTGTACCGTCCACCATACAGTTCGTACTCGAACCCGATTCTTTACGAAAAAGGGTTCGGGTACGTTTTTTGTTTATCGGAAGTTCTGCGGAAGGACTACTCGGAACGGTAAACGAGCAAAGGCAGGGTATCACTATGATAGTGGTATCCTGCCTTTTGCTTTGCGGAATCAAGTTCGCTTTGTGCGAACTTGGTCGTCCCCCTATATGGCGCGTTTGGGAGTAGTCGCTGCGTACGTGCGTACCGGGAGCCTGTACACCTCTGACAAGGTGTAACACACTAGACTTTGTTCCAAAGTCTGTGTGCCAAGGGGCATAGCCCCTTTGGAATCCCTGCGGAGCGTGTACGCACGTACGCAGGAAAATGGCAAAATTTCACTATATCGGGGGTGTTCTTTCATTGGAGAGTATGGTATACTCGGCTTAGTTCAACAAATAAGAAGCTGTAAAGGAGTAATTGCCATGAAAAAGAAACAATTCACCATTTTAGCTCTTGTATTGGTCGTTGTAGTTGTCGTAGCCGCACTTATCTTAAACAGGAACAGGCCATATAAGCCAACGTCATTTGTTGCTGATGGAGATAATTGGTCGGCCACGGTCGTTGATGGAAGTTCCATACGGCTGGAACTTAATAATAACAGCAAAGAATGGTCGATTATATCGGAACCAGAGACTTTCGTAAGCGATTTTCATACTATTACGGAAAATATTTCAGAGTTTCACATCATTGCTTTGAATGACGGAGAGGGAGAAATGGTGTTCCAATGTACAAAAGATGATGGTAGCATTGCCCAATATATCCTTGAACTTTCTATCTCACGACATCAGAAAATCCATCTCCAAATCGATTCACTTTCCTTCAAAGAGCGCGCGTAACAATTCCAGTTTGCTGTACTCGTTCCTAGCAGGGTTTGGGGCAGGCACGCCCCAACAAGAAGCTGTCCCAAAGGGGCAAGAATTTTCAAGAATTGAAAATTTGTGGCCACGGGACGATTCTTGCTCTCACCTTTTTCGCTGCGTTTCGCAATTTTCACATTTCAATCTGCTCGCAGATTGTTGACAAGCTGCGCTTGACCCGATACTATAAAGGCAAGTCGAATACGCGCCAAGGAGGTGCAACCATGACCGCCGTGATCTACGCCCGCTATTCATCCGACAGCCAGCGTGAAGCGTCCATTGAGGGACAGCTGCGCGACTGCAAGGACTACGCCGAGAAGAACGGCATCACCGTGGTCGGCACCTACATTGACCGTGCCTACTCTGCCAAAACGGATGACCGCCCAGACTTTCAGCGGATGATCAAGGACAGCGGAAAGAAAATCTTCGACGTAGTTCTGGTCTGGAAGCTGGACCGCTTTGCCCGGAACCGATTCGATGCCGTGAACTACAAGTACCAGCTGGAAAAGAACGGTGTCCATCTGGTGTCTGCCATGGAACCCATCTCGCAGGGGCCTGAAGGCATTATGGTGGAGAGTATGCTGATTGGCATGGCGGAATACTATTCCGCCGAACTCGCCCTGAAAGTGGCGCGCGGTGAGCGCGAAAATGCCCTCCAGTGCAAGTACAACGGCGGTGTGGTGCCGCTGGGCTTCACCATCGGCAAGGAGGACAGGCTGTACCATATCGACCCGGAAACGGCTCCTATTGTGCAGGAGATCTTCAGCCGGTACGCCGACGGCGAACCGGCTGAGAAGATTGCCGCATCCCTGAACGAGCGCGGCCTGCGTACCCGCACCGGGAAGCCGTTCGTAAAGAACAGCTTCTTCCAGATCTTCCGCAACCGCCGCTACATCGGCGAATACCGCTACAAGGACATTGTGACGCCGGGCGGCATTCCGGCTATTGTTGATCAGGACTTGTTCGACCGGGTGCAGCAGCGTTTCGAGCAAAACAGGATCGCCCACGGTCGGCCTGCAAAAGAGGATGTGAGCTATCTGCTGACCACCAAGCTGTTCTGTGGCAAGTGCGGCACCCTGATGGGTGGCGAAAGCGGCACCA
>OCHE01000936.1_pt1 | contig 28394 bp, 19 predicted proteins | sample 1538681 | NCBI WGS metagenome assembly OCHE01 (sample SAMN04571717, study PRJEB22368) | human gut metagenome | biome: human gut; material: stool | host: Homo sapiens | place: Luxembourg | collected 2012-08-17
CCGAACGAGGTACGGTGCCAGACGGCCTATACCGCTACATGATTCATTTTCTGGCGATTCAGAGTTCCGTCGCGAGCGTTTTCATGATTTTGTCGCGCGATCCGGAGAATTACGAGAAGAAGAAGGCCATGTGGGAGGATATCAAGGAATATTCGCCCACGATTTACGCGGACGTGCGCAAGAAGGCGATGTCGCGCGCGCTGAACCTGCACGGTTCGCTCGGCCGGTTCGTGATCCGCAAAGGTTATTTTGTGGCGGAGCACGTGGTCGGATTCAACTGATTTCGCGCGAGTTTCGCGGTATAGCGGTATGGAAGGCACGCGATTACTGCGATTGGCCAGGCGCTCCTGTGTCCGATTCTGGTGATTCGGACACAGGAGCGCTTTATTTTGATGCCTACGTGTCCGATTCGGGAGAAACGGACAGTTAGATAGGTGAAATTGGCCCCTGAATGTCCGTTTCTGCAGAATCGGACACTCAGGGTACCGGATTCATATGCCACGCGTCCGATTCGCCAGAATCGGACAATCAGGGGCCAGAATCGGACACGTGAAGCGTCAGCGGGCTTAGTTCCAGCGATCCGACATGGCGAAACTGTTGTGCATGAGGTTGCTGGACGTATACAGCACGTCGCCGAGCAGCTTCGTATTGCGCGATCGCAAATATTCCGCCATTTCGTCGTTGGCCGCCGCGAGACGGACCGAAACGGACACAGAACCAGCACTGGCGTCCGCCTCCGCACCACCAATCGCAAGCTCGCCATCCGTACGTTCCACCAGACGGTGGCCGAAGGAACGGACGTCTTCCGAGAAGCCCTCGACCGCGTTGCTGGTCTCGTAGAAGTGCGCGTCGGCGATCGCAGCAATCAGACGATTCGTCCAATACAGGCAGTCCGTGGAGACTTCCGGCGTGGTGTCGCGCAGATATGCGGGGGTGTCGTCGACGTTCGCATAGAACGGCGCGGACGTGGTGAACGCGCCGGAACCGTACGAAATCCACATGATCGAACGGCTTTCGGCTGGCGCATACGGGCGAATCTGCATGGCCACCATGTGTCCGGTGCGGTTGATGCCGATCGGACGGTAGCGATGGCGGCTTTCCTCCGTTCCCTGCGTGCCGTACGGGTCGTACGGGGTGCCTTCGAAGTGCGAACCGAGCAGGAAGTCGACATCCTCGACGGTCACGGCATTCTCCGGTTCGAGACACCATGGAATATCATCCGATTCGGGCGTGCTGTCTGCCGCTTCGACGGGGTTAAGCTGGCGGTACATGTACCAGGCGCGAGGCGTGTTGTAGATATGGTCCTTCGCGGTGGCGGTGCCGAACACGACGCGCGGGTTGCAGTGGCCGTTGTTCATGCCGCCCTGCGTGCCGGCCGCGCGGCCGAGATGGTGGCGTTCGATGAATTCCGTCAGGTCGTCGCTGCACATGAATTCGCGCGCGTCGCTGAAGGCGTCGTCGAAATCGAAATAGTCGATGCCAAGCTGGTTGGGAATAATCGCGCATTTGTCGTCCGGCACGCGGCGGGCGATCCAATGGTGTCCACCGATGGTTTCGACGTACCAGATTTCGTCCACATCAGAAATGATGATGCCGTTCGATTCGTACGTCCCGTATGTTTCGAGCAGTTCAGCGAGGCGCTTCACACCTTCGCGCGCGGTGTTGACGTACGGCAGCACGAGGGTGATGATGTCTTCTTCGCCGATGCCGCCTGGGGTTTCCGGCTTACCATTGGCTTCGTCGGCCGGCTGCAGTGCGACCAGCGGGTCGGCACCGAGCACGCGTTCGTTGACGGCGATGGTTTCGGTGGCGCTCATGGCCACGTTGCGTTCGCTCACGCCCGCTTCCGCAAGGATTCCACGGTTGGGTAGCACGTTCGGCACGATGCTGTATCGGCACGGGTTATCGGGAAGATCGATTTCGACGTGGCTGAGCACGCTGCGATAGTGGCGCGGCTGCTCTTGCGGCGCGATAGCGACGAATTTCTTCGGATCGTAACGGCCGGAACCAGAGTCGTCATCTCGGGCGATGATGGTCGAACCGTCGTAACTTGCTTTTTTGCCTACAAGAATTGTGGTACATGACATGGTTTCGATTGTAGGCACACCAACACTCCGAAGGCCATTTCGACGCCCGTCCGACGCCCGTGGTGGCGATTGGTCCGAATATGCTGTATACTGTGTTGCTGTTGCCCCTCTAGCTCAACGGTTAGAGCAGCGTCCTTTTAAGTCGTGGGTTGTGGGTTCGAATCCCACGGGGGGCACAGGTTCGAAGTCCTGGAAGCCGATGGTTCTCAGGACTTTTTCATTTGTTTCGGGATGAGGTCTCAGCACTTCAATACGGAACGCACCATATCGCGCACCCTCTTTCGCTCACGAATCGCAATTTCGGTCGATTATTTCGCGACGTGCGCCGAAAAGTATGGAAAATAAGGCGATTTATACCCCCTACAGCACTATGCGGCACCACCTTTCGCTCACAATCGTAAGAAAACGAGCAAAATCGCAATATGTGTTCCGAAATGAACAGCGAACAGCCCGCGGGCGATTCGCGGACGGACCATACGCATGCAACCGGCGTGGCGCAATCGACGATAATGATAGACTCGAATATATCGAACATTTGTTCGCATAGATTCGGTATTACGGGAAATTCCCCACTATATACAGTGGGCGAACGTACGAAACGCCACTACGGGTAGTGTATACTGATGAACGGCCCGAGCAGCCGGGCAAAATCGAAAAACATGGCCGACAAGATCTTCCGCACCAAAGGAAGCCGATTGCATAGGGAGGAAAAGTAATGACCGTGACCGTCTTCACCAATCCGAACAATCCTCAATGCGAGGCCACCGAACAAGAGCTTTCCAAACTGGGAGTGCGGTACGTGGCGGTCGATTTGACGCAGAATCCGTCCACATTCGAACAGATCAAGGACGCCGGCTTCAAGCAAATTCCGGTCGTCATCTCACCGAATTCCTCATGGAGCGGACATCGCCCCGACCTCATCCGCCAGCTGGCGCAAAGCATCGCGGCGTAGGCGCGGCAACAGCAGTCAAGCATCCAGACAGCCGGAAGGCACGAATCCCAAACGGCAATAATCCGGAAGAATCAAATCCCCCGCGGCAAAACCCGCAACAAAACCCCACTGCAATCGTCCGAAATCGTTCAAAATCAGCCACCCAAAGCAAAGCGGCCAGCCGGAACATCGCCCGACCAGCCGCTTAGCAAAACCCGCAAAACGCAAAAACCAGCCTACATACGACCGGCAGTGGACGGGTCGATCTTCATGGTCTGGAATCGGTGGGCCATGAAATCGTCATTGAAATACGTGGCGAAGAACTGCGAAACGGGCGAATTCTGCGCAACCCCAGCCATGCGGGAATACCAAGCGTCAAGCGCCATCAGCGTCATCACGCCATCGACGAAAATGAGTATGAAACAGACCAGCGTCAACGAATAGCGAATCTTCCACGGAATACGCTGGATCAATCGCAATAATCGCGGCAGAATCAACTTGACCCAAACCAAGCCGAGGACGCCCCAGAAGAACATGTATTTGCCGGATGTACGCCCGTCAATCGAAAGCCATTGCCCCGTGTAATCCCATGCGCGAATACCGAACGCGGCCTGCATGAACCAGCTGGTGAAATATTCGAACGCGCCACCGATCACCGCGCTTGAGCAGAAAATCAGCAACCAATTCGACTGCCACAAATGGTTGAGCAACACGGTGACGATCACCACGCCGAAACCATAGATGGGCGAGAACGGCCCCCATAGGAAGCCCGCACGGTCCTGGTATTCGCCAAACAGGATGAAATGGTAGATGGTTTCGATCACCAAACCGAACACACAACCAATGGTGAACAGCCAGAACAGATTGAAGAAATCCAGCGAAATATAGCCTTTGCCGGTCAGGTCGCGGCCGGCCATGCCTTGGGAGGCGGCGTTCTCATACGCGCTGCGGGCGTCCATGCGCCGCAACGCGAACTGCAGCCGGCGCTCCTCCCGCAGCGATGGGTCGGCGGTGATGTGCAGGGCGATCAGCACGACAAGCTGGACAGCCGGGCTGACAAGGTTCAGGCCAAGCCCCTTCAACGCCAGCGACAGCAGGCCTTCGGCGAGCGTAAGCGGAATCAGCAGGTACGTCCATTGCGCGATGTGCCGGCGTTTGTTCCTGAAAAGCAGCACGCCGAACACCGTCAGGCACGCGGTGGTGACCATCAGCACGACCGCGTGAATCGCCGACAGAATCGTGGTGAGGCTCAGCGCGTCGAACGTCATATCGCCGGAAAGCACGGCCTGCACGACGTACAGGCACGACAGCACGATGATCGGCAGCGTCACCACGCCTTCAATAAGCATGACGATGCCGTAAATGCGAACGATTAACGGCAGACGACGGTCAGCGGGATTGCCGACTTCGCCAGTGCCCTGCTTTCCGCCTTCTTCGATAGCCGCGATTTCGGTTTCGGCGGCAATCGCCTTGATTTCTCCATCCGTCTTGCCCGCGGCGGAATCCTCGGATCGTGATTCAGATTGTGCGGTTTCGCTCATATGCCGCTCCTTCCTTCAGCCCACGCTACCAAACGTAGGCAATATCCGCCGCAAGAAAAGCGGTTCAGGTGCGATTATTGGCGGACGCGAGCAAAAGAGGGGGACGTCAGCTGGCTGCAATCGCCATTCGCACACCACCTTTCGCTCACGTCCGCAAGAAATGGCGATGTATAGCGCATCGTGAGCGAATGGGGGTATAAATACGGACGGAAAATAGCGATTTATTACCACCTTTCGCTCACGGACATACAGAAATGGCGATTTGTCACGGACGTGAGCGGAAGGGGCTACGTCAGCCGGCGATGGTTTTGCCGAGGCTTTGCCGCAGTACTCGACCCGATTTCCGTCATCCATGAAACGCGATGGCGATTGTCCCGGAGCGCGTTATACGATACGTACCGCGTAGCGCTACGAAATACGTATCGCTATGAGAGGAATGATTCGCCAAACCGGAGAGACAATGCACAACGTACTGCAGATCCTGCGCCGTGACTTCAAACGATTGGTCACCGTACCCGCCGCGTGGGTGATTATGATCGGCCTGATTCTCATTCCCCCGCTATACGCATGGTTCAACATCTACGGGTTCTGGAATCCCTATGGCAACACGGACAGCATCAAAGTGGCCGTGGCCAACATGGACAAAGGCACAGACAACGCGCTGCTTGGCAAAGTCAATCTCGGCGGTCAAATCGAAGGCACGCTGAAGAGCAACGACCAGCTCGGCTGGGAGTTCATGGGCAAAGCCAACGCGATGGAAGCGGTGGAGTCGGGCGACTGCTACGCCGCAATCGTCATCCCTTCCGACTTCAGCGAAGATCTGGCCAACGTCGTCACCAACAGCAAGCATCGCCCCACGCTCGAATATTACGTGAACGAGAAGGCGAGTCCGATTTCGCCGAAAATCACCGACCAAGGCGCGACCGTGGTCGACCGCACCGTCAACAACACCTTCGTCTCCACCGTCAGCGACGTGCTCGTCAAAGCCGTCAACTCGGCCAACGGCACCATCAGCGGCAACACCAACGCCATCGCCAACGAAACCATCGGCGAACTCGACAACACCAAGCGGAACGTAGGCACGATCCGCTCCGCAATCGCGGATCTCGACACCCAGTTAGCCAATGTGCCACAGCAGACAAAAGCAGCACGCAATGCCCTGAACGACGTGCAGCTGGCCGCGGCGAGCGCAGGCAGAGGACTAGCAGGCGCATCCACCGCCATCGGCACAGCGCAAACCCAGCTCAACACGCTTTCGTCCAACGCCAACAGCGCGCTGGAAACCGGATCCGGACTTGTTTCCCAAGCGACGGCGCAATCCACAGCCAGCATCAACCAGATCTCGTCGGCGGTATCCGCGGCAAGTGGATCGGCGCAGCAGGCGGTGACCGGCATGCAAAACATCACCGACAGCAATGCGAAACTGCTCGAGAAGCTCAAATCCGCCAGCGACAACGCGCAATACCAGCAAATCATCAGCAAACTGGAGAATACCAACAACACGGCAGCCGGAACACTCGCCGACCTCAAAACCCTGAGCGAGAACACACAGGCCACAGCCGGCAGCGTATCCAAACTGTCCACCGATTTCAACATAGGCACGCAGAACTCGCTCAAAAGCGCAGGCACGGCGCGCAACGCCATCAATTCAGGCGCACTGCCGCGACTGAATTCCGCGCTGGGCTCGCTGGCTGGGACGGCCGGAACACTTGCCGGCACCGTGACCAGCCAGGACAGCGTGGTCAGGCAAACCAACATCGTGCTCGACCAACTCGACCAAGTGGCGTCAGACACCCGCATCGGCCTTGAGCAAACCGACCAGCAGCTGGCGAAGATGGAGACGAAGCTCACCACCGTCAGCACCGACCTGAAGGCGCTGGGCACTGCGGATCTGCTCGCATCGTTGACCGGCAGCGGTTCGCTTGACGCGGATAAGATCGCCTCGTTCATGGAGTCCCCGACCGTAATCGACACGAAGAACGTGTATCCCGTCAACTCCTACGGCTCCGGCATGGCTCCGCTGATGACCAATCTGGCACTGTGGGTGGGCGCGTTCGCCTTTGTGGTGATCTACAAAGTGGAGGTGGACGACGAGGGGCTTGAGGGTCTCGATCCGACCGCAACCGAAAAGTATCTGGCCCGATACCTGTTGCTCGGCACGATGGGCGTCATTCAAGGCGCGATCTGCACCGTTGGCGATCTGATACTCGGCGTGCAGACGGCTTGCGCGCCACTGTTCATACTGACCGGCATGATCACATCGCTGGTATATCTGAGCATCACGTACGCGCTGTCCACCACGTTCATGCACATCGGCAAGGGCCTGTGCGTGGCGTTGGTGATCGTGCAGATTCCAGGCGCTTCCGGCCTGTATCCGATCGAGATGATGCCGAAATTCTTCCGCATGGTCTATCCGTTCGTGCCATTCAGCTATTCGATAGACGCATTCCGCGAGACCATCGCCGGCTTCTACGACGGCCATTGGACCAAGGCGATTGGCACGCTGCTGCTGTTTGCCGCCATGGCGTTCGTCATCGGTCTGGCGGTCCGTCCTCTGTTGGTCAACCTCAACCGACTCTTCGCCCGCGAAATCAAGGAAAGCGACATGATTATCGGCGAGGAAGTGGAGCTTCCGGAACGCGGATACAACATGTCCCAAGCCATTCAGGTGCTGGCCGACAAAGGCGGTTACCGCGAGGTGATCGAGGAACGCGCAAGTCGGTTCGCGGAACTGTACCCGAAACTCAAGCGCGGAGCTCTGGTGATCGGATTCGTAGTTCCGGTAACTCTGGCGGCGGTGTTCTCGTTCACCAACGGAGAGAAAGTGGTGGTACTGGCCACGTGGGTCGTCTGGATTCTGCTCATCATGGGCTTCCTCATGGTCATCGAATACATGCGCGATAATCTGAACCGTCAAGCGGAGCTCGGCCATTTGAGCGATGAATCGATCCAATCCATGCTGGTGGAGCGCCAAGCGGCACGCATCCGTCGCAAAAAGCGGGCGCAACAGGAACGGCGGAACAGACTGCTGCGCAAAACGCGGAGACGCACCAGCGGCAAACGCACGACATCCGATAATCGCAATACCAGCGTCATCAAAGAAACGACGGAAAACGTGACGGGCGTCAACCACAATGAAGATGACGGAATCGCCATACTGGTGCAGAAAATGCAGAAAATGCAGACGACCGGTCCAAGCGCCGCCGCGAACGATGCCGCCACGGACACCGCCGAGACCGCCGAGACCGCCGAGACAACCGAGACAACCGAAAACAACGAAAACAACGAGGAAAGGAGCAACGCATGAAAACCATCTGGAAACTGTTCGTCGGCGACATCCGGCGAATCACCAGCAACGTCGTCTCCATCATCATCGTCATCGGACTCGTTGTGATCCCCGGCATCTTCACATGGTTCAACGTGGCCGCCAGCTGGGACCCGTTCGCCAATACCGGCAATCTGAAATTCGCCGTAGCCAATGAGGACGACGGATACCGGTCCGACCTCATTCCAGTGAAGATCAACATCGGCGACCAAGTGGTTAACACGCTGCGTTCCAACGATCAGCTCGACTGGACCTTCACCACCAAAAAAGAAGCCATCAACGGCACCAAATCCGGCAAATATTACGCAGCTGTGGTGATTCCAAAGAACTTCAGCACCCGTATGATGACGTTCTTCGCATCCGATGGCAACCACGCCGAAATCGCCTACTACAACAATGAAAAGAAGAACGCCTTGGCTCCGAAGATCACAGGCCAAGGCGCCGATACGGTCAGCGCGCAGGTCAACGAGACGTTCTCCGAAACACTGACCAGCACCGCGCTGAGTGTGGCATCGCAACTCGCCAACCAACTCGACAAGCCAGCCGCGCAGGAACAACTCACGCAGTTCAACGGCAATATCAGCGACTTCGCGGAAACGCTCACCGACGCTTCCGGAACGCTCCGCACGTTCAGCACGCTGACCCAAAGCGCACGGCATCTGCTTGAGTCCTCCGACGGTCTGATCGCCAATGTCAGCGGCAATGCGAAAAGCGTAGGAACAACACTCAAGCAAGCCGGCAGCGGCGTGGAGGATCTGACGGGCGCGTTGAAGACCGGCACCACCGCGCTGGGCACGGCTCTGACTGATTCCGCCAACAGCTTCACAGCCATGGAAGCAGATGTGGACAGCCTATTCGGCAATGCGGGCACGCAGGCCGGCAACACCGCCAACGCATTACGCAACCAGGCCACGAACATCAGCAAGCAGGCGCAAAGCTACCAGCAGATCTATGATTCGCTCGACGCGCTCAGCGCAAACGAAAAGCTGCCGGAAGCGGTGAGGAACGCCATCGACCATCTCAAAACCAACGTCGGCACCACCATCACACAGCTCAACGACCTAGCATCGGCGCTGAATGGCAGCGCCGACAACATCGACGCCAAAGTAAGCGATACCACGGCCGAACGTGCGGAGATCAAGAAACTGGCGCAGCAGGCGGCAACGTCCGTCAGTGGCATCAAAACCGACTATGAGAGCCAACTGAAACCGCAACTTGACGATATCGCCACGTCCATTACCAGCACCACCACCGCGCTCAATGCCACAGCGGCCGATCTGAAAGGCGCGCTGGGCAATCTGAACGGCACCACCAAGACCGCGGATAAGAATCTGACCGCCATCAGCAGCGTGTTGGATTCCACCGCCGATAGTCTGGCCGGCGCGGGCAAAAAACTGGGCGCATTCACAGGAACATTGACCGATGCGCTGAACAGCGGCGATATGAGCGCCGTCAAAGATGTGCTCAGCGATAATACCGACTCGTTGGCCGCCGCGCTTGCAGCCCCTGTAAAAGTGAAACGCAACGCGGTGTTCCCAGTCAAGAATTTCGGTTCGCAGATGGCACCGTTCTACACGATCCTGCCACTGTGGGTCGGTTCGCTGCTCATGGCAGTGACGCTCAAGACCACCGTCTCGCGTAAGGTGCGCAAGGAACTCGGCGACCCGAAACCGCATCAGCTGTTTCTCGGACATTACGGTGTGTTCGGCGTGATCGGACTATTGCAGAGCACGTTCTCCTTGGGAGGCAGTCTGCTGTTCCTCCATGTCCAGGCGGTGCATCCGCTGCTGTTCATGCTGTCCGGCTGGGTGAGCAGCCTAGTGTTCTCGTTCTTCACCTACACGCTCGTGGCCAGCTTCGGCAACGTCGGCAAAGCCATCGGCGTGCTGTTCCTCGTCATGCAGATCTCCGGAGCGAACGGCGCATATCCGCTGGCCGTGCTGCCGAAAATCATCAGCGGCATCAGCCCGTTCCTGCCTGCGACGCATTCAATCACAGCAATGCGCGCGGCGATCGGCGGAATCTACAGTAACGATTACTGGTTTGCGATTGGCGCGCTACTGCTGTTCATTCCGCCGCTGCTGCTGATAGGCCTGTTACTGCGCATTCCACTGGTCAAGTTCAACCATTGGTACGTAAGCAAGCTGGAAAGCACGAAAGTGATCGCGGCATGATGGGCGGAACCACGCAAGAGGGCACGCGAAAGACGGTGCAAAAAACCACGCAGGAAGACGTCGGCACAGTACGTGGCCGACGTGAGCGATTACGGGAGCAAACCGACCGCAAAATCATGAAAGCCACATTGGGGATAGTGATTTCCGATGGTATCGGAGCGGTGACCATCGAAGAGGTCGCACGACGTTCAGGGGTAGCAAAGACCACAATCTACCGACGCTACCGAAACGCCGACGATTTATTGCAACGCATCCAACCGGAAGTTGCCGGACTACCGAATTTCAACGATTTGAAGCCGTCGCGGAGCGGACTGGCCACCATGCTGCGACGCATCCAGGACTGCTTCGACAGCGAACTCGGATTGAAAGCCGTGGGCGTGGTGCTGTCTTCCGACAACGCCACGCTGAAGGCGATCGCAGCACAAGTTCTAGCGCCGGCCGAAGAACGGTTCGTGGGGTTCATGGAACGTGGCATCGCCGACGGAGTGTTTCAAAACCGTTTGGACTACACGTTCCTGTTCAGCACGGTGCTGGGTTCCATGCTGGCTTGCAAAGCGTTGGCGGGACAGGAAGCCGGAGGGGAACGGCAATCCGGCAAGGAACGCAAGTCTGATTCCTGGGCCGAGAACATGGCCACGTTGCTCTGGCCGAACGTATGCGCCGAATCCGCACGGTAACCACAGGAAAACCGTCCGCACCGACGCAAGACGGGCATGCCGTGTCGGTTTCAGAAGGAATGGGCTATTGGATTGACGCTTCCTGACGCGCCACTTCCAACGCCTTGTTGAAGGCTTCGGAGGTCCAGCTGGCACCGGCGAGCTTGTCGACTTTAAGGTCCTTCAACGGCTTGCCGATCACCGCGTCCGGCACGGCTTTGGCAAAGTCGTTCTGATGCTTTTTGGAGATGGACGTGAACGGATGGCCGACGATCTTCACGGCCGTCACGTTCTGGTCCTTAACGGTCAGATGCACGTCGATGGTGTCCTCGCCGACCGGCCCGTACTGGCCGTTGATCGAATAGTCGCCATCCGCGTAGTTGCCGGTGTCCTGCTTGTCGGATGTTACGGAATTCGCGTCGGCACGGTTTTTGGTGGCGTCGCCGTCGTCTGCCGTGTCGCCGGACGCCTTGCCGTCAGTTTTCGACTTCTCTTCCTGCGATTGCACGCTTTCGCCGGAATTGCCGGCGTATTCGTCGTCCATCGGCGTGGCTTTCGGCTCACCGCATGCCGACAGCAGCGCGATGCTCGCCGCGGACAGTGCGATGACTTTGACTGCGTTCGATTGTGCGGTGCTCATGCCTGCTCCCCTTTCGTGACGTCGGGCTCTACGTCCGTATCGTCGGCAACGCCAGCCGCAACGGCAACGTTGACCGCGTCCGTATCGCCGGTTTTCGCGGCTTTCGTGGGGTCGGCGAACGAAATCGCAATACCCCCGTTCTGCGCGCCTTCCGCGGCGGAACCGGTGAATGCGGGCTTGCCGCCGGCCGCTTCGTACGCGCGTTTCGCCTCCTCGTCGTTCCACTGCTCGCCGACGAGCACACCATGGTTGAGCATGATCTCGCGTTGTGCGCAGGAGGCGACGAGCGCGTCATGCGTCACGACGATGATCGTGGTGCCCTGCTCGTGCAGCTGGCGGAACAGGTCGAGCACGATCTTCTCGTTCTTCTCGTCGAGGTTGCCGGTCGGCTCGTCGGCGAGGATCAGCTTCGGACAGTTGATGAGCGCGCGGGCAATGCACACGCGCTGCTGCTCACCGCCGGACAGCTGGCCGGGCAGGTGATGCGCACGCTCCTTCAATCCCACTCGTTCCAACGCTTCCATCGCCTGCTTCTCGTCGACCACGGAATGGTAGTACTGCGCCACCATCACGTTCTCGACGGCCGTCAGATGCGGCACGAGGTAGAACTTCTGGAACACGAGCCCGATCATGTTCTTGCGCACGTCGGCGAGCTGGCGGGCGTTCAGATCTTCCAGTCGGCGGCCTTCGAGCATGACGGAACCCTTTGACGGCGTATCCATGCAGCCGATCATGTTCATCAGCGTGGTTTTGCCGGAACCGGACGAGCCGACAATCGCCAGCCATTGCCCTTGCGGAACGGTCAGACTCAGGTCGTCGACGGCGTGCAAATCACCATAAATCTTGGAAATATGGTCAAGTTCAAGCAACATGTGGTCGTTTTCCATGATTATTCCTCCCTCAAAACGATGGCGGGGTCGATACGGGTAGCGCGGCGGACCGGTGGAATGGAGGCGATGACGGCGATCGCCACGCTCAGCAGCAGCGAGCCGGCGCCGAGCAGCCAGTCGAAGCCGATCGCGCGACCGAAGACGGTGGCGCACAGCACACGCGCCAGCACATAGCCGATAGCAGTGCCGAGCAGACCGCCGATCAAGCCGTAGATGCCGGATTCCACGTAGAATTCGACGCCGATGGCGCGCGAGTCGGCGCCGAGGGCTTTGCGCAAGCCGATTTCATTGCGACGCTGACTCACGATGGAGCTGATGGTGGTGCCCACTCCGACGAGCGTCAGCACAAGCACGACGAGCGACACAATCCAGAACAGCGTCTGCAGCATGGCGATGATGCGGGTGTCGGACGAGGTGATTCTGGTGACGGTCTGCGCTTTGACGGCGCTGTTCGGGTTTTTGTCGGCACTGCGATTGATGTTGTTGACGATGTCGTTGAGCTCGTCGCCCATGGCGTTCACGGAGTATTCGACCACGTCGGCGCCGCGCTTGGAACCGGCGAGTTTGGCCACGTCCGCGGTGGTGGCGTAGATGATGGAATCCTCGTTGCCGCCGGTGTCGACGATGCCGGCGATACGGAATTCGGTGCCGTTGTTATCCATGATGTCGGACGAGACGCGGCCGTTTTCCGTGGCTTGCGTGGTCTGTTCGCCTTGCGTAGTTTGTGTACTCTGCGTGCCCTGCGCGGACGATTCTGCCGTTTCAGTTGATTCGTCCGAATCGGATTTTGCGGACGCGGAAGAAGACGCTGAAGCAGACGCGTCGGCGGCGCGGTAACCGATGGTGACACGGCTGCCGACTTTCACGCCGAGCGCGTCGGCGACGTCGCGGCCGACCATCACGTTGCCCGAGCCGGGCCAATCGCCCGTCACGTTCCAATGGCGATTGAGCGCGCGGAGGGCTTTCACGTCCACGCCGGCGATGGTGTACGGCGCGGAATTGATGCGCACGCTCTCATACCGGTATGCGGCTGATTTCACGCTGTGTCCGGCGCCGATGAGCGCCGTCACGTTGCGTACGGTTGCAGTATCGATGCCTTGCGATTTGCCCGTTGCGGACGCGGGCGTGACGATCAGGTTCGCGCCGTACGCGCGCATTTCCTCGTTCATCTGCTGCGGCACCGCGACGCACACGGATGCAAGGCAGAACAGCGTGGCCGCGCCGACGAGCGACGCGATCACGGCCATCATCGCACGGGAGCGACGGCGGAACACCGCGCCCCACAGCATAGTGAAGAACATCTTGCGATTCGTCATCGCACACCCCCTACGAAAGCCAAGCACAACTCACCTACCATGCAGCACCTCCGCCGGACGCAAGCCCAGAATCGCCCGAATCGACGAAAGCGAGGCCACGAGCACAGTGACCGCCAGCAACACGAAAACCAACACGAACACCATCGGACGCATGGTGATGCCCGAGCCGAACACCACGTGCCCCACGATCTGTGCAACGCCCGAGCCAAGCAGCGCGCCGGCAATCGCACCAACCAGCGAAATCACCGCCGTTTCGGCGAGCATAAGGCGCGAAACCGCGCCGTCCGTGGCGCCGATCGCCTTCAACAGCGCCAATTCCGAACCGCGTTCGCCAATCGACGCGGCCATCAGGTTCGCCACGGCGATCGCGGCGGCAACCAGCGACAGCACGGTCATCAGCACCATCACCGCCTGCGTCTTGTTCAGCACATCGCCCTGCAGCGCGGCCACCTGGCGCACCTGCTTGGCCACCGCGCCCGGCAGCACCTCTTCGATCTGGTACGCGATCGACGACGGATACGCGGTGCAATACCACGTCTCCCACTCGTCCTGCGTGAGCGCGTTCGGATTCTTCGACGCCTTGCGCGCGAGGTCGTTGTCGGGCGTGGTGAGCGCCTTGACTTCAATCTTGTCGATGGAATTCGGCAGATTCGCAAGCGTTTGCGCGGCGATGGACGGCATATAAATGGCGCTGTTGTCGGAATCGCCCGAATCGAAGATGCCGACGATTTTCACTTTCACGCGATTGCGTTCGGTGGAGGATTTGCCGGTTTTCCCGGTACCTCCGTTCGTATTGTCGTCCGCACCGACGGCGATCGTCTTGTCGAGCGTAACGCTGTCACCGACGTTCACGCCCAGTTTCGCGGCGAGCGCGCTGCCGACCATCGCCTGCTCGCTGTCGTCTTTCGGCCAGGTTCCGTTGATTTTCCACCATGAGCGCATGCCGTTCATGCCGGCCACGGTGGACTCGCCGGAGTCCATGTGCAGGGTTTTCGCGAACCACGTGCCCACGATCGGCACGTTGGTCGCCTTGCATTTCGCCGCGGAAGCAGCCGCACCTGACGCACCAGCCGTTCCAGCAGAGCCAGCCGAACCAGCCGAACCAGCCCCCGAACCGACACACCCCGCATCCGCGTGGATGTTCAATTCCGGCGCGAAATTGGTGATGTTGAACGCCCAGAAGATGGTCTTGATCTTCTGCGCGTCCGACTCCTTCAGAAACGCGGTCGGGTCGGCGCTGTCCGCCGCAGCCGAGCCGTCGGAAGTGGAACCCCCGTCCGAACCGGACGAACTACCCGAAGCCGAGCCAGCAGAATCGCCGGTATTGTACAAATCGCTCACCACAGCGTCGGACTTCGGCTGCACGACGATATTCGAACCGTACGTGCTCAGCTCCGCGTTGAGCTTGTCGCCCACGTCGAACACCACGCCGAGCATGGCCACGCTGACGGTGGCGGACAGGCACACGGTGACGGCGATGAGCAGACGGCGTTTGAACTGCCGGCTGAACGATCGAGAGATCATTTTCAGGAAGAACATGGCACCCCCTTACCTTTCTCGGCGCTCACTGGAAATGGCTCGACAGCGCGTCGAGCGTGGACGTTTGGATGACGATTTTGCCCGGCTTGACCTGGTAGTCGAACGGTATCGGGTTGCAGCCGCCTTTGAAGCCGATGGTGGCGAGGTTGATGGCCACATCGCACTTCTTGCAGATGATTTTGCCGTCCTTCTCGTAGTAGCCGGCGTCGCCGCAGTTGTCGCACGCGTCGAGGCCGACGCCGTACGCGCCGCCGTTCTTCTTGATGATGATGAATCGCATGGAGGTGCCGTCCTTCGCGCGGTATTCGAAGCGGTGCAGGTGGCCGTCGGAAATCTGGCTGAATTTGATGGTGGCCACGCCGTCGGCGAGTGAGTAGTCTTCCGGCGGCGACAGCGTGACGACTTTCTGCGTTTGCGCGACGCCGTACGTCAGGGCCACGGTGACGCAGATCATGGCGACCAGGCTGAACGCGCCGGCCGCTTTCGCGCGGCGGCGGAACGCGATATGCGTGCGTGCGATCGCCTCGTTGGCGCCGGTCGGCTTGACTTTGAAGCCCATGACGATGCTGGCGATTGCCGGAATGGCGAAGACGAGCGCCATTGCGATGGTCAGGCTGCGCTGATGGTTGATGCCCCACACGAGCGCGAGGAAGGCGGCGGTCGGGAAGCTGACGATGCGTTTGGATTGGAGGATCTGCGCAAGGTCGGTGAAATGCTGTGCGAACAACAGCGCGACCAACAGCAGCACCGCCGTCGTGAACGACCAGCGGACGGCGGTGGAACGCATCGTGCGGAAGATAAGCGCGGCGATGATTGCGACGGCCGCGCCCAAAGCGAAGCCGAGCGCGCGCAACAGCATGTCGGAAGTGAAGATGGGATCGCCCGGCTCGACGAAGATCGTCAGTCGCAGAATCACGTCGGGCAGCGCACGAAAGGTGGTGGCCGCGATCGCAAGCGCCGCAACGAGATTCGCAACGTCCAGCAATGCGCGGTGGCGATGCCAGTCGGTAGTGATGCGACGGGCGAGGATGACGACGACGAACACGGCCACGTCGAGGATCACGCAGCACCACAGGGTCGGATAGTTGACGAACGTGCGTTGCGTGATGACGGCGGTGGCGCGCAGCGCGGCGAATACGACTGCGCCGGCGAATCCAACAACGAAACCAGCCAGCCGCCAGTACGCGCTCAGAGGCTTGTCACGCCCCTCACCGACGGTGAGCATGACGCTCAACGCCATGACGAGCAGCGCCGGCGCCAACACCCCCTGCAACACCGTCACAAACTGCAGCAGCATCCCAAAATCCTTTCATCCAAAAACCCAACTCAAAGAGCCCAACGATTCCCATTCCACCCCATCCCAAAGAGCCCCCCCCTCTCATCCCTCCCCTAAAATGCGAGGATTTCCCGGACCCCCTCCACAATCGCAGAGGTGAATCCATCCCCCTAAACGCGAGAGAGCGGTTTCGGTATGCATTGCCCGACCGTAAGCTTGGCCGAACGGCCTTGAGTGTGTCGGGTAATGCATACCGAAACCGCGAACGGGCTACGCTAGGAGATCACCACTCCTGCGGCGTATAGTTCCAGTCCGGGAAGGTGACCTCGATCGGTTCCGTCCAGAAGCGTCCCTTCACACCCGTCTCCGGATCGACGTGCAGCATCCAGCCCTTCTTCTCCGGGGATTCGATCTTCAGCACGAGCTTGTACGCGCCGGCCTTGTCGAGCTTGACGTTGGCGCCGTAGTGCGGGCCGTCGGAGGCGTTCATCTGCATGAAGGTTCCGGAGGCGACGGACGCGTTGGAGGTCTTGTCGATGATGTCGTAGTTGACGGTCAGGTCAGGCACGAAATCGCCCTTGCCGTAGCCGAGTTCGGTGCCCTTCTGGTTGGCATGGATGTCGGCTTCGAGGTGGAAGCTCGCATCGGCGGCCTTGAGGCCCATGCCGGACGGTTCCATGTCGATCGGCTGGAAGTAGACGGCGTTGACGGTCAGCGGGCCGCATTCCTGGATCTCTTCGAAACCGGCGGAATCGCTGGAATCGTCCTTGCTGGAGTCGTCGGCCTTCGAAGCCGACGCGGAGGCGCTGGACTTGTCCGAAGCGGCGGAATCGTTGGAATTGCCGCATGCGGACAGGGAGAAGGCCATGGAGCCGGCCAGCAGGATGCCGAGCAGAGCGGCGATCTTCTTGTTCTTCATTTCTCTTTCCTTTGTTGTTGGATGTGGAAAAAATATCGGTAAATCTCGGAAAATTTGCGTATTACTTGCGATTGTCAGGCGTGCGCAACTTGCGTTTGCGTGCGAAGCCGACGGCGAACAGCGCGAGTACGGCAATCGCCGCGATCGCTTGTGCCGCAAGGCATTCGACGTACGGATACAGGCCGATCCAGTCGTTTGTGGGCACGCTGGACAGGTAGTGGCCGTCGATCAGGTCACCTTCGATGAGCGCGTGGATGCCACCGCCGGCGAAGATGACGACCAGCACGGCCATCAGGATCGACGTAACGAGGAAGAACGGGCCAATCGGAATCTTTACGGAGGTGAAGCGCAGCACGAGGAAGATGACGAGCAGCACCACGCCCGCGGCGATGCCGCCGATCCACATGCCTTGCGCGTCGCGACTCATCGAGTAGATCGATTCGTAGAAGATGACGGTTTCGGCGCCTTCACGGAACACGGCTAGGAAGCTCAGCATGGCGAGCGAAACGACCATACCCAGGCCCACGCCTTCGCCGGCGGCGACTTTGTTTTGCGCGTCGGCCACGGCGGACTCGGTTTTGGTGCGGATGTAACGGTTCCACGCTTCCACGGAACTTTTGTTGAGCATCCAATTGCTGGTCCACAGCAGCATGAGCATGGCGATCAGCGCGCACACGCCTTCGCTGATTTCCTGAACCGGACCGGAGCCTCCGAACAGGAACGTGAAGAGCACGGCGATCAGGCCGGAGCCGGCAAGGCCCGCGAGCACGCCGAGGTAAATCCACTTGGTGAAGCGCCGGTTGCCGGATTTGACGAGGTAGGCCACCACGGCGGCCACCACCAGCAGCGCTTCGAGGCCCTCGCGGATCAGGATGAGGAACGCCTGTCCGGCGGAGCTGGTGATGGCTTTGGTGAAGGCGTTGACGTTGCCGGCCGCGCCACCGTCGAGGGTGGCCGCGTCTTCGACGAGCCAGCTTTTCAGGTCGTCGACGAGCTTCTTGATTTCCTTGTCGGAACCGCCGTCGCGCATGGTTTTGCGGGTCATCTTGAACTGGTATTCCACCTGCGAGACGCGGTCGCCGGAGATGGCGTTCATGACGTTCTTTTCGAAGCCGAGCTTTTCGTAGTACTGGTAGTACGCGTTGTTGACGAGGCTGGAGCCTTCCGCGCCCTTACCGGAGATGGCGGCCTTGTATGCCTTGTCGAGGATGACGTTCATTTCGCTGGCGACTTCGCTCCACGTGCGGTCGCCTTTGCCTTTGGAGGAATTCTTTTTGTCCGCGTCGAGCTTCTTGCGTTCCGCGGCGGTCTGCTCGGCGCGCTGCTTCGCGTAGGTTTTGGGGTCGGCGAGGTTCGCGTTGCCATCAAGCGTCTGCGCGGTGGCGGTGAGGTCCGCGTTCAGCGCATCGATTTTGCCGGCGATCGCGCCGCCCTGGCCTTGCTGGTAGGCGAGGCCTTCCAAGTCGGTGAACTGCGTGAGCAGCGCCTGCTGCTTGTCGGCGGAAATGGTGTCGTTGACGGCCTTCGAGAAGTTGGAGGCGTCGTAGCCAATCCAATGCGCGGTCTGGAAGTCGGTGCCGGCCTGGCCGTAATCACCGTCGTTGTAGTCCTTTTCGGCGGTGGCGAGCTGCTTGGCGATGTTCTGCGCGGCGGCGGTCCAGGAATCGAAATTCGTCTGGCTGTCGTCGGCGGCGGCCTGCCGCGGCATCGCGGTGCTGGCGAACAGCGCGGCGAGCGTGATCATCAGCGCGGCTACGAGCGCGGCGAGACGACCGGAAGCCGAGACGCGCGAATCGCGCGAATCGTAGGAACCGGCTGCGTGGCGCTGCGCGACGCGAGATGACATGGGTCGAACCTTCCTTCCGCAGATCTTTTCGGCGCGCTTTCCCCGACGTACCCGACGTACGAAGCGCGCATCGGAAGCCAAGATAGAACGAAACTTTTTTGAATAACAGTCTTGATTTTTAATTGGTCTTGTTGTATCGCGCATGAAAAAACGTTGGAATTCCGCCGTTTTTATTTTTCCCGTTTTCCGCGTGTCGTCTCACATTGTGACGCTCACCGCCGTTCCACAACACCCCCGTCCGCCCGAAAACGTGAAGCGGACTCCATGCCAAAGCGTCAGTTTGTATAATCGCGACTTGCATAATCACGATTAGCATAATCGTAACCATACAAAGCTACGGGGGTATCAAAATAAGGCGATGCCTCATGCCACACCCACGAAAAAACATCTCGCTTATGAGTGGCGGATTTGGCAGGGTGACAGTTGGTATCTCGCTTATAGATGGCGGCCCCTTTGCAAAATACAAGGGTTAGAGGGGCGAAAAGATGCCCCCTAGGTTCGTTTCTCCGCCGAGACCCGCCATCTATAAGCGAGATAGCACCGGGCGAACCCCGGAATCCGCCATCTATAAGCGAGATACACGTCTCAATTGGCTCAACCGTTTCAATCACCCAACAGCCAATCAATGGCGTTGACAATGCGGATACCATCCTCGGTGACGCCCGCGCCTCGACCGCACGCAAAATCCCGCGCGCCCGCCAGTCCCAGGCACGAACTACGCCAAGCCGGGCACGCGCTAGCATCGTGGTATGGACTCCATTGCACCGCTCGCGCATCGCATGCCGTATACCACCGCGTTCCCCAAGGCGCTCGGCACGGGGTTGTTGATTTCGACGCCTCACCCGATCACTGCGGAATCGCGCGGCGAGATGGAACGGTTCATCGATGAATACGAGCATGCGCTTTCGCGGTTTCGCGCTGATTCGCTGGTTGCGCACATCGGCAATGCGGAGCATGGCGGGCATTTCGATTTTCCCGATTGGGCCGGCCCGCTATTCGATTTGTACGACGCGCTGCACGCCGCCACGCGCGGTGCGATCGACCCGTGCGTGGGCGAGGACCTGATTCGTCTCGGTTACGATCCCGCGCTGAGTTTCACCGTTGAAGCCGACGCCGGCGAGCGCCTGGGCGCGCTGCACGGACGGGCCGTATGGGGTCGTGATGTGGTTCGTTCGAGTGGCACGACATTGGTTACACGCAGTCCGGTTCATGTGGATTTCGGCGCGTGCGGCAAGGGTTATCTGGTGGATTCGCTGGGCGGATTGCTCACCGATTCAGAACTTTCGCGCACATCGCATGTCAAGTCAGCCGAAACGACCAAACCAACATGCCAATCTTCCACCTCAGACAGCAAACGCGAAAGCGCTGCCCCGGAATTTGTGATTGATGCGGGCGGCGATCTGCTGGCGCGCACGAACAAGCCGATCCGTGTGGCGCTTGAGGATCCGGATGATCCGTCCTGCGCGGTCGGCGTCGCACTGATCGGCGATGGCGCGTTCTGTGCGAGCGCGCCCAGCCGTCGCCATTGGGAGGTGGCGGTGAACGAACAGACGCATCTGGCGATTCACCACCTGCTCAACGCCATCGACGGCCTGCCCGTGCAACAAACGGAAGCCGCCTGGGTTGCAGTGCAATCCGCGTCATTTGGCGACTATCCGACTGCGGTGGCGGACGGGTTGGCTACGGCGCTGTTCGTTGCGGACCCGAATGAACTGCGCAGCGTTTTTGTTTTCGATTGCGCCACGTTGGACGCCGACCGTCACGCCACCATCAGTGCCGGTTTCCCCGGCCGTTTCTTCTGATTGCCGACCGGTCACTGATTGCCAGGTTGGCCGGTTGGCGGCCCGCCAATCGCAGACCGCAAACCGGCCAATCGCAAGCAAAACTCACGGAATGAGGTTGCCGGCGGCCACGTACAGGTCCCACCAATCCTGCTTGTCGAGGTCGATGTCCGCGCCGTCGAGCATTTCGCCCAGCCGGGTGGGGTTCATCGAGCCGAGCACGATCTGGATCTTCGCCGGATGCCTGAGCACCCATGCGGTGGCGATGGCGTTGGCGCTCACGCCGTACTTGGCGCCCTTTTCGTCCAGTGCCTTGTTCAGCTCCGGGAAGTGCTCGTTGCCTACGAACGGGCCGTATTCCGTGCCGGACTGGAACGGGCTCCACGCCTGGATGGTCATGTGGCGCAGTCGCGAGTAGGACAGCAGGCCGTCCGAATGGTTGGCCACGACCATGCCTTCGGCGCCGGAGTTGGTCATCAGCTCGTCGCTGACCATCTGCGCGTGCATCAGGCCGAACTGCAGCTGGTTCGCCTCGAGCCTCATGGCCGGGTCGTCGCCGAGCCAGGACTGCAGCAGTTCCGCCTGCCACGGGTTCACGTTGCTCACGCCGAAGTGGCGCACTTTGCCCGCCTTGTGCAGGGTGGTGAACGCTTCGACGATTTCCTCGGCCTCCATCAGGGTGTCGGGCCTGTGCAGGAGCGCGAAGTCCACGTAGTCAGTGCCGAGCGCTTCCAGTTCCTCGTCGAGTCGCGTGATGAGGTGCTTCGCGGAGAAGTCGTAGCGGGTGGCGTGCACGTTGTTCGGGTCGCTGAAGTCGATGTTGATACCGAACTTCGTCTGCAGGAAGATGTCCTCGCGCTTGAGCCCGGCGTCCTTCCACGCGCGGCCGAGCACACGCGAGCTGGCATGGTCGTGGTTGACGTTGAATCCGTAGATGTCCGCCGTGTCGAAGAAGTTGACTCCATGCTCGGCGGCCGTACGCACGACTTCTGCCGCAGCGTCCGCATCCAGCGCGTCCATGCGCATCACGCCGAGCGCCGCCTGCGATGCGACCACTGCCGATTTGCCGATTTCGATGCTTTTCATGACTGCCCACTTTCTTTGTGATTTTCAAATACGTCAATCGATTGACGTCAGTCACCTCAATGGTAAATCCGCCGTCCCGTCAGCGCAACACAATAAAAATGCCGAAGCCAAAACGCAAAAATCCGGAGGGGTGGTCCCTCCGGATTTTTTAGCGAGTCAGCACACCAACCTCACTCGGCCAGCGTGAACTGGCTGTTGTAGATGTCGGCGTAGAAGCCGCCCTTGGCGAGCAGTTCCTCGTGCGTGCCGCGTTCCACGATGTCGCCGCCGTTCATCACCAGGATCATGTCGGCGTCGCGGATGGTGGACAGGCGGTGCGCGATCACGAAGCTCGTGCGGCCCACGGTCAGCGCGTCCATCGCCTTCTGGATCAGCTCCTCGGTGCGTGTATCGACCGAGGAGGTGGCCTCGTCGAGGATCAGGATCGGCGCGTCCTCCACCATCGCGCGGGCGATCGTCAGCAGCTGGCGCTGGCCCTGGGAAAGCGACGCCTTGTCGTCGAGCACGGTGTCGTAGCCGTTCGGCAACGACATGATGTAGTGGTGCAGGCCGACGGCCTTGCATGCGGCCACGATCTGCTCGTCGGTGACGTCCTTCTTCGAATACGCGATGTTTTCACGCACTGTTCCACGGAACACCCACGTATCCTGCAGCACCATGGAGAACTGGTCGTGCACGTTCCAACGCGGTACGGACTTGGTGTCGATGCCGTCAATCGAAATCGTGCCACCGGAAATCTCGTAGAAGCGCATCAGCAGGTTGACCATGGTGGTCTTGCCGGCGCCGGTCGGGCCGACGATAGCCACCTTCTGGCCGGCCTTCACGGACGCGGAGAAGTCGTTGATGATGGTCTTGTCCGCGTCGTAGCCGAAGCGCACGTGGCTGAATTCCACGTCGCCGCGCACCGGCTGCGGCTTGCCGTCCGCGCCTACGCCCAGCAGCGCCTGCTTGCCGGTTTCGTCGGACAGTTCCGGCTCCTCAAGGAAGCCGAAGACGCGTTCGGATGCGGCCGCGCAGCGCTGCAGGTTCTGGAACGCCTGCGCGAACTGGGACAGCGGCTGCGTGAACAGGCGGATGTACATCATGAACGCCACGATCACGCCGAATTCGATCTTGCCGTCCATGGCGAGCGCCGCGCCCACCACGCACACGACCACGTAGCCGAAATTGCCGATGAAGTTCATCAGCGGCATCATCAGGCCGGACAGGAACTGGCTCTTCCAGCCGGAAACGTACAGGTCGTTGTTGTACTTTTCGAAGCGCTTGATGGAGTCCTCTTCGCCGCAGTACGCCTTGACCACGGTGTGTCCGGTGTACATCTCCTCGACATGGCCGTTCACATCGCCCAGCGCAATCTGCTGGCGAGTGAAGTACTTCTGCGATACCTTCATGATCACGCCCATGATGATCAGACCGAGCAGCGCGGAGCCGATGGCACACAGCGTCATGATCACGTTGTTGTAGAACATCATGATGAGCGCGCCGAAGAACAGCGTGATCGAAGTGATCAGCGAGCCGACCGACTGGCCGAGCGTCTGTCCGATCGCGTCGACGTCGTTGGTGATGCGGCTCAGCACGTCGCCGTAGCTGACTTTGTCGAAATATTTCAGCGGCAGTCGATTGATTTTCTGGCTGATCGCCTCACGCAGCTGCTGTGCGGTGCGTTGCGTGACGTTGGCCATCAGCCAGCTTTGCAGGTAGCTCAGCAGCGCGTACCCGACGTACAGCGCGACGAGCAGCCATGCGATGCGCGAGACAGCATCCATATCAATCGAGTTCATGACCGGCCTGCCATGCACCATGGCCGGCAGCCCCTTCGTGATCTCGTTGGTCATGTCTTTGAGCTTGTCCGGTCCGACAATCTGGCAGATCGTGCCGGCTGCACCCAGAATCAGGGCGAAAATCATCACAGGAATGTAGCGACGGCAGAATTTCGCCAGTTTGCTCATTACACCGCCGAAATCCTTCGGCTTTTCCACGGGTCCGCGAGAGCGTCCCATTGGCCCTCTTGCCATATTGGTCCTCCCCTTCAGCGCTTCAACTCGTCTTCGCTCAACTGCGATTCGGCGATCTGCCGATACACTTCGCACGTGTCGAGCAGTTCCTCGTGCGTGCCCTGGCCGACCACTTTGCCGTCGTCGAGCACGATGATGCGGTCGGCATTCATGATGGTGCCGATGCGCTGCGCGACGATGAGTTTCGTGGAATCCTTCGCTTCCTTTTCGAGCGCGTCACGTACGGCACGGTCGGTTTTGAAGTCGAGCGCGGAGAAGGAATCGTCGAAGATCAGGATTTCCGGATGACGGTAGACGGCGCGTGCGATCGACAGGCGCTGTTTCTGCCCGCCCGAAACGTTGGAACCGCCCTGCGAAATGCCGGAATCGTATTTCTTGTCCTTTTTGTCGATGAATTCCGTCGCCTGCGCGACGTCGCATGCGCGGCGCACGGTGTCGTCGTCGCGGTCCGTATCTCCGTACGCGACGTTGCTGGCGATCGTTCCCTTGAACAGGAACGACTGCTGCGGCACGTAGCCGATCTTGTCGCGCAACGCCTTGAGCGTGTAGTCGCGCACGTCAACGCCGTCGACGAGAACCTCGCCTTGCGTGGCGTCGTAGAAGCGCGGCACGAGGTTGATGAGGGACGATTTTCCGGAGCCGGTCGAGCCGATGAACGCGACCGTCTGACCCTTCTTCGCCTTGAAATTGACGCCTTCGAGCATGGCGTGACGCGAGTCGGGGTAGGCGAAGCTCACATTGCGGAATTCGATTTCGCCTTCCTCGCCCGGCTTGCCCGCGTCCTGCGTGCCGTCGGTGACCATCGGCTCGGTGTCGATGACTTCGAGCACGCGCTGCGCGGACACGTCGGCGCGCGGCCAGAGCACGAACACCATGCTCAGCAGCAGGAAGCTCATGATGACCTGGATGGAGTAGCTGGAGAACACCACCATGTTGGAGAAGGTGGTGAGCTTGTCGACGGCGTCGGCAGCGTCGATGAGATACGCGCCGATCCAATAGACGGCCAACATCAGACCGTTCATGACGGTGTTCATCAACGGCATCATGATGGCCATGGCGCGGTTGGTGAACAGCTGGGTCTCGGTGAGTTCCTTGTTGGCCTCGGTGAACTTGTCTTCCTGATACTCCTCGGCGTTGTATGCGCGCACCACGCGCAGACCGGTGAGGTTCTCTCGCGCCACGAGGTTGATGTTGTCGGTCAGGCGCTGCATGGCCTTGAACTTCGGCATGACGAAGCTCATGATCACGCCGATCACCGCCAGCAGCACGGCTACTGCGATGCCAGTGGCGAACGTCCATTCAAGGCCTTTGTTCGCGATCTTGCACACGGCCCACACGGCCATGATCGGCGCTTTGACGATCATCATGAGGCCCATGGTGATGAACATCTGGATCTGCGTGATGTCGTTCGTGGAGCGGGTGATGAGCGACGCGGTGGAGAAACGGTTCATTTCCGCCGGTCCGAAGCTTTCCACCTTGTTGAATTCGAGCGAACGCAGGCGCTGGCTGAACGAGGCGCCCACGCGCGCGGCGATGAAGCCGGTGACGATGGCGCAGGCCGCCGAGCCGAGCGAGACGAGCAGCATTTTGCCGCCGGCCACCCAGATGTCGTGCATTTCGCTGCCGGGGGTTTCGACGAGCTGCGTGATGTCGGCCATATAATCCGGCAGGGTCAGGTCAAGCCAGATCTGCCCGACGATGCTGACCAGCGCGACGAGCATCTGACCGATCTCCGCTTTGGAGAGGTATCGTACGATGCGAAGCATGCTTGGTTCCTTCTCTTGTTTTGTGTTTTGCTTGTTTTCTTACGATTAGTTTTTGCGATTTTTCGCGGTTTTTGCGATTACTGGATTGCGATTACTTACACTGTAAATTATTTACAGCGTAAGATACTACGCGTCTTCCTGTGCGTTTCCTGAGAACGCGGCTTTGACCTCGTCCGCCGTGGGGCGAGGTTTGCCGGGCATGCACAACGACATGTACGTGGTGAATTCCTCGGTGAGCTCAACGAATTCGCGCGCGCGGCGCTCCCCCATCTGCGAGAAGATCCAGCAGACCGCCTCGCGCATGCTTTCGCGCTGCCGTTCGGCGCGTTCCCTGCCGGCTTCGGTGAGGTTCACGTGCACCACACGGCGATCGTCGGGGTCGGATTCGCGTGTGATCTGGCCTTTTTTCTCCAACGCGGACAGCAGTGTGGACACGCGTCCGGTGGTGGTTTTCATTGAAGAGGCGAGCTGCGATGGCGTCAGCGGGCCTTTCCTATAGAGTTCCTGCACGGCGAAGGGTTCGCCCTTCACGCCTTTCACCATCTCCTGCTGCATGCGCGAGCGTTTGTCCCATGTGCTGGTCGCCAATTCGTGGAACAGTTCCTCTTCAAAGCCCACGCGGCACCTCCTTCCGTCGCAATCGCCGTCATAATATCTTACAGTGTAAACATTTTACAGTGTAAGTTATTCCCAAGGCGATTTTGCAGCGAGCAAGCTACAGAAGGCACGAAAAAAGCCGCGGCCCGAATCGCGATTATTGTGCGGAATCAGGCGCGGCCAATCGTACGTATTGCGCGGAATTCAGCCGCGACGGGCGTCGACGGAGGCGTTCAGCATCGCCAGCTCATCCTGCGTGAGCGTCAGTTCGGTGGCGGCGAAGGAATCGTTGATTTCCTGCGGATTGCGGGCGCTGGGGATGGTGAACAACCGCTCGTAGCGACTCAGTTCCCAGGCGAGCACCACGCGCTGGTAGGAGCAGCCGTGGTTGCCGGCGACCGTGCGGAACGGGTCGTACGCGCGCTGGTCGAACGCGTCGAGGAAGCCGCCGAGGGGGCTCCAGCACACGAACGCGAGTCCAAGTTCCGCGCAGTGCTCCATCGTATGCTCAGGGTCGGAGTGCGAGGGCGAGAACTGGTTCTGCACGGCGATCAGCTTGTCGCCGAGAATCTCGCGGGCGATGTCGATCTGCGCGTTGTCCACGCGGGAAATGCCCGCGTACCGGATCACGCCCTCGTCAAGCAGCTGCTTCAGCGCGCCGACCTGGTCCTCATAAGCCACTTCCGGGTCCGGTCCGTGCGAGTACAGCAGGTCCAGCGCCTCCACGCCGAGGTGCGCGGCCGACTCCTTTGCGTCGCGGATCATCGTTTCCGGACGCGAATCCGCCATCCACCCGTACTGGCTGCCCACAGCCTGCAAATGCTGGCGTTCCGGCTCGTTTTCGGCAACGTTCGGCGCCTCCATGGTGCGGCGATAGCCGGTTTTGGTTGCAATCAGCACTTCGTCGCGCGGACCGTCCCAGCTGGCGAGCGCGTCGCGCACCATTTTTTCGCCGTAGCCCAGGTCTTCGGCGGTGCCGGTGCCGGGTTGGCTTGGCAGGTAATACGACCAGGCGGTGTCCAGATATCGCACGCCCGCGTCCAAGCCGGCGTGAATCGTGCGGATCGCCGTATCGCGGTCCGGGCGGCCCTCAATCGCCAACGCCATCGTGCCCATGCCGAGCCGTGGAATCGCAAATCCCGCCAATTCGCCCATGTTTCGTGCGGTCGTCATAACCGTCTCCCTTCCGTCGCCACATCCGTCGCTACAAAATCCGCCACCCATTCTCGCACAAAACAGCGCGGAGCGGGTTGTCGGGCGCCTGCGCGAAGATGAGGGCACAACCGAACGGGAGCCGAAAGGCTGAGAGGGAGCTCGACGAGCTTCGACCGAGGACTTGATGCGGGTAATGCCGCCGTAAGGAGACGGGTTGTTCACGCCGCAAGGCGTATCTCATCTTCCGTTCGCGATAACCGAATATCGCGTGATTAGGGTCACGGAGGGGCGCACCACCTCATAGGGTACGGTTCCTTCGGCGACCCTTTTTTCGTACTGACCCCGAGTGTCCGATTCTGGAAAAACGGACATATGGAAGCCGCAAACAGATGCCTGAATGTCCGATTCTGCAGAATCGGACACACAAGGGGCCACAAGACCAGTGCCGCAGGCACAGAAGGGAACACCGCACATGATCATCAACGGCAAGGAAGAGAACGTCGCCACACCGATCACCGTGGCCGAGCTGATTGAAAGCAAGGGTCTGCGCGCCGACCGTGTGGCCGTGGAGCTCAACGGCGAGATCGTGCCGCGCGCCCAGCGTGCGCAGACGCAGCTCAAGGGCACCGACACGTTGGAGATTGTCACCTTCGTGCAGGGCGGCTGAGCGGCGCGCTTCCCACGCATCGCAACGAACGAACCATACATAACGAGCGGAAGAACGCACCAATCATGACCTTTGAACCATCAGCAACCCCGGAACAAATCAACGCCCGCCAGCACGCTTTCGACAACCAGCCCGACCCGGCCACCCTGGTCAGCCGCGAGGAGATCCGCGCGGCCCTGCTCGACCG
>OCHE01000977.1_pt1 | contig 27349 bp, 17 predicted proteins | sample 1538681 | NCBI WGS metagenome assembly OCHE01 (sample SAMN04571717, study PRJEB22368) | human gut metagenome | biome: human gut; material: stool | host: Homo sapiens | place: Luxembourg | collected 2012-08-17
TCCTTTTCCGCATAGCAAATTTATATGGCTATCCCCACTAAAAATCTACTGAGCCGTAAATAGGTGTGGAATAGTAGCATTTAGGTGAGGCATAGCATTGCTGCTTCGTACGTTTTGATAATCAGCATGAGATAAAAAGTTATATCCCGATTCCATTTTTTTTCGCGTGTGGAAAATTCGCGGAAGTGCCCGTAGATAAAGGGTTCGATGCCGATTTTAGGGTGTGGAAAACTTTCGTGGTGCGATATTAGGCGACGAAAAAATTTGGATTTCTTCGGGGTGTGTGCGTTGTATCTTTGCAATAGCGAAGTCAGGCTGCACCTCAGCATAGCTTTTGAAAACGAGTTTTCAAGTTCTGCATTCGGTTTGCACTGACATTGCAGTAGCGAAGTCAGGCTACACCTCAGCATAGCTTTTGAGAGCAAGCTCTCATCGCTCTGCATTCGGTTTGCACTGACATTGCAATAGCGAAGTCAGGCTGCACCTCAGCATAGCTTTTGAGAGCAAGCTCTCATCGCTCTGCATTCGGTTTGCACTGACATTGCAATAGCGAAGTCAGGCTGCACCTCAGCATAGCTTTTGAGAGCCAGCTCTCATCGCTCTGCATTCGGTTTGCACTGACATTGCAATAACAATAAAGGCTGCACTGCTGCATTGATAAGTTGCACATGAGCCTTGACAGATGAAAAAACAGTATTCCTTATTGATTCATTCAGCGTTCTTTGGCATTTTGTTACAACAGAAAGTAAGACAGGTAGGCCTGTCTGAAACCCGGGATGCGTTGTTGAGTTTTACCACACGATTTTGCGACTGAGTCAAAACCTTGGCTCAACAAGAAAACTTAAAAACAAAAGAAAACTAACTGAAAAATACTGCCAATCAAGATTTTGTGCGTACTTTTGCAAGTTAGTAAGTTAGTCGTGGTATAGAATGGCACTTTGCTGAAAACAAGTGGCAGGGTTGTGCGTTGCTGTTTTGGCTGCATGCACTTAGCCTTACCTTCTGTTACCACGGCAGAATAATTAATGCATACACCGGCTTGCCAACGTGGTGTAAAAATAGAAATTCGGGCGTCGGTGTCGGTCGGGATAATGGGCTGAATGGATGATGGATTCAGATGAATAGCCTTGATTATCATCTGTTTGGCTGTAAGGAAACAAGGATTGATTTATCTGAACTTGCACGACGCATTGCCTATACCCCGGTTGAATAAAATACAGTTTACTCCTATTACCCTAATATGAAAAAATCATCCTTTTTTGCTCTTTTGCTGAGCTTGATTCTGAACATAGCTTTTGTGGGTTGCGATACCAGCAATGATGTGGATTACGAGCTCTCGCGCGACTGTTTGGTTTCGGGCGTGATTATGGGAAATTTGCAGCGTACGCTCCACACGCTCAGTTCAAAGGGCGAGGACAGTACTTATGTCGTAACTGTGACGGGAACGATGTATCCCATGCATATAGATCAGAAGAATAACCTGATTTTCAATCTCGATTCGCTGCCCGTTGGTACCGATGTGTCGAAAGTAACCTTTTCTACTTTCAACGCTTCGGGTACCGGTTCGCTGAAGAGTATGATAACGGGTAAGGATACCGTGTTTGTGGCATCCGACAGTACCGATTTTACCGTACCGCGCGTACTCACAGTTTATTCTGCCGGCGCCAAATTTAGCCGTCAGTATACCATTGATATTCGCGTGCATCGCGAAGAAGCCGACACTTTTGCCTGGCAAACCGTTAGTGAGGGAGCTGCAAACAATGCGGCTGCCCATTATACCGAAAGCCGTGCAGTGGTATGTGGTAAGCAGCTCCTGGTGTTTGGTAAAACGCAGACCGGAACTGCCGAAGTTGTTGTTTCATCTACTGAAACGCCCGATTTCAGCCGCAGTCAGCAGCTCAATGCCCCCATTCATGTAGAATCTGTACAGTACTTTGCCGGAAAACTCTATGCGCTCAACGGCACTCGCCTCATGACAGCCTCTGCCGATGCACCTGCTGTTTGGACGCCCGTTGAAGGTACTCCCGACCTGACAGTACTGGCGGGCGCAGGCACCGACAGCCTTTATGCTGTTCATGGAAATAGCCTGTTTGCTACAGCTAATGGAACCGTGTGGGTGGCCAGTTCGATGGAAGCAGGCAACTCTTTGCCTACAGAAAATATCTGCGCTTCGCTGCAGAAATCACGTGTTGACGAATCGTACGAAAGCGTGATTCTGACGGGAACGCGCGAAGGTAAAGCCAGTGTTTGGAAACGCGACATTGACCGCAAGGGCGACTATGTTTACCCTTGGATTAACCTGCCTCAAACCGAGGAGTTGGGCAAGTATGCCTGCCCCGTTTTAACCCATACGACCCTCATTTCTTACGACGATGCTGTAGTACTTACAGGTCTTACTGCCGAGGGTAAAGTAGCTCCTTTCTATGTGAGCCGCGATTATGGACGCACCTGGCGCCCCAACGACATGAAGCATCCGGCTATGCCCCAAAGCACTTCGTTGGCCGTAGCCGTTGATGCCGACCATTACGTTTGGGTGGTGTGCAGCGGAACAGGCAATGTATATAAAGGCCGCATCAACCGTTTGGGATGGGCACAGGAAGATACCCGTTTCGACCGCAGTGTGCGTCGGTGATTCCTTTTGGGCACCGGTAGGAGCTACAACCTTCGAAGTTTAGCTTTATACTGTGCGTGCCATCCTTCAAACTGTTAGCATTTTAAGCAACCTCCCACTTCATTTCCTATCATCATGCGCTATTTAATCTGTCTGTTAGCCCTCGTTTGCAGTCTGCACGCCGCAGCGCAAAACGACGAAACCGTTTACCGTCTGGAATTAGGCGGAGGTGTGGGTATGGGGCTGAACCTGACAGATGTGGATGGGAAAATTGGATTGGCCGCAGCGGCAGTAGCCCGTTTCCCGCTCAATCCCCGCATGGCCGTAAAGGCACAGTTCAGCTATTCGCAGATAAAAGGTGCAACCGATGGCATAAAGAATTTTTACCCCATCGATCCCTCACAGCCCGGTTCCGATCGCCTGCACTACGAAGTGAGCGACGGCATTTACGACCTTTCAGCACTCTACGAACTTCATTTCCTGCCCTATGGATATGTGCGCGACTACAAAGGATATTCTCGTATCGTTCCTTATCTCCAAATGGGCTTTGGATTGACCTACGGACCGGCGGGCAAAGCTTTCAGCGCCAACATACCTTTAGGTTTTGGCGTAAAGTATAAAGTAGCTCCGCGCTTGAACTTAGGGCTCGACTGGCTGATGCACTTCAGCCTGTCTGATAAACTCGACGGACTCGATGCCCCCTTGGGTATTAAATCATCTGGTTTCCGAAATAAAGACCATTACTCGACCCTGACCCTGACTTTGACGTACGACCTCAATCCGCGTTGCCCCACCTGCAATCGTGATTAAGCAGCTTTGTCATCGTTCTGTCAGGTTAGTTCCCTCCGGAACCGTACAGTCTGTTTTGCGAAAACAGCAACAGTCCAGTTCACACAAACTATAATCGCCACTACAGCGCAGTACCGATTCATTATAGCTTATGCAAACTCACTCTTCAAGCATTCCAACCCACATTGCCATCATCATGGACGGCAACGGACGATGGGCCAAAGCGCGCGGAATGAACCGCAGCATGGGTCACCAGCAGGGTGTGGTAGCCGTTCGCGAAATCACCACGGCTTGCTCAAATCTCGGCGTGAAATACCTTACGCTCTACACCTTTTCGACCGAAAACTGGAACCGGCCGGCCGACGAAGTAGCCGCATTGATGTCGCTTATCCTGACCTCGCTCGAAGAGGAGTTGTTTATGAAGAACAACGTTAAATTGCGCATCATCGGTGATCTCAGCCGTGTGCCCGACGTAGTGAAACAGTCGATACTCGGACTGCAGGAACGCACCGCAGTCAATACCGGCATGACGATGGTTATAGCCCTGAGCTATAGTTCACGTTGGGAAATTACCGACACTGTCAAGCGCATCGCAGCCGAAGTCGCAGCCGGAAGTATCAAACCCGAAGAGATTACCGAACAACTCATATCGAGTCGTCTTGCCACTTCGTTCATGCCCGATCCCGATTTGCTGATTCGCACCGGAGGCGAAATGCGTCTGAGCAATTACCTGCTCTGGCAATGCGCCTACACTGAGTTCTATTTCTGCGATACTTATTGGCCCGACTTCCACGAAGCCGATTTGCTCAAAGCCATCGAGTGGTTCAATCGTCGCGAACGCCGTTTCGGCAAGACGAGCGAACAGGTTGAAGCGCAAAAACCTTGAGCCATACAGTTTTAGCCCATCCGTTTTTTCCACTATCGTAAGCTATCATGATGCAATCGTAAGTCATCATGTTGCTGACGTAAGCCACAAACGCTATACATTAGCCCCTCTCACTAATCCTTTTCATGCTGCAAATGAACAGTTCACGCATCTTGACCCTGCTGCTCGCCCTCGCTGCAACGCTGAGTATGCAGGCACAAACAGACAACACAACGAAAATTGCACCCGATATCAATTATACCGCCAATCACCAACGCTACGAATTGGGCGGAGTGGTTATTGACGGTGTAAAAAACTACGACAATGATTACCTTCTGAGCATTTCGGGGCTGAATGTCGGACAGATTTACGAAGTGCCCGGACCCGATATCAGCGATGCCGTACGCCGTTTTTGGGAGCAAAAGGCTTTCTCTAATGTACAAGTAACCGCCGACAGCATCGTAGGAAATAAAATTTTCCTGCACTTCACCCTCACCGCCTTACCTCGCATATCGAGTATCAAGTATAGCGGTGTAAAAAAGTCGGAACGCGAGGACTGCGAAAAAATTATCGGATTGCAGCCCGGTATGCAAATCAACACCGACATTATCGACCGCGCCAAACATTATATTAAAAAGCACTTCGAAGAAAAAGGATTTAAAAACTGCGAAGTCAATATTGTGCAGCGCGAAGACGTAACCGGTGACAACCGCGTACTCGTCGACATCGACATCAATAAAAACGAAAAAATCAAAGTCAGGAAAATCTTCATCACCGGCGCCAAGCCCGAACACGTACGCAAACTCAAGAAAGCGATGAAGAAAACCCACGAAAAAAGTTTCGTAAACATCTTCCGCTCCAAGAAGTTCCTGGCCGACAAATATGAAGAAGATAAAGGCTTGCTCGTTGAAAAACTCAATTCATGGGGTTATCGCGACGCCCGCATCATTTCCGACAGCGTACAATCCATCGACGACAAACACGTAAATGTATACCTCGACGTTTATGAGGGAACAAAGTATTATGTCCGCAACATCTCGTGGGTAGGAAATACCGTCTACAATTCCGACCTTCTGGAACGCGTGTTGCAAATGAAGAAAGGCGACGTCTATAACCAGACACAAATGAACGAACGCCTTTATCAAGACGAAGACGCCATCGGTAACCTGTATTACAACAATGGTTACGTGTTCTACAACCTCGACCCCATTGAAATCAATATCGACGGCGACTCCATCGACCTTGAAATGCGTATCCGCGAAGGACGTCAGGCCACCTTCAACCACGTTCGCATCGCAGGCAACGACCGCGTTTATGAAAACGTCATTCGCCGCGAACTTCGAACCAAGCCCGGCGACCTCTTCTCGATGGAAAGCATCAAGCGTTCGCTGCAGGATTTGGCCCAAATGAACCAGTTCGACCCCGAAGCCCTGCAAAGCGAAATATTCCAGAATATCAAGCCCGATCAGGTGACAGGAACCGTCGACCTCACCTATCCCCTCACCACCAAAGGCGGTGACCAAATTGAACTCTCAGCCGGTTGGGGACAAACAGGTATTGTAGGTCGTGTCGGATTAAAGTTCACCAACTTCAGCGTACAGAACCTCTTTAGCGGAGGTGCCAAGCGAGCCGGATTCATTCCTCAGGGCGACGGACAAACCCTTTCGCTCCAGGTGCAAACCAATGGTACCTATTACCAAAACTACTCGCTCTCGTTCCTCGAACCCTGGTTAGGAGGTAAGCGACCCAATCAGCTCTCTTTCTCAATCTTCTACAGTAAGCAGAGCGATATCAACTCCAACTACATTAACCAGAATTATTACAACAACTATTATAATTACCTCTACGGAACCGGTGTCAACTCCAACTACTACACCGACGCCTACGACCCCGGCAAATACGTAAAGATGCTCGGTGTCAGCCTCGGTTTTGGTAAGCGTCTGCGTTGGCCCGACGACTATTTCACCTTCATGGCCGAATTGTCGTACACCCGCTACATGCTCAAGTCATGGCAGTACTTCCTCATCACCAATGGTAATTGTAACAACATCAACCTCTCGCTCTCGCTGCAGCGCAACTCAACTGACCACCCCTTCTATCCCCGAAAGGGTTCAGAGTTCCTCTTCCAAGTAACAGCCACGCCTCCCTATTCATTGTGGGACGGCCGCAACTACAAGAACTTGGCCACCGACAGCCGCAGCGCCAACTTCCAGAAAGAGACGCAAGAGAAATACCGCTGGATTGAATACCACAAGTGGAAACTCAAATTCCGCAACTTCACCGCCCTTGCCGGCGTAGTCAAAGCGCCCGTGCTCATGACCCGTGTTGAATTTGGTATCCTTGGTGCTTACAACCAGCATAAAAAGTCACCCTTCGAAACCTACTACGTCGGTGGTGACGGTATGTCGGGTTATTCATCGGGCTACGCCACCGAAACCATCGGTCTTCGTGGTTACGACAACGGTGCCCTTGCCGGTAACTCAGCCCCCGATGCCTACGCTTATAGCCGCATGACCCTCGAGCTCCGCTATCCGCTCATGCTCGAATCGTCCACCTCTATTTTCGCCCTCGCATTCCTCGAAGGCGGTAATGCATGGACCGATGTCAAGAAATTCAACCCCTTCAACATGAAGCGTTCAGCCGGTGTTGGTGTCCGCATTCTGTTGCCCATGGTTGGTTTGATGGGTATCGACTGGGCATACGGTTTCCAGAAATACGTCAACGGAACCAAGGCCGGTGGATCACAGTTCCACTTCATTATCGGTCAGGAATTCTAAGCAGCGTATAACCGTCAGGTCCCATTTCGTACCGGCGTTTTCATTCAAGTAAATCCCAACGGCAGGCGCAGCCTTACCTACGCCTGCCGTTTTTTTAAAAAACATAGCTTCGGAACAACCCGCTTTTTCTCATCACTAACTTCATCAAGAGCCTGGCGGAACTCAAGTCCCCTAAGCCCGTTGAAGTAGTTACCTGCCGGCCAATAAAGAAGCCGGAAAGGAAAAATGCGATACACATTGTCAAACAACTCCTAAAACCTATACGCCACATGAAAAAAATCATTCTCCTCCTTTGCGTGCTCTGCAGCAGCGTTGCAGCCCAGGCACAGAAGTTCGCCCTCGTCGACATGGAGTACATACTCAGCAACATTCCTGCCTACGAGCGCGCCAACGAACAGTTGAATCAAACCTCAAAGGCATGGCAAGGCGAAATTGAAGCCCTCGCCAACGCCGCCGAAACTCTGTATAAGAATTACCAGAACGAAAGCGTATTCCTGAGCGAGCAGCAAAAGAAAGAACGCGAAAAAGCCATTGTCGATAAAGAAAAAGAAGCCGCCGACCTCAAGAAAAAATATTTCGGTCCCGAAGGCGAACTCTTCAAGAAACGTCAGGCCCTTATCGAGCCCATTCAGGACGAAATTTACAACGCCATCAAAAGCATAGCCACGACCAAGAATTTCCAGCTCATTCTCGACCGCGCATCCGATGCAGGCATCATTTTTGCCTCGCCATCCATTGATATAAGCAATGAGGTGCTGGTCAAACTTGGCTATTCCAATTAAAAATTCTATCTTTGCTGCGCGCAAAGCCCCTGAATGCCAAACTTTAAGCAGCAGTGCTTCGGGCGCAGGCAGTCCGCGTTGGCAATTAGCCGCCGCAGTTCACAATCCATATTTAGTAAATCATAAAAATCAACTAATACAATGTTCAAGAAATTACTGTTGATGGTGCTTTTCCTCGCACCCCTGAGCCTCTGCGCTCAAAAGTTCGCCCACTTCGATTACGCTTCAATCATGCAGTCAATGCCCGAAGCTAAAACCGTACAGACGGAACTCGAAGCCCTCTACAAGCAATATCAGACCGAGCTCGAAGGTATGCAGAAAGAGTTGCAGACCAAGGCCGAAAAGTATCAGAAGGAAGATACCGACGCTACCCCGATCAACATCAAAGAGCGTCACAACCAGGAGCTCCAGGAAATGTACCAGCGTTTGCAGCAGGCACAGCAGGACAATGCTGAAAACTTCCAGAAGGCACAGCAAACCAAAATGCAGCCTGTAACGCAAAAGGTAATGAACGCTGTCAACGCCGTTGCCCAGGAAGGCGGCTTCGTTTACATCGTCGACAAAAACGGTGCACAAACTGCCGGTATCGTCATCAACGAAACCCTCAGCACCGACGTTACCTCACAGGTAATGAAGAAGCTTGGCATCACCGCAGCAGCTCCCGCTCCTGCAGCCAAGAAGTAAATAAAATAAATGATGAATATCTCAACGTTCAATGTTACTGCACACACTGCAGGGCATTGAACGTTTTTTTTGTGTGTGAGAACAAAACGCCTTCATCACCTTCACCCACACTTCACTTCATTTTCCACATGCCGTTCAGACGAAGTAGGGTAGCCATAAGCACTTTCCCAGACTCAGTCGCAAAAGCGTGTGGTAAAACTCAACAATACATCCCGGGTTTCAGACAGGCCTACCTGTCTTACTTTCTGTTGTAACAAAATGTCAAAGAACGCTGAATGAATCAATAAGGAATACTGTTTTTTCATCCGTTAAGGCTCATGTGCAACTTATCCATGCTGTTGCGCAGCCTTTACATGGTTGATGCAAAGATACAACAGGCACACCCTGAAATCCAAATTTTTTCGTCGCCTAATATCGCACCTCAAAAGTTTTCCACACCCCAAAACGTTCGTTTATCCCTTTGTTTACGGGCATTTCGGCACGTTTTCCACACCCCGAAAAAAATGAAATAGGGATATATCAATTCTTCCCGTTTCGCTTATCCAAATGTATCAATCCGCAGTATCAACCCCGTTGCATCAGACCGCAACTTTGAGCCTGCGCCCATTTTCTCCCCCTCCAACGCATTCCAACTTCCAGCTTCCCCCTTGAATTGTTGGGAAACAGCAAAAAAAAACTTACCTTTGTAGCAAAGCAAACACAAATCGCGTAGCTCATCATTGCCACTCCCTGCTTTCGCGTCAACGAGTCCGAGCCGCGCCAACTACCTCTAAATATCCACATCCGTTATGGAAACAACCCAACCCATAAACGAACAGTCCGGCGAACAAACCGCCTCACAGCCCCAAGTGCAACCCACCGTAGAGCCCATAATATCTGTGCGCAATATACGCAAAACCTTCGACCGCCTCGAAGTGCTCAAAGGCATCGACCTCGACATCATGCCCCACGAAGTAGTCAGCATTGTCGGTCCCAGCGGAGCCGGCAAAACCACCCTGCTGCAAATCATGGGCACCCTCTATAAGCCCGACAGCGGCACCCTGCAGATAGCCGGTCAGCAAGTTCAAAGTTTGTCGGGCAATAAGTTAGCCGACTTCCGCTGCCACCATCTCGGCTTTGTCTTTCAGTTCCATCAGCTTCTGCCCGAGTTTACCGCCCTCGAAAACGTCATGATACCCGGTATGATAGCCGGTAATTCGCAGAGCGAAAACAAAAAACGCGCCCACGAACTGCTCGACTTCCTCGGACTCACCCACCGCGCCGACCACAAGCCCTCCGAACTCTCCGGTGGCGAAAAGCAGCGCGTAGCCGTAGCCCGTGCCCTGATGAACAAGCCCGACGTTATTTTGGCCGACGAACCCTCCGGCAGTCTCGACACCCATAATAAGGAAGAACTCCACCAACTTTTCTTCCGTTTGCGCGACGAACTTGGCCAGACCTTTGTCATCGTCACCCACGACGAAGCGTTAGCCCGCCTCACCGACCGCACCATCCACCTGGTCGACGGTCAAGTAGCCGACATCAGCCACTAAGCCCATTTTTACCCCCTTATTCACCTTCCAACAAGCACATCACACTCATGAATTTACAAATAGGCAATTATAATACCCTGCGCATCGTCCGCTTCACCGACCACGGAGCCTACCTCGACGGCGGCCCCCTTGGCGAAATTCTCATGCCCAAAGCCTACGTGCAGCGCAGCATGCGCCCCGGCGACGAAGTCAACGTATTCGTTTATCTCGACCAAAGCGAACGTCTGGTCGGCACCCTCGAAACCCCCTTGGCCCGTGTTGGCGACTTCGCCTTTCTCAAGGTAGCCTGGGTCAACGAGTTCGGCGCCTTTCTCGATTGGGGGCTGATGAAAGACCTTTTCGTCCCCTTCCGCGAGCAAAAGCTCCCCATGCAGCAAGGCCGTTCCTATCTTGTTCACGTCCACATCGACCCCGAGAGCCAGCGCATCGTAGCTTCCGCCAAAGTCGAACGCTACCTGCAGCCCGCCACCCCCTCACATTATCATCGCGGTCAGGAAGTAGAAGTCATCATCCAGCAAAAAACGCCCCTCGGTTTTAAAGTCATAGCCGACAACCGCTGCGCCGGAATGATTTACGACAACCAAATTTTCGAAGCCGAGCCCCATGCCGGCGACGTACTCTCGGCCACAGTTGTCACCGTGCGTCCCGACGGCAAACTTGACCTCTCGCTCCAGCGCATCGGCAAATCGCGTTTCCGCGACTTCGCCGAAGTACTTTTCGACGAACTCCGCGCTGCCGGAGGCATCCTGCCATTTACCGATAGCAGCACGCCCGACGAAATCAAAGAACGCTTCGGAGTAAGCAAAAAAACCTTCAAACGCGCCATAGGCACTCTGTATAAACAGCAAAAAATCCGTATTTCGCCCGAAAATATCAGTCTAATTGACAGATAGAATGTTTAAAGGAAAAAAATAAAAAAACATGCAGGAAAATATACGGAAAAGTTTGTAGGATAAGAATTAAATTCCTATCTTTGTAGTCGTAAACATCAAGCAATTTATTGCGATGTTCATACTGATAGTTTTTTCATCTCTATATAAGTTCTGTGAGGCAACTGTGCGTTGTGAAACGCGTAGTTGCCATTTTTTTTGCATGCTCGCCATGAGCATTAGCTAATGGGTGAAAGCAGGTCAGTAAATTTTAAGTGTCGAGACGCCTATAACTTGGCATACGGAATAGAAATCGTCTCTCGTCTGTAGCAAGTTCATGGAGATAAAACGCCGCATTTTCGCTTCGATAATTCTACTCTTCCCTTCAAAAATAGTGCCAGAATACTGTGTGAAATAATCTACACAATGAAGTCGTTTGAACTTTTATGAAATTCAATCTTCACCTTTCTTTTTGAGTTCTATTTGTAAATAGCTTCATTCATAAAAAATGAGGAAATATTTTGTATGTTCCACGTCTTGAAACGTATCCGCAACCTCCGTCGTCTCACCTCATCACAGGCAGATGTCGCATTTTTTTGTTGAATTCAAAAAATAACTGCCGAAAGATTTGGTGCATTCGTCAGAAAGTACTACTTTTGCACTCGCAATACGGGATGTAGCTCAGTCCGGTTAGAGTACGCGTCTGGGGGGCGTGTGGTCGCTGGTTCGAATCCAGTCATCCCGACTTCGTTTTTTTCGCTTTCATGTTGTAAATATTCAGCATGAAAGCGTTTTTGTTTTCTATCGTTACCTTTTTTTCAACGCACTTGCGTCAGTAGCATTTTTTCGGATTTTGTCGATAATTAGAGGTCAGTAGCAAAAAGGTGTGGGAATATGTCGACAATGTATTCAGGCTCAGTAGCAATTTCATGCGAATGCGTCCACAATGGATTCAGTATATTCTATCAAACAATTTGTAGCATACATTTCGTTATCATTCGGAAGTTTCGAGGCCGCGGAGCCCCCTATCAAAACACATATAAATTGCTAAAAATCAATGGTTTTGAGGCCTCCGCGCCCTGTAAGGGCAGAACGTCGAGAATAGGGCAACGCCCCCTCGACACAAACGGGCGGATTGTCGGAAAATGGCATGCATTGGTGGAACGATGGGCACATGGGAATTATGCACCCATGTAATGCGCCCAATTTACGTCCGTTTTGTCGAGGGGTGTTGTCCCTATTTCGACATATTGCCCTTACAGGCCGCCGCAGTCTCAAAATCATTGAAATACAGCGTGTTTTGTTGCGTTTTAATAAGGATGCCGCGGCCTCACCCCCATCTTCGCAAACATATCCCATAGAAACCGGCAGCCCCGGGGCCGAGCAACATCAAGTTGCTTAGCCCCGGGGCTGTTTTAGTAAGTGGAGCCTGAGGTTTCAAGGCTCAAAGGTTTCAAGGAATCAACGAATAAAGAGGGGGGGCAGTTAAGGCACCATGACCTTGCGGCCGTTCAGCACGTAAACACCCTTGGTCAAAGGAATGCTCACGTTGCCCTGCACCTTTTCGCGGTAAATGGTGCGACCCTGCACATCGCAAACCGTAACGAGCGTTTCCTGCGGAGCCACTACGATGATTTTGCCATTACGCACGTACACGTCCATGTTCGCATCTGCATCAGTAGCCTGACCGATTTCAGTGTTCACCTGTCCTTCTTTTTGGTAAACACGTACCCAGTCGAACTCCGTGCGGTAAGTAAAGTTCGTGTCAGCCGGTTTAGCCCACGAGCCATTACCCACGCTCTGGTTCAGAATGATGTAGAAATGCTTGTCGAAGGGCCACTGACCCTTAGCCAAAGCATCAGCATCCGTCGATTTGGCGTACGAGAACACCTTGCGGCCATCCACATACCAGCTCAGCTTATCCTCCTCCCATTCCAAACCGAAGGTGTGATACTGCGTAGATTCGCACGAAATGGTGCTCGACTTTTTCGGGTTGTTAGCCTGACCGTGGCAACCGGCTTCGCTGTTGGCCCACTCCGAGTGAATGGTATGGAACGAATTATCCTTATCGTCAATCTGTTCCCAGATGTCAATTTCGCCATCCTTCGGCCAGCCCTTCACCGTTTTCGTCGGCATCATCCAGAAGGCCGGGAAGTTACCCGTGTGCGGCGTAGTCAGAATGCGCGCCTCGATTTTGCCGTAAGTAAAGTCAAACTTATCCTTACTTTCAATCGCACCGCTAATCATGGCCTGCTGCTGTCCTTTGTCGTCCTTTTCAGCAGCCAGCGTATTAGGCTTACACAGCATCACGAGTTTACCATCTTCCATGTAACCCGTTTGCTGCTGTCCCTCCTCAGTTTGCGCCACAAAGCGTTTCCACGTAATGCCGTGTCCCACCTCCGAGCGGCTCCAGTATTTTGAATCGGGCATGCTGCCGTTAGCCGTATTGAACTCATCAGCCATCACCAGTTTGTAGTCAGCTTCAGCCGTAGGTTCAAAGTCAACCGTCATGCGCACCTCGCCATTCACGCTGTCAGCCTTCACAATGTGAACCTTCGCATCGTCCACGGTGTACTCGCTCCACTGGCGGTTACCGTGAATGTACTGTGCCCCGTCAAGGTTATGACCGTGGCGCACCGTCAGTTTGCCCGGCTTGTAACCATCGGCAGCCGGAACAAGCAAAGTGTTCAGCGCACGGCCGTAAGGCACCTCGGTGGGCAAACCCTTGTTGCTCTTACCCACGATTGAACCATTGGTGGTACGAATGTCGAGTTTCGAAGTTTCAGGGTGTACGTTCAGAATAAAGTCCACCACATAACCCCCGTTAGCTTCAATCTGGTTCTCCTTGCCTCCCTCGGTCCATTGTCCGGCCGGGTCAATGTTGGCCCAGTCCACCTTCAAGCGAGCGCGATAATTGCCATAGCGCAAGTTTTTGGGCAGTGTAAAGTTAGGCACTGCCAAGCCTGCGCTGGGCTGTACCGAAGCACCCTGCGAGTTTTTGTTGTTGAAGAACGAGTAGGCAAACAGCTCACCCGAAGGCGAAGGAGTGCCGTCGGCATTCAGGGTATAATCAAAGTGTCCGTCCTGGTCAAGGTCAAGGTAAAGGTAGGCATGCATCGGGCCACCCTGATAGGTGATTTCCGTAGCAATTTCGTCGCCCGGAACAGCCGACACCTCCTCGCCAGTCAGGTTGCGGAACACCAACTCCTTGCCCGAGTGCGGCACAACGAGCGTCGAAGTACCTCCCTTCGTAGCCGTAAACTTCACGCGGTTCAATCGGCGGTCGGTGCGGCTGATAGCCAAATCCTCTGAGAAGTTGATGGGGTAATCCTTACCCTGCACCTGTCCGTCAGTCGACTTGAAGAACGGAATGAGTTCCACGTCGCCATCAATGTATTTGGCAGGAATGGTGTAGCAGCTGTCGGCATCGAGTTCGCGAGCCACCGCCATGTGTTCCATGTACTGCGGCGTGTCGAACACCAAACTGTCCGTGCTGGCCAAGTTACCGTGATTGATAATCATGTGCGAGAACTTGAAGTTCGGAGCAGGACGCAGGCGCACTTTGTAATCCTTGCCAAACGGAATTTTTTCCTGGGCAAAGTCCGAACCATCCACCTTCAGCACATCACCGTTCAGTCCGCCGCCGTTCGGGCGCGTACCGCGCTTCACGGTTACCTGCTGATTATCGGTGTACACCACCAGACGCATATCGGCAAAGGCACCGCGGTTATTGTAGATGGTGTTGTCGGCTGCCGTATTGCCGCCCGGGTCCACGCAGTCCCAGTCCACCTTGTAGCGCACGCGGTAAACACCGGGTTTCAAGGTGTCGGGCACCGTAAATTCGGGCATGTTCAGGCCGGCATTGGCCGACTGTCCGGCACTGTTCTTTCCCTTGAAGTGGCTGTAGGAAAGCACCTCGCTGCCGGGTTTCACCTGTTCGCCGTCCACCGCCACATCGAAGCGTCCGTTCTGGTTCGTGTCCAGGTAGAAGTAGCCGCTCATGGCATTACCCTTCCAGTTAAAGCCCACCTGCACCTTTTCGCCGGGCTTAGCCGTCAGCACCTGGTCGAGCACTTTGTTGTAGAGTTTGCGCGTAACGCCTTGGTTCACGGGCACTACGGTAGCCTCGGCCTGACTTGCGGGCTTAAACGTCACCGAATTGAGCAGACGGTCGTTGTTCTTAATGCTCTGATCTTCGTCGAAGTTAATGCCGTAGTACACGCTGCTGAAGCGCGGAGTTGAATTGTCGTCAATGATGATGTCGTCCACGTAGAACAGGAAGTCCTGCTTCAAGTCGTGGGTCGACTTCAAGTCGGGCACCACGAGCAAGTTGTGAATTTCAATGCCGTTGGCACCGCTCACGGGGAACACCGCATCGCACCATTTACCCGGCTGCACCTTGGCCGTCGAGGTTTGCCAGAACTGCTCTGTGGTAGTGGGCTGCCAGGGGCGGTCGGTGCGTCGTCCCAAACCTATGAGCATGACGCGGCTGTCCGAGGGCGTCCATATTTTCACATGCACATAGCGCACCTTGTTTTTCAGTTCAAAGGGCTTTTTCAGCGTCACCATGGCTCCGAAGGTGTTGCTGCCGAAGCGCGAACGCTGTGCACCGAGCACCTTGGCCGACTTGTTCGGGGCAAAGCCCAAAATGTCGTCGACCTCGGTATAGGGGTTAGCCGTAACCTTGGCGTTACCTTTGAGGCGTTTGTCGCGGAACGGTGAATGTTCCCAAGTATCGTACACACCTACTTTGGCGTAGCTCTCGGCTGTTTCAAAGTCGCAAAGCAGGGAATCGGTTTGTGCCATCATGCCCATCGGAAAGAGCAAGCCGGCCAAACTGAGGTATTTCTTTATATTCATGGTAGTTTTGTCTGAATAGTGTGGATGATTTTAGTAAATAGATACTGTGTGGAGCAGCGGGCAAGCCTTGCTGTCGGTAATGGTGATGCGCACAATTTTGGCTTTGTAGCCCGTGCCGTAGCTGTTTTGCGTGCTGCCATTCAGCGGAATGATACGCTTGTAGCCCACCGTGGTGGTAGCAATGTTACCACCGCGTTTCACAAAGTTCTGACCATCTTCGCTGGTTTCGATTGAGAAACCCTTGATGCGCTGTCCCAAACGGATATACTCCATCATCGACACGTAGCGAATGGTTTGCGGCGTGTCCCACTCAAAGGTCAGCGTAGCCGTCTTCACGTCGTCGTCGGTTGCCCAATAGGTATCTTTGTTGTCATCCTTCAGATTATCTGCCACGTAGGTCGTCTTTGCACCATTGGTGCGCGTGGCTGAGGCCGTCACTTTGGCCGTCTTAGCCAAATCAGTACCCAGACGCTTTTCGAGTTCCTTACCAAATTCCTCCATACGCTTCACGGTCTGATCGGGCAAATACCCCGACTTATCGGGGGGCAGGTTCAGAATGAGTGTAGCGTTTCGGCCCACGGTTTCAAGGTACATTTGGAAAAGGCGTTCGGTAGAGTGAATGGTTTCGCCATCGTGCCAGAACCAGCCGCCCGAAGTAGCCTTGGCATCGCTTTCGCCCGGGTGCCAGCGCCAACCGTTTTCGTCGCCATACTCGCCATCGCCCATCGCCCAGCAAGTTTCGCCGGCCCATCCGGCTTCGTTACCAATCCAGCGTGCTTCGCCACCCACACCCCACATAATGATGTCGGGGCAGGCGTTGTGAATAGAGTCGCGCAGGTTGGGAATGTCGTAGTACACTTCGGCATTGCCAATGGTGCGGTTCTTGTCGGATTCGCCACCATAGTAGCCACCGCCACCGGTTGCACCGTCGAACCACATTTCAAACTGATCGTGACCATAGGCAGCTGCTTCAGCACACTGAGGGAAGAACACCTTCTTGGTGTAATCATCGGTATAATTGCCGTTTGCATCCTTTTTACCCCAGTAACGGCTGTTGCGGTCCCAGGGCGAAATGTAGAAGCCGTATTTCAGCTTAAGTTCCTTAGCTGCCTCGGCAAAATCCTTAGGAATGTTGGTTTGTTTACCAAATTCATTACCTGCGTTTTTCACACAGTGTTCTGTCGTCTCTGTTGGCCACAAGCAGAAACCATCGTGGTGTTTAATCACCGCGATGCCACCCTTCATGCCGGCTTTTTGAGCCGTTTCGAGCCATTGTCTGGGATTTGGTTTTGCCGAAGGTTTAAATTGTTTCGTGTCCTCATCGCCATTACCCCACTCACGTCCGGTATAGGTGTTCATACCATAGTGGAAGAAGGCATAGAACTCCGTTTCGTTCCACTTCAACTGACGGTCAGAAGGTACGGGAAATACCGGTGCAGGCGTGTTCTCTGCATCGGTGAGCGTTTCCGTTTCAAGCTTGAAATCGTCCTGCGCTTGCACAGCTACAGGAGCAGCGGTTCCCAGACACAAGGCTGTGAACAACAATAAATGCTTCTTTTTAGCAATCATTACGCTTAAATTAAACTATAAGCAGATTGGCAGAATCAGAATTAAGGTCTTGCGATTGTACAAAGGACGATGAATCCTCAAAATTCTACCCCCCCACTTTTTTATGAATAGATAGGAATTTCTTTTTGTCGTTTACTGGGGCGACACAACCGTTTCGTACCGCCACACTCAGCCATTGTGAAAATAGCCAAGTCAAAGAAAAGTGTAAGGAAGGATGCCAGGGCCACATGCCCCCGCGTAGTGTTTCAGCTTTGACAAAACATACCTAAAGCCCATTTGTATGCAAATCATGGATTGATGTCGTGTTTTTCAAAATGCTGAACCAAGGTTTAGTCTGGCTTCGATCGCTTTATCGAAGTACTTGGGCAAAAGTACAAATATATTTTGTCCAATCAAAGTGCATTTCATCTTTTAACATGTATCCCAGCCTTCATGGAAGTTTTAGGAGCTAAGACGGAGTAGGGGGTAATGCCAACTGCGTTTTGCGCATGTCGTTGGGGAACTGAAACGCTCACACCCGATTCGTTGCAGGGTGAAAACAAGTTAAAAATTCGTCACCGTATTTTTCCCACTTTTTTCTATGATTTCACCCCCAAACAGGCACGGCGAAAATAATTGTTCCGCGCCAGTCAAAATTAGTTCCGACGTTGTTGAAATTAGTTCCGAGCCAGTCAAAATTAGTTCCGACGTTGTTGAAATTAGTTCCGAGCCAGTCAAAATTAGTTCCGAGCTAGTTGAAATTAGTTCCGAGCTAGTTTTGAAAGAAACGGAAAAAAAAATCAACAAGCGCGGAATCGCTGATAATCAGCATTTTCCGAAAAACCACAAATGCGGTTTGCCCAAGCCTCCTTTCGCGGTATTCACAACCGCCAAATGCCGCCAATGTGGGTAGTAGTTGGGCCGTGTAGGGGAGTGTTTGCATGATATTTTTTTAACATACATTTCCCGCGTGTGTTTACGCCCGATATTTCGCGCGATTTGCGCCCCCCGACCCATACATGCGTAAATCGAGGGTTGGCTAACGATATATACGGCTTATGCATACCGTGTGATGCGCCAGATAATGCGCTCTCCCCCCGACCCATACATGCGTAAAGATATATATATATACGGATTACAAACCGTGTATTTCGCCCACACACAAAAAAACACGGACGTGTTAGGCTACTCTTCTAACTCGCACGCCACGAAATGAAAATCCTTTTGCGCCTTTTCTTGCGGAAATGCAAAGTAGGTGCAGCGGCACTGCGTACACAGCTGCCCCTCCGCATCGTAAAGTTCCGCATCAATGAGCAAAATGTTGCGCCGCTCCTCAGCCAGGTGCGCACGCAGCGTAAGGTCGCCCCCGTTGGTGCTGACCGGACGCAAAAAACGCGTTTCCATTTTCGAAGTCACTCCTGCCGTCTGCTTTTTACGCATCACCACCCAGGCACAAATTTCGTCGAGCAGCACGCTCTGAATGCCCCCGTGCAGGGTGTTCAGCCAACCTTGGTATTCCGAACGCGGCGACCATATCGACACAATGTCGTCGCCGTCCTCGTAAAACTCCATTTTCACGCCCAACGGATTTTCAGGCGCGCAGCCAAAGCAGTTGTAGCCCTCGAGGTGTAAGTAGGGATTCTTGATTTTCTTCATAATCTTCGTTTTTTTTTAAAAAAGTAGTCGATGCTCCCCCGACGAATGGGGGAATTGCGACCTTAAAACGGCCAGAACATAGGCACAAAAATCAACGTAATGATGAGCGAAATAAGGTTCAGCGGCAAACCGATACGCACAAAGTCGCCAAAGCGGTAGTTGCCGATACCCTGCACAATCAGGTTCGTTTGGTAGCCGATGGGCGAACTGAAGCTGGCCGAAGCCGCCATGCAAATGGTAACGAAAAATGGCATCGGACTCACCTGCATGTGTTCTGCAATCGATAGCGACACCGGAAATGCCAGGGCTGCCGCCGCATTGTTCGTCATCAGCTCCGTAAACACATTGGTGATGATGAATATCACTGCCAGCAGTACCAGCGGACTGTAATCGTGGCTCAGCCCCACGGCAAACTGCGCCACGGCGTCGGCCATGCCCGAATTTTGCATGGCACGGCTGATGGCAAAGGCCGAGGCAATGGTGATGAGTATGTCCCACGAAATGAACTTGGTGTACTTACGCGCCGGAAAAAGGTTCAGCCACGCCATGATAATGGTGACGATGCTCACGAAGAAGAACATGTCGAGCTTCATGTCCGGAAAAGCCGCGCGCACCGCAGGCAGTTCGCCCACCGTAGCCCCCACAATCATCAGCAGCAGCAAAATCACCGATGTCACCCGTTTCCACTGTGGCATTTTAGCCTCCTGCTCCTTGCCGTTCGACACCATCAGGAAGAACGACGAATCGCCCCAGTTCTGCATAAAGCTGTCGTCGGCCAGCAGCACCAGCGTGTCGCCATCGCGAAAGCGTTCGCGGCGCATGTCGTGCATAATCATGGTTTGTCCGCCACGTTTCAGTTCAAGGAGCGTAGCCCCGTATTTCTGCTTGAAGTCGAAATCGAAAATGCGTTTGTTGATGGCCGGGAAACGCGCTCCCAGCACCACCTCCACGCGGTGCAGACCCTTGTCGCGCTCCTCGGTCGAGGTCAGCTCGTCGCGGTTGGTACGCTGATCGGGCAGCAGCCGGTTCGACACCAGCAGAATGTAGGCCAAACCGCAAAGGCACACGATGAGGCCCACTTTGCCCAGTTCGAACATGCCGAAACCGCTGAAGCCCGCATCGATGACCATGCCGTGAACCACGAGGTTCGTACTGGTGCCGATGAGCGTGCAAACGCCGCCCAGTATGGTGGCATACGACAGTGGAATGAGCAGTTTCGTAGCCGCCACCTTGTGCTTTTCGGCCCACCGCTTAATCATGGGGGCAAATATCACCACCACCGGCGTATTGTTCAGAAAAGCCGAAATGAACGACACCACCGGCAGCATGCGCAGTTGCGTTTGCCGGAGGCCGGCCCGTCCGCGCTGTGGCAGCAGGCGGTAAAGCAACTTTTCGAGCAAGCCCGAACGCCTCACCCCCTCGCTCACCAAAAAGAGCATCGCCACGGTTATCATTCCCTTGTTGGCAAAGCCCTCAAGCATTTCGCGTGGCGACAGAATGCCGGCACACAGAAACACCACTGCTCCCGAAAGTAACACAAGCCCCGGGCGCATGTGGTCCTTGATCAGAGCCAGCACTACGCATAGTAGGACAATGACCACGAATATCGACTGAAAACTCATAGTTGATAGTTAAGTATAGAGGCGTGTTAGCATATAATCAGGAGCGGCTCACCACAAAGAAGGGGTTGAGCAGGTTCTCCTTGTTGTAATGTAAAGGCTCGGTGGTGCCGGCCTGCATCACGGTGCAGCCTGCGGCCCGGGCAATGGCATGACCGGCGGCCGTGTCCCATTCCATGGTAGGTGCCAGGCGGGGGTACACATCGGCCTTTCCTTCGGCCACCAGGCAGAGTTTCAGCGAACTGCCGGCACTCACCGTGTCCACTTCGCCGTGTGCGGCCTTCAGGCGGTCAATAAATTCCTGCGTTTCGGCCGAAAGGTGCGAACGCGAAGCTACTACGCGGAACGGACGGTTTTGCGTGGCACCCGGCAGTGGCAACTGCTGTGCCTGCTGCGGTTGCAGGGTGTCGGCATCGACCTCGGCGGTAAAGGCACCTTTGCCAGCCTCGCCCCAGTACAGGCGGCGCGTGGCAGGCACGTAAATCACGCCCATCACCGGTTCGCCCTTCGTAACGAGGGCAATGTTTACGGTAAATTCGTCGTTGCGTTTCAAAAATTCCTTGGTGCCGTCGAGTGGGTCGACCACCCAGAGCGTTTCCCACTGTTGGCGTACTTCGTAGGGCAGGTGTTCGCCTTCCTCGCTCAGCACGGGGTAGGGGGTCTGTTTCAGGGCCTCGGCAATCACTGCGTGCGATTTTCGGTCGGCCAGTGTCAGCGGTGAGTTGTCGGCCTTGCGTTCCACTTCCCAGTCGGTGTCGGGGTGGGTGTATATGCTCATGATGGCTTGACCGGCACGAATGGCCGCGTCAATAATGGTTTGCAACATAGTAAAAAAAAATTTTTTGAGTGGTTTTCTATCTGCAAAAGTAAAACTTATCGGCAATATGGCGGCAAAACGCTGCGACAAATTCGAGTTTTGAGCGGCTAAGTAGTGCCGTAATGATGGTCTGCACCTGCTGAAGGGGGGGACGCTGCTGTCGGAATCATGGCAGAATTTTTCGAACCCTTCTTAAACCTTTTGCCGTTTTGTCTGTCTTACTGATAATTGTGTGAAAAAAAGACGTTGCAACGCTTTATGCTGGTATGTACGCTGACTTCCGGAATCAGTGCACCCCGCGCACACTTATTCTCTCTCTCTTAAATACCGGGAGTGGGGGCGCAGTTCAAAACTGTTTGCTGCCGCTGTCCTGCTTTCCGCTAAATGTTGATTCTGTTATGAAAAAAATAGCTATCCTTGTGTGTGCTGCCTGTATGAGCTGCACCGCGCTTTACGCGCAAAACCGTGCGCAGACTGCCAAACCTGCCGACCGTATGGAAAAATGTACGAAGGTGGCCAATCGCCTGGCCGACAAACTGCAACTCGACGACCGCACGCAGCAATGGTTCGTGCCGCTGTATGCGGCGTATCAGGACACGCTCATGGGCATTCGCCGTACTTACCGCATGGGTAAACCTGCGGGTAAGGGTCAGGGCAAACCGGCGGGCGTGTGTGCGCTCAACGATGCTGAGGCTTTGCAATGTGTGGAAAATGCGTTGAAGCGCGATGAACTGACGCTGAAGGTGAAGCGTGATTACTACGCGCAGTTCAAAAAGCAACTGACGCCGCAGCAGTTGGTTCGCATCTTCTGTACGCCGCAGCGCAAACCGAATCAGGGCAAGCGTCCGGCGCAGGGTCAGCGTGGTCATGGTCATCACCAGCAGGGTCATGGCGCTGGCTGGCAGCAAACTCCTGATTTTGACTAACGCTCTTCGTCCCTTCTGCCTGCTGTGCAGCCTTCGTTTGGCTGCCTATAGTGCAAAATAAAAAGGCTGTGCCGCAATCCGTACAGATTGTAGCACAGCCTTTTGGGTATGGTTTAGGGTTCTGCCCTGCGTTTAAACTTTTAAAAAAGAGCGTAGGCGATACACACGTTATTGGTGTACCGCCTACGCTTTATTGTTAGCAAGCAGTTCGGTTTTATTCCTTCTGCCTTTTGGCTTTGGCTCGGAAGGGGTTGATTGTGAATGTCACCCCTTCACGAGTTTTTGGCCGTTTAATCGTTTCAATTAGTCTTCAGAGTTCCAATTATCGCTGCTCCAGCCTTTGTCTTGTGACCAGGAACTTTCGGCTTGTTCACCGGAATTGATGTTGAAATCCATAGTTTTATCTCCGCTACCGGTAAGGATAGCATCTTCAGTTTGGAGCTTGATAACTTCGATTGAAGGTTTGATATATTTCTTCATTGTTGTTTCGTTTTAAAGAGATTTGATGTAAATATTGATTACTGAGCGATGAACTTTTTACCGTTCTGGATGTACAAGCCACCCTTCACAGCCTTCATCACGCGGCGACCGGTCAGGTCGTAGATAGGAGCGTTAGCATCAGCAGCCTCGCCCATTACGTTTTCAATACCCGTTACATCACCGTCGAACACGAGTTTCATAGCCTGAGCAGCAGTAGCTTCCAAGTATGCCTTGTTGGCACCAATCTTCTTGCCTGTTTCCATGCTGTAGAAACCTACAGCACCTTCTGCTGATTTACCGAATACCAATTCGTTCGTGTAATCTTTTTCAACGAGGGTACCCTTAAGTGCATTTTTTTTAACATCAGAAGTAGCTTTACCGAGCGTCAGTACAGCCTTTTCAGCGTTGGCAGCACCCTTCAAGATAACACCCTGATTGGCAGGAATACCACCTTCAATAGCCGTAGCGTGCAAAATCTTTTTATTTTCTTGCTTAACAACCTTACCAATGTAAGCAGTTGCACCTTCAACGTTAGAAACTGCAAAGGGAAGATAAGTGGTAGCGTATGAAGCATCACCGGCAGTGTTGAGGGCCACTTCAACGTCGGTAGCCTCGATGATGTACCATTTAATACGTCCTTCAGGCGCAGTACCCCAATAGTTCAAACAGTTAGCTGTTTCGCCACCTTCTTCGCGCTGAAGAGCCTTTTCACCGCTTACAATTGCAAAGGTTGCATTACCCTTATCATCGAATGTGTAAACACCGGCATTACTCTGTTCTGTAGCTAACAACGTTTTGCCCGGAGCGTCAACCGGCTGTCCTAAGTAGGCATCGGCATTTGCGTTTTTCAGATAGAATCCTCCATCAGTAGCGGTCTCAGCTTTCCAAACAAAGTCAATCTGCTGCTTAGGATTTATACCTTCTTTACAGAACGGAGTTTCAGTATCCTTTGCACCAATGTAGAAGTTTTGGTTAGCCTTTTTAAAGCGGTAGTACTTACCGGCAGTTACTTGCTTGTCATTAGGTTTCAATGCTTTAATAGCCTCACCTAAAGCGATAGCCTTTTCAAAACTGAATACATCAGCCTCTGCTGCTGTAAGTTTAGGTTCGATTTCGTGTACATTCAAATAACCACCTACTGCGTCCTCAGGAATATTAGCAAAAGTTTCAGCTTTATTGATAGCAAATGAAGCAGGAGTGAAGAAGCGACAAGACGAACCATGGTCGGGTGCTGTATGATATCCCACTACCTGTTCTGAAGTATGGTTTAAATATTGAGAACCGTTAGTGGTGAAGCACGTGGCACCTTGAATTCCTTGTGATGCCGGGACGATTCTCCACAACGTATGTTCTGCAGCAGCTGTAATCTGTGCTTTACCAGTAGTGGTATTCAACGATTTTTCAGTACCTGCAGCTTTATTGTAGATTTCAAAGCCATTGACAACATTTCCTTTAAAGCACCAAAAATATTTGTCATTGTTCAATACATCCAAATCAGTATATTTTCCGGCAGGAACGGTTGTCTTTATATCTTGTTCATCTGCTGCATATTCCCACATGTATGCATTTTTGTTGCTATGCATATCAATAGCATACCACTTGGCATTTTGTAAATCGGTAGTCTTTACAAAAGGAAGATTTTCAGTGACATTTACACGTACATTTTTCGTATCATCAGTGATAGTTCCCTGACCTTCGTATGCAACTGTAGCATAAGCCAAAGCAAGCGGCTCAGCATAAGCTTCGCCTACAGCCTGATAAGTAACTTTGCTGGTTATTTTTTCGTTGTCAATGTAGTAGTCGTAATTTACAGCTATAGTTTTATTGATAATCCATTGCGAGGCATCAGCATTTATGCCCCATCTTACTACTGCTCCCCAGCTTGTACCATGCAAACATCTATTAGCATCTTCTGTAGAATTATCAGAAGCACTGAAATAGTAAGTACCACCATCCTTCTCGTTTAAATCAAAAGTATAAATAGCAGCGTCAGCTTCATTTGCTGTTAAATTCAGACGCGTATTTAAAGCAATTAACTCACCATTGTTCATCTTGGCGATATATTGCTGAGTTGCCGGATTGTAAAGTTTAGCCGTATTTCCACTCACTGGTTTGATTTCCCATACAGCCTTCTCACCGTGCTGTGCACCTATTGTAAGATTACTTGCATATTGTCCTTCACCTACCTGCATATAAGTGCTGTGCATTTTGTTTTTGAAAGTGGTGCTGATAGCATTCATCTGCTCTACAGGTAAATTTGTATATGCATTTATTGCAGCTTGCAGATTATCAAGATCTTGTTGAGTAGGATTTTCTTTGGCAACTAAAGCATTTTTAAGAGCATTATCAGCTTCTTGTCCTTTTGACCATACCACAATTGCAGTATTATACATATTGCTAGCCTTGTTCAACAATGCTGTATACTGTTCCGAAATACTATATTCTTCAAAACTCCAATCAGAGCCTCCATCAGATTTTTGGTAGGTTGCAATTTTGGCTCCAGCACCTCCGTGCATATTCCATGAAGACTGTACCCAATCGCTACCATTCTTCTTGAAAATAAATACATAACCAGTTTGAGCAGAATTGGCTTCAAGTTTCCAGATTCCATATTCAGGGGTCGCATTACCGAAAGCACTGACGCGTGCTCCATCCGCCATATTTTCCTGCGTAACAACGCCAACAGGGTATAGTGTACCGTTGATATTAACCTTGATAGTTAATTCATCAGCAACTTCACCTGCCTTTTCAAAAGTAAACAAAGCTTTTTCCTTGTTGGCTGTAAACGCATTAGCTGAACCCAACTGCTGTTGAATTGATCCAGAAGGGTCTACCGTTACGTAATATGCTGCATCGCGCACATTTTTAACGTAATAATAATGTTTTTCAGTGTCAGTAGACAACTTCACAGGTAAATCCGTTGTCTGTGCCTTAGCTACCCCCCCCATCATACAGAAGAGGAGCAACAACAAATAAGTAAATTTGTTCATATAAGATAGATTAATTAAATGAGTTCGAAGGTTGTTGTGGGGCAGTGGGACGTAAGATAGGAAAGAGATAGGAAAGTAAGGTAAAGTAAAGTCCTGTCTGCCTAAGGCATACGATTGAGCAGTACAGGCAAGGCAACCTGCTGTATACAACCGTTATATTGTCAACATTGCATAGTGTTAGTTCGACTGTACAAAAGGCAGATGAATCAAACAAAAAATGAAATGCTGTGTTAATTTTCTTGAGAGCGGTGCAAATGTAGATATTTTGCCAATTACAACCAAATAAAAAGCGGATATTTTTGAAAAAAAACTGAAAATGAAGGAAACCGACGAAAAAAAGGTGCATTTCGAGGCAAATAGAACTATAAAAAACGCATGGTGCAGACGGTGACACTGCGTCAGCGTCCGCACCATGCGTGGTGAAGCAAGTAGACTACCGCAAAACTAAAATTTCAGGAGTTCCTCAATGAGCATTCCTAACAAGTGCTTGAAGTCGTTGGTGTATGGCATGAGGGCGTCTGTAGCCTATTCCGCACATGCCCAACCCTCGATGGTGCCCGTTTCCGATGAAAAGTTTACCCCAATTTTGTGAACCGGTCGCGCATCGGCCTCGTACTCGCGCGCATAGCCTTTGTCCTCAATCTGCTGCAATGCCCCCGCCGCCGTGCCATCGAGCTTGAACTCAAAGATATAGACGAACTGTGGCGTTTCGATGACGCAGTCCACGCGCCCCTTGCTCTGCTCCTTTTCAATGTACACGGTATAGACGCTCATGAGTCGCAGCAACAGATAGAAGGTGTACTGGAAATACCGCTCGCGCTCACGCTCCTCGTCCTTGCGGCGCATGGAGTAAGGAATGCTGGCGAGGAAAGCCGTCAGCATTTGGCGGAACTGGTCAATTTGTCCACGCCGCAGCGACAACACCGCCCGTTTGATCCACGAATCCATGGGCTGTCCGCTTTGCAGGTAATTGCTGGCAACCATCGCCAGAAAGCCGCGCTTCACCTCATTGTTCGGGAAGTCGAGTAGGAACATATCCATTTCGCGGTCGTAGTTCTTAATCGTCAAATAACCGCTTTGGTAAATCATCGGCAACGGATATTCCGTGTCAGCCTTGTAGTTGACAAACTCATCCAGCGAATATTCCCTTCCCGTCAGTTCGTCAATCCCCTCGTTGAAGTGGTTCATCAGCCGAATCAGGTAAGTGGGCGTGCCGGTGGCGAACCAAAAGTCGCGGATTCTTTTATTATAAAAGGCATTGAGTATGCTAAACGGATTGTAAATATCCGTCATATTTTCGCTGAAATGATAGCCATCGTATTGCTTTTTCAGCTGCAGTTTCATTTCTTCTTCCGTACAATTCTCAGCCTGCGCCATTTCGCGAATGGATTCGGCGAATTGCGTGTGCAGTTCTTCTTCGGTAATGCCACATAGCGCCTCGAACTGCTCGTACATACTGATATCCTTTGGCTGGTTGAATCCGCTGAATACGCTGACTTGCGAGAACTTGGTGACACCCGTCAGGAACACAAAGCGCAGGTAGG
>OCHE01001018.1_pt1 | contig 26230 bp, 41 predicted proteins | sample 1538681 | NCBI WGS metagenome assembly OCHE01 (sample SAMN04571717, study PRJEB22368) | human gut metagenome | biome: human gut; material: stool | host: Homo sapiens | place: Luxembourg | collected 2012-08-17
TAGGTACCTTTTGCCCGGTCTATCCCGATACGGCTCTTCACCTCATCCCTGAGGGCATCCAGCATTTTCATCAGAGTCATCTGCGTCTTCATGCTGCCCTGGAAGGCATCCTTGACGGAAGCGGCGTCAAATTCCCCCTTGCGTTCCAGAAGGGAATCGAAAGCGGCATTGATGTCAAGCAGCAGCTTGTCGATTTTCGCATTTGTTTCCACCGCCTCCCTGCTCTTGCCGTTCAGACGGCTTTCACGGGGATTCCACAGCCCGGGAGTGCAGGAGAGCTTGCAGCTGAACTGCGCCATCGTCCGGTTCACGGTGATGCGTCCCATTATCGGGGCTTTTCCCGACTTGTCCAGTCCGCTCTTTTTGAGGTAGAGCAAAACCTTGAATTTTTCCACTTTCATACGCTTATAACTTTAGTTGCAAAATTACTTGTTTTATAAGCGTTCTTCGGTATGCAAAACAATGACAATCAGTGCAATATATCGGCGTTTTAAATTATCCGACTTGCTTCGCGTTACCTCGTTCCCTTTCGGTAACTGACCTGCTAACGGTTTGGTAACTGAACATCTTCAATAATCCCCACTTTCCTGCTTTTTCAACAAGTGGAAGAATATAGAGAAATGATTAGTTTCCAATGGATTACGTTGTCCTTTCTTCTCGTTTCCGGTACTCTGTTTACCTATCTTATTCCATCAAGAGCGTCACACTTTCGCTTGCCTCATGCTCGATCTGAACACCGACCTTTATACGGTGAGCAAACTGTTGGGGCATCGTAACATTTCGACTACACAGATTTATGCCAAAATCATTGACAAGAACAAGCAGACGGCTGTGGCGCGGATTCCGCAGATAAATACAAATTCGTAGTATTATTACTATTTATAGGGTGAAATATTTTGTTATTCGTAGTATTATTACTATCTTTGTAGTGCGAAACAGAAATATTTTACTCAGTATGAAGACCATTAAAATTTCAGCAATCCTTTCCATTTTAGAAAAAGATGGGTGGCGTGTTGTGAGACAAAAAGGAAGCCACCGACAACTTAAACACCCTTCCAAAAAAGGAACTGTAACTGTAAATGGAAAACCAAGTGATGTGGTTTGGGGCTTTTTACTTCGAAGCATCGAGTCACAAGCTGACTTAAAATTCTAACGATTGGTTGGGGCTTTGCCCCTTCCAATTTTCAAAACATATAGGCCTTTATACTGACTAACTCTATAAAAATTACTATTATGAAACGTATTTGTATTTTAACGGCACCTACAGAAACTGGCTTGTGCGGCACTTGCGATTTGCTACCGGGATGGGTCGTTTCTACGTCCGGAAGTTTTGCCGACTTTAAGCGTGAAGCTGCTGAAAGTGTAGCTTTTTATTTGGAGTGTGCCAAGGCCGACGGTGACGAGGTTGCCGCTGAGTTCGACGATGACTGGGTGCTCGATTTTGTGTTCGATGTTCGTGCGGTTCTTTGTTATCTGCGCGGCCTCATGTCGTTTGCGGCTTTGGAGCGCCTTACCGGCATCAACCAAAAGCAGCTGGCGCACTATGCAGCCGGCAGAAGCAATCCTCGGCCGGAGCAGGGGAAAAAAATTGTTGAGGGGTTGCACAGCTTTGCGCATTTGTTGCTAAGCATCGAAGTGCGGTAAAGCTGCTGCAATATGTGTTTAGGGCTATTTTTGAGACAAGGAGTTCATCTTTATGCGGATGAACTCCTTGTTTTATTATGATTACAATTTTTTCAACCATTCCTTACCACGCTTCGTAAATGTCCAAAGGTATATACCGCCGACAATTACCGTTCCAAGCGCATATACTACAACAAATGCTTCCATATCATTTTAATATTTTATTGGCCAAAAGTGCAGGTATGATGGTAAGCAGCACACCGAACAACACAGATAGCCAATTCGTTACATCACTAATGTCCGAAAATAGCGGCAATATCAAGCCGACAATCAATCCGGCAAAGGATAGCTTCGACAAATCAAAAAAATATCCTGCCAATTTTTCGCGTCTGGCGTCTGACTTTTTCCGATTCTCTTCTTTTATTTTTCTTACTCGTTCAAAGTTGCTCATTTTTTTTCTGCACGCTTCTTGGGAAAATCGTAAATTTGTAGCATATCAACTTCACTCCTTTTTTCTATTTTTCGCTATTTGGAGCGCACTCAATGCAGTGTGCTCCTTTTTTTATTTCTTATCGAGCAGCACTTTGATGAGCCTTTCTTTTTCGTCGAGCAATTTTTCGAGGGCTTCAATTTTTTGTTGTGCCATTTTCAGTTCCTGGCTCACGCTGCTCTCGCCACCGGCCGATTCGTTCGTGATGGTGTTGATGGCATTGCCGTGCATCGCTACGGCACTGTTTACAGAACTTACTTGAGCGGGGGGAGCTACGTCTAATAACATGGGACCAACACCGGTCAGAAGCCAGGTTATATTCAAATTTGGATAAACATTAGATATTTTTTCTAACGTTTTTGGTTGAATTGATACCCGAATTGCATTAACAAAACCGGCAGAAACCCCCACGCTTTGTGCAAATGCCTTTTGACTGATTGATTTAAACTTAAGAAATTCAATTAATCTACTTTTTACGTTACTCTGCATAGCATTACTATATCTAATAGGTTTAATTTATATTAAAATATAGCATTGCTATGCGGTTTTATTTGTTTAATACATAGCATTGCTATATCTTTGCAACGTATTCGGTTAGTGATTATACAACGCTTGCCCGAATGTATAGCAAATCTACTTGCAAATATAAACAAAACAACCCAAACAACCCAATGACGAAAGAATTTATGACGCGTCACGAGCGCGAGAAATTGGCCCGTCACAAGGCCGTGTGCGACAGATGGAGCGAGCTCCGCAGCAATCCTGAGTATGCCGACATAGCCCCGTCGCGCATCTATGGTAAGGTGGCCGACGAAATGGGGCTTACGCCGCAGGGCGTGGTGCTCATACTCTGCCGATACGGGCTCTACGAAACAAAGGCCATGCGCCAAAAGCGCGAAAAGGAAGAACGACGCGGCAAACGTGCGGCACTTAAGAACTGACAATACCAAACAGCACATGAAAAATACAATCAAGGCAAAAGCCATAGTCAAGGTCACTACGGAATGCGGCTACTGGCTGTTATCTGAAATACGCGGACTGAAGGAAGGCACAATCCTCGACGGCCGATATAGCCCGCGAAACAAGGCGTTTGACTTCTCATTCAACGGGCAGGACTGCATGCTGTGGATTGGCCAAAACGCGGAACTGCTAACAGAAATATGAACTTAAAAGCACATTGAACCATGCAAACAAAACACAGCGTAATTCGCCAAATCATTACTGCCGATTTCGGCTGCGACGAATGTGCCAAAAATGCCAAATGCCCCATTTACCGCGGCGAACGCAGCAGCATCAGTTTGCCCCGCATGCCGGCCCTACCCTGCCTGGCCTATACCTACGAACGCGCCATGCTCCTGCTCATCGACCGCATGGGGCGAATGACACCCACCCAGGCGCTCAGCCTAATAGGCCATAAAACCCACCCACAGCCATGAAGCGCGAAATACACCAACTCCCACTCTTTGCCGACAATCAGCTGCCGCCGCCCATTCCCCCCTGCGCTGCCGAACTTACCGGCCCCGAATGCCCCACACCGCTCGATGTGGCCAACCTGATTGTGAGGCGCATAAGAATTTGGCAGCGCGAACACCCCGGCTGCGATTGGCACGAAATTGTGACGCCCAACTGGCACGCCTACGTGGCCTGGCACCTGAATGCCCCCCCCCTGATGTAAAACCCTTTAACACCCCCAATCCATGATGAACCCCCATGTAACCTACAACTCTACGCCCGCAGCCTCCGACCATTCGCCGCTCTGCCTGTTCGACCGCGTGCTTGTGCGCAATCGCTCCGACCAGCCATGGATGCCCCGCATTTTTGCCGGACTGTACACCGAAACAACCGTCAAAGGCCGCGAGGTATGCGAGGTATGCCACTTCCAAGCCACCGACGGCAATTATTACTTGCAATGCCTGCCCTACGAAGGCCGCGAGGACTGGGTGTTTACCTGCAGGAACACCCGGAAGGACAACACAAACTGGATGCCGCAGCGTGGCGACAAATACTACGCTGTGTGCTGGAGCGGACGTTATGAAGCACACCCCCTCTGCTACGTTTGGGAAAATTACGAATCCGACCTGGGCAAGCTGAGCATGGGCAACTGCTTCCGCTACGAATCGGAGGCTCAAAAAGCAGCCGACGAACTGAATGACTTTATCAAACAATTATTTACCAAACCCTAACCCTCTCACCGAAGAAAATGAAAAATGAAATTACTGTTCAGCAGACGACGACCGTCTACGAATACGAACTGATTGACAACGGCGTACTGCTCACCGATACCGAATGCGGGCTGCGCGTGGCTGCGCTCAACGACGACGACGGCCGGGGCATCACCAACCAGAAGGTGGCAGAACTGCTCGGCAATTGGCTGCACGGCGAAATCGAAAACGTTATAGAACGCTCAACGGCCGAAAAGGCGAAAATAACCATCGGCATAGAAATAGAACCCATTAACGAATAACATGAAAATAACAGACCTTAGGATTGGTGACATTGTTTGCAACCATCTCACCAAATTCCCCATGTACGTAGTCGCTCTCTTCGAAGACGGCACTGTCTACTTAGACTTTGACGGCCGCGAAGGCGATGTTTTCGAGGAAAATTGCAAAGACCTTGAATTTGTCGAGGAGCATCAGAAGCCCGAAGAAGTGAAATACGATAAGTGTTTTTACAACTATGGCACAAAGAAAATCTACAAAACATTGAGTGCAGCACGTTCGGCGTGCAAAAGCTCTCACATTTACAGGTGCTGGGCCTTAGGCGATGAAGTGAAATACCTTTCTCAGATAACGTGTTACTCAGAACAATTCTGTACAATCAAACAAGCCGACGAAAAAATCTCAGACGCGCTAAAAAATGGCACGGTTGGGGTTGGTTTTAAAGACAAACGAATGTGCTAAAAATACGAAATCATGACTGAAACTACTAAAATTGAATACCTCTATACCGATTGCGACTGCGACATACGATGCGATATTTGTGGATGCACCATTCCGAAATTTCAACCATACTTCAAAGGTGTCATTAGGCGGAATGGTCAAATTGTCGAACGCAATATACACGAAAAATGTTTGATTGACTCGCTGTAATATCATCCGCATAGACTTATTAACGAATAACCCACCCATGAGCAAAAACGACAAACGGCGCCAGCTAATCGAGCAAATAGAAAGCTGGCATAAAGAAAACGAAGAAGAAAGAATGGTGTTCGCCATTTTGGCTGAAAACGGCCGCTTCACATCTGCCATTGCAGCAGACGACACCGACGAAATTGTCAACGCCTTCCTAATCATGATGGAAACGAAGGAAGTTGCCGATGTTATACTTAAAGCCGCACTGGTATACACCATTAACCAAAAGCACGCGAAGCGCGACCTCGACAACGCGGACAGAAATTAAACGCTTCTGTTCAAATCCGCGTTCGGAAAAACCACTCCACGCCCCCCCTTTTTTTAAAAAAATCTCGTACACCCTTATGAACCACCCCCACACCCCAACATTCCTTCATGTGTTCGAACTGCTGAAATGGCTGCTTGCCGCCCTCATTGTTTTCGGTGCGCTGCTGCTCATAGCCATGTTCTGCTACGGACGGCTCTGGGCCATGTTCCCAGCACTATCGCTGTGCTACATAGGCCGCGCCACTTACCGCTTGGGCTGGATGCCTACACTGTTTTACACAATTGAAGAATAACTCACACACACTTTTAACACCCTTAGAATTATGAACCCCGAAAATCAAACCCCCACCACTGCGGCCATTACCCTGGAAGATTTAGCCGCCAAACTCGACGAACTGAAAGCCCTTACGGCCATTGGCGTGAAAAAGGTGCTGACCATGAAAGAGGCCGCCCTTTACACGGGCTGGAGCCTGCCGCGCATGTATGCCATGACCTCGGGGCGGCTCATTCCTTACTACAAAAAGAACTCGAAGGTATACTTCAACAAGGAAGAGCTCGATGCCTGGATGCTGCAGCGCAAAATGCGAACCAAGGATGAGCTTGAGGCCGATGCCGAGAACTACTGCTTTAATCGTGGCCGCGTATTTTAACCCTCGCAATGGCTTATGGAAAACAGCTGGATACGTCTGCACCGCAAAATCATGGACGACCCGCTATACTTTGCCGAGCCGTTCTCGAAGATGCAGGCTTGGATTGACTTGCTGCTGCTGGCCAACTTTGCCGACCGCGTGACGTTCATTCGCGGTAACCGAGTAACCATTAAGCGCGGACAGGTGGCCTATTCGCGCGAATGGTTCTCGGGGCGTTGGCGGTGGTCGAGGGGCAAGATAGACCGCTTTCTCGACATGCTGGAACGCGAAAATATGATAGGTCGACAGAAATCGGCTGTAATCACCTGTATATCAATACTTAACTATGATACCTATCAAGATAACGGGTCGACAGACAGGGCGGTAAACAGGTCGGCAGACAGGTCGGCAGATAGGTCGGCAAACAGGTCGGCAAACAGGTCGACAGAAATCGAGCCTAATACATTGATAATCAATACTTACGAAAATGATTTCAATTTAGACGGGTCGGCAGACAGGTCGGCAGACGGTACAACAGACGAGACAACAGAAAGTACAACAGACGGTACACAACATAATAATATATATATAAACACACACACTAAAGAAAAAAATAAAATAAAAAAAGAAAGTGCGACTGAGTTTGTAAGGCCGAGTACAGCCGAAGTAGCGGCCTACATGGCAGCGCAAGGCACACCGATTGATGCCCGGCGATTTGTAGATTACTACAACAGCGTGGGCTGGTGCATTGGAACCCGCCCCATGGCCGACTGGAAAGCAGCCGCGCGCATGTGGGCACGCACCGACCAAGTCCGTGCCGCCGAAGCCGCCCAAAAAGAAGCCGAGCGCCGCCAGCGCGAAGCCGAGCGCGAAAAAGCGCGAGCCGAACGCCCGCAAATAATCATTCAAAAAACCGAACGCTATGAAAACGGAACAAACACCACAGCCGCGCCAGCGACTAACAGCACACCGCCCCCGGGAGGTTGGCGCACTCGTGAGCGCGACGATGAGCGCGCCGAGCGCGACCGCCGCTTTGCCAACTACCTTGCCCGGCTCGCTGCCGAAACAGCCGACGACGGCGGCAGCCCTGGCCTGTGAACAACGCTACGGCCCGGCCGCACACTTCCTGACCACCTTCAGCCCTTCGCTGCAAACGGCCTGCATAGCCCACCCCGAACGCACCTTTGGCGGCACGGCTCCGGCACTGAGCGTGGTAAGCGCAGCCTATGGGCGTAACGTGGCCAAAATGTGGCTGAGCATTCAGCTCAACAACCTGAGCGAGTTCACGGGCGTAAAGGACAAACTCACCGAAGTTCAAATTGACGAGCTGAGCGACTTGATACTGGCGCAGTACTGGTACCTCAACGTGGCCGAGGTGATGTACTACCTGCAGCAGGTAAAGGCCGGACGCTACGGCCGCTTTTACGGGGCGGTCGATGCCATGGCCATTACCACCGGGCTGCTGAAGTTCCTTGACGAACGACGCAAGGAGATTGACCGCCTCGAAACCCGCCGCCGCGAAGCTGCTGCCCGGGCCGACCGCCGCGACCACGAGGAAAACGGCATGAGCCGCACGGAGTGGGAAGAGGTAGCGTGGCTCTACAACATGGGCTACGAACCCCACCGCCTGGCGGCCGAACGCGCTGCCGAGGAGCGCAACGCCAAAGCTGCGCAGCACTGAAGAACAGCATATTTGCGTTTTAAGGCGGTTTCCCGCCCCAAGGTAATAAATCACACACACTGAGGGCGAAAACTCGTCAGAGCGAGTGCAAACAGCCTTCAGCGCGCTGTAATTACCCATGCGGCTAATGCCTGATAGCGCAGTTCATTACCTAACCCCTTAACCCTCACCCCCCCCGGAATGAAACGTTACACCACACCCCTTCACCGCTTTTTGGCGCGGCGCAGCGCTGCGCGAAAGGCTGCTCGCCAGGCTGCCCTTTGCCGACGCATTGGCCGGCAGTTTGCGCTGTGCGAAACCGACGGCACCGTGGGCATTTGCTGCGGCACGCTGATGGTGCACTGCTTTGCCGAAACCGACACCGTGGGCCATGTGTGCCAGCGGCTCGATGCCATGCGGCAAACAGCTGCGCGCATGGCGCTGAAGCACCCCGAACTAATTGTTTAACTACGAGTGTGTAACCCACTGACACACACCGATTAACGCCCCACGCAGAGCCACACGCGGCAGTACCATTTACGCGCGGTCGCGAAAATGGTGGCTCGCCAACGCCACGCGTGCCTCGGCGTGCGGCAGCACCTCACTTAACACCCCGAAAAATTATGAACACACCCACCCCCACCGACAAGCCCACCAAGGCCTTTACGCCAGTCCGCGCCCTCACCCCCGACGAGCAGCGCGCATCGACACCATGCAGCAAAACGGCACGATTCAGCGCATTGGGCGGCTCATCGTTACGGCCAAGTATATGAGCGAAATAGCTGCCTACGTGATGGGCGAGGCGCAGGACATTATCTTACGCCCACGGCTTTTACCGCAACGAACTGAAAAAACTGCTCAACGACTACGACCGACTGACCGAGCGCATAGCCAAGCAGTTTGCGCGTGCCTACCTGAAAAACTCGGATGGCGAAATGGAGCAGATGCGGCGCGACTTTGCCGAGATATTTCCGATTGTGATGCGTGCCATCGGTGCCGAGGCCGACGTGAAGGAACTGCTCGACGGGCTGGAGGCCGACTATGCCCCCTTTGACCCCGAGGCCGAGGGCTCACAACCCACGCGAAGCATCAGCTTCCGGGTAACGCCAGCCACTTACAACCGCCTGCATGCCCTTTCGGCCGACAGGGCAAAGCCCATGGCACACATGCTGCGCCGACTCATCGAACAGTTCTGCCGCGAGAACAAAATTCGCAAAAAGCCCCTTTCGCCCGAACATTAAGCGGCCTTGCCCCCGGGGGGCTGTGCGCTGAACTTTGACCACTCGGCCAACGGGCTGACACGAGCCCGGAGCTAATGCGAACAATCGCGGAGCTAATCCGAACAATCGCGGAGCTAATGCGGCGTGCCCGCTCATGGGTGGCGCGTTATTCGCGCAATCCCCCCCCCACACACAAAAAGTAATAAAAATTGCACAAAACCAAAGAAAATATGCCAATGAACGAAACCCTTTTTTTATACAGCGAAATATGGTATCTGGCCACCGACCGCAGCGGCCAGATGTACATTTACGAAAAGGAAATGCCCCACCGCGACGAGGACGAGGGCATGTGGGTGTGTGGCCTGAATGGCTGGTACCAAAGCATCAGCCCCGGGCAGCTCAGTCTGCTGGGTGTTGACACTCCGCCCGGGTGGGCCGACGAGCCCATGCTGCTTGTGCTCGACACGCTGGTGAAACGAAACAACAAGCTGTGAGCTGCGGCAAAGCACTGCCCTTTTCCACCCTAAGAAAAGAAGAAACGAGCAGTGCCGACGAGCTCGATTTGTTTTAACGACACCGACAACGGTGCTTTACCTTGAAACAGCCGACTAAAATGAAACCAAACACCCCTAACCCAACTACGACTTACATGAACAAATGTGCCCTGGCTCAGGAACTGGCCGTTACGGAACGGCTCACCATTACCACGGCCTACAAGGCCATCGACGGACTGCTGCGTATCATGACGCGCGAACTTGCGCGCGGTGGCGGCGTTGCGCTGTCCGAATTCGGGTTGCTTTATGCCAAGCATCAGCGCAGTCGCACGGTGATTGATGCTGCCACGGGCAAAGCCCTGCTGCAACCTCCGCGCTGCACGGCGAGTTTTCACCCCTATGCCGAACTGCATGCCGCCTTGAACCCTCAGGCAACCACACCCCCGGATTCGCCGACAAGTGGCTGCATTCCCTGCGCCCCTACTCCTGGCTAATATGCCACAGGCTTTACTTGCCACGCTGCCCTTCATGAGTACCTGTCGGGCAGCGTGGATTTATGTGTTTGTAAGAACTCACACCGCCAAACAGAAAAAAACATGAAAGACATCGTAATTTATTTACACCTCAATGGCCATCTGCGCCAATGGCTCATTCACGCACTCGGCAATCCCGTCCGATTCCCGGCACGAAGCTATGAGAACCTGCTAATGGTCCGCCATTTGAAACGAAAAACAGACCGGACTGAGCGCCCTACGAATCAGAGCACCGAAACTGTGGCCATCTGCTTACCCGACAATTCGATGCACCGCCCTGAGTATTACAATCACCTGACACAGCGCGGCAGGCGGCTGTTGTCGGTATCGATTGATAATCTGTTTCGCATGCACCTGTGGAGCGACTGTTCGCCGCTGGTAGGCAGCAGCGGAGAACTGAACCGAGGCATCGATGCGTGGTGTGCCGCTAACGGAATCAGCTTGGAATACCGCGAAGCTGTTAGGCAGAAATTTTACCGCATGAGGCGCTTATACGAAACAAATGGCATAATAGTGAAAAAAAAACGCGAAAATCGCATCCATTATACCCCCCATTTTTGTACACATTTATTTTAACATGAAGAAAGTATTTTTTAACCGCATGCAGCGCGAGGTAACGGCCATTGATGCCAACACGTCGGTGGTGGTGGCCGGACGCGGAACTGGCAAGGGCGTGCTGCACGCAGCCATCAACTTACGCAATATGCAGCAGATGCCACGTTCGACCACCGCCTTTGTCAGTCCCACGGCCATCCGCGCCAAAACCAACACGCTGCCCTCCATGTTTCAGCACTGGGAGGCGTGGGGCTACAAACGTAATGTGCATTGGTGCATAGGCCGACGACCGCCTAAGGAACTTGGTTGGCCGCAGCCACTCATCGTTCCTGACGACTGAGACAACATCATCAGTTTCTACACCGGTGCCATCGGGCAGATTATCAGCCAGGACCGCGTGGGCACATCCAACTCTAAGAGCTTTGATTTTGTGGACATAGACGAAGCTAAGTTCGTGAACTTCGAAAGGCTGAAAGATGAAACATTTCCGGCTAATCGCGGACAGCAAAAAGAGTTCGGCCACCTGCACTTTCATCACGGCATGCTCATTACGAGCGACATGCCATGCACAAAGGCAGGCAGTTGGTTCCTGAACTACGAACAGGCAGCCACCACCGATACCGTAAAAACCATCGAAGCGCTGCTTGCCGAAGAATACAACCTTCGCGCCCGACTTGACCAAGAACCAGAAAGTAAATATTTGCGGCAAACGCTAAACGAAGTGAGGCGCATGCTTTGTGCGCTGCGCAAGCATTGCACGCTGTATAGAACCTACTCATCACTCACGAACATTGAAGTACTGGGCGAGGCTTGGATAAAGCAAATGAGGCGCGATTTACCCTATATGGTGTTCAGAACAAGCATATTGTGCCTGCCGGTGAGCATCATGAAGGACGGCTTTTACTCATCGATGCGCCCTCGTCACAAGTATACCATGACAGACAACAGCCGTCTGGACGACATGGGTTACGACTTTGGGCGCATTGAAGCTGCAGCAGGAACCTGCGCTTTCGATGCTGACATTGATCGCACGCGCCCACTTTGCATCGGTATGGACTACAACAACCTGATTAACTGGATTGTGTGCGGACAAGCCGACGAGGGGAACCGGAGGCTGAATGTACTGAAATCATTCTACGTGAAGAACGGACGGAAGATCGATGCGCTTGTCGACGACTTTTGCCATTACTATGAGCCATTACCCCTGCACGAAGTAATATTTTATTACGATGCCACAGCTAAGGGTAATCACTATGCGGTACGCGATGAGGGGTTTGAATGGGACGTTATTCACCAGTTTAAACTAAACGGCTGGAGGGTACGCCCGGTGTACATTGGGAAGCCTTGGAACCACATCGACAAGTATCTGCTCATTAACCGCGGCTTTTCGGGACAGGCGCGGCTTATGCCCTACTTCAACGAACCGAACAACCCCGACTTGCTCATTTCCGTGCAGACGGCCGGCATGTATAACGGCAAGAAGGATAAGCGCGGAGAAAAGCTGGCCGAAACCGATGAAGACCGACTCGAAAGTCGCACCGACGGAAGCGATGCTTTCGATACACTCTACATAGGTTGCGAGAAGTACCCACAAGCACGTGTGCTGCTCAACGTAACGAGTGGTAGCCGATGAACGTGCCCCTGCATATACCGCCTTGCAAGGGAGGCGTAATTACAAATCAGGGCGTAGGGCACTGGGGGGTAGGTTTATAGACAAGTGGAAAAAAAGGATTATGCAAAACCATGATTTTAGTTGGAAATCAGATATTTACGGAATCAGAATAAAGAAGCAGAGCGTAAAGCCGAAGAGTGATAAGGGGGGCGTTTTGCGTCTTTTTGCTGATGCAGGTGCTTCTTTACCTTTGCCAATAGAACGAACAACGCAGGAACTATGAAAAAATATACTTTGTACGTCGATGGTTACATCGGCTACAGCATTACGAAGCAATATGTGAGGGCAAAGTTGAAAGAAAATGCCAACAATGCCGTCGAAGTACACATCAATTCGTATGGCGGCGATGTGCAGCATGCACTCGACATCCGACAGCAGTTTGTAGACCACGGAAACGTAACAGCCTACGTATTTGGCATGACAGCAAGTGCGGCTACCATTTTGGCCATGGGCGCGAAAAAAGTAAAGATGAGCAAGTATGCGCTGATGCTGATTCACCCCTGCTCGCAGTGGGTCGACACTTGGGGAAGCTTTAACAAAGAAGAACTGGCTGAAGAAATCGAAAAACTTCAGAAGCAGGCAGCCGATATGGCAAACGTGGACCATGTGATTGCATCGGTTTACGCCCTCAGAACTGGGCGTGAGGCAAAAGAAATGGCACAAGTGATGGGCGAGGAACGATGGTTGACGGCTGACGAATGTTTGAAACTCGGACTGATTGACGAAATTGTGGAAGATGGTGAACAGTCTGTGCTGACCGACAGCCTGTGCCAACAGTTTACCGCGTGCGGACTGCCTTTGCCGCGCATTGAGAAACAAAATGATACTGAAAATGGCCTGTTCCAAAAAGTAAAAGAATTGTTTCGCGGAGCTATAGGCCCGAAAGATACTGAAGAAGACGCGCTATGCGAAACCCATAAACAATCAAAAACAGACAATATGAAAAGCAAAACACTTGAAGCCGCCATTTTGGCTGAAATGCTGGGTATTGAAACCCTCACCACCGCTGACGACGGCACGCTGCACCTTACCGAGGAGCAGGTAAAAACACTTGAAAACAAACTTTCGGAGCAGAAAAACCAGATGGATGCCCTGACCAAACAGGTGAACGATCTGGCCGATGAAGATGGTGCAGACACAGAAAAAGTAATGCCTGATGCGACCGAAAACGATGCTGTGCGACTACCAGGTGCAGAAGCTGCTGCCTTTGCAGCCAAATTCGGACACCTTTTTTAACAATGTTAAACCAACTAAAACAAGAACTTTATGCCAATCACCACTCTGGATGCCTTGAAGAAATCGGCAACCACCTATGCGAAAGACCTTTTGATGATGCCAGCCACTGGTGCACGAGCCACGTTACAACACATGAGCCCATTCCCCGGATTGCGCGGTGATCATGTGTTCGGACAGTTGGAAGGCACGGCCGAACTCGGCCCTTACAAGAATACCCGCAAATCGCAGGGTAATTTTAAGATTACTCCACGTACGCTCAGCCCCAAACTTGGAAACTGTTCCATTGATTTCGACCCGAACGAAGTGTACGGCACCATTTACTCAAGCCTTGTGCTTCAGGGCGATGGACTTAAGAACACCGACATTGCCAAGAACATTCTGTTCTATGTGGCTGGTGTACTGGGTAAGAAACTGAACATGGCTATTTTCAGCGGCAAGCGTTCGGACAGCGGCGATACAACGGCAGAATTATTTGACGGTTTCGACACGATTACCGAAGCCGAAAAGACCGCTACAAACATCAGCGACGAGAAGGGTAACTATATAGCCTTGAAAACCATAACCGAGGCAAACGCTATTGAAGAGTTCCAAAAACTGTTCGATGCTTGCGACGATGAACTGAAGGGACAGCACTGCAAAATTTTCTGCACGCATGCCGATTACCAAGCTTACTGCCGCAATTACCAGTTGCTGCATGGTTCATTGCCCTACAATCAAGAGTTCAAAAAGACATTTTTGGAGGGTTCGGATAATTTGTTCGAGTTTGTGCCTTTGGCTTCGAAAAAGGGCAGTAAGTTCATTCACATTGCTCCGCAAACAAACATGTGCTACGGTTATGGTGCTGGGGAGATGCCGGGCGAACTGTTGTCTGTTGAGAAATACACAAGCTGGATGCTGACACTCGAAGCGGCTATGGCCTTTGGTGTGGAGTTCCGCACACTAAGCCCGGAAATGCTAATGGTTGGCGAAATCGGTGCTGATGCTTAAGACAGGTAGAACAAAAGAAAAAAAAAGAAAGACTATGGCACAATTAAGCAACATTTGCAAAGAGGGCACTCCCCTTGCTTCACTGCGTTTTTGCCAGGGCACAAAGGTGCTGCCCGGCTTGTTTCAGTATGTGTACGGTGTGTTTAAGCGCGACATTGTGAAATGGCCCACGCTGCCCGAAGTGAGCGCCGAGAGCACAATGGAAAAACTTGCCACCTACGTAGGCGACTTTACGCTGGCGGGCGACAAAAAGTGGGTGCGCATTGACTTGGCTACGAACAAGGGAAACGTGGAGTGCGAAACGCAGGGCGACCGCCCGAGCCGTACGTTTCTGAACAAACTTACGGTGAGCTATCCGGGTTCGTCGGCTGCTGCAGCGGGCTTTTGCCGCATGGCTATTGACGAGGACATGGTGTTCCTGGTTCGGCAGCGCGATGGGAAGTTCCGCGTGTTGGGTTCAGAGGCTTTTCCGATTGACGTGAAACCCAAATTTTCGACGGGCGAAGGCATCAGCACTTCGGGCGGTACGGATTTCGAGATTGAAGCTACAGACATTTGTCCGGCTCCCTACTACGAGGGGGTAATTGCTACGGCCGATGATGGCGACATTGATGCTAAAACCGGACTGCCAAAACCCGTCGAAGAACCCTAATTCACGGAAGAATGGACCACGAATTGACAAAAAGAATAAATGCGTGGGTAGAAAGCCCCTTTGCTACGCGCAACGTGGAGCAGGGGGCTTTGCTCCTTTTGCAGCTCACAAGGAACCAGTGGCTGTACCGTTCGGCCTGCATGGCTCCGGGGCGGTACAATGCCATTGTCGAGAACGAGCTGCGCAAGCACTTGCGTATACGCCTGGACGGACTGACGGCAAGCAAGGTGGCCGAACAGGAACCTGTGGTAATGACGCGGACGGAGGAGAGCCTTAGGGGCAACGGCAGGGGGCTGCGCGAGGACCACGACGAGCTGCCGCCCGACATTCGCTCTCTTTACGAGCGGAACGGCACGCTTTACCAAAAAATGAAGGCCGAATATAACACGCTTTGCGGCATGGCTGCGGCTACGCCGTGTGACCGCTACGAGCACATTCAAATACTGAAGGAGCTTGACGATGAGTACCGGCAGAACTGGGAACGGTACGACACGTACAACCCTCAGACCGAAGCACCCGAGGAGGAGCCACTGCCGACCGACCCCATTGAGGTGAGCCGGCTGATCAGTGCTTACCGCAAATACTTGAGTAAGCATTTGCCCAAAGTGGTGGGCAACGAGGCGGTGTGTGCCGACGTGCTGCGCGAAATGCAAAAGCGCACGGATGTGATACTGAGGCTGGGCGGCACTTTCAAGGACGACTACGCCGAACGTTTGCGCGGGGTGGGCATCAGCCTGTAGTTAATTGTAATCAGACTTTTTTAAAATAAAAAAACAGCATGTAAGCATGAGCAGCATTACACCCAAAATAGTGGATACGGTGAAAACGTATCTGATGGCTCCGGTGGCCGACATGGAGGCGGCCCGTGTGCCGCAGCTGGTGCAGAGAAGGGTGCTCAGACTTCGCGAGTATTATTCGCGCTGGCTGGAGAACCCCGTTTGGACGGATTCGGACGTGGTGCACCTGCTGCGCAATGAGCACGGGGTGGGCACGTCGCAGGCTTACGAGGACGTGAAGCTGATAAAAATTTGTCTGGGCGAAATTAACCGCCACAGCCGCGACTACGACCGCTACCTGTTTAGGCAGCGCTGCGAGGAGGGGTGGCGGTGGGCACGCGCCACAGGCGACCTGAAGGCTTTCAATGCGGTGACGGCTGCTTACTCGCGCGGCTGCCAGCTGGATAAAGACGAGTTGCAGGCTCCCGACTATTCGGTGATTACGCCGCAGACGTTTGTAATCAGTGCCGACCCGGGCGATGCGGGATTCAAGCGTGTGCCGGGCATTATGGAAAAAGCACGCAAGCTTTATGCGCAATATGCACAGGAGGCTGAAGCGGCTGACGAACCCGAAAACACTGAAAGCCTATGAAAAGCTACATTACCGAACTTTATGCCTGCCCGGCCCGACTGTTGGACGAGGTGATGATTACGCCCGACGGAATGGCTGCTTTTGTGCCCGATTACGTGAGGTGGACGCGCATTGGCCTAAGCGGCATTGCGCGGATGGAGGTGACGGACTCGGCCGAAAACGGTGTGCGCCGGTTTACCACTACGCTGCAGGCTGTGGTGGACGAACGCCCTGCGCCGGTGCGCGAGCCTCAGGCCTTTTTGGCGGTTGGCGCCGAGGGAAGGGCTTACTTGGTGGGTTCGGGGGTGCGGCCGATGCCGCTGGTTACCGTGCAGGACATTCACCCCGACCGAACGAGCGAACGCGCGGCGTGTACGCTCACCATAACCCTGCTGGCGGCGCATGGGGCGTTATTGGCAAAAAGTTTCAAAAACATCAAACCCTTAATAACTGATGAAAATAAATGAACCAAACCTTATAGAACTGGCAACGGGCATCAGGGATGAAACCATGCCTGAGAGGAACACGGCTACGCGTGTGGGGTCGCTGCTGATACTGATGGTTGAAAAGCAAGCTGCGACTGACAACGCGCTGAACTCGAAGGTGGACATGAGCGTTGTGAATCAGCTTATCGGGCGTTACGATGCGGCGATTGCTTCATTGAAATCGGCCGACAAGGACCAGCTTGAGGTGATAGATGGGCTTGTGAGCACGGACGTGGACTTTGAGCGGCGCATGAAGGCTGTGGAGGTTGAGGTGCCGAAGCTTGGGAAGCTGGAGGGGCATGTAGCTGACTTGATTGAGGGCTGCACGATGCGGTTCGATGGGTTTGCTTCGCTGGGGTCGGTGGCTGACATGAGCGTTGAGCGTCCGCTGAGTATTCGTTTCCATACGGGGCAGCAGGTGTTCGTGGCGGAATATCGTAGGGGTGCGTGGTGTAACAACTGGCCTTCGCGGTATCAGTACATGGACGATGAGGGGCATGTGAGGGCTAACAAGCTGTTTTTGTGCGATTCGGCCCTTTACTGCTGGAACCCTGGGCGTAACCGCTTGGAGCTGGTGCAGGGCGGTGGCGGTGGCGAGATGCCCGACCCGAACGATTTACGCCGACGGGTAGAGATCCTTGAAAATGAATTGGCGCAGCTTCGTGAATTATTGACTGTTTGATCATTTCCGGAAATACAAACAATTATTAACCCAAAAACAAAAAATTATGGCAGAAATTACTGTTGCCGGGGGCACGCGCGTAGGTTTTAGCGCGAACAAGACCCTGGAAGAGGCAAAATCACTTAAGGATAACCGCCTGGTTATTTGCAAAGGCCACGAGCTATCGTTTAATGGTCAGCGCGTGGGACTGAGCGAGAGTGAGGCCAGTTTTATCAAAGAGAAAATGGATGAGGAGTTCAAAGCACGTATCGGTGTGAAACTTGTTGTTTCGCCTACGGTGCAGGATGCTGCCGCTCCGGCGAGAGTTTCGGTTAGCGTGTATTGCACATTCGATGGCGAGGCTGTTGCGCCCGATGCAGCTCCTACGGCCCAAGCATCAGTTGGTGGACTGTCGCTTGGTACACCCATTACCATGAATGCAGGTGGCGTTGATCACAGTTATTCAGGGGCTACGGATGGCAAGAACGTAGAGCAAACCATTTCGGTAACTGTGAGAGTTAAGGGCGTGATTTTCATGAAATCTGTGAAGATTCCTGCTTACCATAAGATTAAGTATGGTGTTTCGTCTCAGGAAGTTATTGCAGCTTCGGGTCCTATTCCTTCGAGCTTTACCTCGGTTGGTCCGAAGAGCAGTGCTGCTAGCGACTATAGTTTCACGTTTACGGCCAACACTTACGGATTTATTCTTGTGCCTAATGGTGTATCCCTTCCAGCTTCGATGCAGGGCGATAATCCCAGTGGTGTAGAAGGTCCGCTTCCTGTTCCTTTCACGAAGTTGGCGAATGTGGTTGTAGGTGGTGTGACCTATACTCAGCTTCGCATTGCTTCGATGCAGGCGGCAAGTACGCACAAGGTTACCTTTAAGTAAGAGATTGGAGTAGTTAAAAGTATAATTGAAAAAAAGGAAATAGAAATGGCAGAAGTAACTTATATCAGTTATTCAGCGCGTGCCAAATCGACTACGGCAGATGGCATTTTTGCCGAGGCTCATCAGATTTTGGACGTTAGCAAGAACAAGAATCAGCAGGCTATCAATGCTGAGGTGACTACCGAACTTGGGAAGAAGGTGGCGAAGTCGGACTTTGATTCGTTTAAGACTTCGAATACGAGTGCGATTGCGGCAAAGGCTGACAAGAGCTATGTGGATACGGAGCTGAAGAAGAAAGCTGATGCGGCGGACGTTCAGAATGTTCAATTGGCACTGGGTCAGAAAGTGAACACTTCTGATTTCAACGAGCATAAAACATCGTCGTCATTGCTCATCAATGCCAAGGCTGACAAGACCTACGTGAACACCGAATTGGGCAAGAAAGCCAACTCGGCAGACGTGTACACCAAGGCACAGGCCGACAGTGCTATTACGGCAAAGGTGAATGCGGCGGTGGCATCGGTGTATCGTGTGAAAGGTACGAAGGCTACGATTGCTGAGGTTACGGCACTGACGAATGTGAAGTGTGGTGATGTGTGGAACGTGACGGCAGAGTTTACACTTGGTGGCAAGAAGTATCCAGCCGGTACGAATGTGGTGGCTTTGGCCGACAAGAGTGCTGCTGATGCCGCGAACTGGGATGCGCTTGGTGGCACGGTTGACCTGGCCGGGCATACCGCTGAAATGAAGAGTTGGGCGAATGGTCAGTTTGCTGGAAAGGCTTTCGAGGCTAAGGTTACCACCAATACCCAGAACATCAGCAGCCTGACTACGCGCGTGGGAGCGGTTGAAACGAAAGCTACTACGAATGCGAGCAATATTTCGAGCCTGACTACGCGCGTGACAGCGGCTGAGGGTAAGTTTGCCGGATACTATACGAAGGGTGAGACCGATACGAAGCTGGGCACGAAGGCGAACTCGGCTGATGTGTATACGAAGTCGCAGGTTTATACGAAGGAGGAGACGAAGACCGAAGCTGGTTATGCGGCCAGTCTTGCCTTAAGTGCTAACCGCGTACTTGATATCAGTGGTGTTGCTGTCGGTGTAACTATTAAAATGCAAAGTGTATCACACCGCAATGGTAGTGTGGTACTGGCGATTGGTGCTACTACGATGGGTAGCCTAAAGAGTACCCAACTTTGCCTTCATGCCAATGATGGTAATTATTATGCTAACTGGCAAAAAACGACGGCAGAAGAAGCGGCTATTCTAAAAGGGTATTTTGTGCGCACTCCCGATGGTAACGTATATACGCAAGGCGGTTCAACCAAGGAAGAGGCTTGCGTTGTCAATGCGGTTAAAATCGTGGAAAACGTGTACAAAAAGAACGAGGTGGACACGAAGCTTAGTTCGAAAGCCAACTCGGCAGACGTTTACACCAAGGGCACCATTGACACGAAGCTTGCTGAAAAGGCTACCACGGCGTCTGTGAACAGTTTGACTTCACGCGTTGGTGCTGTTGAAAGTAAGTTCTCGGGCTATGTGCCTACTGCTACCTACAACGCGCTTGCAGCGCGTGTGGCAGAGCTTGAAGCCCTTTTGAAACTGGCATAGTTTGTGAACAATTTGTCAGCCCCATGCGCAGGGCCATTGTTTTGTGCATGGGGCTGATTGTTTTACCGAAAAAGAAGGAGGACGATTATGTTACAGCCTTGGAAGAATTTGGAAGGTAAGTACTACCGTATAGATGTAGGCACGGCAAAGTCGACAGCCATGAGCAGCACGGCGAATGCTTCGACGATATACTTTTGTACGGACGGGAGCATTGTGCTGAACGGCGTGGAAATGGGCCCGAAGTATTCAACGCCCGACCTTTCGCCTTACTTGAAGACGGACGGTTCGCGCCCGATGACGAATACACTGAAAATCAATACATGGAACGCGCTGGAGCATACGATGGGCGGCTATAAGGTGTTTTTAAGAAACGATGGTGCGAACTTTTATGTGATGCTGTCGAATAAGAATGGTTCGTCGTTTAACTCGTTGCGCCCGATACGTATTGACATTGTGACGGGCGATGTGCATTTTTGCGGCGATAAGCTGTCGGTGTACAACAACGGCGATGTGTATGTTCGCGGTACGCTGCATGCGAGCAATGTGGTTAAAACGCTTGAGGCAGATGTTGCGGAGAGCGATATGGGTGTTGAATAATTTGTTTTAAAAAAAAGAGAAAAGAAAGGAGGACGTGTTGAGTTATGGAAAAGACGGGAACGGCAGGTTTGCTGTGGTGGGCTACGATGGGTAGTGAGGCACTGGATGTGCTGTATGACCTGCGGTGGATGCTGGTGCTGATAGTGGTGCTGATTGTGTCGGACTTTTGGTTTGGTGTGAGCGATGCGCTGAACAAGCACAAAGAGTTTCGTTTTTCGCGCGCTGGTCGCAGGACGTGTAACAAGGCAGTGGATTACCTTACTTACTTGCTGCTTGGTGCTATCCTTGGGCTCGCCATTTTTGAACCGCTTGGTGTGACGAACCATACGGTTACGGCCGCCGTGGGGTTAGGGCTTGGTTGCTTGTGGGAAATTGACAGCATTGTGGGCCATGTGTGCAGCCTGCATGGGGTGACGAACAAGTTTAGTGTGAAACGATTCTTAATCAATTTGCTGCGTAAGAAGTACCCGGACGCGGTAGAAGCGGTCAGTGAAAGTTTGGATGAACCAGAAAAAAAGAGATTAGGATTATGAAAATTTTGATTGACAACGGCCATGGGGTGGAACCCCCCGGTAAGCAGTCGCCAGACGGGCGGCTGCATGAGTGGGCGTATGCGCGTGTGGTGGCGAAACGCATTGAGCAGTGTTTGCGGTGTAAGGGGTACGATGTGGAGCGCCTTGTGCCGGAGAAGACGGACGTTTCGTTGAAAGAACGCTGCCGCAGGGTGAATGCCGTGTGTAAGGAACATGGTAAAGAAAATGTGCTGCTGGTGAGTGTGCATGTGAATGCAGCCGGTAATGGGAGTGTATGGGGTTCGGCTCGCGGATTTTCGGCTCACGTGGGGCTGAATGCTTCGGTGCGGAGCAAGGAATTGGCAGAGATGCTTTGGAACGAGGCCATTTATCAGGGCTTGCAAGGTAACCGCTGCGTACCGGCAGAGGGTAAGCGTTACACGAGTCAGAACCTGGCGATTTGCCGCGATACGGCTTGTGTAGCAGTGCTGACGGAGAATTTGTTCATGGATAACGAAGATGATGTTCGCTTTTTGCTGAGCGAGCGCGGGCGTGCTGCCGTGACGGCTACGCATGTGAACGCGATTGTTCAATACATTGAATGCTTCTATGGAAATTAAATTGGGTCCTTTGCTTGAATTGCTTGGTGTGCTTGCGGCTATCGTCATAGCCGGGCTTCTATCGGCTTCGCTTTGGGAGCATTACCGCCTGAGGGGCGATGATGAACGCGGCATGGATACGATTGTGGTGCGCGATACGGTGTATTATGCTACGCCCGTGGCTTCGGACAGCGTGGTGATGAGGTATGAAACGGTGCGTGTGCCGATTTACCGACCAACCGATACGGTGCGTGTGACGGATACGGTGATGTGCTCTGTGCCTCAGACGGACAGCGTGAAGGTTCAGCTACCGATAGTGCAACGGACGTATGGCGACAGCCTTTATACGGCTTGGGTGAGCGGTTATGATGCTCGGCTTGACAGCATACGGCTTTACACGCGTAGTCAGTATAGCTTCAAGGCGCGCGACAAGCCCCGGCGTTGGGGTGTAGGCATCGGTGCCGGTGTGGGCTTTGTTCCGAAGCATGGGGTGCAGCCTTACATCGGTATCGGCATACAGTATAACTTAATCAGATTTTAAGATGGCGACAGGTAGAGGCAAGCGATTATTCCAGGGTCGGGGTGTGGCTTGTCTTTTGTTTATAAGTAGTGTACCCCCAACTTTGCAGTAAACGAAACAAACAAATGCTATGGCTGCTTCATTGATAACAAAAATACCACCCTATATATTCCCATTCCAAGTGGATAGGCTCGAAATACAGACTCAGGCAAATGCTGACTGTAAAGTGATGCTTGAGGTTGACTACTTGCCCATACTCTCAGCGCACCTTACAGCCGGGCATAACGGTGTTGTGACGCTGGATGATTTGCAACCACTCGTGTCCGAAACCGCTGAAGCTTGCGGTGCGATGCCTGTACACTTTTCGGTGTCGGCCGACGGAGTAGAACTTGGTACGGCCAGCATACTGCCCTGCCGCCATCGGTTAGACTTGAGTGCTGAGGATGTGGCGAAAAAATATTTTTTATCGGCCTCAATGGGGCGAATGCGCATGATTTCAGATACTGCACTTTTGCATTTAAGCTGGGCGGCACTCGCGGATGATGGAGAACTGAAACTCATTGTTTATTGGTACAGCCCGACACTTAAAGTGGCTGCTCACACCGTTCATTATCCGGAAGTGACAGAAATGGACGAAATATACCGCACGGCAACGGTCGATGTATCGAACCTTACGCCGCCGGAGGATTACGGCTACCGGATTATGCGCATGGAGGCCTGCTGCGGACTACGAACACAAACTTACACGTTTCCGGCAGACGGCCTTTCGATAGGCGAAACGCACGAAGTGGAATATACAAACCTCTTTATGCTGCCCGATACGCTGCTGCTTACCGGCACTGCTATCGAAGAAGAACATAACACTTACACCACGGCGCGACTAAACGGACGTTTGCAAAACGTGAGGGTGACGGGTGAACCTTCGGTGAAATGTCAAAGCGGACCTTTACATGACGGCGATTTGAACGTTCTGCGCGATTTGGCGCTAAGCCGCGCGGCTGCGGTGAAAGGCAGGAATATCATTGTGACGGGAGTGGAATGTAAGCACAAAAAAACTGATTCGGACCTGATCGAGGCTGAAATTACCTGGAAATATGCAGACAGTAGCTACACTTTTGCCTCAGGACACACACCGAGGATATTTGACGAGAAATTTGATTACTCCTTTAACTAACACAGCTCGAAGCATGAAGCGGAGAAACAGCATTCACATTAACGAGGCCATGCAGGTGTTGACCGACCGGAACCCCCACGACCTGAAAGCATGGAAAATGGAAACAGGCGAGGTGCTGGAACTGAACGGTTGGACCATGATAGGACGATGGACAAGAGGCGGAGTGATACGCCTGGTGAACCCTGTGAACGGACAAAAACGTTCGGTGCGGAAGGTGATGATTCACGAAATAGACAACATGAAAATATTTTGGTAAACACTGCTATGATGAAAAATATACATACACCAGGAGGCAGAAGTAAAAGCATAGGCGTTGAAGTGTTCAACATTCCGAACACAGAGTTTCAGGCAGCACTGACCGAAGTGGACGATACGACAAACGTAATAGCCGACAGCGACGGCATGGTTTACACCTCGGGCGTTCCGGGCTACCCGGGCGAAACATACGTAAGGTGGGGCGATGACGACCTGCTGCCTTTCCGGCTCATCAATCTGGTGGGGGCTGACGAAGTTACTGCACAGAACAAACTGTTTAACGTGCTGACTTGTTATGGTGCCGGGCCGCGGCTCGAAGTGCATGCCGAACAGCCGCCTCAGTATCTGGCCGAAGCCAAACGCTGGGTAAACCGTCAGTTCTTGCCTCGCTACTTTCTGGAACAGGCTACCGATATGAAACACTTTTACCTGTCGGTATGTGTGATAATAATGAGCCGCGATGGGAAGCGCATCAACCGCCTGATTCATAAAGATGCGTGCTACTGCCGTTTTGCAAAAGCCGACAATCGGGGACGCATCAATTATGTGTACTACGGCAACTGGCAGGCACGCGGCATACAGGAGGGTAAGGTGGAACGCATCCCGTTACTCAGCGAGGACGACCCTTTCGGCGACCTTTGCAGCCGTATGGGCTACGACCCTGAGCAGCCGGAACGTGCACCACGGCCAACACGGGCAGGACGCAAATTTGCAATGTTGGTGCGATTCCCGACAGCGGGATGCCAATACTACCCGGTGCCTTATTGGACGGCTGTTTTTCGCGGCGGTTCGTACGATGAGAAAAGGCTGATCAGCGTAGGCAAACGTGCCAAACTGCGGAACAGTTCTTCCATTAAATACCAGGTGGAGATTGAACGAACGTACTGGGACCGCATTTGTGCGGAAGAAAACATTAACGACCCGGTGGAAATGCAGGAACGTGTGAACGAGGAGAAACAAAAAATCAAAGACTTTGTTTGCGGCATTGAAAACAGTGGGAAAGCCTGGATTAGCGGTTACTATGTGAACCCCGACGGCCACGAAGTTCACGACATTCACATTGTGCAGATTGCTACCCCTAAGGAGGGCGGCGACTGGATGGAGGATGTGCAGGCGGCGAGCAACACGATTTGCTATGCTGACAACGTGCACCCGAACCTCGTAGGAGCTACTCCAGGAAAGTCGCAAAGCAATAACTCGGGAAGCGACAAGCGCGAACTGTTTACAATGAAACAGGCGCTCGAAACAGCCTTCCATCATCTGCTTTTGATGCCGCTGAACATGGTGTGCCGGTACAATGGCTGGGAGGATGCCGAATTTACCGTGCCCATGATACAACTGACGACGCTCGACGAACACCGCGATGCCAAACAAGTAACAACCGAAAAACACGACTTATGATTACTGAAATTTCACGCGAGCAATTTGAATCTGTGCTGCCGTCGATGGCCGATGCTGAGGGCTTCATCTATGAAAAGGCAAAACCATTGCTGCTTGACACGCTTGAGCGGTTCAATGACTGGCATACCGATTACAGCGAACTTTCTGAGGCTGAAATACGAAACATAGAATCGGTACTTACCCAAACCGTATGCGAAACTGCTGCGCACGACCTGATGCCGCAACTCGACCTTGTAGCTACACCCACGGGGTTCGGTGTGGCGAGCAACCAAAGCGTGCAACCGGCAAGCCGCCACCGAGTGGATGCGCTGCGCGAACAACTGCGGATGGACGCAAGCCGACATGCCGACGAATACCTCGAACGACTCAGAGAATATGGGGTACTTGCGCACAGCGGAATGATTTCTTCGCTCTTCTACTCTCCGACGCTTTGCCGCGAAAATGGTATAATGACAAGCGAAGGAGCTGCTGTATATGCCCGGGAGTTCGACGAAGTGAAGCCGAGAATCGAAGCCTCGGAATCCGAAATGCAAATGCTGATAGGGAGCAATCTATATGTTCTTTTGCTCAGTGCGCTCCGGAAGCCACCTATGAAAAATGAGGCTGCCTACATGCCCTTCAACCATCTGCTGGCACCGGTGCGCAGATTGCTTGAAGCCATGGTAAACAAGCGGAACACGCGCTATGCTTTGGCAATCGTTTACAGAACTGCACGCCAACTCGCGGAACTGGATGCGGAACACGCGGACAATTACACTGAAATACTGAACATCATTAACCGACAAAAGTATGAAAACCGGAAAACAGACCCGTGTTTCTTCTTCGGGTAAGACCATCGAAATTAAAATACCCACATCGTGGGGGGCGTTGACCGACAGACAACTCTGCTATTTGGCCTCGCTGACTGCCATGGAGTTGCTGAACGCTGACGAAGTGAAAACGCTCTTCCTCACACGCATGCTTACCCCAAAAGTACGCTACAAGCTGGGCGATGCTGCCGCTTTGGCAGAATTGCTCCCGGAAT
>OCHE01001035.1_pt1 | contig 25760 bp, 18 predicted proteins | sample 1538681 | NCBI WGS metagenome assembly OCHE01 (sample SAMN04571717, study PRJEB22368) | human gut metagenome | biome: human gut; material: stool | host: Homo sapiens | place: Luxembourg | collected 2012-08-17
GCGTTCTTTGACATTTTGAACAAAAGAAAGTAGGGCAGGTAGGCCTGTCCGAAACCCATGAATGCAACCAAGTTCACATAGCGAAATTCAGCAGCTCCGATTTTGTCGGAATGTGTGAATTGATATATCTTTGTACTTTCAAACAAAAGCCCATTCGTTAATTGATTTAAGGAAGATACAGATGAACAGGATTGTAGTGCAGTGTGTTTGCTGCTTTTTGACTTTAACGGCCGTGTTTGCTTGCAATTTTAGAAAGAGTCAGCCTGCCGATGAATCCAACGATTATGTTGTGACAGATACACTCACAGAACCCTTGTCAGAGAATCCTTTAGCAGAGAATCATGTTTCGCAGGATTCAGCCTTAGACTTGCAAACAGATTTGGATTCAACCGATGCACCTTTGGTTGAGCGTTTGGGTGATTATATTTACATTTCTAAACCCCAAATGCGCCTTTATGTGTTGAACAAGCACGACAGTGTTTTATTTTCGTGCGGCATTGCCTGTGGTATCAAACGCGGCAATAAGCAAGAAGTGGGCGATTATCGTACACCAGAAGGTGTGTTCAAGATTGTGGGCATTTATGAGAGTACGGATTGGGTGCATAAGACCCGTGACGGGCGTATGGTTAAGGGGTGCTATGGTCCGTATTATCTGAGTTTGAAAACTCCTCAGTTTACCGGTATTGGCATTCATGGTACCAATGCACCCCGTAGCATAGGAAAACGCGCTTCAGAAGGCTGTATTCGTGTGAAGACGGAGAATATTATATTCATTAAAGAGAACTATGCTTACGGAGGCATGCAGGTGATTGTTTCGGGTGAAAACGAACGTTTGCCGTTTATGATAGGTCCCACCAACCGCGATGTGAAGCCCACCAAGCCCGATACGCTGCACACCCTTGATTCGGTAGCCACTGAAAGTAAATCGGCAGTTTTGCATCCCCATGCAACCGACAAGCAGGGTACAGACATCCTGCGTCAGCCTGTGACCCACCAGAACGAGCCGGAGGCCACCTCTGCCGAGTCTGAGTCGGGAGAGGCTTACTTTGAATAAACAAACAACAACTCAGTGTCTATATAGCTTGTTTTGCCTACTATGGTATTGCGCAAATCTTGATTGATTGTGCTGATTTACAGTATCTTATCACACAGAAATAAAGATAGTGTGCAATATCTTCGGGGAGACAAAAAATCCTTTTTTAAAAGTTATTAATTCGTTTGGTTTTCCAAGGCAGTTTTTGTAAATTTGCAATCGTTGTAAAAAACGGAAGGTAATTGTTTTTTAGACGTCAGAGAGGCTTGGGAAGGCGATCGGACGTTGGTTACTTTTCGTTGCTCATTTTTTCGAACTCTAAACCATCAAGAACGTGCAAATTAAAAAATATGCTGCATGCTTGGCGTTTGGCGTGATGGCAATGTTCACAGCTCAGGCTCAAGACATTTTGCCGGAAGAAATGCCCAACCGTCCGGTAGCAGAACGAATCGTTGCTGAAGTTGCTCCTATTGCAACTGCCGAGGCTACAGAAGTTAGCGTCAATCACTCTGCCATCAATTACAATGCTGCATTCGGTGAGAATGTAGTGCAGACCGCCCTTCAATATTTGGGAGCCCGCTATTCTTTGGGCAGCAAAGGACCGAATGTGTTCGACTGCTCAGGCTTTACCAGTTATGTTTATGGCAAGGCCAATGTAGCCATTACGCGTACTTCGCGTTCGCAGTATTGCGAAGGAACACCCATAGCCCGCATTTCTGATTTGAAAAAGGGTGACTTGGTATTCTTCGGTGGACGTGGCAATTCGCGCCGTGTAGGTCATGTAGGTATTGTTACTGAGGTTGATCCTTCGGGTGAGAATTTCTCATTTGTTCATGCCAGTCTGCGTGGTGTGAAGGTGTCGAACTCAAGCGAGCATTATTACAATCGTCGCTACATGGGTGCACGTAGAATCATAGAAAACTAGTAGACGTGATAAAATATGTTTGTCTGGTCATGGCTTTTATGCTTCAAACCATTGCGCTTACGGCGCAAAATATGGTTGCTGAAAAGCACTTGACCATTGCACTTACAGGAGACATAATGATGGGTACAACGTACCCGAATGAACAGTTGCCGGTCCAAGAGGGGCGGCAACTGTTCGTTCATGCCAAGCGGGTGCTGAAACGGGCCGATTTGGCTGCCGGAAATTTGGAGGGGACGCTTTGCGACAGCGGTGAAACGCATAAGATACTTTCGAAATCCAGCTATGCTTTTCGTACCCCTACTGTTTTTGCCCCACGGTTAAAAGAGGCCGGTTACGACTTTATGAGCATGGCCAATAATCATGCTTTTGATTTCGGACAGGATGGTGTGAACAGTACGATGCATTGCTTAACAGAGCAAGGCATTGCTTTTGCAGGCATCAGGGATTATCCGCCTTCGGTAGTTATTGAGCGTCACGGGGTGAAATACGGACTCTGTGCCTTTGGCCACAATGGTTATACCTACAAGCATCAGGATTTGCAAACGGTGCGTGAGGTAATCACTGAATTGGTAAATCTTTGCGACGTTGTCATTGTTTCATTTCATGGAGGTGCAGAAGGCGCACGGCATGCCCGTTTGCCGCACGGAACGGAAATGTTCTACAATGAAGACCGAGGTTCGCTGCGCGAATTTGCTCATTTCTGTATAGATGCCGGTGCTGACGTTGTGTTCGGGCATGGACCTCATGTGGTGCGTGCCGTTGAACTCTACAAAGAGCATTTCATCGCTTACAGCTTGGGCAACTTCTGTACGCCCTACGGTATGAATCTGTTAGGTATTTCAGGATATGCCCCCATACTTGAATTGTCGTTGACGCGCGACGGTCGCTTCTTTGCCGGTCAGTTGCATTCATTTGTGCAGCGCCGTGGAGTAGGACCGCAACCTGATTTTCAGCACCGTGCAGCCAAAGAAATCAAACGTCTGACTGCTTTGGATGTTCCGGAAACGCCGCTGATTATTTCAGACTATGGATTGATTAAACATAAGTAAGCATCTCTTAAAACAGGCTTTTTGAAATATGATGTTAGCTTTATTAGAATCGTTGCCCTCTTCTTCCTTCTTTTCAGTGGAGAAAATGGATGTGCTCATCGATAAGTTGATTGACCTTAGCGTTACTGCCGGGAAGCATATTCTGGTAGCTATCATTGTCTACATAGTCGGTCGGTTTATTATCAGCCTGGTGATGCGCCTGGTAATGGGCACGTTGCAGCGCCGCAGTGTAGATGTAGGCGTGCAGAGTTTTCTGCGTAGTTTTTTGAAAGTTGTGCTAACCATCTTGCTGGTAGTATCAGTAATCGGTGCGTTAGGTGTCAACACGGCTTCGTTTGCAGCATTGCTCGCTTCAGCCGGTGTGGCAGTTGGTATGGCACTTTCCGGCCATTTGCAGAATTTTGCCGGTGGTTTGATTGTGCTGGTGTTCAAACCTTACCGCGTAGGCGATGTTGTAGAAGCACAGGGAGTGAGCGGAACCGTTCGCGAAATACAGATATTCCACACGATTATTGCCACCTTCGACAATAAAACGGTGTATGTACCGAATGGTTCGCTGAGTAACTCAGTTGTGGTGAACCACTCGCGCGAGGACATACGTCGCGTGCAGTGGACGGTAGGTGTGGAGTATGGCGAGAATGTAGATAAAGTACGCGCCAAACTGTATGAAATGTTCAGTGCAGATGAGCGTATTTTGCAAGATATTGAAGGTAAAGAGCCCTTTGTGGGGTTAGATGCCTTGGCCGACAGCAGCGTAAACCTCGTGATTCGTGTTTGGGTAAAGAACGAAGATTATTGGGCTGTGTTCTACGACGGACAGCAGCGCATTTACGATTTGTTCAATCAGGAAGGCATCAATATTCCCTTCCCCCAAACAGTGGTACATATTGAAAAATAAGCACGCAGACAAAGGTAACTTCCAGAGTTGGGCGTGTGCATACACTCAAATTATACAAATAAAAAAGGCAGGATGTCTGAGATTCAAACTCAGGCGTCCTGCTTTTTTTTTGAGTGTTGAGCAACTTGAAAATGGGTTCAAACAGCCAGTTTCGTTTTAAGTGTTACCGTTCGTTTGGCTTAAAGTTTCACAGGCAGTGTTACCGTTCGGATTTGCCGCTTAAAGCCTTAGCTGCTACGAAACCAGTGGTCCATGCCGCCTGCAAATTGAATCCGCCCGTTACAGCATCGATGTCAAGCACTTCGCCCGCAAAATACATGTTCGGGTACTGACGAGCTTCGAGTGTGGACGGGTTGATGTTTGACAGAGCCACACCTCCGCAAGTCACAAATTCCTCCTTGAAGCGGTTTTTACCTTCAACCGGAAGTTGGTGATTGGTGAGTTTAGCCGCCAGTCGCGACAAGCTCTTGTCATTCATGCCAGCCCAGCGACGCGTAGGGTCGAGTCCGGCTTCGGCAAGCAGAAAATGCCACAATCGAGCATTCAGTACCTCGGGATAAACGCTTTGCAGCTGTTTGGAACTGTGTTGTTGTGCCAAATCAATGAGCAGGTCCTTCACCTCGTTTTCTTTTAAGCCTCCCATCCAGTTCACCGCAATTTGCGCCTGGTAATTCCGTTCAGCGAGCAGTCGTGCACCGTGTGCCGATAATTTCAGCACAGCCGGTCCGCTCAATCCCCAATGCGTGATGAGCAACGGTCCGCCGGCCTTCAGTTTAGTGCCGCACAAAGTAGTTGTAGCATTTTCCACCACTGTACCCATCAGTTCCTTAAGCTGCGTGTTCGGTATGCAGAAGCTGAAGAGAGAGGGCACAGGCGGAATGATTTCCAGGTGTAGCGGTTGCAGAAAGTCCAATCCTTTGATTTGCGGACTACCGCCTGTGGTGATGACAACCGCATCGGCAGTTATGTTGTGTATTTTTCCAGCCTGTGAAAATGCAATGTTGTAGCGCGGCATCGTTGCCGAATGTTCCGCGTCAGGTTCGATACGCTGTATGCGGCAATGCGTTTTCAGCTTTACTCCCAGTCGTTCCATGAGGTTGAGTAAAGTATTGACAATTTCCATGGCATTTTGCGAAACCGGGAACACGCATTCATCGCTTTGCGTAGTGAGGCGCACACCTTCGTTTTCGAACCATTGCCAAGCATCACGGTGGCTGAATTCGCGCAGCAATCGCTTCATGAGTCTTGCTCCGCGCGGATATACGGTTTCAGCGCTTTTAACCTCAGCAAAGGAATTGGTCAGGTTACACCTTCCGCCACCCGTGATGGCCACTTTGGCAAGCGCACGGTTTTGCGCTTCGTACACAGTAATTTCGGCATCAGGTAACCGGCGTTTAAGTTCAATGGCGGCAAAGCATCCGGCAGCTCCGGCACCAATAACAGCTATTTGCATGGGAAGGAATATATTTCTGAAGGGTTAGGAAAAAGTGGACTGATGAATATAAAAAATTAATGGAGGTGACGTCACCACGAAACCCCCATTAACCAACACAAAAACTAAACTAGACTTAACTAAACTATTTGATAGCGTTATCTCACGACAACTAAGTGATGCAAATATATAACATTGTTAGCAATAAACCAAACTAATTGCGAAGTTTTCTTAGCAAATCGGTCTATTTAACATTTTCGTATGTTATGCAGCATATAATTATCTAAAATAACCATTGCTGCCATCGCCTCGACAATAGGTACAGCGCGCGGAAGCACACAAGCATCATGACGTCCTCTTGCTTTAAGCTCCGTTGCTTCGCCGCGGTCGTTCACGGTGGGTTGGGGTTGCAGCAGCGTAGCTACGGGTTTAAAGGCTACGCGGAAGTAAATGTCGCGTCCGTTGCTGATGCCCCCTTGTATGCCTCCGCTGTGGTTGGTAGCAGTGGTAATGCCTCCGTTTCCGTCGGGAATGAAGTAATCGTTTTGAGCACTACCCCGGTCTGTAACGCCCGCAAAGCCCTTGCCATATTCAAAGCCTTTAGCTGCGTTGATGCTGAGCATAGCCGCTCCGAGTTGCGCATGCAGTTTGTCAAAAACCGGTTCACCCAGTCCCACCGGGCAGCCCTGTATGACACACGCAATGATGCCCCCGATTGTGTCGCCCTCAGCCTTCACTTCCGCAATGAGTTTGCCCATTTCAGCCGCCTTTTCCGCATCGGGGCAGCGCACCGGGTTGCGTTCAATTTCCGCAAAGTCGTAAGTAGCGTAATCCCTGTCGGCAGCAATCCAGCCCACCTGTTGCGTAAAGGCCGTGATGCGAATGCCCTTTTCTTTCAGCACCATTTTGGCAAAGGCACCTCCCACCACGCGTGCAATAGTTTCGCGCGCAGAACTTCGTCCGCCACCCCGGTGATCGCGGATTCCATATTTAGTTTCGTAAGTAAAGTCAGCGTGCGATGGGCGGAACACATGGCGCATATTGTCGTAGTCGGCCGAATGTTGGTTTTCATTGCGTACCAAAAAGCCGATGGGGCAGCCCGTAGTACGTCCGTCGAACACGCCCGAAAGCAGTTCAACGCAGTCGTTTTCCTTGCGCGGCGTTGTCAGCGCGCTCTGTCCCGGTTTTCGGCGGTTGAGTTCTGATTGAATAAAATCCAAATCCACGGGTATGCCGGCCGGCATGCCATCGATGATGCCACCAATGCCCGGTCCGTGGCTCTCGCCAAAAGTCGTCAGTCTGAAAAGAGTGCCAAATGTGTTCATTGTGCTAAGAAGAGATGATTATATGAAGCAGATGCAGATGCAGAGTCAAAGTATGATTTTAAGTAGAAACAGTTTCAAACGTCTACTTAAGTCTGCATCTGCTTACACAAAAGCGACGCAGACATTGCGTAGTAAAACGGAGTTCACAAAGCCCAAAAGCTATGTGCGTTTTTCCCCAATGTATGCGCCGCATGGAGTTTATGAGTTAGAAGAGCACGTAACCCCTCGTGTGTTTAGTCCTTGTTCTGGCAGCAGCCTTCGCCGTGACCGTGACCATGACCCTTGCCATGACCGCCGCAGCAGCCACCTTCGCCGTGACCATGACCATGACCCTCGCCATGACCACCGCAGCAGCCACCTTCGCCGTGACCGTGACCATGACCCTCGCCATGACCGCCGCAGCAGCCACCTTCGCCGTGACCGTGACCCTCGCCATGACCACCGCAGCAACCGCCTTCGCCTTCGCCGCCGCAGTCCTCGCAGCCACAGCCGCAGCCCTCGCCGCTCATCATGTTAATCAGTCCCTTGATTTCATCGTCAGTAGCGTCGCGCATCACCACCACTTCGCCCTTGAAGTGCAAATCCTTGCCAGCCAACGGATGGTTCAAGTCTACGACCACCGTGTTGTCCTTCACCTCAAGCACCAAGCCCTGGAAGCGGTTGCCATCGCTGTTAACGAGCGGAAGCACGGCACCGGGGTAAACCATTTCCTTGTCGAAGTGACCGTTGACGCTGAAAATCTGTTTGTCGAGTTCAAGCACATGTTCCTCCTCGTAAGGGCCGTAAGCATCGTCAACCTTCAGCACGAAGTCGAAAGCCTCGCCAGCCTTCAGTTCGTTTATTTTTGCTTCAAAAGCATCAAGCGCCACACCCATACCGGTGATAAACTGGAAAGGGTGTTCAGCCGGAGCTTTTTCTACGAGTTCGTGAATACCTTTTTCGTTATCGGTGTACAGTTCGTAAGCCACCGTAACATACTTGTGTGGAGTTTGTTCCATTTTATGTAAATGCTGTTAGTAAGCAGATGTGTCTTTATAAATTGAGCGCATCTGCTTAAATTGTGTATAGTATAGGCTTTTTATTGTAAGGAGCATCAAGCCAGCTCCAAATCCAATTCTTTTCGTAACATTTCGAGCGCATCGTTCTTTTTCAGCATATCGATGAAAAGTTCTTTGCGCGTTCTCACCTTTCTCAAGCAATCGTTGTTCGATATTTTGAAAGTCATGGTGATGCGGTCATTCTGCAAGTTATCGCGCAGATACATCAGCAAGCTCACCCTTTCGCCAATCATGTACTGTTCCACCATTTCGTTTTCGACCGGCACCTCAATCACCCAGTTATCGAGCAATTTCGGGTTCATGTTGCGCATACGTCCCGAAATGTAATTTTTTTCCTTCGGCATTTGTTGCGCGTAGCGAAACCAGTAATACATCACCTTGTCTTGCGTAAACGGGCGTTCCCTTCCCGAGCCCGGCAAAGTCACATCCGTGTTATTGGCCGTTTGCAGCTGACTCTGCGCCAGTTTTTTGTCGCGTTCCGCCAATTCCTTGCGGTAAGTCTGCTGCATTTCCCTGATAGAGAGCGTATGCGCCGTTTTGTGTGCGTACTGCTTTTTGCCGGCACTTTCCGACAGCATAGCCATCAGCGAAGTTTGCGCCGCCTGTTGCGATTCCACCTTGTTGCCAGCCGTCGGTATGTTGTTAGTTCCGTTTTGCGTCGCCACATGAGCGGTGGATGGTTGCACCGCCGTGGTTCCGGCAGGTGCAGCAGATGCAGCAGGTTGTACAGCAGTCGTAGCAGTCGGGGCAGGCTGTTGCGCCCCCTTCGGGCTCGTGGCAGCAGCCTTTGCCGCCGTCACGTTGAAAATGGGTTTAAGACGTTTCGCAGGGCCACGCCCACAGCCCTCGTCCTCGCCTGTGGCAGCCTGTCCCACCTGAATGAGCGTCAGCTCAACGAGCAAACGCTTGTTGCGCGCCGTGCGGTAACTCATGTCGCAGTCGTTACACAGTTTCAGCGCGCGATACAGGAATTTCGGCTGACATTTCTGCGCCTGTTCGCGATAGCGATCTCTCGCCCCCGTACTCACGTCGAGCAGCGGCAACGTCTGTTCGTTGCGACACATCAGCAAGTTGCGGAAGTGCGAAGCCAATCCGCCGATAAAGTAGTTTGCTTCGAAACCATGGCTCAGCACCTTATCGAGTTGCACCATAGCCTCAGGCAGGGCACACTTCAGCAGCAGGTCGGTCATGGCAAAGTACTCATCGTAGTCGAGCACATTCAAGTCCTCGATTACCTTTTTGTAAGTAATGTTACCCTCGCAGAAACTTGCCACCTGGTCGAAAATCGAAAGCGCGTCGCGCATACCGCCATCAGCCTTTTCAGCAATGACGTGCAACGCCTCCATTTCGTAGACATAGCCCTCCTCGTCGGCCACATGCTGCAAGTGTGCCACCGTGTTCTCCACCGTCATACGCGCAAAGTCGTAAATTTGGCAACGGCTCAAAATCGTGGGCAATATTTTATGCTTTTCCGTCGTAGCCAAGATAAAGATGGCATGTGCAGGCGGTTCCTCCAGCGTCTTCAGGAAAGCATTGAAAGCCGCCACCGAAAGCATGTGGATTTCGTCGATGATAAACACCTTGTAGCGTCCCGTCTGCGGAGGAATTTGCACCTGGTCAATCAGTCCGCGAATATCGTCGGCCGAGTTGTTCGAAGCCGCATCAAGTTCGTGAATGTTCAGCGAGCGCTGTTCGTTGAAGGCCAGGCAACTTTCGCATTCATTGCACGCCTCGCCGTTGGGCAATGGGTGCAAGCAGTTGATGGTTTTGGCAAAGATGCGCGCACAGGTAGTTTTGCCCACTCCGCGAGGGCCGCAGAACAAATAGGCATGCGCCAGTTTGTTTTGCGCAATGGCATTTTTCAGCGTAGTGGTCAGCGCCTCCTGTCCGACAACCGTGTCGAACGTCGAAGGGCGGTATTTTCTGGCCGAAACAATATATTCTCCCATGAATGAATGCAATATAATAGGGCTGTGCAGCGGTCAACAGCCATTGGTAGTTAAACGTGTAAATGTCTGCCTTTCCAAAACGTAGGTCCGGGTGTGGGCAGCAGCCGGTGATGCCGGCCTTCCGGGCGAATGTGCAGTGCGCACATTTCCGCGTATGCAAATTTAACGAAAGGTAAGCGCAATACCAAATGAAATGGCAAGTTTTCACCGCCCTTCGCTCTCTTCAAACGTTCGGCAAGTGCAGCCCGCCGCAGCTTTTTACGGCACGACAGGAATGCTTGCCCCACCATCACACCGGCGTGCAGAGGAAACCGCCTTTTAACGAACGGCGCTGAGGCTTGTGCAAAGTGCTTAAAAAGTGTAAATACGCCGGCTTCCCTGCTTCTTTGGATGCGGAGCGAAAAGGGATGTTCGGAAACCCATGATGCCTGAATCCTGAAAACGCTGGTTATCAATAGTTCCGCGCTTCTTAAAACTGGCTCGGAACTAATTTCAACAAGCTCGGAACTAATTTCAACTGGCTCGGAACTAATTCGGACAAGCGCGGAACTAATTTTTCCGACATCTCGTCTGGCTGCGATTCACAGCTGGATAGGGCGGACAACAGGTTGTGCGTGTTGTGCATTATTTAGCTTTCCTGCCGTCCGCTGTTTTTATCATTTACCAAGTAGGTGTACCATTTTTCTTCGCCACTGTTCACCGCAAAAAAAAAACACCCGGAACAATATGCGGCCATATTGCTCCGGGTAAAATTGGTGAAGGGTGCAAAGCATCCCACAACGTCTGAGGTGTAGATGTTGAAAAAAACATTTACATGTTAACATGCAGCATTTTCAGCATCACCTTAACGTAATCTATTAAGTAGGTGTTAAAAATACTTCGATAGAATTATATAAAATAATTTTGAACACCTACTTATATGCAAACAGGTTGTCGACAGTTAGTCAGCATCGTTGATGGTGCAAATGCTCACGCGGTTCCAATCGTCCTCGCTGAACATGTTGCCCACACCCTGACCTTCAGCCGTAATGCGGTTTTCGGCAATTTTGTACTTGTTCGTCAAAATCTTCTTCACAGCTTCGGCACGAGCCTTGGCAATGCGTGCATTCACCTCGGCGCTACCCTCGGGCGAAGCATAGCCCTTGATAGTTACCGTAGCCGACTTGTGGTTACGCAAGAACGTAGCCACACGTTCCACGTTGGGCAACTGCGAAGCATCTACCACGCTCTTGCCCTGACGGAAGGTCACCGTCTGTTCGAGCGAAGCCGTGTTCTTCGTCACCGTTTGCGTCTGAACCACCGGTTTTTGGTTGCGGCAATCGTTCAGTTGCTGCTGCAAGTTTCTGATTTCCTCGTTCTTCTGCGCCAGCGTAGCATCCTTATCGTTGTTTTGAGCGCGCAAGTCGTTAATCTTAGCATTCAGTCCGTCCACCTCAGCCTGGTCGTAAGCGCGCTGCAAGGTCATGTAGTTCTTGCCGTTGTTGCTGTTCTTGAAGTGGTAAGTCACACCCACCAGGAACTCCATAGAGCTGCGGTTCACGTTGTACGAAGGCTGTGTGCGGTGGCCCTCATTGTTCATGTTATACACGATAGCCGGTTTGATACCAATGGTCCAAGCCTTGGCTTCGCCCACGTTGAAGTTGAAGTTCACACCATATTTCGTAGTCAGGTAGTTGGCATCAACCCCTTCGCGTGTGGGGTAGAAGTCGTGTCCCCAACCCACACCGGCCACAGCTTCAACCTCGAACAAGCGAGGCTGGCCGTTGTAGCCGCAGAACAAGTTCGACAGGTTGAACTTACCCAGCAAGCTCAGGTTCTGACGGTCGAAGGCATTGCCGCCCCCCGTGGTGTTGTGCGAAACCAAGTACTCCAAGCCCAAGCCGAATCCCGGCGTAATCTGCTTCGTGAGGTCAAGTCCGTAAGTACCACGCATATCCTTGATATAGTCCGACTGTACCGTAGGAACCACACCGCCGCCAACCAAACCGATTGACCAGTTGTCAAAGAAACCGGCGCCTTGCACCGTCTTTTGTGCCGATGCTGACGTAACCATCATACCAAGGGCAAGAGCAGATAAAAACTTTTTCATAACAAAAATAGTTTATTGCAGAAACAGGCCACAGGCATCGCAGCAGAACAAGCCAACCATCCGGCAGTAATACATTCGTTCATTCATGTGCTTACTGTAAATACCTGCTCACAGTCCGTTTCCTGATTGTTGAGTGATTAAATTGTAGGGCATACATTGCAAATGCACCCTATATTGTACAAATATAGCGAAAGGCGAGAGCAGCACCAAGCCAAAAGCTTGCTTTTGAGCGATGGTATTGCCGAGCCGCATCCTATATTCTACAAATATAGAGAATAAAGCCATATACTGCAAAATAAAAACTTACAAAATGCCTAAATTGGGCTGTATTGCCGAAATAACGAACAACTTTTCTTGGCTAATCCAAACGTATGGCTTATTTTTGCGTAGCGAAACACAAAAAACAATCAGCGGCCTCTGTTTACCGAAAACACCTGCCGCTATTTCGTCAACACAGTTTATTCACTTTAATCACTAAATAAGAATTTATCCCCATGGAAAATCAAGAAACTCAAGACAACTCATTGAAGATTGAACTTACTCCCGAAGTTGCTGAAGGAACTTACGCTAACCTCGCCATCATCACCCACTCAAGCGCCGAAGTAGTACTCGACTTCATCCGCGTACTCCCCGGTGTACCCAAGGCTAACGTAAAGAGCCGTATCGTATTGGCTCCCGAACACGCAAAGCGTTTGCTCTTCGCTCTTCAGGACAACATCGTGAAGTACGAAAAGGCATTTGGCCCCATCAACCTCCCCGGTGCTGAGGCTCCCGCCGCTGAAGGCCGCACTGCCACTCCCTTTGGCATGCCCGAAGGCAATGCTTAATTTCGCTCTGCCTGATGCGGGCTCATCCAAGCCCCTTCGGTAAGTTCAAATTTCAAGCATACATATTGAAGTCGTCTAAACTTTTCTGACGAAGATTTGATTTGGAGATTTATCTCTTCTAAATTCAATCTTCACCTTTCTTTTTGGCCGTTTTTTTTGACCTTTCATCAGTCGTGTAGCTCGCTACACTCCTTCTTCAAGGCCCAAAAACGCCTCAAAAATTAAGGCAAATCTTGAATTTCATAAAAGTTCAGACGACTTCATTATTTGTATATTCCAACCGCACGCCCCTCACCGGGTGTGCGGTTTTTTTGTCTGGTAGCCCATAGCCACCTTATCCCGTTTTTGGTAAGCGTGATTCGACAAAATACTGTAATGTAGTAAAAAAAACAGAAGAATGTTGCATCTATCCGTTTTATGCTGTATTTTTTATAATTGAAGTCGTCTGAACTTTTATGAAATTCAAGATTTGCCTTAATTTAGAAGAGATAAATCTCCAAATCAAATCTTCGTCAGAAAAGTTTAGACGACTTCATTAAATAGCTCACAATCAGAGGATTGATCGATGCGACTTCAAAACCTTTGAAAGCAAGGATGTGTTTTCTTCACAGAAATCACTGAAATCTTATAAGCTGATACCCGGTGCTGGCTTGTCAAACCGATGCCGGGTTCTTTTTATTTTGTACTTGCTTATCAACCAATCAGATAATTGTGACTATCTTTACCTCGCCAAAGAATTCATAGAACCTGAAAATTAACATATACGATATGAACCAAGCCCAATACAGCCGCCTGTTCTCCTTTCTGTTCAACATCGCCAACGATGTGCTGGTGCAGGCCTTCGAAAAAGGAGATTACAAGAAAATAACCTTGCCTTTCATCGTGTTGCGCCGCCTCGACCTCTTGCTGGAGCCTACAAAGGAAACGGTGCTGCACTTCAGCCGGGCCGAAGAATTCAAGATGATGCCCGAGGAGAGTCAGGAACAGCAGCTCTGTCAGCTCACCGGCTATCCGTTCTACAACACCTCTGCCTTCACCATGAAGATGCTGCGCTCGGAAACGGACAACACGCGCCTGCGCCAGAACTTCGAGGCCTATTTGGACGGATTCAGCACGCATGTGCAGGACATCATCAGCAAGTTCGACCTGCGTCATTATGTAGAGAAACTGTCTGCAGCCGGTCGGTTGGGACTGCTGATCGAGAAGATGACGGACGAGAACATCAACTTAGGTTCCACTCCGGTGATGGAAACGGTGCTGAACGAAGAAACCGGGCAGGAAGAACTGCGCGAAAAGCTGCCGGCACTCGATAACCACACCATGGGTACGCTCTTCGAGGAACTGCTCCGTAAATTCAATGAAGATTTCAGTGTGACAGAAGCCGGAGAACACTATACGCCGCGTGATTATGTACACCTGTTGGCCGATTTGGCCATTCTGCCGGTGGCTCCCACCCTCAAGAACCAACGCTACAGCATCTACGACGGTGCTTGCGGCACCGGGGGTATTTTGTCGATTGTTCAGGAACGCATTGAGGAACTTGCCGCCCACTATCGTAAGCGCTGGACCACCGAACTCTTCGGTCAGGAACTGCAGCCGGAAACCTTTGCCACCTGCAAGGCCGATTTGATGCTGTCCGGCAATGCCACCAGCTTTACCTATCGCCAAAATGGCATCAGCCGAATGCGCTTTGCCAACGACAGCACCATCAGCCACGACGGCCATCCGGGCAAGAAGTTCCACTTCTGCATTTCGAATCCTCCCTTTGGTACGCCTTGGAAAGCGGATTTGGAGGAGATGGGCTGCGGCACGGATAAAAGCAAAATTACCGACTCGCGCTTCTACGGAAAGATAGGCGGCAAAGAGGTGAGTTTCGTGCCGGGCATCGGCGACCCGCAGATGATTTTTTTAGCCAACAACGTGAGCCGCATGATGGACGATGAGCAGGGCACGCGCATCGTGGAAATCCACAACGGGTCGTCGCTGTTTACGGGAAATGCGGACGGCGGCGAGAGCAACCTGCGCCGTTACATCATCGAGAACGACATGCTGGAGGCGATTATTGCCATGCCCGAGAATATGTTCTACAACACGGGTATCGGCACCTTTGTATGGATTGTGACAAACCGCAAGGAAGCTCGCCGCAAGGGTAAGGTGCAGCTGATTGATGCCACAGCCATCAAGACGTCGCTGCGCAAGAACCTGGGCAACAAGAACTGCGAGACCAACGAGGAGAACCGACGGGCGATTGTGGACTTGCTGATGAACTTTGAAGCGAACGAGCAGAGCAAGATTTTCGACAACCGGGAGTTTGGCTACTGGCAGATAACCGTGGAACGTCCGCTGCGCTTGCGCGTCAACCCGGATGGGGACTTGACGGCGGGTAAACTGAAGGAAGCGGAAATTGCCACTTGCCAAGAGGCGATAAAGGCGGTTTCTCCTGCTGTTCCATTGAACGACTGGAACCAGTATGCCAAGGCACTGGGACTGAAAGCTGCCTTGCTGAAGAAACTGCGTCCGCTGATTACAGAAGCAGACCCTACGGCTGTAGTAGTGGAAGGCGAGGTGGACCCGAACCTGCGCGACACGGAACAGATTCCTTTGCTGTACCCCGGTGGCATCGAAGCCTTTATGGAGAATGAGGTGCTGCCTTATGCGCCGGATGCATTTGTGGATGAAGATAAGACGGTCATCGGCTACGAACTGTCGTTTACGAAGTATTTCTACAAGCCGGTGGAACTGCGCTCTCGCGATGCCATTGCTGCGGAAATCCGGGAACTGGAAGCCATGACGGATGGTTTGTTGAATGCTATTTTGGAGGATTGAATATGAAGCGGTATAGTGAATATAAGGATAGCGGAGTGAAGTGGATTGGGGAGATTCCGGGGCATTGGAATGCTGTTTCCCTTAAAAGAGTTGTAAAACTTATAAATGAAAAATCAAACGAACAAAATATTCCATACATTGCATTAGAAAATATAGAAAGTTTTACCGGAAAAATATTACCTTTAAATGAGATAGAACCCGACAGTATATGCAATAAGTTCAAGAAAGACGACGTATTATTTTGTAAACTACGCCCCTATCTAACTAAATGTGTTTCTCCATCATTTGATGGAAAATGTACATCCGAATTACTTGTTTTACGTAACTTTAATGGGGTGGCTAATTACCTGAAATATATACTTTTGTCTCCTAAATTAGTAATGGATATTAATGCTTCTACCTATGGAGCAAAAATGCCACGTGCTAACTGGAATTACATAGGACTATGTCATGTTCCGCTTCCCCCTCTCCCCGAGCAAGAAGCCATCGTCACCTACTTAGACACCAAAGTAGCTAAGATAGATGAATACATTTCCATTGCAGAAAAGAAGATTGCCGCATTGGAAGAATTGAAGCAAACCATCATTGCAGAGGCGGTTACTCGCGGCATCCATAAAGATGTGCCTATGAAGGATTCGGGGGTGAAGTGGATTGGGATGATTCCGGAGCATTGGAAGGTAATGCGATTAAAGAAAGTAGCAAAAATATATTCTGGAAACGGATTTAAAATTAGCTTGCAAGGTTGTTCTGAGGGAGATTATCCTTTTTATAAAGCCGGTGAATTAAATAAAAGCGGTATATACATAAATAAATCTGCAAATTATGTATCAAATAGAATTGTAAAAGAAGAAAATCTAACCACTATACCTTCTCATTCTATTTTGTTTCCTAAAATAGGTGAAGCAATGAAAAAGAACGGTAGAAAAATCAACCAAAGCAGCTGTTGTATAGATAATAACTGCGGAGCATTGTCTATTTTATGTCATAAAGAAATGAACAATGTATTTTTTTATTATATAACAAAATGTATAGACATGGCCTATTATGATAATGGTGGTACAATACCATGTCTAAATACTCAAAAATTATTATCAGAATTTGTAGCTATCCCCTATTTAGAAGAGCAACAAGAAATCGTTACTTACCTCGACTCCAAAGTCGCCAACATCAACCAGCTCTGCCAAGCGGAACGCTCTCAAATAGAAAAGCTGAAGGAATATAAGCAGCGTTTGATCAGCGACGTAGTGACCGGGAAAGTGAAAGTAACGAACGACTAATTTGTAAATATGAACGGTGAGTATAGATAGGAAGAAGCAGGAAAAGAGAGGAGGTATTGGTATCTCCGAAGCTCATGCCTTTAGGCGTGAGTAGCTCACATAAAACAACATAACACACACCGAACAAGTACCGAACAAGTACCGAACAAGTTAGCCGTGGTGCATGAGGATGCGTATGAAGTATTCCTTATCTCGAAAAGAGATTTGATACACCTAAAATATTAAGTAGGTGTTCAAAATTATTTTATATTATTCTATCGAAGTATTTTTACTTTGAATCACGTTCTTGCACCGCATTTACTTTGTGAAATCAGGCTGCACCTCAGCAAAATATTGAAAGCGAGCTTTCATATTCTGCATTCGGTTTGCACTGATTTTGGTTTGCCCTGCGCTCAGTCACATAGCCCGCTATGCTCCACTGCTTCGCCAAGTCAGGCTGCACCTCAGCATAGCTCTTGAGAGCAAGCTCTCGTCGCTCTGCATTCGGTTTGCACTGACATTCGTACAGAACAAACAACTACGGCACAATAACGCAATTCAAATGTAAAAATAATTTTGAACACCTACTTAAAAATGACTTGAAACATTTTCCATGACCTCCTTTTTTCATTATTTTTGTATGGTAAAAGAAACAGGATATCCATGAACGAAAAAACCCGTTCTTAATGAACGGGTATATCCTTAACTTGGTTACGTGTTTTTAAAACAGAGGCTTTACCAAGCATTACGATACAAAGATACGGATTCTATTTGAATATGCAAAATGAAATATAAAAAAGTAGTCAGATTATATTCTAATTCAAGGATTTCCAAATATTACAGGGCAACCAACCGCAACAAAAACAAGGCGGTCATGCTCTATTATGCCAATATGAAGATAGCACAGGCGTTTCATCCTTTATTGTCTTCATTTGAGGTCATATTGCGTAACCAATTGCATTATGCGCTGGCGCATCATTTCTCCGATGGCAACTGGATTATCAACCAGAAGACCGGATTCATGACTGCCCCCTCTCTGACCTATACAAACAAACGGACAAAAAGAAAAGTTACCAATGACTATCTATTGAAAGAGGTTATGAAGGCTGAAAAGAAAATTTCCGATCGGGGTGTCAAGGTTACGACTGGCAGAGTCATAGCCGAACAAACTTTGGGCTTTTGGAACAGTTTTTATGAAACGCATCACTATGCGCTTTTGGCTGGTGTACCCTGTCGGATTTTTAAAAAGTTGCCTTCCGGATATGGACGCAAGGAGATTAATGACATTATAGTGCAGGTTCGTGAACTGCGCAATCGCATCAATCATAACGAACCTATATGTTTTGTAAACAGAAAATGCGATTTTTCTTATGTAAAGTGTATGTATTCGATAATCAGTGATTTTCTTACATGGATAGACCCTGAAATTATGCCTTCACTAAGGGAGGTTGATAAAGTACGCAAAATAATAGAAAAAGAAGAAAATAAACAAAGGCAATGACTAAGTAATAAGACTCTTTTTTAAACCATACTATGGCTACAGATACTTCAGAAAAAGAATTGGAAGCTACCATCGAAGCTTACCTGATAGATGAAAAAGGCGAACGAGCGGAAAGCTCCCGATGGCTGAAAGGCGAAAGCAAGGACTTCAATCCCGAATTCTGTGTGGATGAAACAATGCTGAAAGCCTTTCTGCAACATACACAGATGGATAAGGTGACACGCACCCGCATCTACGACAGTCCTGCCAACACGAGGAAGTTCCTGGAGCGGCTGCGCAACCAGATTACACTGAGAGGGGTGGTGGATGTGCTGCGCCACGGCATGGAGCACAATGCCACGACCTTCGACCTCTATTATCCGATTCCTACCGCCGGCAATGTGCAGGCCGCCATTGCCTACGGACAGAACCGGTGGACGGTGGTCCGTCAGCTCCGGTATCTCCAGACACGACCGGACATCGTGCTGATGCTGAACGGACTGCCCATTATCACGCTGGAACTGAAGAACCAACTGTCGTGCCAAAACGTGGATTGCGCAGTAAGACAATATAAAACAGACCGCAACCCGAAAGACCTGCTGTACATGCCCAAGCGCTGTGCCGTACACTTTGCCGTGGACGATGCCGAAGTGAAGATGTGTACGGCGCTGGCCGGACCGAAATCGTGGTTCCTGCCCTTCAACAAGGGAGTGAACGACGGGGCAGGAAACCCGGTAGTCGAAGGCGGACTGAAGACGGCTTACCTGTGGGAAGACATCCTGCAAAAAGAACGGCTGAGCGACATCTTGGAAAACTATGCACAGGTAATCCGCGAAAAGGATGCCGAAACGGGCAAAACCAAGGAAAAGTGCATCTGGCCGCGCTACCATCAGCTGGAAGCGGTGCGCGAACTGCTGGCCGACACGGCAGCCCATGCAGGCGGTATGCGCTATCTGATTCAGCACTCCGCCGGTTCGGGAAAGAGCAACTCCATCACCTGGCTGGCCTTTCAGCTGGTGAACATGAAGCAGGCCGACGGACTCACTCCACGCTTTGAAAGCATCATCGTGGTGACCGACCGCGTGAACCTGGACAAGCAAATCCGCGACAATATCCGCGCATTCTGCAACAACAAGAGCATCGTGCAGTGGGCCGACGACAGCGATGCCCTGAAGACGGCGCTTTCGGGAGGCAAAAAAATCATTGTCAGCACCATCTGTAAGTTTCCGTTCATCCTGCAGACCCTGGGCAAGGAACTCGCCGAAAGGCAGTTTGCCGTCATCATCGACGAAGCACACTCCAGCCAGAGCGGCTCGATGCAAAGTGCCCTGAACCGGGTGCTCTCAGGCTATGGCCACAAGGATGTGAACCTGGAAGACAATGAAGACGGATTGAACGAACTGCTGGAATACGTGGTGGCCGGACGCATGATGGCCCAAAACACCAACTTCTATGCCTTCACGGCTACCCCCAAGAACAAGACACTGGAGATGTTCGGCATCCCCTATACGAATGCAGATGGTGAAACAGGGCACAAGGCTTTCCATACCTATTCGATGCGCCAGGCCATTGAGGAAGGTTTCATCATGGACGTATTGGAGCATTACACCACCTACGACAGCTTCTACAAAATTATCAAATCGACAGCAGCCAATCCTGAATTCGACAAGGATCAGGCAGCCAAGAAACTCCGGGTATGGGTGGAAAGCCGACCGGAAACCGTGGCGAAGAAGGCACGGATCATGGTGGAACATTTTCATGAAAATGTGGCGTACAAAATGGGCGGTGAAGCCCGGTGTATGGTCATTTGCAACGGGATTCTCCGAGCCATTGACTATTACTATACCATCAAGGAACTGCTGGCCAAACGGAACAGCCCGTACAAGCCCATCATTGCCTTCAGCGGTACCAAGGAGTATAATGGAAAGCAAGTGTGTGAAGCCGACCTGAACGGATTCCCCTCGTCGGCCATCGAGAAGACCTTCCGGAGCGGAGCCTACCGCTTTCTGATTGTGGCAGACAAGTTCCAGACCGGCTACGACGAGCCCCTGCTGCACACCATGTATGTGGACAAGCCGCTGAAGGATGTGAAGACGGTGCAGACACTGAGCCGACTGAACCGCTGCCACCCGCTGAAGGAAGAAACCTATGTGCTGGACTTCGTGAACAAGGCCGAAGATATTCAGGAGGATTTTCAACGCTACTATAAAAAAACCATCCTGAGCCACGAGACCGACGTGAACAAACTGAGTGACAAACTGGCCGTTTGCGACCAGTCGATGATTTACGAGGAGGAAGAGGTGGAACGCTTCAACCAAAAATACTGGAGCGGAGCACCCCGTGAAGAAATTGACCCGATACTCGATGTTTGCGTTCAGCGATTTGAAGAACTGACTGATACGGACGATAACAACCAGCAGATTGAAGTGAAGTCGGCCATGAAGCAGTTTGTCCGCCTCTATGAATTCCTTACGGCACTGATGGATATTCAGCGCATAGACTGGGAAAAGAAGAACACCTTCTTCCACTTCCTGCTGCGCAAACTGCCCAAGATTGGTAAGGAGGACTGGACCGAAGGGTTGCTCGACCTGGTGGACTTCGACAAGTACCGGGTGGTGAAAGGAGAAGACCGGAAAATTAAACTGGAGAATGTGAATGCCACAGTAGATTCCATTCCGGTGGGCGATGCCGGTACGGGCGGACAGGACCCTAATCTGGAAACGCTGGAGCGCATCGTGGATGACTTCAACCTGGTGTTTGGCGACATCGAATGGGGAGACCCGGATACGGTACGCCAGCAGATTCGTCAGGTGGTGACTAAGCTGCAGGAGAACGACGAAGTGCGTGATTCGATGCTGAACAACGACGAGGAAACGCAGATACAGGTGATTCACGACAACATCTCTACTGAACTGGGCATCATCACAGCCAACAGCAGTGAGATGCAGCGCCGCTATCTGTCGCAACCGTCTATCCAGGCACAGCTGGACAACCTGATTCTCATGCGGCTGCAGGAGCAGCTCAATCCGGAAATCAACGAACAGATACTTTCGGAAAAACTACTCGAAGAATTTGCGGCAGACTTCAAGGAACTCTGTGGCAGCAGGTTACGTCCGCTGGAAGAGGGAATTGAATGGTTCTTCAAGGTGCTCGATACGCCTACCATCTCCTCGTTGGATGGCATCAAGAAAATCAAACGAACCATCAACCTCGTTTACCGGACCCAGGGAAGAGAAGAAGACAAGCAAGATTGGCTACAGCAGATTTTAGGCCGGTTTGAAGCTTATATGAAGAAGATTTATTATATGAGCCATCAAATTGAGCTTATGAAAGCAGACGGACGTTTTGTACAATTTCTTGATGCAGCCAAGGCCGTTCGAGTAAATCAACTCCATTTCACGGTTGACCCGAAACTGGAGATGATGAAGGCGTATTACGAATTCGTTCACGCACAACGGAATGAAGAAAGCCATAACGCACCGATCATTGCTGATGACGAAGTGTCGGTAGGGCTGCACATGACGATGGCCATGTATCTTTATGCGACCCTGATCAATATCCCTGAAATGGAAGGGCAGACAGGCGAGCATAGCTACATGATGAAAGATGTGGATTATGTGTCGTATGCAGCAGATAGTGGTTCTTCTTACTCAAAAGTATCTGATGTGGAAAAGGAAAGCTAAAACAGAAAGTATAAAAAGTCTGTACATAGTCGTTCCTTAGAAATATCTATGGATATTCAGCAATTTAGCTGATAAAAGTATTTGAAAAATCTGCAAGTTTTAGTCCCTTTAGGTCAAGAAACTTGCAGATTTTATGATTTAAAAGACGAATAACACTCCATCGTTAATGGCGTGAGTGTATTGGACTCGCGTAAAAATGTTCAATCGGCTGAACAAAAATGTTCAATGAGCTGAACAAAAATGTTCAATGAGCTGAACAAAAATGTTCAATGAGCTGAACAAAAATGTTCAATGAGCTGAACAAAAATGTTCAGTCATTTGTAAACATACCGTTTTGGGGGCGATGAGGACGCAAAGCAGAGGGGGCGGTGCGAAAGCGAGGAAACAAGTGGGTGAAACTTCTGTAAATTACCTTCTGATTTTTTTACAATCGAAAAGCATACATTTTGCTACAAATTCATAACTTTGCATCCGCATTGTTTCATGCTGGTCTGCCGCTTTTCGCCCCTGCATTTTTCCGAGGAGGCTGAGGCTCTACGGTGCTGTGCCGATGGGCAGAATAACGTGAAATTATCTATTGCATCAAGTTTACTTTTAAACATAAAAACTTCAGAAGATGACCGCTGTAAGTAAGAAAATTCGTGCTGCCGTAGTAGGTTATGGCAACATTGGTAAATACGCTCTGCAAGCACTTGAAGCTGCTCCCGATTTCGAAGTGGCAGGTATCGTGCGCCGCCAGGGTGCTGAAAACTGTCCCGAGGAACTGGCACATTATGCTGTGGTAAAGGATATTCGCGAACTGAACGACGTAGATGTGGCTATTCTTGCCACTCCTACCCGTAGCGTCGAGGCTTATGCCAAGGATATTCTGGCACTCGGCATTCACACTGTCGATAGCTTCGATATTCACACTCAAATCGTGGACCTTCGCCGTTCGCTCGACGCTGTGGCCAAGGAACACGGCACGGTGAGCATCATTTCGGCCGGATGGGATCCGGGTTCCGATTCGGTGGTACGTACGCTGCTTCAGGCCATTGCTCCCAAAGGTATCACTTACACGAACTTCGGTCCGGGTATGTCGATGGGACACACCGTAGCCGTGAAGGCTATTGAGGGTGTGAAGAAGGCTCTGTCGATGACCATTCCCACTGGCACCGGTATTCACCGCCGCATGGTGTACATTGAACTGGAGGATGGTTACGACCTTGCCACTGTGGCTGCTGCCATCAAGGCCGATCCTTACTTTGCTTCGGACGAAACGCACGTGAACCTGGTGCCCAGTGTCGACGAGGTTATCGACATGGGTCACGGTGTGAACCTTACGCGCAAGGGTGTGAGCGGAACGACGCAGAATCAGTTGTTCGAGTTTAACATGCGCATCAACAATCCTGCCCTCACCGGTCAGGTGCTGGTGTGTGCCGCCCGTGCCACGATGCAGCAGCGTCCGGGTTGCTACACGATGATTGAAGTGCCCGTCATCGACCTTTTGCCCGGCGACCGCGAGGAAAACATCCGCCACTTGGTGTAAGCATTCTTGCTTTTTGAAGCATATATATATATAGAAGCATATATATTGAAGTATATATATAAACAGCTCCGAACCACAGCCTGTTTAGGTAATGGTTCGGAGTTGTGTCGTTTTGTATGCTTTATTTTTTATTTTTTGCCGGGCCTTTATTTCCTTTTTCGTGAATACAAAAAAAATGCCTTCAGCGTTATTTGCACGCTGAGGGCATTTTTACGTCAGAAACTTTACGTCAGAAACAGGGGGTTAAAGTTGTTGGAGGGTTTGCCAGTCGATTTCGGGCGCGGTGCCGGTGGGCTGGCAGTGGAGCTTGGTGCCCATACGTACCGACTCGTTGAAGAAACCGCCCATTTTCAGGTAGAAGCGGTTGTCGGTGGTTTCACCGCCCTGGTAGTCAAGACGCACCTTGGCATTGGCGGTGGCATCGTGGGTAAAGGTGGCTTCGGTTATGCGCGTCCACTTTCCCTCGGTGCTGCGTGCCCATTGGTTGCCGAAGAGCACCTTACGCGACAGGTAGCCTTGTTCGGGATTGAAGTTTTCGAGGAAACTGTGGGCATGGGTGTACCAGGTGTCGGTTTGCGGACGCAGGAAGCTGGCTACCAACTTCCATTCCTTTTCCTCGGTGGCATAGAAATAGGCGGTGTAGGTGGTGTTGCCTTTGCCGTCGGGACGCACCTGCATGAGGAAACGGTAAGTTTGGCCGGCTTTCCAGGGGTAGAGCAGGTAGCTTTGACCGCCTGAACCTTCGTTGCCAAACTCGCCAATGTGTACGTCCTTGCCTTTACGCAGCAATTTAATCTTCTGTGCGTCGGGAATCAATTTGGGGTCCTGCGTGTCGAACGGACTCCATACGGAAAAGAGTACGCGGCGTTCGGTGGGCGAATTGTACTGCATGCCGAAATAGCCTTCGCCAAATCCGGCTACCATGTAGTAGCTGTGCATGGTTTCGCCCTCTTTGGGCACGGTTACTTCATTGTAAAACCATTCGGTGTTGCCCTGCGGAAGTGCGTAGGCCAGGTGAACCGAGGGTCCGCGGCGACCCCAGTAATCGGCAAAGTCCTTTACATAGTTGCTTGGGCCGGTTACGTTGTCGACAAGCAGTTGCTTCACTTCGCCGAAGCTGTCGGTTTGTTTCGAAATTCCTTGCAGGTCGATGCGTACATAGCCGGGCTTGCGTACGTTGATGCGGCCAACGGGCACTTGGGCGAAGTCGTCGGAACGGAGTTTCACCTTGAAGCTCTTTTTGCCGTAGCTCACCTTGATGTCGGAATGTCCTTTGGCGCAGAGCGAGAGGTTGGCCGAGGTGGGCTGGTGCAGGTAGAAGTAGATGCTTACTACAGATTGGGGGTTGGTCCAGTGGGCAATGCCTTGGTCGGTGATGCGGGCACCATCGTGTTGACGGGTTACATAGCCGTTGCCCGACAGGCCCACAACGAGTTGCTGGGTTTGTGCCATGGCACCGTTGCAAAGCAGGGTGCAGAAGAGCAGCAGAAGTGCACAGAATTTTTTCATGCGGTGAATAAGAGGTTGTATGTTTACAATGTGTGTTTGCAATACCGGAAAATTGCCCGGAGTGTCCTTACGTAATGGGTTTTTTACCACTCGGCTTTGTGCGCAATTTTCACTGCAAAAGTAGGCATTTCGGTTGTGCTAACCAAGCGTTTGCATAGGGAATACGAGATTTATGGAACTAAGTAAGGGGAAAATGTAGCAAAAAAACAGTTGTTGGATAAAAACGGGGTGGTGGCGTAAGTTAAAGCCCTGAATATTTGCAAATGTGGTTTATTTCCCTTTACTTTGCCAAATAACGAAAATATGTTCAACCCAATTTGTTCCGACTATGCATAAGATTCAAAAGTTTTTAGGAAAGCACAGCCTTTGGTGCATGATTGGCTGCGTGGCTTGCCTAGGTTTGTGGCTGGGCACTTCGTTGGGTGCGCGGGCAGCAGCGGTTTCGCAGCCGAACCTTGCGACACCGCTCTGTGCGGTGGATGATGAGCCGGTGCTGAGCTTCGAAGAGGTGGATTCGATGGCGCAATTTCCCGGTGGCGAGGCGGCAATGGTGCGTTTTCTGTCGCAAAACGTCAAGTATCCGGATGCAGCCCAGCAGAATGGCATTGAAGGTGTTGTGATGGTGAGTTTTGTGGTAACGAGTAAAGGTGCTGTGACTCAGATTAAGGTGGAGAAAAGCGTTGATGCGCTGCTCGACGCTGAGGCATTGCGCGTGACAAAGATGTTGCCTACATTCAAGCCGGCACAAAAGAACGGTAAAGCGGTAGCCGTGAAATTCATGTTGCCGGTGATGTTCAGACTGCGCTGACCGGCATGGAAACGCTACAGGCTTCATTAGTAAGTAGGTGTTCAAAATTATTTTATATAATTCTATCGAAGTATTTTTACTTTGC
>OCHE01001044.1_pt1 | contig 25533 bp, 36 predicted proteins | sample 1538681 | NCBI WGS metagenome assembly OCHE01 (sample SAMN04571717, study PRJEB22368) | human gut metagenome | biome: human gut; material: stool | host: Homo sapiens | place: Luxembourg | collected 2012-08-17
AATGCCGAAGAAGTCCCCGCCACACAATCTACCGATAATGGGGTTTCCCAGCAAAGCTGGAATCCGCCAAGCGACGCGACCATACATGATTCGCTTACAGGCGATGATGCGAAAATCACCGACGTATCCACAGTCTCGAAGACCACGGGAACAGCACCATTCGACAAAGACGACAATCCCGGAGACGATTCAAGAGTTGATAACAGCATCGTCCGCTCCTACGATTCCCTGAACTACACCATCTCCTACACCATGGCGTCAAAGAACAGTAAAGATTACTACAAGGACGCCAGAATCAAATTCAAATTCTCCATGCCGTTCGATACAGGCGTGGCTGAGTTCTCCACCAAGGAAATGCTTTGGATGGACACAGCCGCAGGATACGGATACAAGGTAGGATATGAGGATGTCAAAGGTGCTAAATACCAGATGCTGACATGCTGGCGTCACGTCAATGGGACAAAGGATAATCCGACCGTCGTTCCGGGCATGGCTACCGTCAATCTGCCCATCAACGTGTATGGCGCACCTAATGGAACCAAGATTCAGCCGACCGTCCAAGCCAGTATGGAACACAATACTGATAGCGAGGCAGTCACCAAACATTTGGAAACCGTCACCGTCAGCGCCGCGCCACGATGGAACATCGAATTGGCGAGCTTGAAACGAATCCAATCCGGCACATACGATTTCGGGGAGTCTGAGGACGGTGACGCCATAAACAAGACGGCGGGCAAAGTGACCGGAGTCCTCTCCCATCTGACCATCAACGTGGCGAACACCTCCACCGACCATGCAAAAGGCATCAAAGGCTTGGAGGCCACTAATGAGCCGGTCACGTTCGACGTTAAAATCTCAAACCAGTGGAGGAGGCAAGGCGCTTCCACGCCTATAGCCAACCAGCCGAATTCTTTGCAGCCATTGGCTTGGAGCATCGCCAACGGCAGCCTCAGCTGGATGGCAATATTCCACAAATACCCGTCGGACAGAAGCAACACGAAAGAAGCCGAAACTTTCAACTCCCAAAAGAAAAACGACTATGCCAGCGAATGGAAAATGACGCAGGAAACCAAAAACGGCTACATCATCCTGCATCTCACCGTATCCCATCTAGACCAACATTGCAACCCCAACAACAAAGACCAGCAGAACGGCATCCTCAATTGGGCGTCCGCAGGCATCGACCTCGTGAATCCCACTAAAATCAACAATAAGAATCTGGCCGACCAGTACGGAAGTGACCTGAACCTTCAACAGGATGTTTGGGATATGAACCTTCAAGCATCCAGCGTCAGTGGCATTAAAGCCAAATCGGCGCCGTCGGACTCTTCCAATCAGTCGATAATCTCAGATGATGAGACTGGGGTGAGTATTCCGCTTTACGTGTCCGGAATGAACTCCGAATATAATCAAGGTATAGAGTATGGGTGCGCCGGATGGAAATGGCAGGACAGTCAGACAAAGGATTCCTCCTGTATACTGTTCCAGCAAAAAGGTTCCAGTGTTCACGATGGTTCCGACATTGCCGTGCGCGGCCAAAAAGTCATGCTGGCCTCCCGCATAAGCTACTCTCAAAACAAAACCAATCTGCCCGTCATCAGAACCCGACTCATGAAAATCGATTCAACAGTGCTTGAACCCTATGAGAACGCTTCCACATGGAATCGGTCTGCTATCGGTGACGGAAAGAACATCTTCTCCGAAAGTACCTTGGCTTATGGTGTCAAAAAAGACGGGAAAGCATGGTCTTCCGACACTGAACAGGCAAAAGCTGGAATCAGCGACCTGAACTATTACAATTCCATCAGCGAGGCAAAGAAACACGGCGAAATCGTAGCCATTCTCGCCACGTCATACAATGCCGCACCATATAACTCGACTTGGATGGAAGGCAACGAAGGTATTGGACGTGATTTTTTCGGACTGGACGTCCAAGTCAAAACCGGACGTGAAATCATCAACAAGACCGCCCAATATACTGTGCAAAGCCTCATGTGGACACGTAAAGACTTGGCCGCAAAAGCCGGTCTCGACGCCAACAACGCATCCAATAAGGATTGGGCCAATTGGATTAGCAAAAACAAACTTGACCCGGCAGAACTCGTCAAACAAGTCGCTCCGACCGGACGAGTGGACAGCACCCCATACCAGAAGGCAAAATGGGATGACGTCCAAGGATATGTGGGCGGAGACACAGCCGACAGGCATTACGGTGACAGCCTCCACATCGTGGCGGAAATCGCCCAAGTCTCCAAAAGCACAGACCAAAGCGACGGGAACAAAGGCTCCAAACAAACCTACGACATCGACAACGGACAACGCTACGTGGACTGGAAACTGGATTTAAACATGGCATCCAACCCGTATGGGCGGGATACCGTCGATACCAAAACGGATATGACGGTCACCGACACACTCCCGTCAAAACTCCATTATCTTCCATCGACCGCATATTTGGGCGGAGACTACAAGGAGAACACTCCAAGTCAGGGAAGCGTAGACAATGGCACGAGAATCGAACCGAACGCCATACTCAACGCAGACGGAACCACCACTCTTGTCTGGCATTTGGACAATATCGACACGTCCAAACAGTATACAATCCACTATTCGACCAGCATCGGTGACGCAACCGACCCGGACAATGATGTGGTTAACGCGGAACAGTTGACGAACAAGGTTTCCGTTTCCACTTATCGTTCTCCGGTCAGACCGAAAATGGTTTTGACACATTCCGAGTACACCATCAAAATCAGTCGTTTGGAACTGACCACTTTGGCTATCAAGGCTGACCCGTTGGTGAATGAGGTCAACTCGGCATTGCATTGGAAGAGTATCAAAACCAACAATCTCGAAACACCGTTGTCCAATCCGATAGCCACGGCCATCATGCCGAACACCGCCAACACATTCAGCTCCTATCATGGCGATTGGGTTTTGACAGGCATCCACATTAGCCCCCGAAACGGCTCCCAACTTGGAGACGGGCATCTTGTCTACTCCACCGACAGCAAATACCTGACCACAGACCCAAGCAACATCAAAACCACTGACGTAAAAGATTGGAAGACACTACCGTTCGACAGTACGACAGGCATAGCCGCCATCCCGCAAAACCTGCATCCAACAGCTTGGGCATGGGTGGGAGACAAACCACTGCCGGGAGGCTCAAGCCTCATGTTCGACATCACCATCCAACCTTCCAACAACCGTCCCGCCGACCTGTACAGCATCCGTTGGGGAGACGGATACAACAAAACCGACGCCGACGTCACCGTAGTCCAACGAGTCGTTTCAGGCATCGTATGGTACGACAAGGACGGAAACGGCATCCGCGAGGATACCGACGCGCTCGCCTCCAATGTGACCGTCACTCTGACCGATTCCAACGGAACCCCCGTTTTGGGATACGATGGAAAACCATTGGCCGACACGACGGGCAAAGACGGAACCTACCGTATCGTCGGCATTCCCGCCGGTAGCGGATATCAGGTTCGGTTCTCTCCCGGCAGAAGAGATTCTTGGTTGAAATTGAAGGTCACGGCCAAGAACGCCAAAGGCTCGACAAAAGCGACCAACAGTGCCGCAGACCCGATTTCGGATACTTCCGGCATGAAAGGCGCTTACATCAATCTGAACGACTTCCCATCACCCTCTCAGATGGCAAGCCCGGTATATGAGGATGTGTACGAGAATTGCGGCATCATCCGCGTTGTGATGCCGTACTTGGAAATTCCCATAGCATCCATGCCGTTTACGGGAGGCCGATTGTTGTTGGTTCTTGCCGCCATCTCCAGTCTGTCGCTTGTTGTCGGCCTCGTCTTGTTGAGGCCGCAAAAGACGGGTAGGAAGCATTAATCCTTCCCGATAGGAAGAGGGTTATCGGATTGCTTTCGACATCTAAAGCCGAAGGCAATCCGTTTTTTTTCGCACATCGACCGGCTTGGAGGAAGCTAATCCGAGGCTGGATTTCTCGGCATGTCTACAACCACGGCGCACCCGTCCGACTGCATGAACCCGTACACGCGGTCTTCCGTCCACAGGTGGAGCTGTTCGGAATGGAATGCCACGTTCGGGTCATCGAACCGGCATTTCCACTGTTCCACTGTTCCGGTCACTTGGACGATGTCTTTTGGCTTGTTGCCGTTGCCTCGCAGTGCCGCTTTCATGTCACCTGCGAGAGTGCATTCCGTACCGTAGCGGATTGTTTTCACCACATCCTCGTTGCGTGGGTTCGGTTCCGGCTCGTCTTCGGCGGGAATGTATGCGACGTAGAGGAGAAAATTACCGTCATCGTCCTGACGGATTTCAGTTGAGAACTCGCCCTCCGGATATTCGTCCGAATCGACCAGTGAGCGGACGCGGAACGAGGAGTATTGATGATTGCCGTTCTGCGTGTCGATACGACGCATGATGTTACGGATTGTCCGTTGATTATCGGATTTGGTGATGAGCGTGTATTTGCGGGGATTGCGTTGGCAGGTTTCGGACTGAGTCCAATATTTCACCGCATATTTTGGTCTTCGGATTTCCCTATGGCCGGGTAAATGTTCCAAATCATATACGGGGTGTGTTTCAATATCGGCCATGTTCGCTCCTTCGTTGGATGATTGCATTGAGTTTGCAACCGATTTTGTTCAAGGTTGTTTAGTTTTATGTTAGAGGTTGAGAACGGGGTTGTTGCGAGGTTTGCGGGAAGTTGGTAAAAAGTTCCGAAAAAGAATGGGGGCGGTTGGACACTGAAAAGTGACTAGCCGCCCCATCCTCCTAGAGAGTGTTTAGCTCTTTAGCAGATTGTTCTTTTTCTCGTTCTATTCCTTTTGCCTAAGTGTTTCCCGTCCAGTGTTTGTTTCCTTTTCTTTCGGGCTAATAAGCGGGTCGGGGTTTCCATCCTTGTCGAATAATGGGAACCGTTTGCCGCTCGGATTGTTCTCCCAAGGTATGAGTGACAGGCTTCCGTCTGGATTGCGGTAGACATCGCCTTCGGTTTGTTCACCATCTCGAATGCATGTGATGTACGGCGTTTCGAAAGGCACTTCAACAGTTACAATTGACTCCTTGCCGTCTAGACCTTTCCTATGGGACTTGTATCTGATTGTCTGATAGCCGTAGTCGAAATCGTCCAACGGGATGACCTCGTCCATGTGGCCGTCCCTGAGAACGTTCGACGGCTTGCAAGGGTGGAAATCATACGTCTCGTACACCCTCTTCCACTTACGATGCCGTTTTGACAATCTATGGCCTATTCGGGCGAACCAGACGATAATGTTCGGCAAGTACGCGGTACGGTTTGGATTATCTTTTGACTTGACGGCCCACTCACTGCACCATGGGCAATACCATGCGCTCCTATGGAACAGGTCAACGAGAAGACAGCAGGCTAGACAGAGGAATGGTAGGGTCAGCACTCCAAGAACGTATATGAGGATTGCAGGCATGGTTTTTCCTTAGTTTGGAAGCTGTGAATGCCGATATTTACGGGCGTCCGTCACGGATGAAAAGTGTGGGCTGGCTTCCTGAATCACACGTTTACGACGGTATTCCCTCGACGTCGGGATACCACAGGCCATCGCCATGGCGTCCCATGCTTTTTTCTTGACGGCGGTTCGGTAGACTTCTGATACTGCCGGGTAGATGTGTGCGATTTTCATTTTGTCTCCTTTTGTCGGGTGGGTTCCAGCCCTTGTTTTGTGTGGACAATTCCAGTATGCATTAATGGGTGGACAAAAGAGAAACAAGAATCCTACTTCTGATATCTACTGGCCCTTTGCCCATTGGCCTCTATCATCGCATACAACATTTCACTCGCAGGACGGTGACGGTAACTGGCACTCCCGTTATTGGACAGGTCATACAGTTTTTGCAATCTATCACCCTTGGGAGTGGGCACAAGAACTTGGTTGATATTCCGAGGAAGGCGCAACATCTCATGCAATTGTTCCGCCAGTTCACGGGTCGTGACCAAAAAATTCTCGTCCCCATAGAAAGTCAGCCCGTTGCCCGACTCAAAATCCGCCAAACACGATTTGACTTCATAGCATGAGAAAATACCAAGCTCCACACTAATCGGCTCTACCGCATAATTCGGCGTATACGGCTTGAATCCGACATAATCTATACGACGCCAATTGGGGGTACCCCGGTCGAAACTAACCTCCCGCGCCCAATATGAGGTACGGGAGTCCAAACGCTTCTCCACCAATGCGGACAACATGGCGGTGGTTTCAGTGCGGTTCACTGCGCGTCCTTAAGGAGTCAATATCATGGAACCATTCGGTCAACGACCGCAATGACGAGCATTGCGGCTTGTCCCTGTCCGGTAGTGCCAGTGAACGGCTGTAACCGTTCTCCTACCTTTAATTGACGGAACATCATAGGGTGGTTGACTGCACCCTTACGCCGTCAGTCATGCTGGCGGCGTACTGCGAGTTCAAAAGGTCGTAGCCTTTGTGTCGCAGGTTCATCGCGGCTATCCGGTCGTCGTTGGACCGGTATCCGCAGTTGCGGCAGACATACAGGTGGCGTTTCTTGTCACGGTTGGCTTTGCGGATTTTCCCGCATTTCGGGCAGGTCTGGCTTGTGTAGGCCGGGTCAACGAACACGACTTTCTGACCGTTGCGTTTCGCCTTGTATTCGACCATCTGCCGGAATTGGTGGAAACTCCAACTGACCTGAACATACCTGTCCTTGACCCTGACCTGTTCGGTCGCATTGCGGATTCCCGTAAGGTCTTCGAGAACGAACATCGTATCCCTGTCGTAATGGTTGACGAGTGCCTTAGACGCCTGATGGTTCACATCGGTCATCCAACGGTTTTCTCTGTCACCTATGGTCTTGAGTCGTCTGCGGGCGCTTCGGGTGCCGCGTTTCTGCAACTGTTGACGGAGCCGCTTGTATTTGCCGCGCTTGCTTTTCACCTCCCCTCCATGTTGGAAGACGGTGGTTTCGCCGTCATAACTGGTGGCAAGCATTCGGATGCCCAAATCCACGCCTACGATGGTCTTCGGACTTGAAGTAGGGTCCGGCACCTGCAAGGCGATGGGGATATGCAGATACCATTTGCCACGCTTGGATACGAGACGGGCGGTACCGAAACGTGCCGTACGGTATTCGTCCGGTATTCCCTTCCATTGGGCTTTGGCCTTGATTCTCCCGCCCATGACGGGAAGGCTGAACATTCCGGTCTTGGACGAATAGGAGTAGTCACGGTTCCACAGCAGGTCAACACCGGCGGACGAGTACTTTGGTCTGGTGGAATAGTATGCCGTCCTCTTCCTCTTGGGGTTTTCTCCGTTCCGGCGTTCCATGCGCGAGTGAATTGCCTTGTAGGACGCGATGACCCGCCGTATCGAAGATTGGGTCATCTGGGCCAACAGTCCATATTTGTCGCGTAGCGGGTGATAGACAGCCTCGTTGATTTTCCTCTGGCTGAGGGTGTGGTGTTCTCCAATCCAATCGGATACTTCGTTGCAACAGGAGGTGTAATTATCACATAGGCGGTTAAGGGCTTCAGACTCGTGTTTGTTGGTCGTGAGCTTGACTTTCATGGTCAATGCGAGTTCCACCATATGCTTCACCTCCAATAAAAAAACATTATATCATAATGTTAGTGGAAAGGAAAGGCATTCACACACGACCACAAGGGTTGTGGTACCCTGCCTAAAAAATTATGGATTGTCCTCCGGATTCGACGTGCAGAAGTTTCCCACAATCCGGATAGTCGCACTCCGGCTGGTAGAAGATGTGTCGCTTGTATCCCATTATTTTCTCCTTTAGAGTTTTTCTGCGATTTTTGGGTGTCCGATACGGGCATCATACCGGTAAGTGTTGGGGTGATAGATTCTACGGAGTAGGACGGCGTGACGGGTCTTCTTGTCAGTGGTTTTCCAAGTGGCTTGGATTGTATGACCGTTATCGTTTTCGATTACCGCGTCCGATACTTGCTCCTTCATGCCGTCCGGCGTGTGATTGCATCCCAACGGGCAATATTCGAAGCTCACATGTTGTCCTTGCCGGATTTTCAGCGGGTACATAACTTGTCCGACGAAAACTCTGATTTCAGCCAATTGTATTTTCTCCAATCGTTCCTATTCCCGCATGTTCGGGAACTCTACTAGTAGGGCTTCATGCAGTACCGCGTACGCTCTTTTAAGAAACTGTTCCCGAATGCAGGGCATCTGCTGTTCCCACAAGTCGGGTACTTCACGTTTCGTCGGATTGTTTTCAGCCCAGTTCGTATCCGTTCGGAATAATGCGAGCGCGCATTTTTCGACAAGTTCGTTGGGGAGTGGGTTGTCGGGCGTGGCTTTTTCCAATACGTTGAGAATGGTGGGGATGCATGGTTCGTATATTGGGTACATGTATCCTTCGCCCCAAGTGTGCCAGTCTTTTGGCGTATTGTCGGGTAGATGGTATGAGCCGGCCGGAATGGGGTTGCGCATGGTGTCGAGGTGGCTTGTGCAGAAGTGTCTGACGCTGACCATTCTCCCGTGTACGCCGTATTTGACGAGGGTTAGCCATTGGTCGTTCCACCAGTCGTCGCACGGTTTGCCGCAATCGGGGTAGTCGCATTTGATTCGGTGTGATAGGAAATTTTCGTAGCTCATGATGTTTCGCCTCTTTTTCTCCAGTATTCGGTCAGTTGGTTTTGCAATCCTTCGCCGTCGTGGCTGCGTCGGTAGGCGTCCGTATGTTCACGCCATGATGTCATCGCAGTCAGGATGTCATCGGATACGCCGTTGTTTGGTTTATCGCATTTTCCGCAGCCGACGGACCATAGGTCGGACGTATTGTCCCATGCGCATTCGGGCGGCCTGCCGCAGTGTGGACAGTCGGGCGTGTCCTTGACGGCGGCCACGGTCTTGCGCCAGTGCTTGTCGAAGTCGTCCGCCATCTCCTGCGCTTTGTCGCATGGGCGTAGCCCCTGTAGCAGTGGTTCGAGATTGCATGGGCTGGCATGGTGTACAGTGAAGCCCCAGCGTCGGTCATTGCCGGTCTCGATGATGCGGACGAACACCGGCCCGCCGCAGAACGGGCAGTCGGGTTCCGTCCGAAACGTCGTGGAACGGCCGATTTTTTCGAGGATGTCCGCGTTCTTCCTGTTTTTGGTCTCTGTCAGCCATCCGCAGAGCGCTGAGTGCAAGTCCCTGTCCCAGTAGGATGCGCACCGGCATGTGACGGTGGGGAACGTCTGGCGTCCGATGCTTTTGCTTGACACGTGCGGGCACTCCCCGCAGTTTGGGCATTCGAACGCCAGTATCCGTTCGTTCTCCTCCCCCTCCCTGCGGATGACGCCGTCGTGATAGTCGGCGCATTGTTCGACGGTCGAAAACCATGCCCGCCCGTTCGGCAGGTCGTAGTAGTACCAGTGGAGGTCGCAACCGTTCTCGCATGCCAGTCGCACCGCATGCCAGCCCAATAGCGGCGTGTGACGTACTGACAGTGTCAGCCGACCCCGGCAGTCCGGGCATGGGGTTTTGAGTTCGATGTGTTGAGTCAATTGGACGCCTCCTTGGCGGCGTTTGCCCAGTCGCAGGACAGTCCGCCTTTCCTATAGTCGGACATTACCGCGCATGTGACGTGCCGTCCGTCGTGCAGCGTGAGTTCGCATTCACCGATGCCGTTGTCAATGGCGGAGTTACTGGTGCCGTAGTCGGCGCAGCTGGTGACGGTCTTCTCCGACTGGGATGCCGGTGTGGTGTCCGTTTCCTGTTCCGATTCGTCGGCCACTTCGTCGCATCCGGCGCACATCAGGCACATGGGTACCAGCAGTAATACCAATAGTCTTCTCAATCTCGCTCCTTGTTTCGCGCGTAGGGGTCGTCTATGACGCCAAGCTCCAGCAACAGGTCGTAGGCGGTCATATCGGTCTGAAGCCTGTGTCCGCCGTAGCAGGGCGGTAGGTTACATGTCTGGCTGTCGTCCGCGTCGCTCCACTCAAAAACGATTTCGTCACAGTCCAATTCCACGTCGATGTCCGCATTGTCGGCCATGAGGCCGCAATCCTGACAGCGACACATGCCCTGTATTTTCCTCATGTACTTCGGGTCGGCCATTATCCTATTCCTTTCTTTCCGACTGTTCGAGCCGTCCGCCACACATGGGGCAGAACATGGGGATGGTCTCATACTCGTCCCGCATGAGCCGCCCAGCCCCGTCAGTCATGAGCGTGCGCACGCGGAACACGGTCAAGCAGCATGGGTATTCGACCGCATCCACCGGATTGCATTCGGAGACGAGCGGCATCGGATTGGCTTCCGGGTTCATTTCGTCGTCACCTTCATCGGCTTGCCGTTGTGGTCGTAAAGCCATACCCTGTCGCCGGATGCGACCAGCAGGCTCAGGTCGTGGGCCTTTCCTTTCGCGTCCACGTATTCGCACTCGTACCTGCCCTGACCGGGCATGTACTTGGAGTCGAGGATGGTCGGGCAAGACAACGCCTCCAATCCGGCCTGTCGCGCCACCTGTTCGGTGAACGTGGTGTCCTTCGGGAGAACGAGAAGACCGGGATTCAACGTCAGGAGCAGTCCGAAGCCGCACACAAGGGCCAGACACATGACGAATTTGGTGTCCTCCAGCAATGGCTGGGCGTCCCGTGGGATACGATGCGTCGCGCGAAGCGCCAAGCGTCTGCCCGCCCGCCAGACGACGCCCAACACGGCGAAAACCAGCACCGTGGACAATGCCGCCATATATATGGCGTCCCCGAAACTGTTGTGGGAACCGTTCGCCCACTCGGTCAGGTCAATCATTTCATTTCCTTTCCTTGATTGTCGTAGAGTCCCACTTTGTTGTCCGCCGTCACGATGAGCGTCACGTCCTTCAGGGCCGAATCGTCCCTGCCGTCCGAGACGGTGCATCGGTAGGTGCCCGCATCGGGCAGAGCGTCCTTCGTGGACATGACTGCTGGCGAACATGAGAGATTGCGCACGCCGAACTCCTTCTCGACCTGAGTGGTGAAGACGGCTGGCTCAGGGGAATCCTCCATCCAAATCGGGTAGAAGTTCACAACCCATATGCCAGCTAGGGTTACGATGACGGCTAAACCGCAGAAAAAGGTCAGAACGGTGCAGTTGCTTTCCAATAAGAGGGAAAGAGCAAGGACGACGAGAGCCGCCGTGCCACCCACGACGAAAACGAGATAATTGACATCCGACCTGCTGTAGTCGTTCCACGCATTGGCCCAAGCAGAGAAGTCCTTCACCATCTAGTCCTTTCCTACTGGTTTCAACGCCTTGCCGTCTGCCTTGTACAGGCCGACCCTGTTCCCGTTGACGTGAACGGTCACTTCGGTGCGTTGATTGTCGGTGTAGGCGACGCACTTCCAGTCGCCGTCGTCAAGGCTCGACTTGGGCAGGCTTGGGCTGTCGGTAAGCCCGTGGCTCGTGTTTTTGCAATCGCCCATTTCGTCCAGCCCCCACGTTCTCTCGATTTGCGTGGAGAGCGCGGGCGGTTCGGATACGTGGGCGTCGTTGTGGGATGGCAGGAAGGGTGATGCGAGCAGCAATGGGGCGCCCAGAAGGCCCGCCAGAAACACCGCCGCGCTCGTCATGACCAGTTTGTCCGACCCCAAGGCCAAGCGAATGAAGGCTCCGATAATACCGCCTATCACCATTATCAAGCCGATGTTGAAGCACATGGCGGCGGGAGTGCCGGGGGTGGGGTCGCCGGGATTGGATTCGGCGTATGCGTCCCACATGGCCGCCCATTTCGTGAAGTCCTTCAATGCACTATTCCTTTCCTGTTGTTTTCAGCGCTTTGCCGTCCGTGTCGTACAGGCCGAGCTTGGTTCCGTCCTTCGATACACGGATTTCGACCAATTCCTTATGTCCTTTTCCGTTGGTCACATAGCATTTCATGTTCTTGGTCGGCAGGTCGTGGTCGGGTAGGTCGCATTCGGACGAGACCTCCTGCAATCCCCAGATTTGCTTGATTTCCGATTCAAGATTTGGAGAGGACAATCCCTCGGACAGGCAGAGGCATCCGACCGCGAGCAGAAGAGGAGTAACAGATTCATTTATAAAAGAGGCGATTGCGCAGAAAAGCGCTCCGAAGACAAGGAACACGCACACCTTTTCATCCATCCCGTCCGCCGACTGGAGCCATTGGGAGAAGTCATGCATCGTCCTATTCCTTTCCTTTGTGCCGTCGTTCCCGTTCGAGCATGAGTCGGCAGTAGGTCGCCGCCCACCCGAAGGCGTCGGACCGGCCGTCGTTGTACGTGTAACCGGCTCCCCTGTCCTTGGCCCGTTCGGCCTTGCGGAGCCGTTCATCGAACGTGTCGGCCAAATGCTTCAACAGGGCGATTTCCGTGTGTTTCCCACTCGAAGCCTCATCCTCGACAATCATGTCCTGACAGTGCTGGATTGTCCGCGTGTAGGCGTCGAACCCGCCGTATCCGTCGCTTAGGCCGTCTTTGGCGCGTTCCCATTCCCTGTCGGCCTCGTCTCCGAGCCATTCAATGACCTCGCCCAATGTTTCGCTTCGCACGCTCACTTGGCGTCCTCGTTTCGCCGCTGTTGTCTGACTGTCTTGCGTTCCACCCATTCGCCTAGTTCCTCGTCCGTGATGCCGTTTTCTTTTTCGAGCCGCATCACCCAGCGTCGCACGTCCTCCGCCGCGTCGGCAAGCCCATCCAGACGCTCCTTTTCGGTGTTGTAGCGCAGGATTTTGCTGACCGCTTTGATGAGCGCTGCGCCCGCTCCGACCGGAGACGGGTGGCGAGTGCGATTGTCACATCCTTTGATGTCGTACATGTGTTCGAGCAGCCATAGGCAGATGAGCACGTCCGCCATCTCCTCGACCATGTGGGAGCGTGTCCCGTCCGTCAGCCCGTCGCGCTTCCGGTCATCGTATGCTTCGATAAGCTCGGCGCACTCCTCCATGCAGACGACGCTCTGCTTGGTCACGCCGTAATATTCAATGCTTTTAGACCACACTGCGTCAAAATATTCAGGACGTTTATAGACTTCCTCAATGGTCGGATGCTCACTCATTTTGTCATCTTTTCCTTTCGATTCTTCGGGTTCGACGAAGCCGTTGCGCCAGCACGGTCGCCGCATGTGCTTCTGTCTGATGCCGTTGACGCGGCGAACATACGGGTCGGTTACGATTTGTCCGCCTTTTCAATCCACCAAATCGCATCTTCGAGCTTCCAGTACATGTCCGCATGATGGTCGTGCAGGAACCGCAGGTCGTCAGCGTGCTGTTCGACCCATTCCGGGTGCGGGCGGGTGTCGTTCGTGCCTTGAACGGTCGGATAGGCGATTTTACATACGCACAGCCAGTAGGGAGGTTGCAGTCCGTCCTTGGGTTTCCAGTCGGACGGTTCCGAATACCGTTCCTCTAACGTCAGGTAATTGGACACCCATGCGGGCGATAGTCGAGGCCACACCTGCTCAAACAACAGCACGCCCAGTGCGATGCCCAGTAGCAGTCCGACACCATTACCTGTCGAAGGCTGGTCCGCAAGCTTGCATGCAGCCCACAGGCCGACGACCGGTAGCAGGAGGCTCACGGTCAGGTAGGGGACGCACTTCCGTGATTCACGCGAATCCTTCGCATGGTCGAACATGGTGAGCGCCACGAGAAGAAATACGGACATCCCCACGCCGAAGAGCAGCCCACACCACAGCGTGCGTATCACATCCTTCAGGAACGCTATCACGGCTGGCGTCAGCAGTATTCGCCAACCGCCCGTCAAGACAATGAGCAACACGAGGGCTGGCAATGCGGACAAGAATATCAGCAATCTCTTGCGGAAACCGCTCAACGTTCCTGCCCCGCAATCCGCTCGAAACCCAATCTGGACGCAAGCCGTTTCTTTTCCTCATCCGATAGGAATTCGACGGCCGACCGCCGTCGGTTGGCGAGCCAACTCAGGCAATGCCAGCAGTCGATACGTTCCGAATCCGCGTCGCGGAGCCATTCAGCCAACCCGTCGTATGGCTCGAACGTTTCCGGCACGTCGGACAGCCATTGGCGAATGATGGTCTTCCAATCCCAACCGTCCGTCCAATGGTGATGCCAAGGGCGAGTGACGGTAATGGTCGTATCGTCCGCCTTCCGAACGGTCATACGGCATTCGTAGTCGTCACCGCCAATGGCCGTGACGCGCAGCCAATCGTTCATCACAGCGGCCTCCCCGTTTCCACCTGTTCCAGCATGTCGAAGCATTCGTCACGCTCCGTCCGGGTGGCGGAACGCAATAGGTCCGCCAGTCCGGTCGGCTCGTCCTCATAGACGTTCTGCCGTATAAGGCTGATGGCCTCCCAATCCTCGAAGATTTCCGGCGACGGGTCGGCCCTGCCGTTCAGCCAGTCCACGACCCGCATGCCGGTCTCGTCCAATCGACCGTAGTCCACATGTTCGGGCAGCTGTTCCAGCACGTCCAGCCACCCGTATTGGAATAATCGGCCATCGCATTCGTCGGAATCGACCAGCAGATAGTCGGATGTGAGCGGCAGCGGCACGCTGGCCGTACCGTCATCGTCTTGAAGCACGTCCACGATGAGACGCATGTTCGGTCTGTCCGCTGTCCAACCGGATACGCGCACGAACGCCCGCTTCGGCTTACGGTCGCGCGCGGCCATGAGACGGCATACGTGCGACAGGCGCATCCAATCCAAGCCGTGCAGCGTATGTTCTGTGGGACGCGCGTCGTGTGCGCCGTCGTACTGGTATTCGATATCCACGCCGTTGACGTTCAAAATGTTTCCTCCGTTCCGTTGAGCGTGGCTTCAAGCATGAGCCGCGCCCATTCGCGCCACTTCTCCTTGCTTGTCTGCTTCACCTTGTCCCACGCCTTCAGGTTGCCGTAGGAGAAGTAGGAACGGGCGGAGAGGAAGTAGCCGGTTTCGGCGGCACGCTCCACCTGACCGTCAGACGGTTCGCGTTCGGGTGGCAGCAGGACATGCTCCTTGAGAATCGTGTTGGCGGTGCAGTCCGTGTGCTGGATGGCGCGAAGCAACGCCAAGGGGCTGGTGGAATACCTCATGATGCCCCGCATGGCGGTCGTATACTCAGGGTCAGCGCCTTCGCCCAGCGGCTCGTTGTCGTACCGTTCCATGAGCCGGTAGACGTCTTCTCTGTCCTCGAAGGCATCCTGATGGTAGAGGATGCTCCCCGCTTCGCTGTTAGACCAGCGCAACGCATACAGCAGGATGGTCGAATCCACCCATCTCACGCCATGCCCGCGGGCTGTCCCGTCCATATACCAGATGATGTCCTTGACAGTCGTGTTAGCCATTAGTTGTCCTCCCTGGTTACGGACGCGACGTCCTGCATCACGTAGGCAATGTTCGATTCGGGAACGTACATGTAGTGCTCATCGAACGTACGAAGTATTTTGTAATCGGACTGTGGAAATTCATTGGTGGCGGTGACCACGGTGCCGTCCCTTAATACCCACCGGTACAGCTTGGCGTCGTCGGGAATGGGATACGCTTTAGGGTAGGTCGTCAGGAGGGTTTTCTCAAACCTGTCTCCAGCCGGGTTGATGTACACCGAGAAAGCGTTGTTGAGAACCGTCCGTCTGAACAAACGCTCATGGTACCTTCCATCCCTGTCGTATTTGATGACCAGCACACGGCTGGCTGTCCATTTTTCAGTATTCATTTTTCCTCCTTCATTGGTTTGTGAACTATCCCAGTATAGCAGATAATATTGCCATCGTTTTTGGTTTGCGGCTGGTTTCGTTCAGTTCAACGCGGCTTCGAGCATGAGCCGAGTGTAGGAGAGATAATCCACACCGACCTGACGTCCACGGTTGGGGCTGACGGTCTGGGCTAGGTTGACGCCGGTTCTTGACGCCGCCTCGACCTGCTCCCGAGTGGGTTGATGTTCGGGCAGTTCGATGCCATGGGCGCGGAGCAGGAGTTCGACATGACTATCACGTTGCACTTGGCGTAACACTTCCACCGCGTCGTGGGCATCGTGCAATATGTGACGGCTGGGAGAGGACAATACCGGGTCTTCTCCCATTTTCAACGGACGGTTCGGAATATCGGACATGAGGAGCCGGATTTCCGAGGATTCCAACCCGTGTCCCCGAAGTATCGAGCCTACGAGTCCATCGTTCCGGTAAAGCGCATACAGCAGGTGGGCTTCTCCGGCCTGACTTTGATGGCGCGACTCGGCGGCGGATAGTGCGGTGTCGGCCAGTGAATCCATCAAAGCCTGTATCTGTTCCTCCAAGGTGGTGGACGTGTCCATGGTTTATTTCCTTCTTTGCCTGAAAACTCTTTATGTGTGAACACATCCACTATAGCATAGTTTGCGTCTAGTAGTCCAGAAAAAGCCTCCAATTCGACCTCGATGGTGAACCTCCCCGAATTGGACGGGATACGCTTCCTCGGCCTCCCTCTCTACGATGCTGACCAACTTGACCTCCTCCGGTTCGGTATCGTGGCTCACTGCAACGAATCCTTGTCCATGATTTGGAAGTTCGCCCGATGAATGTACAGCGTTTTACCATCGACCATGAGCCTTGTTGTTTTAGGTAGATTATCGTCTATATCCCATTTGATGGTGTCGCCGTTGAACACTTCAATCGGCGTTCCCATCTGGCTTTTGATGACCACGACATGCTTCTTGGCAAACGAATCCTTATACCGGTTCAACAATTGCGACGTTGAACCGGTACCGGTCGTCCTCTCCGTATCCTGAGATTTGAGAGCGTCAGCGGCGAAATCCTTGACCGGCTCCAACCCATCCTCGGAGAAGATGAGCGTATCCCCATAGGAATCCAACTCCCTGCCATCGAGAGTCACGGTAATGACCGAAGACAGGGAATCGGTCGAGCCGGAGGAAACCCTTTTTAAGACAATTCCTCAACACAAAAATCCTCTCAATCCAACTAACGGGACACCACGTGAGCCTCACCCTTATACGGGTCAAGCGTCAAATACTGGTCAAGACAAACGGACGGAAAACCATCCCCATCCGACAGAAACGGACGATGACGCCAATCATACGAACTCCAACCCGCCTCCACACGAGCATTCAACCCATCCAACATCACCGAACGAAAACCCGGCCTACCATCCCTCTCCAACCAGCAGATATCATACTCACACCCACACAGGCGCTCGCTGACCACACGCGGAGTGGTGGTACCATCCGAACGGAGTTGCAGATACCTCAAATGCGAATCCAACGGAGTCCAATCCGCCAATCCGAAACGGTGACGACCACGCTTATCCGTATACGCGCACAATCCGGCGTCCACACGCAACGTGTCACCCAACCGAATCGTCATCAGCCGGTCGGCGGAACCATTATGAGGCTCGATACGGTCGGGACGGATAACAGTGTTCTTCACGAACGTGGCAAGCCAAATATGCGAGTCGATAAGCGTCTGAGAACCATCCGAATTCACCACATGCGGAAACATCAGACACAGGCGGGACACATACCCGTTCGATACGCTCGTCTCCTCACAGTCAGCCACCACGCCTTCCACCGTGTAACGGTACGCGCCGTCCACGGTCCTATGCTCCAAACCCAACAGGTTACGACGCTCGCTTCTGTCGGTTCGTTCCACGTAGCTTTCGAAGAAACGACGGTAGTCCAAGCGGAGTTCGTCGGCCTCCTCCTTGGTCTGGATACGGTAACGCAATCCGATAAGGGAACGCCATCCGGTGTTGCGCCCCGCGCTCTGACGGCGAAGAACCTTCCTCCCATCAGGCGCGGTGGTCATTCCGATAAGCATGTCGGAACGTTCATCCGTCTCCTCGATGAGCGCGTCCTTTAAAGCGTCCATGGTCTCAGGGGAGGGAATGAACGGATTCTCCCTCCCGTACACGGCCGTCTTGTCGAACTTGGACATTTCAGTTCAAGTCCCTCCAACCGGTCGCATACGCGTACTGGATGCGCGGGTTCCCTTCGATATTGGCGGACTCGCAAGCGTCAAGCACGTTTTTCAGATACTCCAACCCATCAGCCCCGTCCGACATTTGACCGAGCAACGGCAGGACACCACCGTCCACATCACACACCAGACGATAACGGATTCGGGAACCGGAATCCACACAACCATTGTCATGTCTGCGTATCTGCTTGAGGATGACGCGGATTGCCTCGACGGAAGGAATAGCATCTGACAACGGACGGCTGGAATCCCACACGGTCAACGCACTGATTTCATCCAACCGTTCACTCAACTTGTCCAATTCCCGCAACGCCTCACCGACGGCAATCTTCACCGACTGCTCCCGCACGATATTGGAGTCATGCGCTCGCAGTGATTCATGGAACCGTTTTTTCGATTCGTCGTCCATGTTGGATTTGTCGATAAGCTCCTCGATTGGCGTGGGACCTAAGTTTCGAAGCGCGTCCAGCAGATACTCTTCATCCGGATTCTCTTCAGCTTTGTTCTGGCCGCTCATTTGACAGCCTTCCCGGACGGCTTTACGGTCGGCTTGACCGAAGTCTTGACGGTCTTGCCAATCTTCTCAAGATAAGCTTCCAAAGCCTTGACAGCCGCCTGTTTCGCCAACACCATGGCGACATCCTTATCGGACGCCGTGGCATGCCAACGCATGTAGTTTTCCGGCTTGTCGCCGTCGGACAACAGATAGGTGGCGCTGACCTTCGGCTTGCTTTCCTGCAAGTTCGTCTGGGTTTCCGAAGCAGTGACCTTCACGCACTTGTTGGGAGTGTTTTTGCCGGTCTTGACCTTATCCCAGTCGATAAGCGCTTCGGCCCGCCATGCGCTGTTCTTCGCGCTGACCAGAGTGACGGTCGCGCCGACATGCCACTGGTCTTCACTGTCATGCTTGTTGTGTTCTTTGACGATGGCTTCGGCCACGTTGCGGGCACTGCACTCGTATTTGATTTCGCCCTTGCTGGTGACGACGTGGGTTGCGTACTTGTCCTGTTCGTAGATTTCGATACCCAATATAGGTGTTTCCTTCTGGTTGTTATTGATGCGGGGCGGGATTGGTGTGGAATCAACCTCGCTCTTATGTGGACGTTACCAGTATAACAAGAAGGAGCGTGCTAGTCAATTCTAGCCGAGCACAGCTAGAAGCCGTCGTCGAAATCCACTTCGCCGTTCGCGTAACATTCGATGCCATCCAACTCGCCCTGAACGCTCGCCAACTGCGCCAACCGTTCCACTGCCGACTGGCAACGGTTGCATGAGTCCCGAATATAGGCGCGAACCGTTGGATACATGCGATAGTGCAGTCGCGGATTCACGGTCATGTCATCGTCTTCCAACACGTCCAACATCTCGCTATACACGTCCATCAAGTGAGAAAGCGTCTCCGTCAAGGACTCGGTCTTACGCTCGTCCTTGTTGACGTATTCCTCAATGTCGTGAATGGTGTCCTCAATCATCGTCACGCACTGGTCGAGCACGTTCGCGTCGTCTTTGAACCTACGGAATGGAAGCATTCAGCCCGCCTTCCTCTCTTGGCTTCTTTCCAAACGGTATTCGGCAATCCACAATGCCGACACCACAATCCACAATACGCATGACAGTCCGTCAAGAAAACCCCATTTGCCTATGAACAGGCAGATTTCCAACAAGGCGACCAACAGTGAGCATACTATCGTCCCCAAGCGAATCCATCGGGGAGCATACCCTTTGCCGGGATGTTTGCGGGCGCGTCTTCTGTTCCCCGTCCAGACTATCGTTCCAACGATGAACAGGAAGAACGCAACCACGTACAGAGCCGTCAACGCGTCGAAGACACCCTGCTCGCTCATTCCGACGGGTCTTCCAAGTCGGAACCGTCCAAACCGTCGGACTTATCATCCCAGCGGATAAGAAACAGCCAGATTAACGCGGTGACAATCCAAATGAGTCCGCACATGCCGGAGCTTACGCTACCGAATCGGAAGCACCGAAGGAACTCCACGACGGCTGTCATAATGGAGAATCCCACACATCCAACTCGGACACATCTTGCGACTTTACGTCCCAACAGGTGGGGATGTTGGACGGAGAGGAAGAACAGGAACGACAACAGCAGTGTCACCGAGGAGAACGCCACCACCATAAACGTCAAGACATGAAGCATCACCGGTCATCTCCCGAAGCGCCGTCGTTGAAACGTTCCTTGGCCTTACGGAATGTTCCCTTCGTGCTCTTATGCCACAAAGAGTCATCCCAGCTTTCCACCGGCATGGAAAGATATGCTTTGTCGTCTTCGATAAACATGTCCACGTATGGCGTATACGTGTATGAGCTGACGATGCCCGGCAGAGGGTCGGGACGCCATTCGAATTGGCGGAGCATCCTCCATACTTCAACATTGTTCTTGCATGGCTTGTACAAGCCGTTCATGGGCATGAGCCAGTAGCCTTTCAAATCACCTTTGCCTTGGACGGTCAGGGTCTCCTTGGACATGACGGCTTCAACTCCTTCGACGGTTCGCTTGCCATCCGCGTCCTCCTTCCACATCAGACGGACATGGTGGATGTTTTCGAACCATTCCTCCAGTTCGCGTTGACGCGCGTATTCACGGCAGTCCTTGCGCAGTCGGTTCACCACGGTCGGATTGTCGCTGGTCAGATATGTTTGCCGCATGACGGCTACCTCCTAGTTTTTGCGGAAAATATGTTTCAGGGAATGGGTCAGAACGTGACGTTCGGCAATCCCACCGATTGCAGGAACGGGAACCAACTGTCGAAATGCGGGCTGACAGACCACCAGAACAGCAGAACCAAACCACCCCAGAACAACAGCATGTTCAACAAGCGCAACGGCAGGACGCCCTGTTGCAGACGCCAAGACAATACGAGCACGTTCCAAGACACCGGCTTGCGTTCCCGCTCCCCACGCCACAACAGCCAGCACAGTCCGTTCATGACCATCCACGCGACAAGCAGAATCACGGCGAACATCATGCTCGCGGGAGCGTAGGCGCTGACGGTTCGGACGGTCTTCTGCCACTTGTATGCGGTCTTCTGGACGACGTTCGCGTTGGCGGTGCTCAACTCGGCGGGAATACCGTCGGAAACGTTCGCCCAATAGGAGAATTGCGCTCGGACGATATACCTGTGTTTGATGCTCTGGTCGGCCCATACGCTCATAGGATGGCAGGTCGTCAACGTCAATTCGCGGGAGTCCGGGTTCGCGCCGTCATTGTTCAACACGCTCACGTCGGTCGGAGTAGTGACCCAACCTTCGGTCATCTTGTACACGTACCAGTGTTCGGCAGTTTGGATGACGATGGCGTCACCCGTCTGCAAACGGTCGATGTAACCCAAGTCGCCACCGGTGCGATGACCGGCATAGGCGCTGTTGCCTACGGCTCCGGGCATGACGGTCTGCTCGTAGTGTCCGATGCCCTGATTGTCCAACACGATTTGGTCGGTGCCCTGTTGGATTGCACGCTTCCAACCGGATTCGATTTTCGGAATGTACATCCATCCGATTACCTGCGTGTGAGTCGGGGTGCCATCCACCGGCGCTTCGCCCGACTGTGGTTTGGCTATGCGGGTCGTATCCAAGTCGATGTTCTGGTTCAGGCTGACCCTTTTCGAGTTTGCGACCTGAGTGTGGATGGAGTCCAAGTCGTGTCCGAAGAACATCCAGCCGATTTGGGCGATGAGGATGATGACGATGGTGAATATGATTCCGATGGAGCATTGGAGGACATGTTCACCGGTGGAAACCGTGTTGGCTGGTCTGCTTCCGTGTCGGGCGTGGCTTCCTTTGCTGTGTCTGCCTACATGGTTGGAACCATTGTCGGGTTTTGGGGTTTTCCCGTCGATGATTTCAGTCCAGTCGGGCAGCCTGTTCGGGGAGCCGTTTTCCATGCTTTCGTTCCTTTGACAGTTTTGGTTCGTTGCGGACATATCCAGTTTAGCTGGTTTTTTTGGGTGAGGACTTTGAGCGAAACCGTTTTTTACGGTTTGGCGAAAAGCTCTTTTTCTTGTGTAAACTATTCCACTATAGCATACGAAGTATCTGGTTTCGAAAGCATTGAGACACGTCGGAGAAAAATCGTAAAAAATCATTTCATGTTTTTTGAATCAAACGATTTTTCGTTTTTTAGAGCATTTAGAAATTCGGTACCACAAATACTTATGTATACTATTGTATCTATTGTATACTATTGCCAGTGCCCTTAGACCTACTCCCACAAGGGATTAGAGCATCCAAGTGCCCGAGAATGTAAGACTTCTGCCCGAGAATGTAAGACTTCTGCCCGAGAATGTAAGACTTCTGCCCGAGAATGTAAGACTCTTGACTGAGAATGTGAACAGAAAAATCTGATTTATAAAAAAATATTCCAAAAACCCATTAGGATAAAAATAAAAACCTCATCCCGTATGCACCGAGATGAGGTTGGTATCGGTCAACAGTAAAGGAATCCCGATAACATGAACAAGGATATCATCAACCCCAGCAAGAAGACAATAACCTATGCGGCCACCCTCTCATCAGTGGTCTCCCTGCTTCCAGTGGAGGAGCCTGATGTACCTTATCTGAACCGGAGCAACGGAATCGTGTCCATAACGACGACCCCGAGGAAAGGGCAGTGGGCTTACGGAAAAATCCCCCGTCTATTCCTTCTGTATGCCCAAACCCTCATAAAAGAGGTGTCCCCGATGGTTGATTTCGAAAACAGGACAATCCATTTGGACGAAACATTTAATTCGTTCTGCAAGAACACGGGAATCGCGGCCAATGGACAACGGGAGCAGGTGTCCCGCATGTTGGAGAATCTGGGGAGCACTGTCTTTCAAGTGACCAATTGGTTCAAGGACGAACAGGGCAGAACTGTCCATGATGCCATCAATGTTCTGGTGGCCGACCGCACTCACATCTGCTTCGACAGAAATTCCGACGAATACAAGGAAGGTTCGTATATTCGATTCTCTGAACTTATGTGGGGAATCCTCAACGAGAATCCCGTCCCTCTAAACCGAGAGATAGTGATGAATCTCGGGAAATCATCCAGAGCGTTGGACATCTACCAGTGGCTCGCCCGCAGAACATATTACATCTCTAAACCGGTTCTCATACCTTGGAACGGATTGCAAATGCAGTTCGACGCGTCGGACACTCCACTCCGCAGATTCAAGGAACGTTTCAAGAAAGCGTTGGAAATGGTTCGGCAGAATTGGCCGGAACTGCATGTAGAGGCCGTCGATGAGGGGCTGAAGGTGTATCCGTGCCGGAAGTCGTTGGAATCGAAGCAACGCGCTATTGGCGAGGTTCCGATGCTGGAGTCCCCGACTCAGCCGACCAAGACCAGCGGCAAGCCGGATGGCAACCCGTTCTGACCGATTTTAGTTAAACGAAGACCCCGCACAGTGGCGGGGCCTTCGAATGTCCACACATAAAAAGCCAGACCAAAAGGAGAAAAAGACCAAAAGCCTTTTTGAACTTAGTCGTCAAATTATGAGGCGCCCAACCCACCGGCTGAACGCAACATCAAGTATACGGAATATGACAGTCCGGTCAAACCTTTTTGCGTGTCGAAGTCGTTGGAATCATTGGGTTTGTGTGCTATCAACCTTCGAGTTCTATTATCGGGATACGGGGCGTCTCGAACAGACGTTTCGCATACTGTTGGCTGTTGGGCAGAACGTCTGTAAGATATGCGGAACAACCCAGTATGACATAATGCGTCAAGCTGAATCGTCAGAAGAAGCGTTTCAGGAAACCATCGAACAGGGTTTTAACCCAGTTCTTTTTTGCGTTGGCGGCGTGGCGTTTGCCCGTCGTGTCCGATTCGTTCCCACCGGTGGACGCATTGCCGTTCTGAATGTTCTGACCATTGCCGCCGGTCATGGTCAATCGTTGTTTCACCTGACCGGTGGAAATGATGGTCTCAGCCGGACAGGCTTTCAGCACTTCAGCCATCTCATCGTGTTCGGCCTTGTCCACGATGAGTCCATATTTGGCTTTGATACCGATTTGCAGACTCGCGTAATCGCATTGGAACGTTTGGTTGGAAGGTTCCCATTCGGCGATGGTACCGTCCTTCTTCAAGTTGTTGGCTTCCGCTTGAGAAGCCAACAGTACGTCGGGGTCGTTGTAGTAGGCGTCCCGCTGCTGGAAGTCGAGCTTGTCCAATCCGGAACGGTACGCTTCCGCATAGGCGACCACATGGTCTATCTGGATACCACCGTCACGGTTGGACGCGCTTCCACCCTCCGTCTTGTTGGACGTGCCGCGTTGGAAGTGGATGGTCTTGCCCGTGTAAGGTTCCAGCAGGATTCCCGACTTCACGTTGCCGCGACTGTTGAAGGTCACGTCGTTCATGTCGCGTTCCAACACGAGGTCGCGCGTAGTGTAGTTGCCGGATTTTCCGTCAACCTTGTTCCAATGGTGGCTTTTACGGTCGGACGACGCATTGGATTTCGTGCCGATGGTCAGTGTGCTCAAAACTTGCGTGGCCGACTGTCCAACCGGAATGCTTCCCGTCGCAGGAGCGGCCGATATGGAGGGGGAGACGGCCAGTGTGGACAATACGAGTATGCAGGGGAGAGCTGTGCGGGCGCATTGCTGGATGATTTCGACCCGTCCGTTCAACGCGTGTTCTCTTTCTCCCCGTCAGATGGGAGAACGTGTTCCGCTGCCTCATCCGAACGTTTGGATACGACACACATGCTCATGACAATCATGCCTAGAAGACATCCGACGAAAAGTCCGAGAATAAACGTTGCCATAGTTTTTCCTTTCTTAAGGTTCAGCCTCGCGCGTTGTAGTCGGCGCACAGGTCGTTCATGGCGTGCAGAAGCTTGTATGTGTAGATGAACGGTCCGACGATGATGAGGGAGCCGAGAATGTTCCACAGCCAGTAGGTTGTGGCGGTGACGGTGACCGGCAGTCCGCGAGCGGCCTGTTCGACGCCGATACGTCCGCTGAGCTTGTGATACCAGACAAGCCAGCCGATGCCAAGGGTCAGCCAGCCGACGAGGAAGAACATGAGGCAGTAGTGCATGGTGCGTTTGCCGTCACGTCGGGTGGCGATGAGGTTCAGGGTTTCACCGACTTCGCTCATCTGCCAGATGTCGTAGATGCCTAATGTGATGAGGCCGAGGAGCACGTATTTGAGTAGGCTGCGTTTGGTTCGGAGATTGCTCTGCCGGACTGGGGGCTGCTGTGGCGGCAGTGGCGGCTGGCTGATATTCACGTTGACTTGCGGCTGTTGCGGCATGGTCATTTGGATTATCTCCTTGCTTGTAGGGGGTAGGGAAAGGATTGGAATGAAATTTTCCTTCATCCCAATCCTTTAGCCTCGTTTTGGGTGGAAACCGACTGTCAGCTTCCAACATTCACCATAAAGTACAGCAAGGTTGTTATTACTGGATAGCAGGTTTTTTTATTAAAAAAAATTGGGCGGGCTGTCAGGCTCAATATGTTACGGCGCTTCCAATCATTGCGGCGAACACTATGAGCAGAATCCATAGAACCACGGTGGAGATGACTGATGCTAACGCTCCCATTCCCGCCTGTTTCGCGCTGACTGGCTTCTCCGACTTCCAGACGAGGAAGAGGATGAGACCGACGATAGGGAAGAAGAATCCCAATACCGCCCATCCGAACGAGCCGGTGTCGGCGGG
>OCHE01001066.1_pt1 | contig 24918 bp, 27 predicted proteins | sample 1538681 | NCBI WGS metagenome assembly OCHE01 (sample SAMN04571717, study PRJEB22368) | human gut metagenome | biome: human gut; material: stool | host: Homo sapiens | place: Luxembourg | collected 2012-08-17
CTGACCCCCTGCGTGCAAGGCAGGTGCTCTCCCAGCTGAGCTATGGCCCCAATTTTTATAAATGGTCGGGAAGACAGGATTTGAACCTGCGACCCCCTGGTCCCAAACCAGGTGCACTACCAAGCTGTGCTACTTCCCGTTACTGCCCTTATAATTATACATATATTTTCACTTTAATCAAGCTTTATTTTAAAAAAATATTAAAACAAATTTTACTCTATTTTAATATACTTTAAAAAAAGTGTGATAAAATGAATGTAATTTAGAATTTTAAGGAGTTGAAAAAATTGAATAATTTATGGAAAATTTATGAAAAAGAGCCTTTAGAATTTATAAATAGTCTTATACATGTTCCATCAATGCAAAGACTTAAAGATACTGGGATGAATTGTGGAGTGGAATATACTGCTTTTGACTTCTTTTCAAACATCGTACCATATTCTCGTTATCAACATAGTATAGGGGTTGCATTAATTGTTTATCATTTTTCACATGATTTTAGACAGACAGTTGCAGGTTTGCTTCATGATATAGCAACTCCTATCTTTGCACATACGATAGATTTCTATCACCAAGATCATTTAAAACAAGAATCAACAGAATTAGATACGAAAAAGGTAATTGAACAAGATGCCTTATTAGTTTCTTTGTTGCATGAGTATCATTTAACGATAGAAGATGTTTGTAACTATCATTTATATCCGCTGGCTGATAATGAATCTCCTAAACTTTCTGCAGATCGTTTGGAATATACATTAGGAAATATGTATAGTTATGGATTTTGTGATTTAGAGATGATACAAATGATTTATAAGGATCTCAAAGTAAATGACAAGAAAGATGAACTTATTTTTAAACATGAAGACAAAGCTGTTCTTTTTACAAGAATGATGTTGAAGTGTTCACATGTTTATATTTGTGATGAAGATCGTTATGCGATGCAATATTTATCTTATGTTATTAAAAAAGCAGTTGATAGAGGTGTAGTTAAAGAAGATGATTTTTATCTTCAAGAAAAGAGTTTTATTGATTTATTAATAAAAGATAAAGAAATTAAACAGTTATGGGATGATTTTCGACAATTAAGTTGTGTTTATAAAGGAAAAAATAAAGAATTATTTTGTAAACAAATTCCGGCTAAAAAAAGATATATCGATGTTTATGTAGAAAATAAAGGGAGAATTTCTAAGATAAATAAGGAAATGGCTCAAGAAATACAAATGTTTTTAGTAACAAATTTAAGTGAATATTTGTGGGGAAAGTGTGAATAAGTGCATAAAAGGTGAATAACTTGAGTTATTCACCTTATTCACATGTTTGTTCACGTTTTGATGAAGTAAATGAGGGATTATAAGCGTAGTAGTTCTTCTTATTTAATTGACTCTTGACATATTCAAGTCCTTCAGCAAAACGTTGATAATGCACGATTTCTCTTTCTCTTAAAAAACGAATGACTTTATTGACGTCTTCATTTTTACTTAAAGCAAGAATGTTATCATAAGTGGTTCTAGCTTTTTGTTCAGCAGCCATGTCTTCTGTTAAATCAGAAATAGGATCTCCCACAGATTGGAAAGTATCGGCACTAAAAGGAATACCCGCACTATTTGTTGGATAGACACCTAATGTATGATCAGTAAAATAGGCATCTAATCCACCTTCTTTAATTTCTTGAGGTGTTAGACCATTGGTAAGTTGATAGAAAAGGGTACTAATAATTTCAACATGAGCAAGTTCTTCTGTTCCAATGTCTGTCAATAAGGCTTGAATTCTTGGATAAGGCATCGTATAGCGTTGATTTAGATAACGAAGTGCTGCTCCTAATTCACCATTAGGTCCACCAAGCTGTGAAATAACAATTTTAGCTGTTTTAGCATCAGGTTTTCTTACATTAACGGGATATTGCAAGCGCTTTTCATACAACCACATGTTGATCCTCCTTTCATCCAAGGAAATGGTTCATTAATATAGTTTTCAATATTCTTTCCGTCTCTATTTGTAAGAGCACCGCCATTTTTTAAATAAGTTTCTTTCATCTTTAAAAGATGCTTCATCCCTTCCTTATAATATTTTTTAGCTTCTTGATCATCAGGGTGGGTATCTAAAAACAAAGTAACATCTTGGATACAAAAATCCAATTTACTTATTTGTAATAATGTATCATCCACGACACATCACCCAAGGTTTATCAAGTTGTTTAAAAATAGTTCCTTTATCAAAAGCAATGTTCATTTTATAAATATCTTTAAATGATTGTATTTTGATAGAAGAAATAGTTAATTCTAAGTCATTTTTCATATTTAACCTCCTCAAAATTATCATATGTTTATTTTTTTTACAATTATAGTGAAAATACCTATTGCATATTTATTTTTATTATGGTATATTAATTAGGCAAACCAAATAGGGGTATAGTTCAATGGTAGAATACCGGTCTCCAAAACCGTTGATGTGGGTTCGACTCCTACTACCCCTGCCAGGTTATTTGATTCACATCTTAGATGTGTTTTTTATTTGTACAAAAGTGAATAAATATGTGAATAAGGTGAATAACTCAAGTTATTCACTTTTTTACGCACAATTTATGAAAAAATGTGCATAAGATGATATGATAAATAGGGTGATGTAGATGTTTAAACAAGTGATTTATTATTTTATGGCTGTAGTAGAAGAAGGGAGCTTTTCTAAAGCTGCTAAGAAATACTATCTTTCACAATCAGCAATTTCTCAACAAATTACAAAATTAGAAAAAGATTTAGGATTTTCTTTGTTTAATCGAAAAACTTATTGTCCAACTCTTACAAAAGAAGGAAAGCGTTATTATGATTTGGCTAAAAGATTAATAGATGATTATAATAATGAATATGAAGATATTAAGGAAAACTTACAAAAGGATGTATTAACGATAGGGATAACAGGACCTTTTGAAAAACAACATATTCCTTTTATTGTAAGAAGTTTTAAAGAAAATCATGATGTTTCTATTGATATTAAAGCGTTTAATTTATTAACATGTATGGAAAAATTAAATGAAAGGGAAATAGACTTAGGCTTTGGATTAACCAATAACTTTAAAAAATATCCTGATTTAATTTATCAAACAATACATCATAGCCATATTTGTGTTGTCACTTCATTAGAACATCCTTTAAGTCATAAAGAATATTTAACGATAGAAGATATTAAAAATGAACCACTCATTATTTTATCTAAAAAACAAGGAGAAGAATATTATCATGATTATATGGAATCTTTTCGTTTAGATGGGATGATTCCTTACATAAAAAAAGAAGTAGATGATTTAAATGAATATATGATGGCTATTTCTTTAGGGGAAGGTATTGGTCTTACAGCAACGGAAGTAATTAATGAAAATGATCAAGTTGTGGCTATTCCTTTAAAAGAAAGTCATCACCATGCAGATTATGCAGTAGGCTATCATCGAGATAATGAAAAAAAGGCGATACAACAGTTTATGAAATATGTAGAAGATTATTTTAGACTATAAGAAAAACTTATAGTCTTTATTAATTTTTAAGGTCTATTTTATAAAAATATTCATGATATAATTTTCACATGTGGAGGTATGAACGATGAGTAAAATTGTTATTAATGGTGTTGATGGAAATTTTGGTTCATTAGTGGCTAAATACGCTTTAGAATTGATGAACAAAGAAGATTTAGTATTTACAGCACCTAAAGAAGAAAGTTTAAAAGAATATAAGGATCAAGGAATTAAAACAGCAATAGCGAATTTCAATGATCCTGAAGGATTAGTAAAAGTATTTGAAAATGCTGATAAAGTCTTACTTATTTCTATGCCTTTTGTTGGTGAAAAAAGAAGACAAGCGCATAAAAATGCTGTCGATGCTTGTGTTAAAGCTAATGTAAAACAAATTATCTATACATCTGTTTTATCTGCAGCACATCCATTTAATCCAAGTATTGAAAATGTAGATCATTCTTATACAGAAGCAATTATTCAAAATACATCGCTTGATTATATCTTTTTAAGAAATTCTCTTTTTGTTGAAGCATTTACAAGTGACTATTTAAGAGCCGTAGAAGCTAAAGAAACAACAATTTCTAAAAATATGGGTGATGGACGTGTGTGGTTTATTTCACGTAAGGATTGCGCTTATGCAGCAGCTTGTGCTTTAAATAATCATTTATTACATCGAGCTGTTTTAAATATTAATGGTTTAGAACCACTATCTTATGAAGATTTCTTAGCTATTGGAAACAAAGCAACAGGAAATCATATCACTTATACAAGACTTACAGATGATGAACTTTATGCTTATTTTGATTCAATTGGTGTTCCTAGAAATACGGATGGAGATTTTTCAAAAAGTCCAATTAAAGCAACATCAGAAGGAATGGTTACTTTTGGAACAACTGTCACACAAGGCTATTTAGATGTTCCTGTTAGTGATTTTAGTTCACTTACAGGAAGAAAACCATTATCTATTCAATATATCTTTGAACATGTAGATGATTATTTATTAGGTGATCGTCATCCAACAGAATAAAAAAATGAGGGAGACCTCATTTTTTATTATGCACAATTGTGAATAACTTGTGATTTATGTGCATTAATTGTTTATAAGAATAATAATGATCAAAGAAACAAATAAAATCGTTACAATAGCTGCTAATGCTAAAATAATTTTATTGGTCTTCTCTTTAAAAATCTTTTTTAAAAGATAATAAAGACCAACACCGACAAGTACTCCTGTTGTATTCGTAATTAAATCTGTAATATCACTTGCTCCAAGACAAAAGATATATTGAGATAATTCTAATGAAATGCTTAATAGAAAACCAAGAAATATTGTTCGATCACTATTAATATTTAATGTTTTTAAATAGAGCCCAAAAGGAATAAAAATAATCAGATTATCAAGAACTTCTCTTATTTGATAAGTTGTCTTATTTGGATAATAGAAGGGAATTAAATTAATGCTTCTAAAATGTGGTAATTGATCAATAGAAACAGATAATTTAAAAAGTATGATCCAAATGACTAAAAATATGTAAATAGTAAATAATATATGTGTAGTTTTTTTCATAAAGACTCCTTCTATAGAAATAGGTTGAGGTAATACCCAACCTATTTGTTTTTAATGATGTCATATTTAGAAAAAATATCGAGTACAGCTGCCATATTTTCATCCTTAATAATATAATTTCTGTTTGGATTGATGGTGTTTTTAGTTGTAAAACTAATCGTTAATTCATAATAGTTTTCATAACCATGATAATCAGCGGATTTAGTAATTAAATTTTTGTTCATAATTTCGTACATACTTTTCATGAAATTTTTTTTATTTTGAATTGTAATATTTTTCGTTGTTAAATTCTCTATTTCTTGATTATCGACAGTTGATGGCTTATCTTCGTCGAAAATATAACGATCAGTAGAAAAATAGATTTCTTGGATATCCTTGTTTTTTGGTAATTCATAAATTGTATTAAGACCTTTGGTATTAGAATAAATATTAGAAAAACCAATGCAACCAATAATCAATAGAATAAAGAGAGATGGAATTTTCCAGCTGAAATAAACTTTTCTTTTTGAAAAATAATACATAATTAAATAAATGATGAAAATAACAGAAAACATGAGTGTTGTCATTTTTAAATCCTCTAGATCATACACAAATAACATCATTGATAATGTACTTAAAATAATAATCAATGGATACATAAAGATAGATTTTGTGTATGTTTCACTTTTTTCGAGTGTACGTTTTAAAAATAAATGATAATTAATCAATGAAAAGATAATACTTAAAATAAACCAATAGATAATAGGTGTATTAGAAACAAATGGCGATAATAAATAGTTTCCTTGGAAAAACCCACTATAAACAATACTTATATAATTAAGTAATAATTTTAATGATTGTGAATAGTTTCCATATCCCATCATAAATGTTTGGGCTACCTTGGTTGCACAAATATTAAGAGCAAGAAAAACAACAAAGGGTATGATCATATAAGCAATCGAACAAATTAAACTATCAGTCATATTTTGAGATGAAAGTGTTACAAATGTAATGATTGTATTCATCGCAAACATATGGACGATGGTGATAATTATTGCTAGAATAAATTTGTCCAATGGAAAAGAAATCATATAGTTACTAATAAGTTGGCTTATAATTTGGTAAATAACAACAGGTAGAATAGTTGCAAAGTAAGAAAATAAACTTGTTGTTAAATAAAGTGATTCTTTTTTTATTGGTAAGGAAAAGTAAAGTATATTACTTTTCTTTTTTTGTAAAAAAGAAAACAGATAAATAGGGACAATAAAAGATAACATAAATCCATAAGCTAAAGGAATTATTTGTGCAAAACGCGTTATATTTTCATCGTTTAAAGGTACATAATCAAATTTATTGATTAGTAGAAAAGGAATAATGATTCCAATTACATAAATAAGAATAAGATATTTCTTATTTTGTTTTATTAAATATTTAAAATAATCTTTATTAATCATAGACACCATACCCCTTTCTTTCCATTTCATAAATAAATATTTCTTCTAAATTTACAGGTAAAACTTCTAACATAATAGGATTGAACATTCTTAAATAATCTTTAATTTCATTGATGTCTCCTTTAACAACCATATTAATCACACGAGATTGTTTATGGAAAGATAGAACATCTAAATGACTAAATTCTTCTTTGTTTAATTCTTCTTTAAAAGCAATTTGTATTTTATGAATATGATCTTTAATATCATAGAGATCACCAGATGTTGTCATACATCCATTTTCTAAAATACCAAAACTATCACAAATATCTTCAAGCTCTCTTAAATTATGAGATGAAATAATGACTGTCATATTTTCATCAATCATTTGATTTATAGCTTTTTTAAAGGCTAAACGCATAACAGGGTCTAATCCATCAAAAGCTTCATCTAATAGTAAATATTTTGGTGCAATTGCAAGTGCAAGAGCAAACATTGCTTGTCTTTTCATTCCTTTTGAATAATCTTTTAAAGGTTTATTTTGTGGTAAACGGAATAAATCGACATAATGTTGATAGGTTTCTAAATTGAATTGTGGATAAAAAGTAAGATAGAAATCTTTCATTTCATCAATAGTAGCAAAGTGAAAATAGTAGGGATCATCACTAATGAATAAAATATCTTTTTTTACATCAGGATTTTCATACACTTCTTTTCCATCAAATAAAATACTTCCTTCATCACATTTAGAAATCCCATTTAATAAATAAAGTAAGGTTGATTTACCAGCTCCATTAGGACCAATCAAACCAAAAATACTTCCTGAGGAAATTGTGACATTTAAATGATTTAAAACATTTTTATTTTCAAAAGATTTCATCACATCTTTAATTTCAATCATACAGTTTCCTCCTTATATACTTCTTCAATAATTTCTAATAATTTGTCTTTGGTAATTTGATGCTTTTTCATTTCATTGACACATCCTTTAAAATCATCTAATTTATCATCTTTAATCAATTGATCAGTTTGATTATCAGCAATAAAACATCCTTTTCCTTTAATGGAATAAATATAACCTTGGTTCTCTAATTCTTGATAAGCCTTAGAAACAGTATTAGGATTAACACCAATATCTGTTGCAAGAGACCTTACCGAAGGTAATTTATCATTAGGAAGTAAAATGCCAATAGAGATAAATTCTAAAATTTGTTTTTTTAATTGTTCGAAAATAGGAACTTTATTTTGAATATCTATTATAAACATAGAGTCCTCCTAACTGTATTAGTGTCACTAGTACACTAATACAGTATAATACATTTAATGATTTGTCAATAAGGTAAAGAAAAAAAGAACTCAATCATTGAATTCTTTTTCGTGTTTTTTGAAAAAGTCATAAAAATAACGTACGTTTTCTAATTGATACCAAGGAGTGACTTGGCATTCTTTAGCATCAAGATTATATATTTTAGCATCTAAAGTTCCTAACATAAAAGGAGAATGAGTAGTAATAACAAATTGACATCCTAAATAATGTGTTAGTTCATTAATTTCTTGAGCTAAAGCAACTTGATTTGCAGGAGATAAAGAAACTTCTGGTTCATCTAATAAATAAAGAGCATTTGGTAAAAGATATTCTTGAAAGAACTGTAAAGAGGTTTCACCATTGGAATACTTTTCTTGAGAAAAAATGATATTTTCAATACGTTGTTCTTTCTTTTTATTTAAAACACTTTGTGCTTTTTCTAAAGATAATCCTTCTTGCATATAATCATAAGTTAAACCATGCTCTAAAATAGCTTTTTGTTGTATTTTTTTAATTTCATATAAAATATCTTCACTTTTAATATAACGACTATTTTCAGGTAGTTGATAAAAAGGAATACCATTTTCATTGCTGCCTAAACTATAAGCACATTCATTTTCAAATCTTTCACAATAATTTTCATAGTAAGCATTACTTGCAGGCATTTCTTTTCCTTTTATTTTTAATTTACCAGCAATGATGTTAAGAAGTGTGGATTTTCCACACCCGTTATTTCCATAAAAAATGGTAATAGGTGCAAAAGAAAAAGGCTCTATGTACTTATCTCTAAAGATATTATAGGGATAAATATTAGGATTTTTGAGTGTTTGATTGCTTAATTTAAAACTACTTAAATAGATCATAGAATGACCTCCTTTAATAATTTTATTTTATTGAACTTTCAATATAAAAACAATTGAGAAAGTTAATAAAAATTATTATTTTTGTTTAAACAACTAAAGAAAGAAGTTATATAATTATTGATAAATATTTTGTATAATATTTTAAAAAGAAGGGAAAGTTATGAAAAAATTATATTTAATAGGCGGCACGATGGGTGTTGGTAAAACAACAACGTGTCAGATTCTTAAAAGAAAATTAGATAAAAGCGTTTTTATAGATGGAGATTGGTGTTGGGATATGCATCCGTTCATGGTTAATGAAGAAACAAAAAAGTTAGTTTTAGAGAATATCTGTATGTTATTGAATAATGATTTAAAATGCAGTGTATTTGATCATATTATTTTTTGTTGGGTAATGCATGAACAAAGTATTATTGATGATCTACTTTCACATCTTGATTTAAAAGACGTAAAAGTGATATCTATTTCTTTAGTTTGTCAAAAAGAAGCTTTGGAAAAAAGAATTCAAAAAGATATCGATCGAGGAATTAGAAAACCAGATGTCCTTGCTCGTAGTGTAGAAAGATTAGAAATGTATCAAAAATTAAATACATATAAAATTGATGTTTCTAATAAAACAATTGAAGAAATTGTTAAAGAAATAATAAAAGTAGGTGATGAAAATGATTAGACATATTTTATTTTGGAATTATACAAAAGAAGTTAAAGAAAACCATTTAGAAAAAGAAACACTTCAAAAATTAAAAGAATCGGTTCAAACTTTAGAAGGAATTGAAGGCTTATTATGTGTGGAAATGGAAGAAAACTTGACTTCAGGTTATGATCTTGTTTTTTATAGTGAGTTTGAAAATTTAGAGGCATTAAAGAATTTTCAAAATCATTCATTACATGAAGCACATAAAAAGCGTTGTAGGAATCTTGTTTGTGAGCGTTTATGTGGAGATATTGAAAGATGAAAACAGAACATATTGAAGTTGTAGATTATGATTCGAAGTGGGTAAATGATTTCAATCAAATTAAAAGGGAAATAGAAGAAGCTTTAAAAGATTTAGTGCTTGCTGTTGAACATGTAGGAAGCACTTCTGTTCCTTTACTAGCAGCTAAACCAATCATTGATTTAGATGTTGTTATTGATCAAAATGATTTAAAAGAAGTTATTTATCTTTTAGAAAATCATGGTTATATTTATGAAGGCGATTTAGGTCTTAAAGATCGCGAAGCTTTTAGATATGAAGGAAAAGAGCATTTAAGAACACATCATCTTTATGTATGTCCACAAGATTCTAAAGAATTGAAACGACATCTTGCTTTTAGAAATTATTTAAGAAAACATCCAAATACTGTAAAAGAATACGGTAAAATTAAAAAAGAAGCAGCAAAGTTGTATCCAAATGATATTGAAAAATATTGTATGTATAAATCACAAATTATTGAAAAAATTTATAAGGAAATAGGTTTATAAAAATGAAAAAAAGTTATAAAGGATTTATGGCATGGCTGGTTTTATTTTGCGTAGGTGTGTTGGCGATTATTTTTATGGATATCAAGAATATAGATTTAGTAGGTTTGGTTTTAGGTAATTATATGTTTATAACTCTTGCCATTCTTACGGGCATGATTTATAAAAATGAGGCAATCTATTGGTATACAGGGATTTCTTATCAAGAAGCATGTGCGGTTACAAGCAAACAAAGAAAAGAGTATGCGTATAAACATTTTATACGTTTTTTTATAACATGTTTATTGTATTTATTTTATTCAATAATAGCTTATTTTTTATCATTTTCATTTGGAATGAATATGACAATTTGTTGTTTGTTAATTATGGTGTGTGCCCTAAGCACGACATCTATTAAGTTATAAAGGAGTTTTTATGAGTTTTATTACAACGTATACAAAAAAATATTTTGATCCATTAAATGTAGATGAAAGTTTATTAGATATTAAAGATATTGCTCATGCGCTTTCTTTAATATGTCGAGGAAATGGGCATGTTCAACATTTCTATTCCGTAGCTCAACATAGTCTTGCTTGTGCTAAAGAAGCAAAGACAAGAGGGTATAGTAAAGAAGTTATTTTAGGATGTTTGTTGCATGATGGAAGTGAAGTTTATTTAAGTGATGTTACAAGACCGATAAAAAAAGAACTTACTTATTATTTAGAAGTGGAAGATGTTTTACAAAATGTTATTTGGAAACATTTTATTCAAAGAGATTTAACAAAAGATGAAACTAAATTAGTTTTTGAAATTGATGATGAAATGTTATCTTTGGAATTAAAAGAATTATTAAATGATGAAATCAATCAAGATTATTTAAAGTTGCAAAGAAAAGTTGATTTAAGTTTTGTAGCTTTTGAAATAGTTGAAAATGAATTTATAGAATTTTACAAAGAGATGATGGAAATTTAAAATCGTCTTTTTCTTTACCCTTTTCTTATTTCTGTGCTAAAATTTGAGTATATATTTTTAAGGGGGACTCTTATATGGAACATGTTACATTTGATGAATTTTTTGATTTTGTAAAGAATGAAGATGCCAATTGGTATATTCCTGGCCTAAAAGAATATTTTGAAGGTTTGAATCAAGATGAAATCTATATACAAGACAATTTTTTGGGAAAGCTTGTTTATCAATTTAATAAATTTGAAAATAATTTAAAGGAAGCTGTTTTTGATAAGTTTATCTGTTATAGAAAAATGACAGATGAAAAAGAAATAAGCATGCTTAAAAACAGTGCCAATGAAATAGCTAATATTGATTTAAAAAGTGCTTATTCTTACAATGAACTTTTTAATAATGTTTTTCATAACAAATTATTAGAGGATATCAATAAATATGATAATTGTGGGAATATTGGTCCTGATTTTGAAATAGAATTAGGGTTTAATGAAATATATGATGAAGAAACTTTTAACCAAGGTTCTTTAGATATTATAGGAAGTGTTTCATTTAACTCACATAAAAGTGGAAAAGTTTTTGATTTTCCATTTACCATGACCATTGGTTTAGATTCATATTATTTTGAAAAAGATGGGGATATCTATAAGATATATAAATTTAGGGAGTTCTATGCTTTTTCTAAAATCTATGGTACAGAAGATACAATTCATTATAGATATAGAAAAAATGATTTTCCATTAGAAAAATATGGTACATATGGTGTACATGTTGATAGTGGTATTCCTTTTGCCAGTGATAAGTATTCAATTTATATGTTTAGAAATGACTATGCTCCATTTAAATATGCTTTCCAATATGATTGTCTCACTCACTTAGTTAAATCTGAACTTGGGAAAGAGCTTTTAGAAAATGTTGCTAAAGAAGATCTATTAAAAATTCTTTATAATAGAATAGCCTATGTTGTTGATGAAAGCCTTATGCCAGAATATGATTAAGATACCGATTTTTGGTATCTTTTTTTTACCAGTATTTTTTCAATAATAGTTTTATTCTTTGCTTTTATGATAAGTTTTATCTACAAGTTGGCAAAAGAAATGAATGATAAAATGTTATCTTTGAGATTAAATCAATCATTTTTTAAGGTTACAAAGAAAAGGTGATTTAAGTTTAGAATGTCTGAAAAAAGGGAAGACTAGTGAACTACAAGTTCAATGACAGCTTTCTTTTTTTGTTTTACAATAATGTTGGTGATAAAAATGGATAAAAAATTAATAGACCCTTTAAAACTAGGACTGAATTTAAAAAAATACATTAAGAAAATAGGATATAAAGTCAAAGATATCCAAAATTATTTATGTTTAGAATGTCCACAACCAATTTATCGTTGGTTTAAAGGAAGTACATATCCTTCAATTCATCATTTATATGCATTAAGTTGTTTGTTTGGGGTAAGTATGAATGAATTGATTGAAGAAAGTGATGAAAGAAAAGAATGGGGAAATCGTATTTATCAAATAAAAGAGGGAAAACTAATCTTAGAAAAGCAAGAAATTTTGTAAGCATATTTCTTGCTTATTTTCTAATATTCAAGTACGATATAGATACCCTATAGGGGTGGGAGGTGTAGTGATGAAAAAGAAATATGATGTCATTGGCATGACATGTAGTGCTTGTTCAGCTCATGTAGATAAAGCAGTAAGAGGGTTGGATGGTGTTGATGATGTTAATGTCAATTTATTACAGAACTCAATGACTGTTGAATTTAATGAAAATAAAATAAATGAAAATCAGATTTTTGAAGCGGTTGATAAAGCGGGTTATAAAGCTCAAAATATTGGTGAAAAACAGGTTTCAAATGTTCAAGAAGATGAAAATGAACATAAAAAGAAGAATTTGATTTTATCATTTATTTTCTTGATTCCTTTATTTTATATCAGTATGGGACATATGATGAATTGGCCTTTACCAAGTATTCTCTTAGGTCATGAAAATATGATGATCTTTGTTTTAGTTCAATTATGTTTAGTTGTTCCTATTATGTTTATTAATAGAGGATATTATATTCGAGGATTTAAAACTTTATGGAATAGAAGTCCAAATATGGATTCCTTGATTGCCTTAGGTTCTTCTGCAGCTTTTATTTATAGTTTATATGCAACGTTTATGATGGCTTATTATCTAGGAAGAATGGATATGGATATGACCCATCATTATATGATGCAACTTTACTTTGAATCGGCAGGAATGATTTTAACATTAATTTCTTTAGGTAAATATTTAGAATCACGTTCTAAACAAAAGACTTCAGAAGCGATTGAAAAATTGATGAAGCTGATGCCTTCAACAGCTATCGTGTTAAAAGATGGCAAAGAAGTTGAAGTGGCCATTGAAGATGTTCAAATTGGTGATGTTGTGATTGTTAAACCAGGTAACAATATTCCTCTTGATGGTAAAATTATTCAAGGCCATGCCTCTATCAATGAATCAATGATTACGGGAGAAAGTTTACCAGTTGATAAAACAGTAGGAGATCAGGTGATAGGTTCAACCAATAACTTAGATGGTTATATGCAAGTAGAAGTATCGCATACTTCAAAAGATACAACGCTTTCTAAAATCATTCGTTTAGTAGAAGAAGCAGGGGCTTCAAAAGCACCGATTGCTAAATTGGCAGATCAAATCAGTGGGATCTTTGTACCAGCAGTAATTACGATTGCTTTAATTACTTTTATATTATGGCTTACACTTGGAAATAAAGATTTCCATTTTGCTTTAAACTGTGCAATTTCTGTTCTTGTTATTTCTTGTCCATGTGCTTTAGGACTTGCAACACCAACAGCGATTATGGTTGGAACAGGAAAAGGGGCTAATTTAGGTATTTTAGTAAAATCAGCTCAACATTTAGAACAGCTTTCTAAATGTGATACAATTGTTTTAGATAAAACAGGGACACTTACAGAAGGTAAACCTCAAGTGACTGAAGTTTATCCAATAAATATAGGTGAAAATGATTTATTGAAATATGCAGGTTCAATTGAACAATATTCTAAGCATCCTTTAGCTAAAGCAATTTATACTTATGTAAGTGATCAAGGTTTATCAATTAATACTTTAGATCATTTTGAAATGAAACAAGGATTAGGTCTTGTAGGTTCTTTCAATGGAGAAGTTCTTTTATCGGGAAATAAAAGATTGATGGAAGAATATGATGTTGATTTATCTTCGATTGATGATTTATATAAAGAATTATCGTCGAAAGGAAAGACACCATTATTTTATAGTTATGCTGGTAAACTGATCGGTTTAATTGTTGTAAGTGATGTCTTAAAACAAACAAGTAAACATGCTATTGATTGTTTAAAAGATATGAACATGAATATCTATATGTTGACAGGAGACAATCAATTGACAGCCAATGCGATTGCTGATGAATTAGGTATTGAAGCCATTGGTGAAGTCTTACCACAAGATAAAGAAAAACATGTAAGAAATTTACAAGAAAAAGGACATCGTGTCATCATGGTGGGTGATGGAATCAATGATGCACCCGCTCTTGTTAGAAGTGATGTTGGTATTGCGATGACTTCAGGAATTGATATTGCGATTGAATCTGCCGATATCGTTTTAATGAAAAATGATTTACAAGATGTTGTTGTGGCTTATGAGCTTTCAAAAGCCACAATTAAAAATATTAAAGAAAACTTATTCTGGGCATTCTTCTATAATGTCATTGGTATTCCTGTTGCTGCAGGAGCATTCTATTCAATCTTTGGCTGGTTGTTAGATCCAATGTATGGAGCAGCAGCAATGTCATTAAGTTCTGTCTTTGTTGTATCGAATGCACTTAGATTAAGATTCTTTAAACCAAAACATCAGATTATTAAAATACAAGAAAATAGGAAAAAGGAAGAAAAGAAAATGAAAAAAGTATTAGTAGAAGGAATGATGTGTCAACATTGTAAAGCACACGTAGAAAAAGCGTTAAATGCTATTGATGGTATTCAAGCAACAGTTGATCTAGAAAAAAACTGTGCTTTTGTAGAAGGTGAAGTGGATGAAGCATCATTAAAACAAGCAATTGAAGAAGCTGGATATACTTATAAAGGAATTGAATAAGTATGATGGCTGATAAAAAACAGATCACAAGACTTTTAAAAACAGCAAGAGGACAAATAGATGGTATTTTAAAAATGGTAGAAGAAGATCGCTATTGTATTGATATTTCTCATCAAATCATGGCAAGTGAAGCTATTTTAAAAAGAGCTAACAAAGAAGTCTTAAAAGCCCATATGACACATTGTGTACATGATGCAGTCAATAGTGAAGATTGTAATCAAAAAATAGAAGAAATGATCAAAGTATTAGATAATTTATTGAAATAAGAAATCTTTTAAAAAGGTTTCTTTTTTTATGAAAGTGAATGTATAAGATGTCGTAAATAAATTTTTTATAAAATATATATTTGTTCAAGATTATTTATTTTTTTAGAAAAATAGTGATTTTCATATAATCTTAAACTAATAAAAAATTAGATTTTTGAAAAGCTTAGCAATTTTTTTACTAAGCTTTAACATATTATTTTATATATCTTTATTTGTAGCAGATGACTTCGTTTTCAACCTCTTTAATTATTTCTATCGGTATAACGCTTGTATCAAGTAAATATACTGTGTTCAATCTTGGGTTGAAAATACCGAGTTTTTTGATATTTTTAAATTCATCTTTGCCAGAATGTTTACCCATTATAAAATACATGAGTAGTTGAAGGGTGTTCTTGTTAGTTGGCTTTGATTTTGAAACTTTAAAATCCCACAAGGTATCTATTGTTAAATAATCACCATCACCTGAATTTACAACATCTGTATACCCATCTGTTTCGAATGTAAATCCATCGATAGTTACTGGTCCATATATTTTCCAAAATTCAAGACTTCGATTCACCATAGCTCTTATATTTTTAATGGTGATATTATCTGGTGTTGTTTCTTCGGGGCCTTTTGCTAGCATAGCACCAATAGGATTTCTAAGCCAAACATCATAGGTACATGCTTTGCAAGCAGCGATGATTGATGAATCATCAATACCGTTTATTTGATCCATAAGTGAGTATATATCAATTTTTTTCTTTTGATCTTTCTTGAATATATCTTCGCCTAAAATTACCATTCTTGCTTGATATCCGGCAATACTAATTTTAAATGCATCTTTAAGTTCAAAACCAGTCATATATCGTGTTAAATAGTCTACAACCATACCAATAATGGATGCGTGTAAATTTTCTTTTTCAAATTTAATTCCATCATCATAAACGATTTGTTCAAATTGAGATGGCTTGATATATCCACCTCTTGGTTGTTTTACCTCTTTAATTCTTGCAGTAACAGAAGCCATAATTATTCTCCTCTCGTCTTTCTCTAAATATTTATTTATTTTTACAATAGCATAAAAAATATAAAAACACCATGGTCAAATGAAGTGATTGTTGATAGGCTTATTAATATTTTTTGATGAATAATTTTAAAGGATTAATAAGCAAAAAATGTGAAAACAATACAAGTGATGAAGGACACGTAAAATTATCAATTTAATTTTATGATTTAACTAACGATAGATAATCTAGAATATAGAGATTAGTATTTTTTATAATATAGATATAAAGGAGGAAGTTTACAATGAAAAAGTCAACTTTAAATGTAATAGAGGCTGTATTAAATATTATAGTAGCGATTTTGTTAATTAAAATAACTGTAAATAATATAAAAGATAATTAGTTAATTTTTAAGCGATAATATGTGACATTATTACATTTATTTTTAAGTTATTAACTACAAATTAACGTGTTAAAATACTTATGATAATAGATGACATATAAAATATGTTCAAACTATTGAAAAGTTTAAATAAAAAAGGAGGTATGAAGCATGGAAAAGATTGTTGATGTAGCACAATATGTATATAAGTATTATTTAAAAGAAACTGATGAAAAAATTGATGAAATGAAATTGCAAAAATTACTATATTTTGTTCAACGTGAATCATATGCTCTTTTAGGAAAACCAATGTTTAATGAGGATTTTGAAGGATGGATTCATGGACCAGTTTCAAAAGAAGTAAGAAGTTGTTATGATAAAGATCATGGTATGGTATGTAATATTCATTCTTTATCTGAAGATGATGCTTATATTGCAAGAAATGTTGTTGAAGAATATGGTCATTATGATTCATGGTATTTAAGAAATCTTTCTCATGAAGAAATTTCATGGAAAAATAGTAGGATAGGATTAGGTCCTGAACAACCAGGAAATAGAATTATTGATAAAAAAGATATAGAAGTTGATTCTAGAAAAGTACGTCCATTTGATTCAACGTGGGGAATGTTTTATGATGAATTTGAGGATGAAGAGGTGTAAGTAAATATGATAGGCAAAATCATAAAGATACGTACACCTTATTATGACAGAACATCAAAAACAACAAAATTTAAGTCGCGTCCTGGATTAGTTATCGGAAATTATGGACTTACTGATTCGGATTATATCGTATTGCCTGTTTCAAAAATATCTAATAAAAGAAAGAGGAACCCAAAATATGATTTAGAAATTGATCCAAAAGATTTTCCTTTATCAAATTTAAAAGTTTATAGTTTTATTAGATGTCACAAACAAACGTCTATACCAAAAGCAGATATAAGTGGTGTGATTTTTGATTTTAAAGAAGTATATTTTGAAAAATATATGGAAGCTTTAAGTTTGTTAGAAGAATTTGATAGTGAAAAAATTAGTAGTGCATTATAATTTTAAATAAATCAATGTTTAAAAGAAATTTTGAAAAAGGTTTCTTATTTTTTAATCAAAAAATCATATAATGACTTATATAAACTGATGATAATAGTAAAATAAATTACGATAATATTTAAAAGATAGAAATATTGAATGAAAAATAATATTTATGTTTTGCTAGATTTAAAATATAATATATTTTAGAAAATGTTATTTAAAATCTTCAATTATAATAATTTGAGAAAGGAAAGCAGTTATGGAAAGTGGAAGTATGTATGAAAGTGAGAAAGTTTTAGAAGATAATTTAATAAAACAACTCATTGCCGATGGATATGAATTCGTTGAAATTAATGATGTAAATGATTTACATGATAATTTTAGAAACCAAATCAATAAACACAATGAACAAAGATTAAAAGGACATAAATTATCTGATAAGGAATTTGAAAGACTCTTGGTTAAGATACAGGGAAAAGGCGTATATGGTAGTTCTAAAATTTTAAGAAGTTTGCAAGATATTACGATGGATGATGGATCAACGCAGTATATCGAATTATTTAATACAAAAAATAATGAATGGTGTAAAAATGAGTTTCAAGTTACACATCAGGTTACCATGGTTGGAAAATACGAAAATAGATATGATGTTACATTATTGATCAATGGATTACCTTTAGTTCAAATAGAATTGAAAAGAAGAGGAATTGATTTCAAAGAAGCTTTTAATCAAGTTATTCGATATAAAAAACATTCGCTAAATGATTTGTTTAGATTTGTGCAAGTATTTATTGTTAGCAATGGGATTGATACAAAATATTTTGCAAATAGTGATAAAGAAATGAACTTCCAATACACTTTTTATTGGACGGATAAAAATAATAATAGAATTGATAATTTGTATGATTTTGCACTAGATTTCTTACCAAAATGTCATATTTCAAAAATGATATCTCGATATATGGTTGTGGATGACACGCAAAAAACATTAATGGTTATGCGACCATATCAATATTATGCTGTAGAAGAATTAATGAAACGTGCTGATGAAACGAATAATAATGCTTATGTATGGCATACAACTGGATCAGGAAAAACATTAACGTCATTTAAGTTAAGTCAATTATTAAGTACTAATTTAAACATTTCTCAAGTTTTTTTCTTAGTAGATAGAAAAGATTTAGATAGTCAAACTATAGAAGAATTCAATAGATTTCAAAAAGACACGGTTGATATGACAGATAGTACTGAAACTTTAATTGCCCAAATGAAAGATTCTTCAAAGAAAATAATATTAACTACAATTCAAAAAATGTCTAATGCATGTAAAAATGAAAAATATCAAAATGTTTTAAATCAATATGAAGGGCAAAAGGTTATATTTATAATTGATGAATGCCATCGCTCTCAATTTGGAGATATGCATAGACTTATTAAAAAGAGATTTCCAAAAGCACAGTATTTTGGATTTACAGGAACTCCTCGGTTTGCTCAAAATGCGAGTCAAGATGGAAGGACAACAGCGGATATATTTAAGAAACTAGTACATCATTATTTAATAAAAAATGCTATTGCTGATGGAAATGTTTTAGGATTTAATGTTGACTATGTTCGAACAATAAGTACTACTGTGGATCTTGAAGATGAGGAAGAGGTTGAAGCAATTGATACAGAAGAAGTATTGATGAGTGATGAAAGAATACGTAATATAGTAGAGTATATTTTAAAAATTCATGATGCAAAAACAAATAATAGAAAATATAATGCTATATTTACTGTTAGAAGTATTCCTATGCTTATAAAGTATTATGATGAATTTAAAAGACAAAATAAGAATTTAAAAATAGCAGGTATATTTACTTTTGGTGCTAATGAAGATGGTACTCTTGATACAGAACACTCTAGAGATGCATTGGAACGTATGATAGATGATTACAATCGTATGTTTGATAAAGGATATGATACTAAAACATTTCAGGCATATTTCACGGATGTTTCTAAAAAAGTAAAAAATACAGAAATTGATATTTTACTTGTTGTTAATATGTTTTTGACAGGATTTGATGCTAAACGATTAAATACTTTGTATGTTGATAAAAGATTAAAATATCATGATTTAATACAAGCATTTTCTCGTACAAATAGAATTGAAACCCAAAATAAACCATATGGTAACATTGTATGCTTTCAAACTAATAAAAAGGCAGTGGATGATGCTATTAAGTTATTTTCATTGACGGACAATGCTGATGAAGTTTTAATGAAGTCTTATGACTATTATAGAGATGAATTTAGGAAAGCAGTTAAGGAATTATTAAATCATACACCAATGCCAGAATCAGCAGAACATGATGGGGATGAAAAGGAACAATATACTTTTATTTTATTATTTAGAGAACTTATTAGATTGATGGTTAAATTAAGAACATTTGAAGAATTTGAATTTACTGAAGAAGAATTAGGAATGACAAGGCAAACATATGAAGAATTTGTTAGCAAATATAAAAAAATATATCATGAGTTACAAGTTAATAAATCTAAAACTTCAATTTTAAATGATGTTAGTTTTGATATTGAGTTATTGAGAAATGATAAAATTAATGTACATTACATATTACAATTAATAAAAAATGCTGTTTTTGAACCTTCTAAAGAAAAGAGAAGAAAAACGCTTGAAAAAATTAAAGAGATGATAAATAAATCAACAGATCATGAACTTTATTCAAAATCTATTTTGATAATTAATTTTATTGAAAGTATTGCTTCAAAAATGGATCCTGATGCTGATTTCGATTACGAATACAATCAATTTATGGAAAAACAAAGAAAAAATGAAATTCGAGAAGTGGCTATAAAATATCAAATTCCAGAGAACAAAATAAATAGAATCATTGGAGATTATGAGTTTGGAGGATTTATTGATAAAACTGAGATAAAGAGTGATTTAACAAAAGAAGTTATAAAAAAAGAAAAAGAAGAAAATAACTATTCTTCTAGTATGAGAACTAAAAATGAAATTGCAAATAAAATAACACAATTTGTAAAAAATATTGTAGTAAAATACATGTAATTAATATAAAAAATAAAAATATTATAGATAGGTAGTAAAGGAAGTTAAAATGGAAACACAAGAAATACAAGCAAAACAACAGGCAGAATTACATACTCAATTATGGGCAATGGCAAATGATTTAAGAGGAAGTATGGATGCTTCAGAATTCAAAAATTATATTTTAGGATTAATTTTTTATCGATATTTATCAGATAAATTACTTCGATTTGTAAATGAAGAATTAAAGGATGATGAGATAACATATATTGAAGCTTGGAACAATGAGGAATTTAAACAAGATATTATTGATTTATTAGTCGATTCTGATAGTGGATTAGGATATGTAATAGAACCAAATAATTTATGGTCAACATTGATTGAAAAAATTAATATTGCACAATTTGATATTTCAATGTTAGCAAAAGCTATAAATGATTTAACAGAATCAACGTTAGGATTAGCATCTCAAAGAGATTTTGAAAATCTCTTTGATGATATGGATTTGAATGCATCAAAATTAGGAAAAACAGAAGCTGATAGAAGTGCATTGATATCAAAGGTAATGTTAAAAATAAATGATATAAACTTTCATTATGAAGATGCAGAAATTGATGTTTTAGGAGATGCATATGAATACTTGATTGGTCAATTTGCTGCTTCTGCAGGAAAAAAGGCAGGAGAATTTTATACACCTCAACAAGTATCAAAATTATTAGCTAAGTTAGTTACTATTGGTAAAAATAAATTAAAAAATGTATATGATCCTACTTGTGGGTCTGGATCATTGTTATTACGAGTAGCAAAAGAAACAGATGTTGTGTCTTTTTATGGTCAAGAAAAAGTTGCGACAACATATAACTTAGCTAGAATGAATATGTTATTACATGGCATTCCTTTTAATCATTTTGATATAGAAAATAATGATACATTGGAACATCCTAATGAAGATCATATGCAACTTAGATTTGATGCTGTTGTAGCAAACCCACCATATAGCGCAAAATGGTCAGCAGATGCTAAATTTTTAGATGATGAAAGATTCAGTGCGTATGGGAAATTAGCGCCAAAATCAAAAGCAGATTATGCCTTTATACAACATATGTTATATTTATTGGATGATGCAGGAACAATGGCTGTAGTATTACCACATGGTGTTTTATTTAGAGGTGCAGCAGAAGGAGTAATTAGAAAATATTTAATAAAAGAAAAAAATTGGTTAGATGCTGTTATTGGTTTACCAGCAAACTTATTCTTTGGAACATCAATTCCAACATGTATTTTAGTTTTTAAAAAATGCAAAAAGAATGATGATATATTTTTTATAGATGCTTCCAAAGAATATGAATCAGGAAAAAATCAAAATAGATTAACAGATGAAAATATTGAAAAAATCTTAGATACATATATAAATAGAAAAGATGTAGAAAAGTATGCTCATGCTGTTTTTTTAGAAGAAATAGAGGAAAATGATTATAATTTAAATATTCCAAGATATGTAGATACATTTGAAGAAGAGGAAGAAATTGATATTAAAGCAGTTATGAAAGAAATTAAAGAATTAGAAGCTAAGAGAGATGAACTAGACAAAGAAATTAATGTATATTTAAAAGAACTAGGATTATTGGAGGATTAATGCTATGGATAAGAAAAATAAAAACCCTAATGTTCCTAATTTGAGATTTCCTTTGTATAAAAATAAATGGGAATGTAAAAAGATAAAAGATATATTAAAAATATGCCACGGAAAGGATTATAAACATTTAGAATCAGGAAAATATCCAGTTTTAGGAACAAGCGGTATCTTTACATATGTAAATCAATATTTATGTGATTGGCCATGTGCTTTAATTGGAAGAAAGGGAGCATCACTAGATAAACCGCATTATATGAATAGTCCGTTTTGGTGCGTTGATACTTTATATTATTCAAAGCCTGTAAAAAATAACAATCCTAAGTGGCAATATTATTTTTTTCAAACTATTAATTGGATGAAAATGAATGAATCTAGTGGTATCCCTTCTCTAAGAGCTTCAACAATTGAAAATATAGATGTGTTTGTTCCTAGTTATCAAGAACAGTCTAATATTGTTGAATTCTTAGATAAAATCGAGCAAAGAATTGAAACCCAAATTAAAATCATTAAAGATTTAAAAATGCAAAGGGATCACCTAATACATAGTGTATTTTCAAGTATGAATTCAAAATTACTTTTAATAACAGATATTGCAGAAGTATATCAACCACAAACGATTTCTTCTGAAAAATTTGATGAAGGTGCTGAGTTTCCTGTTTTTGGTGCCAACGGAATAATTGGACACTATGAAAAATATAATCATGAAAATGAACAAATTTGTATAGCTTGTCGAGGATCATCTGTGGGCACTATTAATATATCAAAAAAGAAATCTTGGATTACGGGTAATTCTATGGTAATAAATTCTGATAATTATGATGATATGATTGATAAGAAGTTTTTATATTATCAGTTAATGTTTATAGATTTTTATAAATATATTTCTGGATCTGGCCAACCTCAAATAACAAGAGAGTCATTAAAAAATCTTAAAATTAAAGTGCCATCTTTAGCAATACAGCACTCAATTTCTAACTTTTTAAATCACATTGATTTAAAAATAACAATAGAAGCAGAATTGTTATGTCAATATCAATTACAAAAATCATACCTATTAAAAAATATGTTCATTTAGACAAACATATTTTTTAACAGAAAGTTTTTCTGTTTTTGCAATGAATTCAATATTTCTTTTTCATTATTTATTAATTGATCAACTTTTATAAATATATTAGTAATTTTTTCTTTTTCATCTGCTCTTAATTTTGGAACTTTTATAGATTTTACAGTATCAGCATTTATATTACTTTGTGTACCTGTTTCTAATAGAGATTGTATCTTGCTTTTTTTAAAATAACAAAGATAGTAATAAACAAATTCTACATCTAAATCATTATCAAAAATCATTGACATCATTGCCTGGCTAGTTGCTAATGGAATTTTATTGATTGCAGGTAATCCAACACTAGCATACATAGAAAGAATTAATGAATTTTTAGGCACTAACCATGCTGATGAATTAATTAATCCTTTTTGTGTAATATTTTTTGAAGTATAACTTATATATTTACCTTGATTAGTTATATCCGAAATTCCCATAAATGGAATATTTCCATCATAAAATTCTTTAATTGTCGACTTTGGTGTTCCACCAGCTTTCCCATATTTGAATAAATTACCTAAATTGATGTATTCTTTACATTTTTGAAAACATTGCTTAATAATGTAATCTTTTACAGATGAATAATCATCAATGATTTTAATTTGGGTTTCAATTCTATCTTCAATTTTTTGTAATAAATTGACTATTTTTTGTTGTTCTTCCTTACTAGGAACAGAAATAAACAGTTCATTAAAATTTGCTGGAGAAATCCCATAAATTTTACTACCATTAGCAATTTTATATATCTGTTTTTTCATTGCATAAGATTGAAAATAAAATCCTTTAAATCCATTAATCAATAAATTTGTTTTATTTCTAGCATGAATTGTATGAAGTCCAGATATTATTTTTTGATTGTCAACATTTATCATTTCAACAGGTCGACCAACATCTTTTCTATCTTCAGAAGCATCAGCTAATATTAAATCTCCGTCTTGTAATAAGGTATAACTTTTTGGGGTAAAAGAATTATTAACAAAAGGTATAAACTGGTTATTTCCATTAATAATTGTTGATTTAAAGCCATTATGAATTATTCCATAATGAATATTTTTTATTTTCGATTTTTCAATATATGATAATTTATCCCATGATAGAGAATTTGTTGGATATGTATTTAATAATTCAGATACAGCAAATTTAGACCACTCATTAGTAAATTGCAAGAATCTCAAATTAGGAACCAGTATTAAAAATCATCCCTTATTTATGTGATAAAGGATGATTTTTTAAGTGGAATTTTCTATAGTGTTCCTAATTTGAGATATTACCATTCAGATAAATTATCAAAAGTGAAACTAGGT
>OCHE01001074.1_pt1 | contig 24679 bp, 16 predicted proteins | sample 1538681 | NCBI WGS metagenome assembly OCHE01 (sample SAMN04571717, study PRJEB22368) | human gut metagenome | biome: human gut; material: stool | host: Homo sapiens | place: Luxembourg | collected 2012-08-17
AAAAAATAGGATGATTACACCTGACTGATATGAGATTTTCTAATAAACATCCGCAAATATCATTCTTTTGTGTAAATTGGGTATAAGTTGCGGCCGTTAATTTTTGTCTCGTTTCCGTTTTTGATATATTCATACAATATAGCACGGCCTTCATTAACATACCGACGAATGATATCGCGTTGTGCCGCAATACACAGATAGGAAATATAGGTTTTCATACACCTTTGGCTAATATTCATTGGTCATACACCACTTGTCCCCTTTCCAATGGTTTATCGCTTGCAAAGCGATTGCCATTTATCTCACTCTAAAAGACGCATTTTACTGAACGTTTACGAGCCATCTGATCTATTTCTAACGAATCTATGACTTCCATTTCGTCTCCTGTTTACCCAACAAATTTAGGGAATTTGCATTAAAAAACGACTACTCAGTTCCTGTCTGCATCAATTTTTTTCTTTCTTTTTCTTGTTTAGTAATTTTTTATCACTATATTTGCATTACATCACACCACACCACACTGCTGCATAACAAACTACTAATTATAAAAAATTATGACTAAATTCTTAATCCTCTTGTTTATGTCATTTACCGGAATGTCATTCGCCCAAAAGAAACCTTATTCGGTAACATGGCAACAATTTAATGTTCATACACCTCCGCTTCTACAAATCGGGGAGCTTGCCACTAAACCTGCCGACGGTACAGGCAATTCCCGATGGTCGGTCGGTTGTGAGACCCTTGACCGTGACTATGCAGACTTTTCCAAATATAAACAATACGTTGGAGAGCTCGGTGTCGGCTATGCCCGCATCCAAAGTGGATGGGCTAAATGTGAACAAGAAAAAGGGAAATATGATTTCGCATGGCTCGACAAAATCGTTGACGGACTCAATGAGGAAGGAGTTCGCCCATGGATGTGCCTCTGCTATGGCAATCCCATTTACGGTGTAGACCGTAATTTGGGAGCCGGACTCTTTATAAAGGAAGAGGTGATGAAAGCCTGGTGCAAATATGTTCGAGAAACCGTCAAACACTACAAAGGCAGGATTGCCATGTGGGAAATATGGAACGAACCCAACTTGCGCAGTAAAAACAATCCCGAATATTATGCAGAAATGCTCATTCGCACGGCCGAAGAAATTCGCAAGATCGACAACGAGGCTGTAATCCTTGCATTCGGACTTTCCGGTATGCCACTCGGCTGGACCAAATCCGTCATGGATATTGTCAAAGAGCGTAAAAAACTCCATCTCATCAACTACGTCAGCTATCACCCCTATTATCCCAATCCCGACACTGCGACTACCGATATTCTGGCACTCCGGAAATTAGTGAAATCCTACTCCGAAAAAATCGATATTTTTCAGGGAGAAACCGGTTGTCCGAGCATCCTCGAATACGGTCATGCCATGAATCACTGGGAGTGGAGCGAATACAAACAGGTGAAGTGGGATTTGCGCCGTATGGCCAATGATTTCAACTTAGTCATTCCCTCCTCGATTTTCACCATGGTAGATCTCCAGTACGAGAATATGCTCCAATCGTTCGGACTGATTCGGATGAACCTGCGAAAAAGCGTGGTTTACAAACGTCCTGCATTTTACGGTGTGCGTCATATGGCCAACTTGCTGACGACAGAGGTATTCCCGAAAGAACTTACGCTGGAATCCAGCTATTCAGACCGGGAGATTTCGTTAGTCGGTCTTGCAGACAAAAACGGCAAAACAATAGGTGCCATGCTCTGGTTCAGCGACCAGATACCTACAGACCAACTCGAGAGAGAACTCGTCAGCCTGACAATCGACGGCCTTTCGCTCAAAGAGGCTGTATATGTAGAACCGATTACGGGACGCATATATGACTTGTCCTGCGTTATTCTCCGAGGTGGAATGTCCGGAGGGAAAATTCGTTTTTCTAGACTTCCATTGTGGGACAGCCCGATTTTCATCATGGAAAAATCCTGCGTTCCTTTCAAGCCCGGAAAGGAATAGCCCGTTAATTTGAAGGACTCTGTGATGAGAAAGCGCAACGGACTGACCAGTTGCGAGACTTTCCGGTTTTTTCTCTCAAAACCCATCTAAAATCAATAACCAAATGATGCAAAATGACTTAAGAAATTCCTACGATCTGAGTAGCCTCCTCTGGATAGTTGCGGTCTTATTGGCTGTATTATTCTCAGCCCCGGCTATAGCAGGGGGGAATAGTGTAGATTCGCCACAGCAATCAGCAATTCCCGATAAAATCACCATCAAGGGAACTGTCGTCGACAAGAACTCGTTGCCTGTTGCCGGAGCTACTGTCGTAGCCAAAGACCGACCAGCATTGGGTGGCACCGTAACCGATCACAAGGGACATTTCACTTTCGCAGCCCCGCTCGGAACCATACTCCAAATTTCTTTTGTTGGCTATGCTCCCGAGGAAAAAGCAATTGATGCGCAAACAGAATGGATTATTACGTTACAAGAAGATAACAATGTCATCGATGACATTGTGGTCGTTGGATATGGCGTACAGAAAAAAGAATCAGTTATCGGCGCCATTTCACAGGTAAAAGGCGACGAGCTGGTCGATTCGGGTACAACCAACCTCAAAAATGCTTTGGCTGGCAAGGTATCGGGCATGTCAGTCATCTCTTCCAGCGGTGCCCCGGGCGAAATCGACTCCCAGACATCGATTCTTCTCCGAGGCCTGTCAAGCTGGAAAGGCAACAGCCCATTGGTTATGGTCGATGGCATTGAACGAGATATGGCCTCACTCTCCCCCAATGAAGTTGCATCCATTTCCGTTTTGAAAGATGCTTCAGCAACAGCTGTTTATGGTTCAAAAGGGGCCAACGGTGTAATCCTCATAACGACCAAAACCGGCGTCAAGGGGAAACCAAAATTCAAAGTTAACGTAGAATACAGCGCAAACACCCCGATGTTTCCCGTCGAACATGTCGATGCCCCCACAATCATCAACATGGCGAATATCGCTTACCGGAATGCAGGCTCATTCGGTTCGCTCTATTCCGACGATATTATCAAGCAATATGCCGACCAATCCAATCCGCTCCGTTATCCTGACGTGAATTGGTATGAATTGATGACCAAAGATTTTTCATCAAGTGTCAACGCCGATTTCAGTATGGTCGGAGGTTCGAACAAGGTACGCTATTATATCGGGGTCGGATATGTTCACGACGGCTCAATTCTAAAAGAAGTAACCAAAGGCACCAACTATCAATACGATAAGTTCAATTACCGTGTCAATCTGGACTGGGATATCACCAAATCAACTTCTTTATCATTCAAATTCGGAGGTGCTACGCAAATCAGTCGTAGACTTAATTCAACGGAAACATCCTCTACTCTGTTCTCGACAATGTACCAAGCACCCTCTGTAAGTTATCCTGCTTATTATCCAGCCTGGGCTCTCGGATACTACCCGGATCCCGATTATCCCACGGCTGAAGAAATACGTATTGCCGACAATCAGGGTTGCGTCTATGAGAACCCCTATTCGTACCTCATGGATGCGGATTATCGCTCGACAATGACCAATCGCCTGATGACGGACGTAATCCTGAAACAGGACCTCAACTTTATTACCAAAGGACTCTCTTTTTCTGCAAAAGTAGGTCTTACAAGCAACTATTCCCGAATAGCCAAACAAGCCGATCAGCAGCAACTCCGTTGGGATATCGTATGGGATGCAGTAGATTTGGGCAACCCCCAGGTTTGGCGCTGGGAAGGAAACTCCAACTATGTATACAACGAAAAACCGTATGCAGTCACCCAGAATAACTCACCAAGCGGAATAGAATTTATCTCCTATTACGAGGCTTCGCTCAATTATGCACGTAAATTTTCCAAAAAACACAATGTAACAGCGCTCGCCCTTTATAATCAACGACAGGTCAACTCCGGCAGCTCATTCCCGAAGCGCAATCAATCTTTTGTCGGTCGTCTGACTTACGACTACAAGGGCAAGTATCTCTTTGAAGCGAATCTGGGAGTCACCGGCAGCGAACAATTCGCCCCGTCGAACCGCTACGGCGTATTCCCGTCAGGCGCCGTCGGGTACTACATCTCCAAAGAACCGTTCTGGCAGAAAGCAATGCCTTGGTGGAGTACAATGAAAATTCGTTATTCGAACGGTTGGGTAGGAAGCGATGCGTCGAGCGCTCAATGGCTCTATTATTCCGCATGGAAAAAAGACGGCAACTATATCAAGGAGGATGGTATAGCCAATTTAGAGGCCAAGTGGGAAACCGCACACAAACAGGACCTCGGCATCGAGATGGGATGGTTGCAGAATACCCTGACACTCAACGTAGACTTCTTTGACGAAACACGCGAAGACATCTTCCTGCCCCCAATCGTTACGATGTTCGTGGGAGGTGTAGGATACAAAGAGGTCAACATGGGCGCCGTAAAAAAACACGGTATGGAAATCGAACTCAATTACAGCAACTCAACGCGCAACGGATTCCATTACAACGCCGGAGTTATGTTTGGCCTCAATGAAAACCGAATTACTCGGTTCAATGATGCACCATACATTCCAGCTTATCAAAAAACAGTCAATACACAATATGGCGCTCCTCGCACCGGTAATACACTTATTGACGACAAATATTTCAATAGTATTGACGAATTGCATGGTTATCCGCTCTATACCAAAGAGTGGACGAATATCACTCCGGGTATCTACAAGTTCCTGGATTATAAACCTGACGGCATTATCGATATAACGGATCTGCATACGCTCGACGGCTCCACATACGCCCCCGTAACCTATTCCTTCAACTTGGGATTCTCTTACAAAGGGCTGACGTTCAAAACCCTGTGGACTGGCACTATCGGCAAATACATCAACTATCGCAGAGCCTCCATTATTCCATTCTACGCGGGCGATCTTGTCGTGCATGCGGCACATCTTAATTATTGGCGTCCCGACAACCACAACTCGGACATCCCCGCCTTATCGTTCAACGATCAAATGTACGCATGGAGTGGAGGAACATCGAAATATCCGGGCTACGATCTCGCTCTGCCCGGTTACACATGGCGCAAGTCGGATTATCTGACGATCAAGGAGGTAATGCTTGCCTATAAGTTCAGCGGTTCAAAAATCAAAAGGGCGTTAGGAGTAGAATCATTGGGCGTTACACTCTCTTGTAACAATCTCTGGACTTTCTTCAATTCCAGCTTGAAAGATACCGACCCGCAGCGACTTACTACTGCTTCAAATTACTATCCGACTATGCGGATACTCAAACTTAGTGTCAACCTCGCATTTTAAAAGCCGTGAAAAATAATATTTTACATACAATCAAACTGACCGCCTTATATGGTGTCGCCGGGATAATGGCAGGCGGATGCAGTTACCTCGATGTCGATCCGGAACTCGGATTGACGCAGGATGAGGTCTTCGAAACCTACAAAAACTACAGGAGTTATTTTGACTGGGTATACGAATCAAACGGTGGAAAGAACATGGAGCGCATCCATATCTCATTCCCATTCTATTACGACCTGTTCCAATCCCGCACTTTTTCCTGGTACCAAGCCACCGATGCTGTTGACTGCGGTTTATTAGGAGTTTCTCAATTGAATTTCAAGCAGGGTATTCTTTCGCAAGAGCTCATCGAACAATTGACATTCGATGTGAGTAAGGCCGATTATAAGCCCATCGTCAAAGCGATGTTCTCTATTATTCGCCGTTGTAACATTGCAATCCAGAACATCGACTTGTGTAAAAATGCCACCGAAGAGGAGCGAAACGATTTATTGGGACAGGCATATTTCCTACGCGCCTACGCTCACTTCACGCTCAGCCGGCAGTTCGGAGGAATGCCGTATATCGATCACACGCTCGAAGCCGGGGACGAATGGGATCTACCCCGTTTATCGAACCACGAAGCCTTTACACGGGTCGCCGAGGATTTTTATACGGCTTACGAATATTTCAAAGCCGCCGGTATTTTGCGCCGGAACTCCGCAGCGGATCTTGCCAGCAAGAAGTTACTCGAACCGGCAGGCGCAGCTGCCCTCGGATTACGGGCCCGCGCCCTGCTCTATGCCGCCAGTCCACTCAGCAACAAAAATGGTATCGAAGACTGGAAAGCCGCGGCGACCGCAGCAGCCGAAGCGCTGGAGATAGCCGACGAAGCCGAATTCGACCTGCTCCCGAAAGAGAAGTATACGCAAAATTTCGTGGGGACGGAAACTACCAACGAAACCATCTGGGGCTGGAGTTATCAGACTAAACAAAACCATAAGAATTTCATGGGAATACTTTGTTACCCACAATCATATCGTGCCGGTGCGGGAGGCAATTGTCCCACTCAAAACTTCGTAGACCGTTTCGAAACTCTCGACGGTGATCTACTCATTACGGAAGAAGATCGCAGGGCTGCAATCGAGGCCGGACATTACAATGAACAGAATCCGTATGCCAACAGGGATCCGCGGCTGAACCTCTTTATCGTGCACGATGGCTCGACACAAACTTACGTAAAAGGTCTGAAAAAAGGTGCTGCCGTCAATATCCATTATAATCCAGAAACGAAAACATATCCGACGACCAACATCTCAAATACAAACTTGACATTCGGCATTGCCTGGGGCAGCAAGGACAATGATAAAAACGGCTATTCGAATACAGGCTATTACTGCAACAAATATTGGTACGGACAACTCGGTTCCAAAAACACTACCAGCATCTGGCATATCGACCCGTTGCTGCGGGTAGCTGATCTCTACCTCATGTACGCAGAAGCCGTCAACGAAGCTTACGGTCCCTCGGGTACGGCTGAAAATTATCCGTTGACAGCCCGCGAAGCTTTCGACATCGTTCGCAAGCGTATCGGCATGCCTCGCGTAAAATCCACCGTCGGACAAGAGGAATTCAGACTGCGAATTCAGAATGAACGCTGCGTGGAACTGGCTTACGAAGGACACCATTATTATTATGATATACGTAGATGGAAAACAGCTCCGGAGGTCATGTCCAAAACACTGTACGGCATATATATTGAGTCCGTTCCGGTAAGCGAAGAGCATCCTATCGGACGCAAATTCGAACGCCGTCCCTTACCCAATAACCGGCAATCAACATGGAAAGATTATATGTATTATTTCCCCTTTCCGGATTCCGAGATGTACAAGTTGAAAAACTTCGTGAATTACGAGTGGAAATAATTAAAACATAACAAGCATGAAAAAATATATAGTTTTCTTGTTCCTGATTCTGACAGTTATTTTGACTATCTGTCCAATTTTCGCTGCAGAAACAGAAAGGAGAGATTCCACCGCCAATTTCCCATGGGCACAACAACGCTCCTATTACCAGACTACCGGCAGTTTCCTCACAATTGGTGAAGAAGAACTTGAAAGAAGGACACTCGGCGATTTGCGAAACAGGCTCACCGGTATGATGCCTGCCATCAGTGTTCAGGAAAAGGCAGGCGACTTTTGGTCGTCAAGCTATCAGTCTCCGAATTTGAACAGTTCTTCATTTCAGGTCTTCCTTAGAGGCTCTGGCAATCAAGTGTGTATCGTCGACGATATCTATATTCCGTTTGGTCAAGTACAGCTTGACCCGAACCAGATTGAGTCCATCACGGTTTTGACCGATATTCTCGACAAGGCGAAATACGGTCCGATGGCATCGGATGGAGCCCTGTTGATTCGCACCAAAAAAGGCGGATACAACACCCCGATGCAGATTCACGTGGATATGGAAGGCGGCATCGGTATTGCCGACCGCATTCCTGAATGGGTAAATGGTATTGAATACGCCCGGATGAATAATGCCGCGAGGGCAGTTTCGGGATACTCTCAGCTTTATTTGCCGGAAGCGCTCGAAGGATTCTCCCAAAAAGACCCCTATGACATGAAATATCCCAATGTGGATTACAAATCGCTAATGTTGAAAGAAACATTGCCCCTTTCACGCGTAGGTGTCAATTTCAACGGAGGCGGAGACCGTGTCAAATACAATTTCTCATTCAACGGACTTTACTCCGGGGATATCGTCAAGAACAGTGCCTCCAATGACTACAGCAAACTAAATGCTTCTGCAAGTCTGACGGCCAAAGTCGGAAAATACATCGAAGTAAGCGCTGACTTCAACACATTGCTCTCTTTCCGTCGAAAAGGCCGTACCTCCTGGTATAATTATCGTTCGGTACCGGCCGTCGCTTTTCCTTTGACATTAGGCCAAAGTCTCGGCGATGACGGTGCACGTCTGAACACGCCCATTTACGGAGTATCGCGTACATTCACACAGAACTATTACGCTTTGGGACTCGAGGGAGGCTTCAATACGGAACGCAACCGAACCGGTATGCTCAACACGTCCATCGACTTAGACCTTTCATGGCTCATCAAAGGCCTTAAGTCCAGGACATTGCTCGGACTGACCCAATTCGTACGAACGACTATAGGCAAAGAGGAAGATTATTTGGGCTATTACTGGACTTCTCAAGATGGTATCGGCGCTATTTCGACTCACACCGGCACCAAAAAATCCGGGAAAAGCATATTGAGTAGCTATACAATGCAAAGTCTGTCGTTTTATGAACGTCTTTCCTACGATTGGGCGGCAAATGGCCACAAGATAGCGGCAGGAGCAACTTTCGTCATGAACGACAACACCAATAAAAGTAACGATAATTATCAACGTCAATTGTATGTAACGGCCGACATTTCATATGCCTACACCGATAAATATATCGTTGAATTCGTGGCTCAGTATGCGGGTTCCTCCCGCTTCAACAAAGATAACAGATTCGCATTCTTCCCGTCAGCCGGTCTGGCATGGGTAATATCCAAAGAGAACTTCATGCGTGACATCCGGTGGATTGACAATCTCAAACTGCATACACAAGTCGGTCTGATCGGCGAAACCGACATTTTCGGCGCTCCCTATCTTTATCAGTCTGATTACAGCGCTGCGACAAACGGCATGTGGCTCGGTGCGAATTCCAAACAGGACAGTTGGTTTGGTACCAACCGTTACGTAACACAATACGTTACTATGAATCGCTTGGCCAATCCCGATCTGGGATGGGGCAAACTTTTCCAGGCGGATCTGGGTCTCGATTTTGATTTCCTACAGGCATTCTCTTTTAGCGCTAATTTCTATTATCGCCAATCCACCAACCGCATAGTCAATATTTCGGACCAACTTCCGGCGATATTCGGCCTGCGTGGAAGCGATCTTTATAAAAACTATACCAAAGAGCATCTGCAAGGGGCCGATTTCTCTCTGAACTACGCCCGAACATTGGGCGATTGGTATATCTCCGCCGGTGTAAACGCTTCGACATGGAAAATCGTCAGCGACCGACTAACGAATGATGAGTATATTTACGACTATCAAAAACGTACCGGCACGACAGTGGACTCGTACTGGGGACTGAAATGTATTGGCAAATACGAAACTCATGAGCAAATCAGTTCGCTGCCGGCATATACTTCAGACTTGCAAATTGGAGATCTAATCTATGCAGACATTAACAATGACGGTCAGATAGACACGAACGATCGGATTATTTTAAGTCACACGCTTCCTCGCATGAACTATGCAATCAATTTGGGATTCGGATACAAAAATTTCGAAATACAGATTGTGGGAACAGGAGCAGCCTTCTTTCAGACCCCTATGACCAACAGCTATTTCTGGAATGGCTGGGGTGACGGCAATTACTCGGCTTTCGTCCGCGACAATATCGGCGGTGACTATCCTCGGCTGGCATACACTAAATCGAGCAATAACTTTGTACAATCCGATTTCTGGCTCCGCGACGGCGGATGGTTCAAAATTCAGGATGTGGAGCTGGCCTACACGCTGCCTTTCAAACAAAATAATAAAGTCGGCATTAGAAATATCCGTTTCAGTTTGAAAGGACAAAATCTCGCAACTATCTCTAAAATCAAAGATGTCGATCCCGAATCAATCGATGCGGGAGTCACTGGTTATCCTCTATTCAGAATCATTACGGCCGGAATTAAATTCAATTTCTAACGGTTCTCTAAAAGCTATACCATGAAAAGAAAAATATATCTACTCGTACTGTCGGTAACCGCCGGATTTATGAGTGCCTGTACCTTTCTCGACCCGCTTCCCAACGGTAGCTACAATGATGAAAATTTTGAACTTTATCCAGAGTTGCTACGCGGATTCGTAGATGTTGTCTACAATGAACTCCTGCCAGAAACATATCTCGACAATTATTACATACCCATGTCCTGCGCGACAGACGATGCTATTTACAGTTCTCCGACGGCCGCATGGCGCATATTCTCTTCCGGTTCGGCAAAAATGTTGTCGAATCCTTTCGATACTAAATGGCGGGATAATTACCGCGCAATCAATTATCTGAACATGTTTCTTGAAAACGATCGCGGCTACAATACGCGGTATATGGTTGCAGAAGACTCTGACCTCGCATTGCGCAATTGCCTGCAAGGCAGTGCTTACGGACTCCGTGCGTGGATGTATTTCGACTTATTGAGAGTTTTCGGAGGAAAAGCCGAGAACGGAGAGTTGTTAGGAGTACCCATCCTGACCGAACCGACTGATCCGAAAACCGCCGACGCCTCGACAATCGAACGCGCAACATTTGACGAATGTGCAGAACAGATACTCAAAGATTGCGACTCCGCTTATAAATATCTGCCTCGCAATAACCGCGATTATCCGGGAGATCCGCAGCAATCCATCCAGATTACAGGATCGGCTCGTTACAAATCCCTGGATCAAATAGCCATAGACGGACTCCGGGCCATGGTTTACATCTTTTGGGCTAGTCCTGCCTATAACCCCGAGAACGACATGTCCCGCTATGACAAAGCCGCCAGATATGCAGCGGCTGTCATAAAACATAAACTCGAAGTGGAAAGCACACTGACAGGAGGATTCGACCCGACTCGTGGATTCTCTTGGCATAATGTCAATAGTCCAGAGATCATTTGGCCGTCCGAAATGAGGCAATCCTCCAATCTCGAAACTTCGTTCTATCCGCAACAATTCGGCGGTTCGGCGTTAGTAGCACCTACCCAGGACTTGGTCGATGCGTTCCCGATGGCCAACGGTTACCCCATCAACGACAAACGTAGCAATTATGATCCAACACACCCGTATGAGGGACGTGATCCCCGTTTCTATGCAACAATCTTTTACAACGGAGCGCAAGTCCGCCGTCTGAATAACGCATCAGAGGTCATGTATACATTCGAATGCGCCAACGGAGGTAAAGATGCCCCCGGTTCCAACGAGGTATCCGCTACCGGATACTACATCAAAAAGTTCATTTACAGAAATTGGAATACCAACGACACAACTAAAGAACTGGGTTATCGTTGCATCCATTTTATGAACTGGACCAAAATGTGCCTGATATTCGCAGAAGCCGCCAACAAGTATGTCGGGCCAACAGACGAGGGCACCTACGGATATTCGGCGAGACAGGCAATCGCATGGTTGCGCAATAGGCCTACTAACGATGACGAACCGGGCTTGGGGACATTCGGCGACCCGTATCTTGATGAATGCGCCGCTGAGGCTACAACATTCGAAGGCCTCGTCAAAAATGAATGGCGCGTGGAAACTTGTTTCGAAGGCGACCGTTACTACAATCTCCGCCGCTGGGCCACGGATGTTTCAGAAATCAACAAACCGATCCACATGGCAAAGATTTCAAATCAATCGGGATTGATCTCTTATGAGTACCCGGTCGTGGAAACCTTGAAATATCCGTCACTTTGGGCTCCAATACCGTATACCGAAATTCGCAAATGTCCGAAATTACTCCAAAATCAGGGATGGGAAACGTGGAAATAATCGTCTGTCAAAAATTACACTTAAACAAAATGTATAAAATGGAAAAAGCAAAGATACTGGCACTGCTGCTGTCGTTTCTCCTCACGAGTTGCTATGAAAAATACACAATGGATTATGAACATACAGCAGCATACGTGGCCTACCAATACGACTTGCGCACCTTCGTAATCGGAGAAGGAATGAAATTTAATTTCACCGTGGCCCTTGGAGGGGTGGTAAAGAATACCCACGACCGTTCCGTACAGGTTGTAATTGACGACGCACTCCTGACCGACGACCTGTCGGGCTTCTCCGAAAAGGCGACGGCCCCTTTCACTGCCCTCGACGGCCTACTCGGGAGAGCCCCATTCGGTAATCTCAGTCAGAGCTATGTAAGCAAAGAGGTCGCAGCACAAAACCTTGAGAAGCTGACCCCGCTACCTGCCGATTGCTATACAACTAGTAGCATGGACAATCTCTTCATCCCTAAAGGACGGCATACCACGACCGTGACAATTAAGGCTACCGACAAGATTCTCACGAAAGAGGAGGCTTTGAAACCATATTATGCACTGGCCTTTAAGGTTACAGATGCGGATGCCGACATATTGATTTCGGAGAAAAGTTTTGAGATTATCGCCGTAAAATGCGAACAGCGCTTCTGGGGAAACTGGTATCACGGCGGAGAAACCATTGTTAAGAACGACATAACGGGAGAAATCGTTTCCCGGGAAAGTTATCCGCTAACTCTTCCGCAAGATGACGACAAAATATATACACTCACGACAATTGCGGCCAATGCGGTCGAAAGCGACAAAATCGGTCTGGGAAACGGTAAACTAAAGCTGATTTTCGAAGACGACGACCAAATCCGGATAGAATCGGCTGACGGCTCCAAACCTATCCGTCCCATTACCGACAAACCGAGTCATTTCAACGGTGCAAAGTTGTTGCAGGACCGCAAACTGTACTTGAACTACCAATATTCCAATGGAGATGGCACCACGACCTATATCAACGACATCTTGGTCTTCCGCAATCGTATCCGTGACGGCATTAATGAATGGCAGGATGAAAATCCTGAAGATTACCAATAGGTTTTATTCAACTCTCTTTAATTGATACTGTAACTCATCCAGCAATTATAAAAAACAACCTTATCCAAAAACACAATGAAGAACCATTTATTCTGTTTTGTCCAAAAAATGCAAATGAAAAACCATTTACTCAACATCGGCATACTAGCTGTTCTAATTTTTATAGGAAGTCCAGGTTGTAAGCCATCGCCCTCTCCGCTTATTCTGACCGAGCAATCACATGCGGAACTTACCCCCTATGCCGACACCAGAATAGATACATTGAACCATATAATAGAACTCATTTCTCAGGGAGGATCGTCCGGAATTATATTCAAGGGCGAGTGGGATTTGAGGGGTTATAATCAACTTCAATTCAAAGTTCAAAACCACGACTCGGTTCAATATCTGCAAATGATCGTACAGATTCAGGAAGAGTTGAAGAAAGCTCCGATCAATGCCCGTGTCCTTCGTGGAACAATGACCGACCAACTCTACGTTGGTCCGGGTGAGACAAAAAATGTGAAGATTGAGTTTTCCTCGGACGTACCGTATCCCGAAGTGGACTCTTGTTTTACGGGGATGCGTAATACTCCTTACAGTGTAAATGAACATTACTCCTACTCATTGGATTTGTCGAAGATACAAGCTATAAAACTGCTAGCACGACGCCATACCGCCGGTATGCGTTATTCCATATCCGATGTTATGCTTTTACCCGGTAAACGAGCCGAATCTATTTCATGGATGAAGATGAACAAGTTGGAATTTTTTCCTTTCATCGACAAATACGGACAATTCAAACACAAAGAGTGGCCTGGTAAGACCCATAACGACGAGGATTTGAGGCAAGCCCGAAAAAAAGAGGAGAAAGATCTTGCCGCCCATCCGGGCGCAACTGACCGCAGCCGGTACGGAGGTTGGAAAAACGGTCCCCGACAAAAGGGCACGGGACATTTTCGCGTAGCAAAGATTGACGGCAAATGGTGGATGATCGATCCGGAAGGCTATCTTTTCTGGTCCCATGGCGTTGTGCGCGTTACCACCTCCTCCGGCATTACTCCTTTAGATGGCAGGAACTACTATTTCGAAGATCTCCCGGCGGTCGACGATGAATTGGGACAATTTTACTTTACACACGACGCTCTGCTGAAACCCTACTATACAGCTCGGGGAATCGATTCTACCTACGACTATTCATCGGCAAACGCCTACCGAAAGTACGGGAGCGACTATAAAGCGCTTTATGCCGATTTAGCGCACCGAAGGCTACGAAGTTGGGGCTTGAACACCATCGCCAACTCTTCGGATAAAGCAATCTGTATGATGGATCGTACAGCCTATACAGACCGGATTGAAATTCATTCCGTACCTATCGAAGGCACTACAGGCTGGTGGCCTTTCATGGATCCGTTTGATCCATCGTTCGCTGAAACGATGCGTATGCGTCTACTCGCACAAAAAGATCAACTCGATGATCCTTGGTGTCTAGGATTTTTTGTAGACAACGAAATTAAATGGGGCGACACGAAATCTCTGGCCTCTTTTACTATCAAAGCCCCGACGACTCAACGGGCTAAAATTGCAATGATCAACTGGCTTCAAAAAAAATACAAAACTATAACAACTTTGAACAACCACTGGGGAACTACGTTTGGTTCTTGGAAAGAATTGAGAGCCAACCGTAAAAAAGTTCCAACCGCGGCTAATGGGGATTTAACGGAGTTCAACAAAAAGATCATTGAAGCCTATTTCAGCACCGTACAACGCATTTTCAAAGAGATCGCCCCTCAAAAGCTCTATCTTGGATGTCGTTTTGCGGGTTCTAATGCCGATGTTCTCGCCATCGCCGCCCGTTATTGTGATGTCATCAGCTACAATATTTACCGGAATGATCTTCAGTGGTTCGAGTTACCTGCTGGAATTGACAAGCCTGTTATGATTGGAGAATTCCACTTCGGAGCCATGGATCGTGGTCTCTTCCACCCTGGGCAGGTTTACACAGAGAACCAAAAAGTCCGCGCCCAAATGTACTACAACTACGTACGCTCCGCACTAGAGCACCCGTCCGTTATCGGCACCCACTGGCATCAATTCTCAGATCAAGCTGCAACAGGGCGTTTCGACGGAGAGAATTTCCAAGTGGGCTTCACAGACATTTGTGACAAACCTTATTATGAAACGATCGAAAAAATCCGAGAAATTGGCTACGATATGTATGAAATCCGCTCACAAGTTCAACAACTCAATGAATAAAATCCGTATGCAGAGCATATTTCTGCTCCTAACATTTTTCTGGTTATGTCCGCAGGTTTCAGCCCAAAAACCAACAAATGTGTACTATATCGATGCACGCCGACTCACTGTCGTCGGACAGCCCCTCCCCTATCTTCAGAAACCTTTCTCCCGAATGGATGGTAGGGCTTACGGCCTCAAAGGTTCACTTGCAGCAAAGGCCGCACAATCGACCGGGATAGCCGTGCTATTCACGACGAACAGCCGTACGATACGCGCTAAATGGCACACATCCAATTTGCGTGTTGTCGGAACTAATACCGGCGCCAATTGTCAGAAAGGTCTTGATCTCTATATCCGCAAAAAGGGGAAATGGCTTTTTGCAGGTGTTGGAGCTCCTAATATGAAAGGTAACTGTGCTGATCATGAGGCAATATTAGTTGCTTCAATGGACGAAGATGTAAAGGAATGTTTACTCTACCTACCACTTTTCGATCAGGTCGACCAACTAGAGATCGGCGTGGACAAAGGGAGTGCGATCAAACCTTTGGAGAATCCGTTCCGACATCGTATCATTTTCTACGGATCAAGTATTACTCACGGTTCAGCTGCCAGCCGAGCAGGAATGAGCTACGTAGCCCGTTTCGGCCGCGACAACGGACTTTACTGTATGAATTTAGGATTCAGTGGCCAGGGGCGTATGCAGGAAGAATTCGCTCGTTATTTGGCCGATTGTGACACCGACGCGTTCATCTTCGATACTTTTTCCAACCCGGATTCTAAACAAATTCGCGAACGGTTCGATGCTTTCGTTGATATCATCCGAGGTTCTCATCCGAATACACCGTTGATATTCTTGCAGACAATCCGGCGGGAAAAGCGGAACTTCAATCTTAAAACCGACATCTATGAAGCTCACAAACAACAGACTGCCGAAGAAGTAGTACGCGCTCGGATGAAACGAGATAAACATATTTACTTTATACTCTCTGATAGCTTTCTGGGTGATGATGGTATTGCAACGGCTGACGGGACTCATCCGACAGACGTGGGATTCTCCCGTATGCTCGAAGGCATGACCCCGCCGTTGAAAAAGATTTTTCGTAAATATGGAATTCAATAAAATTCATACTAATAGACGATGAAACACTTATTATTATTTTGCTCAATACTGACAACGCTTTTTGAAATTATTGGCAACGGAACAGTAGCTGTCGCTAAAACTCCGCTTCGAGTAATGTCGTCAAATATCCGATTCAACAGTGAGCAAGACCTTGGCGATACTTCGTGGGATGCCCGCAAACAGCCTTATGTTAACATGATCCGAGACACCAAGCCCGATGTAATAGGAATGCAGGAGCCCCGCGATGCACAATATGCAGACTTGGAGCGTTTGCTACCAGAATATGACCGGTTTCGCCTATTACCTAATAACCAAATTACGCGCAAACAAGCGGCCAGTGGCATGATTCTTTGGTTAAAAGAGCGTTTCCAATGCCTAGATTCCGGCTATTTTTGGCTGGGGCCTACCCCTAACGAGCCATGCCTACCGTGGGATGCCACGGATAAATACCATTACCGCATGGCTATCTGGGTAAAACTTTTAGATAACATATCCGGGAAAGAGGTTTATTTCTTTTCGACCCATCTGCCGTACGATCCCGGGAACCGACCAGACTGTTTCGATGCTGATGGTAAGCGTATTCGCAATATTGAACAGCGCACAAAATGTGCCAAATTGATCGTTTCCCAAATTCAACAAATCGCAGGGAAACGCGCTACGGTATTTCTTGTCGGAGACATGAATTGTTCTGACAATAAAAACACTCTTACCTACCCGAGTCTCATCCCATTTTACCAATGGATGCAATCAGGCCGAGAGGAAGCTCCTCAAACCGATACAGAGTGCAGTTATAACGGATTTGGGAAAAGTCCATGTAAAGATACATGGCGCATCGACCATATCTTTTTTCGCAGGGCAAAGCCCTTAAAATTTCAGACTATCACGAATTCTGGCTATGGCGTTACTTATATTTCTGACCATTATCCGATTACACTGACCGTTGAGTTCTAATTTTTGGCTCTAATCTATTTGTAATTCATGAAAAACTTACTTTTAACCGTCATCATATCGTGTGTCGGGATTAATATAGTCATAGCAAGTCCGAAAGTAAAACTTAAACTAATTTCCTACAACATTCGTTTTCTGCACGCAAAAGACTGCGGTATGCATGCATGGGAAGCCCGCAAGGAGGCCTCAGTCAACATGATTCGCCGTGAGCATCCTGATGTGATAGGTTTTCAGGAGCCCGAACTGCCACAGATCGAATACCTCATAAAATGCCTACCTGAATATGTGCATTTCAAACAAGATCGTGAGGACGGATTGCGTCCTAATGGTCAATATTTAATGATCATGTGGTTGAAAAACAAATACGAACTTTGCGACTCGGGGCGTTTCTGGCTGAGTCCCACCCCCGATGAAGCATCGTTTGGTTGGGATGGTCGCTGCCGCCGTGTAACAGTATGGGTCAAATTGCGTGATAAAAAGTCTGAGCGTACATTTTATTATTTCAATACCCATCTCGACCATCGTGGCAACGAAGCACGACAAAAAGGAGCCGAAATGAATGTTAAAATGATGCAGCGCATCGCTGGCAAGCATGCTGTGATTTTCCATTCAGGGGATATGAATTCTCAGCGCGGAACTACAACCGAAGCCTACCTTCAACCATACGACAACTGGATGAAATCAGCTCGGGAAAGAGCTGTTGAGAGCGATCAACGAGCCACATTCGATGGTTTCGGAAAATCACAGCCTCGTTGGCTCGATCACATTTTCTACCGTCATGCCAAAGCCGTAAAATACGCGACTCTTGACGGAAAAGATTACGGAGTGTCCCATATCTCGGATCATTATCCGATTGCTTGTACCTTCATATTCTGACCCTGTTTCATGAGATTCATTAACTATTTCCGAAAAAGCGTTCCGGTAGCAACACCATACCCGGGCAATGAAGACGCTCAACAGCGCTACTACAAAAAGTTGCGGCTACAAGTGCTCATCGCGGCATTGTTGAGTCACAGTCTTTACTATGTCTGCCGGACCACGCTCAATGTGGTCAAAGAACCCATTCTCGACAACGGTGCACTCAACGCCACCCAACTGGGTATGATCGGCTCGGCAATGCTGTTCGTTTACGCCGTAGGAAAATTCGTCAATGGATTCCTTGCCGATTACAGCAATATCAAACGTTTCATGGCTGCCGGACTGATCCTTTCGGCGGCCGCCAATCTCATTATCGGCATTGCAGGATTTCTCAATGGAGATGGATACATTGGGAATGCAATCTTTTTCCTCACATTCATCATTCTATGGGGTATCAACGGCTGGGCTCAATCCATGGGTGGCCCTCCGGGCATCGTTTCCCTTTCACGCTGGTATCCGCTCAGCACCCGCGGCACCTATTACGGATTTTTCAGTGCCAGTCACAACCTCGGCGAATTTTTCTCGTTCCTGTTCGTAGGGGCAATTGTCGGACTATGCGGCTGGCATTGGGGGTTCGCAGGTTCAGCAGTAGCCGGAGCCATAGGAATAGCCATTATCATAGCCTTGTTGCACGACTCCCCTGAATCCAAAGGCCTCCCGCCTATTGAGGTTCTGACCGGCGAGGAGAAAAGTGAAGAGCATAAAGCTCGCTCGACCCGGAAAATGCAGCGTACAGCCGTCCGAAACCCGCTCGTATGGATGCTCGCCCTATCGAGTGCCTGTATGTACGTCGCCCGGTATGCCGTCAACGGATGGGGTGTACTATTCCTGCAGGAGGTGAAAGGATTCACCTTGGTAGAAGCGTCGCAAATTGTTTCGGTGAATGCCCTGTTGGGTATTTTCGGTGCCGTTTGTTGCGGCTGGCTCACCGACAGATTTTTGCATGGGCGGCGCAACGTTCTGGCATTCATCGTCGGCCTCATCAATACTGCGGCCCTGTGCCTGTTCTTCTTTTCCGGAAGCGGAATGTCCATCAACATATTGAGCATGGTGTTATTCGGGACGACCATCGGCATACTGATCTGTTTCCTCGGCGGCCTGATGGCCATCGACATCGTGCCTCGAGAAGCCACCGGCGCAACTATCGGCATCGTTGGCCTTACCAGCTATATAGGTGCAGGCATGCAGGATATCATCAGCGGCCGTCTGCTCGATGCACACAAGGTGATGATCGGCAGCGAAACCCACTATAATTTCACCCCGGCCACCCTTTTCTGGATTGCGGCATCTACACTCTCGTTCCTGCTTGTATTATTCGTATCCCGAAAACAACAAGGCAAAGAGCATGACAACCGATAAACTTACATCTGACTTACAAAACATATGAAACACATTCTTTCAACGCTGTTCCTGAGCCTGTTGCTATTCACAGGGAATACGACCACAGCAAAGACCTCATCAAAAACTTTTCTGCTGATTTCGCCCGATACCCGATTGAAAAGCGAAATCGCAATCAACGAGCGAATATCTTTCACCCTTTCCGATGAGCAACAGACAATACTCGCTCCGTCTTTCATGGCCATAAGGTTGCAAAATGGAGAAACGTGGGGAACAACTCCCCAATTGCAACATGCCCGCAGGAATCGTATCGATGAAACGATTCATTCTCCTTTTTACAAACGTGAAAAGGTACAAAATCGGTACAATGAATTAATCCTCTCGTTCAAGGGCGGTTACTCGCTTATCTTCCGCATGTACGACGACGGACTGGCCTACCGTTTCGCCACCGACCGCAAAGGAGAAATCATCATTGAGAGCGAAACCGCGGAATACTGTCTTTCCGAGGACCGGGACATGATCGTCCCTTACGTTCTCCCCAGCGGAAAAGCCAAGAAAGCCAAGAATCCGACGTTCGAACAACAGTTCTTCAACTCGATGCAAAATCTCTACTCATACGGCAAAGCCATGCAGCTCAATCCCGACCGAATGATGTTCACACCCGTCATCGCCAAACTGGACGACGGCATGAAACTTTGTATCGCAGAAGCCGATACGGAAAGTTATCCCGGCATGTATCTGGTCAGCAGTTCCGATCGCCCGGTACTGCACGGCATGTTCGCCGCATATCCCCGCAAAGAGGAGCGCGGCGGCCACAACCAGTTACAAATGCTTGTAAAGAGCCGCGAATCGTACATCGCTCGCGTCATCGGTCCACGCAGCTTCCCATGGCGCACATTCATTGTGACACGCAAAGACGGAGAACTCTCCGAAAGCGACATGGTTTACCGTCTGGCCTCACCGTCCCGGGTCAAAAATATCGACTGGATCAAACCCGGAAAAGTCGCTTGGGAATGGTGGAACTATTGGGGACTCTACAACGTCGATTTCCGAGCCGGCATCAATACCGAGACCTACAAGTACTACATCGACTTTGCCTCAAAGAATAATATCGAATATGTGATCCTCGATGAAGGATGGTCGGTGAAATATGCTGGTGATCTGCTCAAGGTCATTCCAGAAATCGACCTGCCCGAGTTACTTCGCTACGCCAAAGGACGGAATGTAGGCATCATTCTATGGGCTGGATACCATGCCATCGAACGTGACATGGAACACGTTGTCAAACACTATGCCGCAATGGGTGTCAAGGGTTTCAAGGTAGATTTTCTCGATCGTGACGACCAAAAGATGATCGATTTCATGTACCGCCTTGCTGACATCTGCGCCCAGCACCACATGCTTCTTGACTACCACGGGTGCTGCAAGCCCTCCGGCCTGCAACGAACCTATCCCAATGTGCTCAACTATGAAGCAGTATTCGGTCTCGAGCAAATGAAATGGACCTCTTCAAAAACCGACATGGTGACTTACGATGTAACACTGCCATTCATCCGTATGGTTGCCGGACCGATGGATTACACGCAGGGTGCAATGCGGAACAGTATAAAAGGAGCATTTCATGCTGACTACAAACACCCCATGAGCCAAGGTACACGATGCCGCCAACTAGCCGAATATGTCATATTCGATTCCCCGCTTACTATGCTTTGCGACTCTCCATCGAACTACATGCGTGAGGTAGAGTGCATTCGGTTCATTGCTTCTGTGCCTACTGTTTGGAATGATACAAAAGTGCTCGACGGACAGATTGGTGAATATATCGCTGTCGCCCGACGTTCAGGAGAAGAGTGGTTCATCGGCGCCATGACCAATTGGTCTTCCCGAGAATTATCACTCGAAATTCCGATCGCTGATACGAACAACTACGAAATTGAACTGTTTCAAGACGGCATAAATGCCGATCGAGCGGCACAAGATTACAAACGCAGGGTGATTCCACTACCCACCAATCGTCGGTTAAAAATCTCCCTCGCCCCGGGAGGAGGCTGGGCTGCACGGATATACCCAACCCCAGCGACCATGAACGACAGATAGAACAGTTTTCAGTTTTCCATATGTAGTACGAAATAGCTGCCCCTTGAAAAACAATATCACAACGAATAAAAAATCAAGCCATGAAAAACCAGATTTTTTCGTTTTCTTTAATGAGCCTCGTTCTAGGAGCATGTACTGATGACGAGAAGAACACTGTCTGGTCCGCAGGTGGTCCCTCTGCCAAGGAAGGATGGGATATATTCACCGGAGAGGGTTACCGCTACGGTTCCTCGATCATCATCAATGCAAATAGTTCGATCAACGCATGGTTCGCGGCACCGGGAGATTTCCACAACGGAGAGGGGGATATGATGTACAAAGCTTCCGGGAATACTATGTACCAACTGGGGAGTAGTGTTTTCGCAAAATCTTTCGAACTCCAGCAAGAGTGCGTATCCATCGGCATCTACTGTCCCAATTGGTCTAGTTCCACCAAAAGCATGACACTGACTCTCTACAAATGGGATACGGATTACACAACAACTTTGGCATCCACGCCTGTAAATTCCCGCCACTTTACCAGCTACGGCGACAATTCAAGGCTCCAGATCTTCGCAGACAAAGCAGCTGATGGCTCGACGAAAATACCTGCGGGGGAAAATACATGTGGACCTTGACGGAAAGAACTACGAACGCCGGAATCTGGAAGGCAACAAGTTCCGAATCGTCCAACTCAGCCGTTTCCTATGTTGACGGAAATGAGATAGAGGGACTGTTTTGTTCCCGAATCTATTACACACAGGCATCAGGTGCTCCATACCGGTACCAAATTACTTATCAGCGTTTAGGAGACGGCGAAAAGACTTGGTCCGCAGAAGAAATAATGCTTAAACCGACAGACTACAGCCGTGACGCACTCTCCTGTTATGATCCGGGAGTAGCTCAATGGGGTAACTATTATTATTTAGGCTATACCTCGACAAAAGATACCTCGTAAACAATCATCTTTACATGATGCGCAGCAAAAATCCCAATGGCCCATGGGAAAAATGGAACGGTAGCAGTTGGGGCGGTAATAACCCAATGCCAATCGTAACATACACTGGAACCCCCAAAAAATTTGGTGTCGGCGAACCAAGTATGGTTGTCCTTGACAATACGGTTTATATCAACTATTCATGGAACGATAAAGAGGTCAGTACTCGTTTAGCTACTGTATTGACTGACGATCCCCATTGGCCAGCACACCTAAATCAACGAGGCACTGTTATCTATAAAGGCTAGATATCTGGTGCGGATCACTGCAATGTCAAATATCGTCTTGACATTGGGAAATTCTACGCCGTACACACTGCTGACAGAATGACCGAAAACAGTTACATCATGTACTGCGAATCCACAGACGGCATTGATTTTCAAGAGAAGGGGTTGCTGGAGAGTTTATTCTGCAAAGGCCTGCACAACTAACTGTGGAATCAGCGAGAACGAACAAGGACATATCAACATAAGCATACCGCAGTACGTTGATACGCTTATGGGATGAGGGGGCGAGTATCGAAGTGTGGGAGCAATGGAAAACAAGATTCTCACCACTAAAATGGTAAACGGGGGGGGAGCTTATTTGTTGCATCAATCACGATCGAGTTGATCAATTACAATGACGAAACAGACAAAAACTGAGGGATCGCAAACGAGATCGACGCAGATCATCTGCTACTCCACAGGCAAGAACGTTTTGACGGAAACACAGACAATTAAACATCTCACTGGAGATCTATAAACTGATAAATACAGAGCTGATTCCAGCAGAAAATCGTGTATATCCATGCGAATACACGATTTTTCTCATATTTCTCATATTTTGACATCAACCGAACGATTCATGAAAAAACTACTTATTCTTCTTTTAGGATTGCTGTTGTTACAAATATCTTATTCTCGTTCCGTTCTTATTCCTAAAAACCGGCCCGAATTGGTCATCTCGAAAATTTACAATCCTTCTTCAGGAAAAATACTGGTCATCTATCAATGCAAGGATTGGCTCAACAGAGTTACAAACTCCTTTGCAGCCCCTGAATTTATGATCCGTATAGGTTCTACCATTATGAGTCTCTCGGCCGCCGACTACGATTGGACCGTAAGCACGGACGGTAGCGAGTGGGTAAAAGTCACCGACTTGAACGACATGCCGCTCACAGCGGGCACGAAAAGCCCTTACGTCCAGCAAATCCGCATCACGGCCGACGTGAACCCCCAAACCGAGCTACGTCCCGCGACGGTCACCTTCTCCTCCACGGATCAGACGCAGACGGCGACCGTTTCGGTCACGCAGGAAGCGGCGGGCCCGGCAACTCCTCGTGGAGCGCTTCGAACATGCTTCCGTCGACTTTGGGCAGCTCGGGTTACATCTCCGTCGTGCGTGACGACGCCAATGCCGGACGGGAGTTCACCCGCACGGTCAGCTCCTACAAACCCACCGTCTCGACGATGGTCGAGGGAGACTACTGGCTCTATACGCTGCCCGTAAAGCGGCTCGAAGCCGGCACGGCCGTGGAGTTCGACGCCACGATGGCCGGCGAAACCAATTCGCCCAAATACTTCATCGTGGAGTATCTCGACAGAGGTGTCTGGAAGAGCATCGAAGAGGACCTGCTCACCGCACCCGCGGCCCCCTCGCTCCGTTATTCCTACAAGTGCTCGGACATGGCCACAGGCGCCAACTATCAGCACGCCAGTATCATGCAAACCATCCGTTTCACCGATCCCGTCGAGGGTGCGGTGCATCCGCTACTGCACCGTGGGACGTTACACCTGCGCGGGAGGCACGCAGAACATCTCGGCGAGCCTGCTGCCGCCCTATGGGTTCTCAGGCTCCTATGTCCAGAACCTCGGCACGGCGGTCCCGGGCAACACGAAAAAGGTGCTCTGCCTCGGCAACTCGTTCTCTTATTACAGCAACCCGGCGTGGATGCTCAAAGAAATCGCCTGGAACGAAGGCACGATCTCAATATTAAGGGGCATTTCAAAGGCTCACAAACAATCAACCAACTGCTGATCCTCGCAGCGGTGGCTCCCGAGATCCACGATTCCGCGTCGAAGAAAATTTCCGTCAATGGGGTTTTACTTTAAATAATTCCAATCAGCAGTTGAACTGCTGTGATTTATAAGTTTAACCGAGGTCATTTAA
>OCHE01001085.1_pt1 | contig 24420 bp, 18 predicted proteins | sample 1538681 | NCBI WGS metagenome assembly OCHE01 (sample SAMN04571717, study PRJEB22368) | human gut metagenome | biome: human gut; material: stool | host: Homo sapiens | place: Luxembourg | collected 2012-08-17
TAAATGATAGTTAAAAGCAAGAACTATCATAGAATAACATACTGTTTTACAAGCACATAAACTCAATTATGATAGTATGATAGTTGTTTTGCTAAAGACTTTATATAGAAATGCCCGTGCTAAAGACAAGGACTGATTGCCTCTATTTGGAATAATAAAATAAAAACTATCTTTGAGGATTCATTACAATAAAATCAAAGACAAATGGCAATCTCAAGTATACCATCTGACATATTCCGAAAAGCAGAAGAGACAGATATCGAACGAATCTGGCAAATCATCGGACAAGCAAAAGCCCAAATGCAACGCCTTGGAAGTCAACAATGGGACGAGAACTACCCTGCAATCGAACATATCCGTCAAGACATACAAGACGGAAACGGATACGTCATTTGCCGGGAAGACCGGGTTGTTGCATACGGAGTCATTTCATTCGACGGTGAACCTGTCTATAAAGATATAGAAGGCAAATGGTCGAACGATCTGCCTTATGTCATCGTCCACCGCCTGGCCATTGCCGACGAGATGAAACGGCAGGGCATGGCAAAACAGTTTATGTTGCAAGCAGAAGAAGTAAGCCGAAAGAAAGGTATCTACAATTTCCGCGTAGATACGAAATATGACAATGCTTATATGCTTCGCCTGATCGACACGTTGGGATTCAAATACTGTGGCGAAGTGTATTACCGGAACAACAGTGCAAGGATAGCTTTCGAAAAGACAATCCGCCCTTACTCCCACCCGATAGGCATTTCCGATTATACGATCCGGGAAGCAACTTTTGAAGATGCAACCCTGATTTTCGAAGCGATTGATAAAAACCGGGAAGATCTGCGCATCTGGCTGCCTTTTGTCGACGGGCTCAAGAGTGTTGCAGATGAACAAGGATTTCTGCAATCCGTATTGGCTGTCCCTTACGAACAGCGCGATCCGGTCTACATTTTGGAACAAGGAGAAGCTATTTGCGGGCTGGCCGGGTTCCACTTCTCCGATGCCCCTAACCGGCGAACGGAAATAGGCTACTGGCTGCTTCCCGCCTACCGGGGAAAAGGGATCGTCACGAATACCGTCCGTTATCTCTGCCAATGGGCCGTGCGCGAACGGAACATGAACCGCATCCAAATCCGGTGCGCCGTCGGCAACATTCCGAGCAACGCTGTCCCGAAGCGATTGGGATTCACACAGGAAGGTACGGAACGGGAAGGCGAATTGCTGACTTCCGGTGAATACGTGAATGTTAATGTATATAGTATATTAAAGAAAGAAATAGAACAATGGAACAGGAAATCCAATTAAACGAGCACAACAAACAGGAATATCCTCCTATGCATACGGCTGAACATATATTGAACCAGACAATGGTCCGTATGTTCGGTTGTCCCCGTTCAAAGAATGCGCACATAGAACGGAAAAAGAGCAAATGCGACTACGAATTGCAGGAAGAACCGACCGCCGAAATGATGGAAGAAGTAGAACGTCGGATAAATGAGGTGATCGACCGGCATCTGCCGGTTACAATCGAATTTGTGCCGAAAGCGGAAGCCGGAAAGATCGTCGATCTCAGCAAGTTGCCGGAAGACGCAAGCGAGACATTGCGCATTGTCCGCATCGGAGACTATGACACTTGCGCGTGTATCGGAGCACATGTCAATAACACGTCAGAAATCGGACATTTCAAAATGCTCACATACGATTACACCGACGGACGGCTACGCCTGCGTTTCAAATTAACAGAACGATAAATAATGAGAATATGCCAATTCGTAAATGTGCCGATCAACAGGAGTTTCCTATTCATCAGCACATTTACGAATTGACATATTATTTACCTTGACCGTACTTCTTTCCTCATAAAAGAGACATACGACAAAGCAAAACATACAACTGTCGCAGCAATCAATCCGGTCAGTTGCGGCCAAACGACCAAAAGGCTCTGGCCTAAAGGCAACGGGCTTGGAATCGCGCCATGCACCTGCTCCATCGTCAGCGGCCCCAAACTCCTCACGGAAGGCATCAGCAATGTCATCGTCGCTTCATTAAACAACTCACTCGGTGCAAAACGCAGCAAATTCAACATAAACCGCTGGTAAGCGATCACCTGATAGTCAGAAGCCCAAGCCGAAGGACTCAATGCCTTTCCGACAAGGTTGATAATCATATTATAGAACACGCTGAAAAACAACCAGATCGCCACACAAGCCAATGCCGAAGTCGCCGCTTGTTTAAAACGGATTGAAAAGAATATCGACAAGTTCAACCAGAATGCCACATAAAAGAGGCTTACGAACAGAAAGAAGACGACACGCATAAACTCTTCAGCCGTAGGCGGGATTCCGATCGCAATCAGTCCGAATCCCATAACCAAGAATCCCAACATGAACAGCATGATGCCAATTACAGCCAGAGCCGCCACAAACTTCGCATTAATCAGATAATCCCGGTGAATCGGCTGAGACAATATACGGCTCAACGTCCCTTTATTTTGTTCCGAATTAATGGCATCGAACCCTAATGAAATTCCTAACAATGGTCCTAAAAAACTGATAAACACAGCAAAAGAAGGCAACGTCCCGTCCGAAACCGTAAACAGTTTCAGAAAAAGGAACGCTCCATCAGGATCATTCGGCTTTATCGCTTCACGGATATTTGTCAGAGCCGTATACAACGAACCCATACATGTCAGTGCAATGATAGCGATCAGGATAATAAAACGCCAGCTTCTCACATAATCGGAGATTTCTTTATTGACAATAACCCAAAAAGGATGATTCGTATTACTCATGGCCGCGTCCTCCCCCGAAATATTGATTATAGATATGGTCAAGCCCATGCTCAGTCTTATGCAAATCTGTCAGTTCGACCTCCGCCAGCAACTTTCCCCCTCCAAACAATCCTACCCGGTCGCAAACTTGTTGAACCTGGTTCAGATGATGGGAAGAAAACAGGACGGTCAATCCCTCTTCCCGGCTCAACTGCCGGATCAGATCCATAAATTCCTGCACACCGGCCGGATCTATCCCGGAAGTCGGTTCATCCAGAATAATTACTTCAGGGCTTTTTATCAGCACATCGGCCAATCCGAGGCGTTGACGCATCCCTTTGGAATATTTACCGGCCTTTTTATCCGCTTCCTTCACCAATCCTATCCGATCAAGCAACCGCTCTGCTTTCGCACGCGCTTCTTTCCTCCGGATACCATTAAGGGCGGCTGTATAAACAAGGTTCTCGATTCCTGTCATATCCTCGTAGAAACCCACATCCTCCGGCAGATATCCTACTTTGCGCTTCACTTCTATCGGATGAGTGGTGGAGTCGATATCACATACCTTTACGGAACCAGTTGTCGGTTCGGTCAGGCCCAGCATCATCAGTATGGTCGTCGATTTCCCTGCCCCGTTCGGCCCCAGCAACCCGAATATCTCACCTTTGCGAATCTGCAAGTTCAAGTCGTTCACGGCAGTAAAGTCTCCATACTTTTTCGTCAAACCGGTAAGTTCGATCACATACTGGCACATGACTTACCTCCTTCCATATTTACGGAACAGATAATACACACCGCCCAACACGAGCATAATAATCAAAATCCCCAACCAACCGTAAACCATGGGAGTATGAACGGATATGCGGAACTCCGCAGTCGTATTGACTTCAGGCGTCTTGGCCGTCATCTTCGTCACATAATCGCCCGGAAGGGCCTTTCCGGATGCTTTTATCGTCGCAGTAACATTCGTCGTGCCACCGGCCGTCAGTTTCTCTATTTTAGAAGGTTCAAAGGTAACTTCCCAGTCAACCGGCTTAGAGGCTGTCAACTGGACATCTTTCAGTTCGGCAGACCCATTGTTGCGTACGAGCAGATCAATGCGTTTCATATCTCCTGCTGTAATCTCCGCGCTCAACAATCCCCTCGGAGTCGTCAGCTCGATATCATAGGAACCAGTGACAACCACCTCCAACTCGATATCGGCAGAGGTCGAACTAGTTGTCGCACGGACCGGAATCTTATAAGTGCCCGCCTGCACATTAGCCGCCGGATTAATATCGATACTGATATTTTCCGTCGCATTGGCTTCCACTTGTGCAGAAGTGGCTTGCTTGCCCGCAACCCGGAAAGTGACATTCCATCCTCTCGGAACGTCTGCCATCAATGCATATAGCTGCTGGTCTGCTGTCTGATTTTTCAACGTCGTGTTAAAATTGAAGGTTGATTTCGAATTGCCTTGCATATTGGGTTGCTTTGTCACAAATTCAGTTTGATAAGTTCCCTGTTCGGATACAGTCACAGTCAACGGCAATTCCGCCACACCAGGGGCAGTCAGCGTAAAATGGTACGTTCCTTTATTTACTTTAAACGGGACATCCACCTTGAAAGAGAAATTCTTCTTTTCACCCGGCAGAACGGATATCTGATCGACTGTCCAACCTCCGGCTTTCATCTCATACTTCCAACCTCGCGGCATTCCTAAGACGGAAATAGAGGCATTCTTCACTTCGTCACAATTATTAATGACGTCAACACTGTAATTGATAGACTCTCCCGGCGGAACCGCAATCTTAGTGTAGGGAGTATACAACATCACACATTCATCAGCGCCATATGCGCGTGTACTCATCGGAAATAATACAAGTACGAGTACAAGTAATAGATTAAGATGATTCGTTCGCATTACTATAAAAAATTTTAGTACAAAATTGTTTATCAATAGCTGGCGACAAATATAGAAGTCTTCTTTATTACTGTCTATTAAAAGTATTAAAAAAAAATTACACCCCCTGCTCCCCACTTCCCCATATGTTTTGACCGAAGCGTAAGGAAGTTTTACATTCAAGCCAATAATTATAGAATATGAAACAACGAAATAAAATATTTTTATGTAAGTTTGCGTCCGCTAAGCGTGATATTTTAATATAGAACTTAAATATAAGAGTTATGCAATCAATTGACAATTTCAATTTTGCCGGCAAAAAGGCATTTGTAAGAGTTGACTTCAACGTTCCTCTGGACGAAAACTTCAACATCACAGACGACACTCGTATCCGTGCCGCCCTTCCTACTTTGAAAAAGATTTTGGCAGACGGCGGCAGTGTAATTATCGGTTCTCACCTAGGACGTCCGAAAGGCGTTACTGACAAATATTCACTGAAACACATCCTGAAACACGTTTCCGAACTGTTGGGTGTTGATGTTCAGTTTGCTAACGATTGTATCGGCGAAGAAGCCGGTGCCAAGGCTGCCGCCCTGCAACCGGGCGAAGCATTGTTGCTTGAAAACCTTCGTTTCTATGCAGAAGAAGAAGGCAAGCCGAGAGGTTTGGCTGAAGATGCTACAGACGAAGAAAAGAAGGCTGCCAAGAAAGCCGTTAAGGAAAGCCAGAAAGAATTTACAAAGAGATTGGCATCTTATGCCGACTGCTATGTAAATGATGCATTCGGTACAGCTCATCGCGCTCACGCTTCTACGGCATTGATCGCCGATTACTTCGACACTGACCACAAGATGTTCGGCTACCTGATGGAAAAAGAAGTAAAAGCTGTTGAAAAGGTATTGAACGACATCACTCGTCCGTTTACTGCAATCATGGGTGGTTCCAAAGTTTCTTCCAAGATCGAAATCATCGAGAACCTGTTAAACAAGGTAGACAACCTGATCATCACCGGCGGTATGACTTACACTTTCACGAAGGCTATGGGTGGCAAGATCGGTAAATCAATCTGCGAAGATGATAAGCTGGACCTGGCGCTCGACCTTATGAAGAAAGCAAAAGAAAAAGGTGTAAACTTGGTATTGGCCATCGACGCTAAGATCGCTGACGATTTCAGCAACGATGCCAAGACTGCTTATGCTGACGTAAACGAAATTCCCGACGGATGGGAAGGCCTTGATATCGGTCCGAAGACAATCGCTCTTTATGCCGAGGTTATCAAGAACTCCAAGACGATCCTGTGGAACGGTCCTACCGGCGTATTCGAATTCGAAAACTTTACAGACGGTTCCCGTGCAGTTGGCGAAGCTATCGTTGAAGCAACCAAGAACGGTGCATTCTCATTAGTAGGTGGCGGCGACTCTGTAGCTTGTGTCAACAAGTTCGGCCTGGCAAGCGGCGTTTCTTACGTTTCTACAGGTGGTGGCGCTCTGCTGGAAGCCATCGAAGGCAAAGTTCTTCCGGGCATCGCTGCCGTTAAGGGCGAAGCTTACAAATAAGAATAATCCTTATCCATAAATAAAAGGCTGCTTCTCACGGAGTGGCCTTTTTTATTGCTTTTTATCAAAACGACGTATTGAATTGCATGAATTGTCAATTGTCAATTATCAATTGTCAATCCAATTTTGTACCTTTGCGCGTCATATTTGGAATTAATAGAAAAATATATAGAATTATAAGGAAATGGCAAAAGAGCTGAAAGAACTGACTCCGAGAAGTGTGAACTACTCGCAGTGGTACCAGGATCTGGTAATCAAAGCGGATCTGGCAGAAAATTCTGCAGTACGCGGCTGTATGGTGATCAAGCCTTACGGATATGCAATTTGGGAAAAGATGCAACGTATCCTCGACGATATGTTCAAGGAAACAGGCCACGTAAACGCTTACTTCCCCTTGCTGATCCCGAAATCATTCCTGAGCAAGGAAGCCGAGCATGTGGAAGGCTTCGCCAAAGAATGTGCCGTTGTAACGCATTATCGTCTGAAAACAAACCACGACGGCACAGGTGTCGTAGTCGATCCGGCCGCCAAGCTGGAAGAAGAACTGATTATCCGTCCGACATCCGAGACAATTATCTGGAACACCTATCGTAATTGGATCCAGTCTTACCGCGACCTGCCTATTCTTTGCAACCAATGGGCAAACGTGATGCGTTGGGAAATGCGTACCCGCCTCTTCCTCCGTACCGCAGAATTCCTGTGGCAGGAAGGACATACTGCTCACGCGACACGCGAAGAAGCCGAAATCGAAGCAAAGAAGATGCAAGGAGTCTATGCCGACTTTGCCGAAAACTATATGGCGATGCCAGTCATCAAAGGTGTCAAATCTGCAAGCGAACGTTTCGCAGGTGCATTGGACACCTACACGATCGAAGCGATGATGCAGGACGGAAAAGCGCTGCAAGCTGGAACTTCCCACTTCTTGGGACAGAATTTCGGCAAGGCGTTCGACGTTACCTTTATCGACAAGAATGGAAAGAGCGACTACGCCTGGGCAACTTCATGGGGGGTTTCAACCCGTCTGATCGGTGCCCTGATCATGTCCCATTCCGATGACAACGGCTTGGTTCTGCCTCCTCACCTCGCTCCTATCCAGGTGGTAATCATCCCGATCTACCGCAGCGAAGAACAGTTGGCGCAGATCAGCGAAAAGGTAAACGGCATCGTTGCCAAGCTGAAAGCGTTGGGTATCTCCGTCAAATTCGACGATGCCGACAACAAGAAGCCGGGATGGAAGTTCGCCGAATACGAACTGAAAGGCGTTCCCGTACGTCTGGCTATGGGCGGACGCGACTTGGAAAACAATACGATCGAAGTGATGCGTCGTGATACACTGGAGAAAGAAACCGTAACTTGCGACAACATCGAAACATATGTTCAGAACCTGTTGGAAGAAATCCAGAAAAACATCTTCCAAAAAGCACTCGACCACCGCACGGAAAAGACTATTACAGTCGACACCTACGAAGAGTTCAAGGAAAAGATCGAAGAGGGCTACTTCATCATGGCTCACTGGGACGGAACGCCCGAAACGGAAGAGCAGGTGAAGAACGAAACGAAAGCCACGATCCGCTGTATTCCGCTGGAAGGCGACAAGACTCCGGGCAAATGCATGGTGACCGGCAGACCTTCCGCACAGCGCGTATTGTTCGCACGGGCTTACTAAACCGTCCGTACATACAAAAGAAAATAAAGTTCCATAAGCACGAAACTCTTGTTCCATGCTTATGGAATTTTTGTTTCCTACCAATGAAATTTTTATTTACCTTTGGGGAAACTAATTAGAAACCTGTTATGGATTTAATTCTTCCTACCAATCAAAATACTTCAGCCCCCGTTACCCTTGACACGAAAGTGCTGGTCGTAATCGGGGCTAACGGAGCCGGTAAAAGCTCCTTCGGCAGAAACTTACACCAACGCTACGCCGGGCAAAGCGTATGGATATCCGGAATGCATTCCCTCTTCCTTAGCAGCGAAGAGAACAAGACTCCTGTCAACGGCAACGAGCTGACACGGCTTCAGTCCATGATTGCGGAGCGACTTTTCATACCACGTATGTCAGAATATGAAAAGTTGATCCTGCATTTGCAAACGGAAGAATTCGAAGCTGCCGTCCAGTATAAAGAAGAAAGCAAGCTGGCCCCTGATCTATTGCCGCCGGTTACCAAGATAGACCGTATCCAGACGATTTGGGAGAAGATGTTCCCGCATAACCGCCTGGTACGCAAATCGGGTTTTATTGAACTGGCCTCCACCAGCATCGACGGAGACTCTTATACGGCCGGCCGGATGAGCGACGGTGAAAAGCTGGTGTTCTATCTGATAGGCGCCGTGCTCTGTGCTCCCGACAATGCGTTGTTAATCATTGAAGAGCCGGAAGTCCTGCTCCACGACTCCATCAAAAATCCTTTGTGGGACGAGATAGAAGCCATGCGCCCGGACTGCACATACGTGTATCTAACGCACGACATCGACTTCGCCGCCTCCCGCAACAACAGCAAGCGCCTCTGGATACGTTCTTACAATGGAGACGCCCGGATATGGGACTACGAACTGATCGAAAACAATGACAGCTTCCCGGAAGAGGTCTATATGGAGATCTTAGGCAGCCGCAAACCGATCTTATTCATCGAAGGGACCGACTCCAACAGCATAGACAGCCGCCTCTACCCGCTTATCTTTCCCGACTACAAGGTAAAACCGATGGGAGGTTGCCAAAAAGTAATCGAAACGACAAAGGCTTTCGTCCAACTGAAAGATTTCCATACGCTGGATTCCAAAGGGATCGTTGACCGTGACCGTCGCACGGAAGGAGAAATAGCTTACCTGCGCGAACAGCATATCTATGTTCCTAACGTTGCCGAAGTGGAAAACCTGCTGATGCTGGAGCCTGTTATCAAGACCGTTGCCAGCCGTCTGATGAAAGATCCGGAACAGGTCTTCAGCCAGGTCAAAGAAAACGTGATCAAACTTTTCCTGAAAGACCTCGAAAGCCAAGTTCTGCTTCATGCCCGCCATCGCGTACAGAAAAAGCTGGAAACGGCTCTGAACCGGAAGATGAGTACGGTGGACGAACTGACCGAACATGTGGAAAGTATCCGCAACACCGTACATGTAGACGAAATATATGCGGGAATCAAGGAGAAATTCATTCGGTTTGCCGAAACCGGAGATTACAAAAACATCCTTCGCGTTTACAATCAGAAAGGGATGTTGCCTCAGTCCCAACTCTGCAAATATTGTGGTATCAGCAATAAGGAGAGTTATTTAAACCTCGTCCTTTCCATTCTGAAAGAGAATAAAGAAGATGCGACTGTCATCCGGACTTCCATCAAAGAATGTTTAGGAACATAAAAAAGTTTCCCGAAATGAACAAAAAGTCCGTAAAAAGTCGTTCTTTTGTAACTTAGAAAAATATATGCAACGGGGCGGAAGCTCCTTACCGATTTAAACTATGCGCACACCTACTCTTCAATATCTTTATCTGCAAAAGCCGGTAACGATGGTTATTGTCATTTGCATAATCTCAGTCCTTCCCTGGATCGGGCTGGGAGATTTTTCGACTAAGGGAGAACCTCGCGAAGCGGCGGTTGCCGTTTCCATGCTCGAAACCGACAACTGGGTTTTGCCACAGGTCTATGCGAACGAATTTGCCTACAAACCACCGTTGGCGCATTGGCTGATGGCAGTCGCTTCCCTGCCGCAGGGATATGTTTCAGAGTTCACCTCCCGCCTGCCGTCTGCATTGGCTTTTATTATACTGATCGGTTTCACACTGGTTTTCTTTGGCAAGCGGTTGCGGTTCCAGCAGGCATTCATCGCCACGCTATTGCTCATCACCTGTATCGAGATACACCGGGCTGCTATGACCACGCGTGTGGACATGCTGCTGACAACCTTTATCGTGATCGGGCTTTATCAGCTATACAGGTGGGAAGACAAACTGGAGTTAAAAGGGGTGCCGATCGCTATTCCGGCCTTATTGGGATGTGCCGTACTGACAAAAGGACCTGTAGGTATTATCCTGCCGCTATTTGTTTTCGGTGTCTATTTGCTGATGCTTCGTAAATACTCTTATTTAGTGATATTCAAAGCACTTCTTTATGCTGGTATTTCTTCGATATTCCTGCCTCTATTGTGGTATGTCGCTGCCTGGAAACAGGGAGGCGATACGTTCCTGAATGTAGTGTTAGCAGAGAATTTCGGTCGTTTCTTCCACCTCAGCACGCCTGATATCCATTACAATTTAGGGCATGAAAACGGAGTCTGGTATAATTTCATGACACTGGCTGCGGGATTTGTTCCCTGGACGATCTTCTTCTTTTTCTCTTTATTCGGATTAAAACTGCACAAACCAGAAAAGTCGGTGAAAGAGATACTGGCTAACACTTGGAATAATATTCGATCGATGGAAAAAGAGAAACTGTTCAGCTTAGTTGCATTGGTTTGTATAATTTTCTTCTATTCGATACCTTCCAGCAAACGAAGCGTATACTTGATGCCGGCATATCCGTTTATTGCTATTTTCTTGGCTCAATATACATTATACATTACGGAATACCGGACGAAGGTAACCCGAGTATTTGCCGCTTTCATGGCCTCCATTACTGCCGTCGTCGTGATTGCCGTCGCCCTGACAATGGCCGGAGCAATCGATCCTGTCAAGATTGCGAGTCAGTACACAAGCCACCAATCGACACTGGAAATGGTCGAGTTGGTATCGAATATGTTCGCATATCCCTGCGGACTGACAATTTGCATCCTGATAGTCCTTTTGGCTATTCTGGCGACTGTCTATTATCAGATGTTCAAGAAGATCAACATCAAGATCCTGTATGCGACGATTGCATTGGCCTTTGCCATTAACTTATTGATCGACGGGGTTGTCATGCGCGGCATACGCCAGGGAAGCTCCGCCCGTCCGTTTGCCAAGCAGGTTCAGAAAGAATATCCGTTGGATGACATGAATATGTATGTAATGAATGATCTGAAGACATATGCTAATCTTTACGGGCTGAATTTCTATTTGGGCAACAAGTTCCATAATTTCGGGCAGGAACAGCCGGTAAGCGGCTTCTTTTTCTGTACCGTGAAAGACTTGGAAACTGTACAAAAAAATTATGGAGATAAGTACACATTCAGTCTACTTACCTCCACAAAGAATGTTATTGCCGACGTACGTCAAAGAATCGTACTATGCAGCTTCTTACGAAACGAATAATCAATATTTAAAGACTTTGCCACCGGCAAGCACTTCCTGTCTTGCTTCATCGAATGTAGCTTTTTCTCCTGTCCGAAGAGAAGCCGTACACATGATGTTGGCAATAGAATGATTATAGCCGGCATCTACCGGAGCATTCGGTTGCTTGCGGCTTTTCACGCATTCCATCCAATTACGCATATGCAGGTTTGTCATTGGATCGGCTCCTGTATTGGAACCCGTTTCCACCTTGATAGAAGGCAATTTGAATTCTTCCAACAGGTTCGGTTGCATTCCCATTTCATCCGCGAAACGTTTGGTCAAACCACCTTCCGATGTCACTTTATTTGTATCCAGGTTCAACGTACCGCCATTAGAGAAGTACAATTCTTTTGTTCCACCTGCCGAGTTATGCATACGGGAAGAATATACGACCTGGAAATTCTCGCCTGCTTTTCCATAATCGAACACAGCCGTCATCGTATCATAACTGCGGCGCCCGTCATTCCATTGATATATTCCGCCATTGGCAGCAACACTATTCGGGTGGTTGCAACCCGTAAACCAATGTACCGTATCGATCTGATGTGACATCCACTGGCCGGGAATACCGGAAGAATACGGCCAGAACAGGCGGTATTCCAAATATTTACGCGGGTCCCATTCTTCGTACGGACGATTCAGCAGGAAACGTTTCCAGTCAGTATCCTTCTCAAAACATTGTGCGACCAAAGCCGGACGACGCCAGCGTCCGGGCTGGTTAACGTTCCAACACATTTCCACCATCGTGATCTTGCCAAACTTACCAGAACGGATAAAGTCGTTGGCAGCATGATAGAGCGGCGTTGGGAACCAATCTGCACGATCTTTCCACTTTCCAACACAGCTTTGCGGGCAGCACGAGCATCTTCCATCGTTTCAGCAAAAGGTTTCTCTACATAGGCATCGCATCCGGCTTTAACCGCTTCGATACAGTGCAAAGCGTGCTGGAAATCGGATGTGGCAACGATCACGGCATCACACATTTTTGCGTCATACAGTTCTTCGTTGTTACGGAATGCTTTCACTTTCTTTCCATATTTCTCCTGGAAGAAAGCAACACCTTCTTCTCTACGCCGTTTCCAAATGTCGGAAATAGCGACGATTTCAAAGCCTAACTCATCGGCACAGGCCATAAAAGCAGGAATCAAAGAATGGCGGGCACGGTCTGAAAAGCCGACGATACCCACACGAATCTTCTCGTTTGCGCCCATTATGTTAGCGTAACTCTCTGTACTGAATCCCAGTCCGCCAATAGTCAGACCTGCTGCACCTAAGGCGCTGTGTTTAAGGAAATCTCTACGTGTTGTCATGGTTCCTATTTTTTAGTTAACTATTTAAGTTCTCTAATCTTGATATTCCGGAAAGAAACTTCGTCCCAGTGATCCTGCAAAAGGATATGACCTTTTTCAGCAGTACCGAAAGGTCCAAATTCGGCATATTCCTTCTTCGCGAATTTGCTTCCCTTCACGACTTCCAAGAATGCATCCGAAGCCCAATCATACTCAACGGTCTTAAAGCCGTTCATCCAATGTTCGACATGTTTGTTAGGGAATACTTTGATAACTCCCTTATTCCACTGTCCGACACCATTGAAGCGTTTGTTTTTCGCAGGGATAATATCGTACAAGCTGGAAACCGTACGGCTACCAGGATAAGTCGTGTACAGTTTGGCATCCGGATGTTGCTTGTCATCCAGAACCTGGTATTCCGGACCGATCACAAAGCCTTTATTCTTCTTGCTTTCCTGAATCAGATATTTCATACCGCTATTTGCACCTTCCGTCAACTTGAACTCAAAGCTCAGCTCGAAGGCGCCAAACTCATCGACTGTCAGGATATCACCACCTCTTTTACCTTCCGGACCGCCATTCTTCATAACAGTCAATTCACCATTTTCAATCTTCCATCCGTTTTCAGGGAATGTTTCCTGTCCGGCACCCCGCCATCCGTTAGAAGTCTTACCGTCAAACAACAGTTTCCAACCGGCCGCTTTTTCTGCTTCTGTCAGCGTATTCGGAATACAGTTCACTTCCGGAGCTAACGGGCCTTGCATACGCTCTGCCTCCAGATTTTCCGTCTTAATACGGATATTACGCCACCAAATTTCCTTGCCGACATTCTCCGTTTTCCCGAAAATGCCATGTACCTGGAAAGCGATAAAACCTTCCGGTGTCATATCATCTACTACATTCGAAGTGTTCACACCATTCAGCCAGATGCGGATACTGTTGCCGATAGCTTCAATTCGATACTTGTTCCAATCATCTTTCTTATAGGCGGCTCGTCCAGCTTCGTTATTCGTTAAAGGAGCCAGCCAACCGCGTCGCGCCTCATCATAAAGCCCACCACTCCAAGCACGGTCGGACGGGTCAATTTCGCACTGATAGCCATGCACACGTCCATTATTGTAATCCGGCTTACTTTCGCTTCGAAACTGCACCCCGGAATTCAAGTCTGGATGACATTTCACTTCAAACTCCAGAATAAAATCACCATACGTTTGTTCTGTTGCCATAAAACTGTTCGGTTCTTTATCCACAGTCTGGCCGACCATACATCCATTCTCTACACGATAGGGAGCCTTACCATTCAACTGCTTGAAGCCAGTAAAATCCTTACCATTAAACAATTGCTGCCATCCGTCGTTAGGTTGGCAGGCACCACACAGCAAAGTCAGAGACAAAGCTGCTAATTTCAAATACGCTTTCATTTGCTTTCTGATACTATAATTAGTTAGACAATTAATTTCCTTTAGTTAATAAACATGTGTACGTGCACAAAGATATAAGTTTTTGCACTATCATTGCATTAAATCTCAAAAAAGTTAGAATAACTACACTAAAATAGCTCTTTACAAGCCGTCTATTTCCCACTCTCCCTGCTATTATTTTAAAATCAGAGTCGGCGATTATATAATCACTGCAGCCAATTACATAGTCGCTGCCATTGATTTAAGAATAATATGGCAGTAAGGCCATTTTTATTACGCAATAAAAGAATAAAGTAAATAAGATTTACAAATTTGTTTTCCTGTATCCCAATAAGAAGTATATTTGCAGATAAATGACCTTATTATAAACGAATTGATTTTTATGAAACAACAGTTTATGAAGACTGCCTTTTTTGATTTCGACGGTGTGGTTGTAGACACAGAACCTATTTACGATATTTACTGGAATGAAGCAGGAAAACGCTATCAGACGGGAATCCCCAATTTCGCATCCCACATCAAAGGGACGACATTACCTTATATATTGGAGAAGTATTTTTCCGACCGATCTGAAGAATTTAAGGAAATGGTAATCCGCGAATCAATGGAATTCGAACAGCAGATGCCTTTTCCACCGGTTCCGGGTGCGATGGAGTTTATCCATCTTCTGAAAAGTAAAAATGTAAAAGTCGGTTTGGTCACCAGTTCCGACGATGCCAAGCTAAAACGGGCCTTCCGCCTTTTGAAACTCGACAATCTGTTCGATACGGTCGTGAGTGCCGACCGGATCACAAAAGGGAAACCCGATCCAATGTGTTATTTGCTTGCCGCCTCCGATCTGCATGTATCACCTTCCGACAGTCTGGTATTTGAAGACTCTTTTGCCGGAATACAGGCCGGGACCAATGCGGGTATGCGGGTTATCGGACTTAGCACGACCAATTCCGAAAAGTCTTTAAAAGACAAAGTTTATCAGGTCATACCCGACTTCCAAAACATTACGTTCGAAGAATACAAACAGTGGTAGAACGGACATAAAAATAAAAAGGGGATGTGCCGCCACTCCCCTTCTTATTGTACAAAAATCCGATTACTTAAAAATTATATCCGACACGGACAGCCAACGCTGCGGCATCCAAATCCTTTATAATATTATACTTGGCTTCCAAGCCGACAGAAATCCGATCTGTCGCATACACTTCACCTCCTAAGCCGATATTGGCTCCAAAACGAGTTGCATCCCAAGGACCTGCTTTCCAAAACGAAAGGCTTAAGCCTGCCAACGGATAAAAACCGAACATCTCACTCAATTTAAATACATAATGAGCATTCATATCAATTGCCCATGCACTTAACCCATCATTCTTTACTAAATGAGTAATAGACGGGGTCAAACGAAACGCATCCGTTACACAATAACGATAATCGATGCCGATAGTAGCATTGCCGATATCATTAAAATTATAACCCAAGTTGAAGCCAAACGAGGATTGACCTTGCTGCGTCTGTGCATATGCACCTATACTAAACAGCGTCAACATCAACATAACAATTAATTTTTTCATACTTTTCTTATTTAGTACAACAATATCTATCGCCAAATATAGTATTTTTCCTTAACAAAAGCATATTACTTTACTTTTAATTTATCACCTGCACTTTTTACAATGCTACGATAATAGTCTTCATCATAGCCAGGGAAATCCGGATATTCGGATAATCCGTAACCATTCTGCTTAAAATGTCCGTTTTCTTCCTTCTTCACGTTACCATCCATATATTTGACTAACAAGTATTCTCCTAATTTCTTCCAACGGGCTGTTGCCTGGTCGGCAGTAGTAGAACTAAACCAGGTCAGGAACTTGACCGCTTCCGCCGGATTCTTGGCATACAGTTCCGATGCAGCCTTATCGACAGCCGGAATTGTCTGTTGATAGCTGTTCTCCAACTCCTGCTGAACAAGACGGATATCCTGAATCATATAACTATATTTGCCATACGCCATATTAGCCACCCAGTTATGAATCCAGAAAGCGGATGTCCAAGAAAAATTCATCATATCACCGTTTCCGACACGATAACATTCGGGAGAAGCTGTCACCGAACAATAGATCGGCGTAAAGACAGCCATGTCTGCATCATCCACACCGAACCAAAGAATACCACCGACGGCATCCGGTAGCCAATTACGCATCTGAGGAACAATCACAAAACCGGTCTGCTGCGTAGCAATCGCACGCTCGTTCGTATATTCCTGACCGTCCACTTCGAAAGTCATCGGACGCCAACGATACGGAACTTTGTAAGGACCTGCACCGGCATCCTTCGTCATATCTAAATCAGTTCCTTCGAAATGGTCGCGCATACCGTTCTGCACATCCCGAACGGATAACAAACGATCAGGCTTTACATACAAAGGCATAGGCTTCTTCATTGCATCACCCTTAATCAGATCCATATATTGATCCATCGATTTATCATATTTGCGAAAGAAAGACCACACACGGGCTTCACAACCACGCAGAGCACTGAAATCATACGGGCAATAGGCTTTCTGGAAACTAAAATCCTTATCCCTGCCACTGAAATATCCCTTTTCACGAGCAAAAGAGACAACATCCGGTGAATAAATGCAGTTCTCCTTATCATCAAACGGGATCTGCTGAATACGAGATTGATTGGCATGAGCCGAAATACAATCGTCCGGAATGCGAATAGCAACCCAGACTGCTCCTTTATTACCCGGACCTTTACCGATCATTTCCATCACCCAAGCTTCGTTCTTATCAGCAATAGAGAACGTTTCCCCACTGCTATAGTAGCCATAATCCTTCACCAGGTCAGTCATAATCCGAATAGCCTCCCGCGCCGTCTTGGAACGTTGCAAAGTGACATAAATCAGACTGCCGTAATCCATGATACCGGTCGTGTCAACTAGTTCGGGACGCCCCCCGAAAGTGCTTTCCGTAATCGCAACTTGATGTTCATTCATATTACCAACTACAGAATAGGTCTGTTCAACCTGCGGAATCTGTCCTAACGGTTTATGGGTGTCCCACTCGATGATATCCAGCATCGCCCCTTTCGGCCAAGTCGCAGCCGGCCAGCGATACAGTTCACCATATAACGTATGCGAATCTGCCGCATAACTGATCATAACAGAGCCGTCAACCGAGGCTTTCTTTCCCACCAGTAGACCTGTACATGCAAAGGCTTCCATTCCGGAAAGCATAACAGCACAGGTTACCATCAAAATCCATGTTTTTCCCATATAAATAAAGTTTATGCAAATAATAACATATATACGCCGGCACCGCAGCAATAGCCGATCAACGCCAAAATTGAAAATCGTTTGGTATAATACATAAAATCAATCTTTTCCAATCCCATTACCGTTACACCTGTTGCAGAACCGATAATCAAGATACTACCGCCAGTCACGGCACAGTAGGCAAGGAATGTCCAGAAACCTCCGTCCGATACAAAGAACTGAGCATAAGGAGCCAGATTGGCCGCATCCGGTACAATCGGATACATACCCATTGTTGCCGCAACCAAAGCTACGTTGTCCACACAGGAAGACAAAACACCGATCACAAAGCTGATCAGATAAGGTTCATGTACATGCTTATCCAGAAAAGCGGACATCAACCCTAACTGGCCGGAGGTTTCCAAAGCCCCTACCGCCATCAGGATACCCAAAAAGAAAAAGATCGTCGCTAGGTCGATGTTCGGAAGTAACTGAGAAATACGTAACTTATTAGATTCGTGCATATGCAGTTTGCTATACATGATATCCGTATAAAACCACAGGACCACCAAGCCCAACAAAACACCTAAGAAAGGTGGAAGGTCTGTCACCATCTGAAAGACCGGAACCAAAGCCAACGAAAGTACACCAATCACAAAGATCACCCGACGCGAATGATTCGGTATTTCCGGTGCATATTCGTCTGCCATTTCTTCCTCGCTCATCACACGTAAAGTCGCATCTTTCTTAAACAACCAAAAATTAGCAATCGTCAGAGGCACAAGCAAGTTTATCAATGCCGGAAAGAATACATGCGAAATCTGGTGCATAGCTGTGACATTCTTGCCCACCCAGAGCAAAATGGTCGTCACGTCACCAATCGGAGACCATGAACCACCTGCATTCGCAGCAATAATCACCATACAGGCATATTTCAAACGATCTGTCCGGTCCGGAACCAGTTTCCGTAACACAGCCATAATCACGATAGCAGCAGCCAAATTATCCAACAAGGCAGAAAAGAAAAAAGCGGCAAAACTTATATACCACAATAATTTCCTTTTATTGGCAGTGCGGATATATCCGGTAACAGCCCGGAAACCACCATGCTTATCCACGATATCGACAATCAGCATGGAGCACATGACAAAGAAAAGCGTTTCGGATACATTCCCTAAATGATAAACAATCGAACGGTTTGTAATAAATGTAATAAACTGATCTTTCAGAGGAGCATTTGCCATTTCCGGGTTTTGGGTCAGAAACTCTTGAAACAAAGGACTGGAGCGTTCGACAAAAATGTCATAGGCGTCAAACATCAATATCATCCACAGTGATATTGCCATAAACAGAGCTATCGCAGCTTTATTTATCTTTATCTTATCTTCCAGCGCGATTGCAAGAATCCCTAAAACAAAGATGACAGGCATTAAAATAAACATAGTACAATATATTTAAATTTATTATCAAATCACAAAAGAAAGAATTTTTCATTCCAAGCTCTTGCATACCAAAAAGCATTATAAATTTTAGTTAAACAAAAGAATAGTCTGAGAAGACCCCTCCTTTCGTTTTTATTATATAGAATACAGATATTCTATTTCTTCCGACCAAATAGACTCATCCGGTGTTTCCAGAATTAAAGGAATGTTATCAAACCGGGGATCATCCATCAGCATCTTAAATGTAGTCAATCCCATCACTCCTTTCCCAATACTATCATGGCGATCCACACGGGTAGCCAGATCTTTTTTGGAATCGTTTATATGCATGCCACGCAAATAAGAAAAACCTACTACCTCGTCAAAATGTCGGAATGTCTCCGTAAAACCTTCGACAGTCTTGATATCATAACCTGCTGCCAATGTATGAGCAGTATCTATACAAACTCCAACACGGGATTTATCTTCCACTTTATCGATAATGTAAGCAAGTTGCTCAAAGGTATATCCCAGATTGGTTCCCTGTCCGGCTGTATTTTCTAATACGGCACATACACCCGAAGTCTGATCCAATGCCCAGTTAACCGAATTAGCTATGCGCGTCAGACAGTCCTCCACCTCCATCTGGTTCAAATGACTTCCGGGATGGAAATTCAAACGGTTCAATCCCAGTTGCTCACAACGTTGCATTTCATCCAAGAAAGCATCCCGTGACTTCTGCAAACCTTCTGCTTCCGGATGTCCCAGATTGATCAGATAACTGTCATGCGGAAGAATATATTCTGCTGCATAACCAAATTCCTCACAACGCTCTCTGAAAAGAGAAATACTCTTTTTTGTCAGCGGAGAAGATTTCCATTGACGCTGATTACGGGTAAACAAAGCAAATGCCTTCGCCCCGATCGCATTCGCATTCACCGGAGCATTCTCAACTCCACCCGATGCCGACACATGTGCTCCAATATACTTCATTATGTTATTTATGTTTTATTGTTTATTCACCTTCTGCTTTGCATCCCGCAAAATGAAATTTTTCTGTCGCCTGTTCTTGTGTAACTATAAAATAGACCAAGTCGGCACGCGTACATAACTCATCTTGTGAATTATAGATCTCCGTTTCAATAAAGATTGCATTTCGTTTACGGTCTTTGATACGCCCCCTGATTGTCAGCCTGGGCTCACAAGTAGAAAGACTTTTCAGAAAGCGGGCATCCAAGCGTGAGGTCATTCCTGAAGTCTGTAACTTCCTAAGCACTACCCAACCTGCCAATTCGTCCATCAATGTTGTCAGGATTCCACCATGCAACGTATTCAACCACCCCTGATAATGAGCTTCCGGCTCCCAATAAGCTACAATATCGTCGCCATCCTCATAAAACTCCATATGAAGTCCCATCGGATTGCTCGGGGCACAGCCAAAACACATATATCCATCCAATCCTTCCCAGGGATTAATAATCTTTTTCATATTTGATAATTTTTACCACAGCCCTATTAATTTACAAAGGTAACAAAAAAAGCAGAAATAAGGTTTATTAAAATAGCGCCGCAACAAAGCTGTAAATAAAATAGCCGCAAACCGACACTTTCACCACCACACTGAACAGAAAACCGACAAAAGCCCCTAACCCGGCTTTAAAAGCCTCGGCAGACTTCTTCCCTCCAAACAACTCGCCAATTACGGCTCCTGCAAACGGGCCGATCAACACGCCCCAAGGAGGTAAAACGAAAAGACCGGCAATCGTTCCGATCATACATCCCCAATTTCCCCATTTACCACCTCCACTGTATTTTGTGCCCAACATAGGCGTCACATAATCCATCACTTGAACAATAATGACCAGCATAGCCCATAAAATCAAATGTGTAGTACTAAAATGGATTCTATCCGTAAAATGCAAAAACAATAGACCCACATAAGAAACAGGAGGACCGGGCAATATAGGCAAGAAACAACCTACCAGCCCGGTCAACAAACAAAGTATCCCCAAAATAATAAGAAGGATATCCATATAGTTATATTTTAGCTGTATGAGTATTCGTATGCAATAATACGAAAAAACACGAAAACAGTAAAATATAAATCCAAAGAAATGGAAACAAGCGATCTATTTTCCAGTCATCTCGATCATTTCCATATACTCAATTCCTTTTCCGGTACACTTTTCCTCCTTGGGTATAAATATATCGCCTTTATTTGTCCGTAATGTATAACAAATCACCTTCCCATCTGGTGCTGCCTCATCCGCCATAAGCAGGGACAGGTTGGTGGTGAAACTTCATCCTTTTTAACGACCTCATTATCCGTATCTAACGAAAGAGAAGATTTTCTTTTGCATTAGTAGCATGCAGGAAAACGGCACTAACTATCAGGCAACTATTCAATTCTTTACAGTCGCCACAAGTATTAAATCCTTTTTTATTTACGCATTTACGGATTTCGCAATAATCGCTACAATAGGCAAATTTAGCACCGTCTGCCCGACATCCCATACAATTTATGGTTGCAGCCGTAATCTCAGGTGCGTTGTTCATCACACTCCACTTCCGAGCAGTCTTTTCTCTTAATTCATTGTCATTTCTGACCGTGGCTATACGAGCATCGCAACCTTCACAATCCAACCCGCAACATGCAATTAATTGTTTCATAGTCTATTATAGTATTTATTTCACCCTTAACCATTCCTAAAACATCCCTACAAAGAGGTATGACAAAATTCATAACCTTTTCAAATAAAAAAACTTGTTCAAGAAACGCCCGTGTACTTGATCTTCTTCCAAACACACGGGCCAATCATTTATCAGAGTAAATCAGAAGCTAATTCGGACAATTGACTACGTTCTCCTTTGATCAGATTGATGTGAGCAAACAATTCTTGCCCTTTCATTTTATCAACCATATAAGCGAGACCATTACTCTGTGCATCCAGATAAGGAGAGTCTATCTGCTGGATATCCCCGGTAAATACCATTTTCGTTCCCTCTCCTGCACGGGTGATAATCGTTTTAATCTCATGCGGGGTCAGGTTCTGCGCCTCATCGATAATACAGAACGTTTCCGAAAGACTTCGACCGCGGATGAAAGCCAATGCTTCAATCACAAGTTGCCCGTTCTTTTGCAAATCATCTATTTTACGAGCATCTGATCCACCGGGTGCAAACTGTCCCTTAATAACATTCAGATTATCAAACAAGGGCTGCATATAAGGAGCCACCTTCTGCTTCTCATCGCCAGGCAAAAATCCTAAATCCTTATTTGCCAAAGCAACAATAGGACGTGCCAACAGAATCTGTTTATAAACATTCGCCTGTTTTAATGCAGAAGCCAAAGCCAGCAAGGTTTTACCGGTTCCGGCCTTTCCTGTCAACCCGATAAGTTTTACATCCGGATCATTCAGCACCTCAAAAGCAAAACTCTGCTCCGCATTGCGGGGCTGAATGCCATAATTGCTGGCTTTTTCCACTTTTTTGAATTTATTGGTGAACGGATTATAACGGGCCAGGACAGAATTACGCACACTCTTTAAAATAAAACATTCGTTCGGCTCCAGCTTCGACTTTATATCGAACAGATCAGCATCGATGCCATCAGGAGATGCATACATTTTATCAATCAAATCCGGATCTATATTCTCGTAAATGTCTTGTGCACGTTTGAAAATATCGACATTAATGACCTTGTCGGTTATATAATCTTCCACTTCGATACCCAACGAACGCGCCTTCATACGCAGGTTCACATCCTTTGTCACCAGAATGGTTTTCACCTTCCGGTCTTTTTCAGACTCAGCAACCGACAGCGTACACGACAGAATACGATGATCTGCGGTTTTTTCCGGAAACGACTGGTAAATTTTCTCCTGATACTTGTCCCCAGTCACCACATGCAAAGTGCCTTTGCCAGGTCCCAGTGAAGCTCCTTTCAAAAAGAGGTCATTGCTGGTCAACGTATCTAACTCGCGTACAAACTCACGGGCATTGTAGTTGATCTGGTCGCTCCCCTTTTTAAACTTATCCAACTCTTCCAACACGACGATCGGAAGATAAATATCATTCTCCTGAAAGTTCTCAATACACTTGTAGTCGTGCAATATGACATTCGTGTCAAGCACAAAATTCTTCTTTGCTCCCATGATCTTTCGATTTAATGATTATGCCTCTAAGATAGAAATATTTCCGAGATATTATCCCTCGAAAGCCAAGAATATATCAAATAGACCAATTAATTCAACTTTTTTACAAAAACCAAAGATCACGCCCCGCTTTATTTACGTATTTTTGCAGGTGAAATGTCAAAATTAAATTCATGAAAAAATACAAACTTATCACATACATGTTGCTGTTTGCCGGATGCTTGTCGGCGCAAGACAATTTGTCGGCATTACTTCCTATGCCGAACCAAGTCAAACAAATCGAAAGTAAGAAAGATTTCATCATAAGCGGAAAGACGACCATACAAACGAATCTGCCGGAGGATGCTTTTTGCATTGCAGAGTTAAAAGACATCTTGCGACAAAGAACAGGGAAAACACCAACTCTATCCTCTTCCAGATCCGGCAGTTCCGTCATTCGCCTCATACTGGATCCTTCAGTCAAAGGAGATGGACATTACCTGTTATCCGTATCCGAGAAAACAGTTTCCATAAAAGGGGCAACACAGGGTTCCATTCTGTACGGACTTATGACCTTAGATCAGATTCTGTTAGGAGATGTATGCCGGACTTTATCGGGAAAGATTGCACCAATCGAAATCGACGATCAACCCCGTTTCAGCTACCGTTCATTGATGTTAGATCCGGCACGTCATTTCCTGCCTACCGAAGATGTGAAGTTCTATATCGACCAGATGGTACGATATAAATATAATGTATTGCAACTACACCTGACAGATGACCAAGGCTGGCGTATCGAAATAAAAAAACACCCCCGGCTAACCGGAAAAGGTGAATTTTATACGCAGGAAGAATTAAAAGATTTGGTGCGTTATGCAGCCGAACGGAATGTTCAAATCATTCCGGAACTGGATATTCCCGGACATACAGTGGCCGTACTCGCCGCTTATCCCGAACTAGGTTGTAGTCACACTAACAGCATTCCCAAAACTGTCGGTGAAACTGTTAATCTAATGCTTTGTGCCAATAACGACAAAGTCTATTCCTTATATCAAGATATTCTGACAGAAGTAGCTTCTATCTTCCCCGCTCCCTATATTCATTTGGGAGGAGATGAAGCGATCATCGAGGCGAACTGGGGTAAATGCAAACACTGCCTGTCGCTTATGAAACAGTTGGGTTACACGAAACCAACCGAGTTGATGAACTACTTCTTCAGCAAAATTCTGCCTGTCGTACGTGAAAATGGTAAAAAACCGATGCTATGGTGTGAGCTAGACAATATCCGTATGCCGGCACACGAATACCTGTTCGACTATCCAAAAGACGCAGTCTTGATAACCTGGCGTTACGGTCTGACTCCATTATGTATAGAACTGACTGCACGTCATGGAAATACACTGATCATGGCACCAGGAGAATACACATACCTCGATTATCCGCAATATAAGAACGATTTTCCGGA
>OCHE01001087.1_pt1 | contig 24384 bp, 21 predicted proteins | sample 1538681 | NCBI WGS metagenome assembly OCHE01 (sample SAMN04571717, study PRJEB22368) | human gut metagenome | biome: human gut; material: stool | host: Homo sapiens | place: Luxembourg | collected 2012-08-17
TCTCGACACACGCACCTGAAACGTGCGCGTCTACCAATTCCGCCACCTGGGCATATACCACCGAAAGATACCGATGGAGCGAAAAACGGGACTCGAACCCGCGACCCCAACCTTGGCAAGGTTGTGCTCTACCAACTGAGCTATTTTCGCAATTGCGAGTGCAAAGATAAAATGCTTTTTTGTTTTTGCAAAATTACGGCTCGAAAATCTAATGGAAAGTTTTATTTGAGACTTTCCCGCCCGATGGAGGGGAATTTTAAGTCGTGTTTTTGCTGTATTTCTTAACTTTTCTCCTCTTGTTTACATTAAAGCAGGGGTGGAGTTCTTAGCTAAAAGTCGATATCAACGGTATATTAACTGGCCTCCGGCTGAGCCATAGGGAGCTATATTGTAACTTTGCAAGAAATAACGACCGTCTTTTGCCGTCCCTGTCATGGGACCTCCTGTGGTGATGTCGTAGGTGGAACCGCATTTGGGGCATCTTAGGCAAAGATTGTTCTCGTCGAATTCGATTCTTATGTTGGAGTTGATTTCTACGGGACAACAGAGGTCGTAGACGTAGGGCACACCATGTTCGTTAGTAATAAGCATGAGCCCTCCGTATCCTGTGGCCGAAGATAGGGTGTAGGGAAATCCTGCCGGAATTTTCTGGTTGAGAATGAACCGGCGGTGTATGAAACTACCGCTTACACCGTATTGGTCCCACATGGCTTGGTTGGCAAATTCTACCCGGACGGCGGCAGCTGGGATGCGGTCGCGGTCGCCTCCGTCGCAGCTTGTAGCGATGATTGTGATAAGGAGGAGAATGAGAATGTTGCCTGTTCGTTTCATTTCAATATGTTTTCTATGAGTTCTATTTCGGACGGTGAGAGGGACAAATTGTCCACTGCATGCAAACTGTCTTTCAACTGGTCGAGGTTACGGGCTCCGATAATTACACTACCGATTTCTTTGCGGCGTAGTATCCAAGCGATCGCCAATTGCGATATGCTTTGTCCTCTTTGTTCTGCGATTGGCCGAAGGCGGGCTACCTTAGCGATTTTATCCGGAGTGACATCGGATTGTTTCAAGTAACCTTCGGGACGGGCTGCTCGTGAATCGGCCGGTATGCCGTTCAAATATTTGGAACTGAGTATGCCTTGTGCCAACGGGGAGAATGCCACTACCCCGATGCCTTTTTCCATACAAATTTGCAGGTGTTCTTTTTCTATGTGACGGTCGAACATGTTGTAGCGATCTTGATAGGCCAAACACGGAACGCCGGCATCGTGCAAGTAGTTCAAAGCATATAATAGCTTGTCGACCGGATATTTGGATAGTCCTATATATAAGGCTTTGCCTTGCCGGACGATATCGACGAGGGCTTGCATGGTTTCATCGATGGGGGTAATTCCGTCGTATCGGTGGCTGTAAAAGAGATCGACATAGTTGAGGTTCATTCTTTTCAGGCTTTGGTCGATACTTGCCATGAGATTTTTGCGGGAGCTGCATCCTCCGTAGGGGCCGGGCCACATTTCGTGCCCGGCTTTCGACGTAATGAACATTTCGTCGCGATGTGCGGCGAAACTTTGTTTCATCATGCGTCCGAAGTTTTCTTCGGCACTGCCTGCCGGGGGGCCGTAGTTGTTGGCTAAATCGAAGTGGCATACTCCGTGGTCGAATGCATATTCGACCAATTCCAATCCGGTGGCATAACAGTCGGTGTTCCCGAAGTTGTGCCAAAATCCGAGGGATATGACGGGTAGTTGTATGCCGCTGTCTCCACATCGGCGATAAAGCATTCCGTTGGTATAGCGGTCTGGTTGAGGTTTATATTCCATAATTGTCGTATGTTTAGAAGCAGTTCGATTTACTGCTATGAAAAGCTCGTCTACGATAATTTATTAGCGACCTAAGAGTCGAGCTTCTGCCGCTTCGGTACGAGCGAAGTCGAAAGAGTCGATCGTTTTTCGCATGAGTTCCGTGATGCGGTCGTTACACAGATTACCGATGCTGCCTTCGTGGGTATGATGGATATGCTTGTCGGGGGAGAATTTCCCGGCTTCGATTTCCAATCCCACTTGTTTATAGGCATCTCGGAAAGGTGTACCTGTTTGTACCCGCCGGTTTACTTCTTCCACGCTGAACATATAATCATATCGTTTGTCGTCGAGAATATGCTCATTGACGGCAATTTGAGAAATCATGAGGTCGACCATGTCCAAGCATTCTTCCAATTCGTCGAACGAGGGCAGGAACAGTTCTTTGATGATTTGTAGGTCTCTGAAATAACCCGATGGCAAGTTATTGGCGATGAGTGTGATTTGATAGGGTAATGCTTGTAACTTGTTGCATTTGGCTCGTGTCAATTCAAAAACATCGGGGTTTTTCTTATGGGGCATGATGCTCGAACCGGTCGTGAAGGCATCGGGCAATTTAATGAAGGCGAAGTTTTGCGAATTGTACAGACAGGCGTCGAATGCCAGTTTAGCGAGAGTCGCGGCAATAGATGCGATAGCGGAGGCTACGATACGCTCGGTTTTCCCTCGTCCCATTTGAGCGTACACGACGTTGTAATCCATCGTTTCGAATCCGAGGCTATCGGTGGTTTGCGTACGATTCAGCGGGAATGAAGAGCCGTATCCTGCGGCCGACCCTAACGGATTGCGGTTGCACACCCGGTAGGCGGCTTGCATGACGATGAGGTCGTCTGCCAGACTTTCGGCATAGGCGGCGAACCATAGTCCGAAAGAGGAGGGCATAGCGACTTGCAAATGGGTGTACCCCGGCATGAGTACTTGTTTGTATTTCTCGCTTTGGGCGATGAGGGTATCGAATAGTTTCTCCGCCTTTTTTACGATATTCTGCAAGCGAGAACGGGTGAAGAGTTTGAGGTCGACCAATACTTGATCGTTACGGGAGCGTCCGCTATGGATTTTTTTTCCGATGTCGCCCAATTTGCGGGTTAATAAGAGTTCGACTTGCGAGTGCACGTCTTCGACACCTTCTTCGATTAAGAATTTACCGGTTTCGGTATCCCGATAGATGTTCCGTAACTCTTCGGTGAGCTGTTTCAGTTCCTCGGTGGTGAGCAACCCGATGGATTGCAACATGGAGATATGAGCCAGCGATCCCAGTATATCGAAAGGAGCCAAATATAAATCCATTTCCCGGTCTTTCCCGACTGTGAACCGTTCGACGTCCCGATCGACTTGTACCGATTTTTCCCAAAGTTTTTGCGCCATTCGAGTTACGTTTTTGTTGTCAGATGAAAAGATTAAAATAACTTTTTATTCGTAGGGCAATATGACAAGCATATCGGCCATTTTATCAACACCTTCCTGCAATGGCTTGGAGACCATCGGCTTGATGAAAGGGTTAAGTTCCGCTTTGACCGTGATACGCGATGCCGTTTCATTTTCTCCGGTTGAGACCAGCTGTATCCACAGATTGAGAGGAAGCGGGGAGTTTTCGGCTTCGAACTTTATCGTTTTATTGGGTTCCCGATCTATGATTCTGAAAGTGATAGATCCTATGGGGCTCACTTCGATAGAGAGGCTGTCCTTGTCGTAACCTGTAATTTTCAGCTTTTCGTTCCCGGGAGCATTCAAGGCTCCTTTGAACCTTTCGAGGTTGGAGAGGTCGGAAAGCAATTCAAAGACCCGCTCGGAGGAGTGGGCTATTCGTACCGTTTTACTTTCGAAACTTGTCATACCGAAGGCGTGTTGTTATTGGGACCTTGCCAGCTTGCCGGGTCTTTACGCCATTCCTGCAATGTTTCAAGGTCTTCGGGTTTGATATAGTTGGTTTCCAATGCGGTTTCGAGCATTGCATTATAGTTGCTCAATGTAATCAATTCGACTTGTGCCGATTTGAATTTGCGGGCCGCTACGGGGAATCCGTAGGTGAAGATGGCGGCCATACCGATTACTTCGCAGCCTGCGTTTCGTATGGCTTCGACTGCTTTTAAGCTACTGCCTCCGGTAGAGATGAGGTCTTCGATGACAACTACTTTTTGACCGGGTTTTAAATTTCCTTCGATGAGGTTTTCCAAACCGTGGTCTTTCGGTGCGGAGCGTACATAAACATAAGGTAATCCTAAGGTTTCGGCGACAAGCGCCCCTTGTGCGATTGCTCCGGTGGCTACACCTGCAATGGCATCTACTTCGCCGAAGTTTTCCATAATTACCCGGCAGAGCTCTACTTTAATAAACGTCCTGACTTCGGGGTAGGAGAGTGTTCTGCGATTGTCGGTATATATGGGCGAGTTCCAGCCCGATGCCCAAACGAAAGGATTTTCGGGTTGTAGTTTGATAGCACTGATTTTTAATAGTTTTTCAGCAAGTAATCGTTCTACCGTTTTCATGACGAATAATGTTTAGAATTTTAAAATACAAAGGTAAGAAAAATGGCAGATAAACGGTCGAATGGCAGGTGAAAAATATGAAAATATTTAGACGCTATTTTAAATTTATAGAGAAATAATATTATCATTGTAGGCAGGTATGTTCCGGCCGTATTGAGCCCCTGTCTGGCATCTTGAATCCCTTGATTTTTGTCAATAGCCCGCTATTGACTGCATATCTCGGACTCCAATCTGCTTCAACATAGGTCTCAATCTGTCTCGGAATAAATTTAAAACAGCTTCTTACAGTACCGCAGCGAGTGTGAGACAGCTGATTCGGGGCTTCCCGTGAAGATAGAGCGCCTGTGCGCAAGCCAGAAGAGTCGCGCCTGTGGTTACAACGTCGTCAACTAACAGGATATGCTTGTCGGATAAATCGAGCTCTGAGTCCGTTTCGTAAGCGGTGCGGGTGTCCAGCCAGCGTTCGTAGATATTTTTTCCGGTTTGCGATTTAGTGTTTTGGGAGTGGTATAACCATTCTGTGTAGACTTCGATTCCGGTGACTTGTTCGATTCCCCGAGCAATCCATTCGCTTTGATTGTATCCTCTGCGGCGTAATTTCGCCGGATGCAAGGGGACGGGAACCAACGCGTTTATGTCGTCGAAAAATCCGCTGGGCAGCAGTTCGTTCGCGTAAATTTTCCCTAAGGTGAAACCGCATTGTTTTCCTCCGTGGTATTTGATGTGGTGTATGAGTTGCCGGGCATCGCTCGGCGTGGAGAAAAAGAAAAATGCCGCACATTTTTCAATGGGAACTTTCCCGAGAAAAAGTTGTGCCATCGGACTGAGCGGGTCGAGGTGATAACCGGTGCGCGGTAATCGATGCAAACAGGTGGTGCAAATGTTTTCTTCATTCCTGTTCAACGCCCGTTGACAGACCGGGCAGAGCCGGGGAAAGAACAAATCGATGAAATCTTTGAGGAACGGGGGCGTTTTCATGATTCGATTTCTTTAAGGATGCGAAAAACTAATTCGGTTTCGAACCCTCGGGACGCGGCGAAACGAAGTAATTTGGAGCGTCGAACCTCGACATCTTCGTCGTTAATCGAACGAGATTTCTTTTCGAGCAGGTCGGCGAGGCGGGTCGTGTATGCTTCCTCGTCGATGAGAGATAAGGCATTGACGATGTCACTATTCCCGATTCGTTTCTGTTGCAGGGCATAGCGGATTTTTATTCGTCCCCACCCGGAAAAACGGAATTTGTCTTTGGCGAAAGCAATGGCGTATCTTCCTTCATCGATGAATCTTTCTTGAACGAGTCGTTCGACGATTGTTCGGGCATCCGGTTCTCCGATACCCCATCGGGAGAGCTTTTCCCGTATGTCGGCTATACAGTGTTCCGATGAAGAGCAGAGGGCGGCCGCTCGGTGGAGGGCTTCGGGCGGAGTTAGTGTTTTAGCCATGTCGTATGGGTTTTATAGCAGAAACGAATCGATTTTTCTCATACAGGTCTTTGATGATTCTGATGTGCTTATATCCCGCTGCTTCCAACATACGGGCGCATGCTTCGCCTTGTGCCTCGTTGATTTCGAAGTAGAGCTTGCCTCCGGGGGATAAAAGCCGAACGCTGTCCATAGCTATTTTTTCATAGAACAGAAGAGGACTTTCGTTCGGGACGAACAGGGCTATATGAGGTTCGTATTCCAGCACATTGGCACTCATGGATCGGCTCTCGCATCGGCGGATATAGGGCGGGTTGCTGACGATGATGTCTAATGATTCCTCTGGTAGTTCTGATACATCGTAACGGAGAATATCCCGTTGAGAGAAGTTTACATGGGCATTGTGTTTTCGGGCGTTACGTTGAGCAATTTCCAAGGCCTCTGTCGAGATATCCCATGCCTCGACCTTGCTGTCGGACAACGAGAGCGCAAGAGTAACGGCAATGCAACCGCTTCCGGTTCCCAAATCGGCTATGCGCGAAGGTTGACCGGAGTTTTCCGTTATAACGAGTCTTGTCAATTCTTCTGTTTCGGCAATATCGAAACGCCGCCCGCAAAAATCGGTATATCCCAAAATGTATTGAATGGGTTCTTGCTGCGAGAGCCTGTCGGTTATACGTTCGATTTTACGGTGTATATCCTCGGATAAAATCGTATCTTTGTGCAGCAGAATATCGGTGGGGGTATAGCCGCACAGGGATTCGAAAATCATTCGGGTGAATCCGATGATTTCTCCGGGAGGGTAGATTGCTCCCAGTTTGCGCCGTAACAAATCGATACTTTGTTGCATGGGTAGGTCGATATTTGTAAATCCATGCAAAGTTAAGAAACTGTTTTGATTTTTGGGAATAGATATTTCGTGCAGAAAAACTACACCGATCAAATCGGGCTTTAATTAAAAAAATCGGAATATGGATAAAATAGATATGGATGCCGTTTTCATGCGACGTTGTTTGCAGTTGGCTTCTCTGGGTCGAGGACACGTGTCTCCCAATCCGATGGTGGGTGCGGTCGTCGTACATCGTGGGCGAATTATAGGAGAGGGATATCATCGGTGTTACGGTCAACCGCATGCCGAGGTGAATGCCATAAATTCGGTGCGGGATGCAGGACTGTTGCCGGAATGTACATTGTATGTTTCTTTGGAGCCTTGTTCTCATTACGGGAAAACTCCTCCTTGTGCCGACTTGATTGTCCAAAAGAAGATACCGAGGGTCGTTGTCGGCTGCTTCGATCCCTTCCCGAAGGTGTCGGGGCAGGGTGTTGCCCGGTTGCGGGAGGCCGGTATAGAAGTTGTCACTGGGGTATTGGAAGAAGAATGTAAGGCTTTGAACCGAACTTTTATGACCTGCCAAATCGATGAGCGTCCTTTCGTTACTTTGAAGTGGGCGCAGAGTCGGGACGGTTATATCGACCGGATTCGGAAACCGGGAGAACCTGCCATTCGGATTTCGGACGATGTTTCGTCTGTATGGGTGCATCGTTTGCGTGCCGAAGCAGATGCCATATTGGTGGGGACGAACACGGCAGTTGCCGATAATCCGTCGCTGACTACCCGTTTGTGGTACGGGCGTTCACCTTTGCGAATCGTTCTCGACGAACATGCCCACGTTCCGTCTGGTTCGCACGTGTTTACAGATGGATTGCCTTCGCTCGTCATTACGGCGAAGGATACTGTTTATCCGGTTTTACCCGATTCTGTCGAAGTTATTCGCCTCCCTTTCGGGAAAGATTTAATACCCGGTTTGTTGAACGAACTATACCGTCGACGCATACAACATCTTTTGGTAGAGGGGGGAGCTGTATTGTTACAGTCATTTTTAGATTCGGGATATTGGGACGAAACGAGAGTAGAAACCGGGCCGATGTTTCTGGGAAATGGAATTGTCGCGCCGGTCGTAAAGGGGCTGCTTATGCGCTCTGAATATTGTGGCGAAGCAAAAATAGACTGGTATGAAAATAGGTAAAAACAGATTATTTGCCGTGTTAATTATTCGGTTCGTCTAAAATGAAACGGCTATCTCTCTTTTTTTTATTTATTTTTGAACTGGGAAATCGATGTATATGAATCGGTTTATCCATAAATAATTATAATTATCGGTGTTTGTAGTGTACAAAGAAAAAAATGTTGCTAAATTTGCCGATTGTAACTGCAAACCTGTAACTCATATCAGTTAATGAAGAAGCAAAAAATATATTTTTTTCTGTGTATAGCGGCTTTATTTTTATCCGGCATTTCGTGTAATTCGACCGAAGATGATGTTATATCATATACTGTATCGGAGAGCGTACGGGTTTCCGGTTTTTCTTTGGCGGCCAATGACTCGGTGTTAGCTCATTTAGATACGATATTTTTTACGATAGACTTGAATAAAGGCCAGATTTATAATGCCGATTCTTTACCTGTCGGAACCGATGTTTCCGCATTGATTGCGAATATCTCGTTCGATAACGTCGCACAGGCTAAGATTTATATGGACAAAGGCGATCCTGCCAAGAACGATACGATAGACTATATAGCCAATCCTACCGATTCTATCGATTTTACGTCGAAAGTTTCGTTGGAGGTGACGGCTCAAAACGGTACGACCGTGAAGTGGTATTCCGTTAAGGTAAATGTCCATCAAATCGACCCCGACTCATTGTATTGGAATACCATGTTCGGCGTTCGGCCTTTACCGTGTGGCAGTCAAGCAACGGTCGATGCGCAAAAAGCCGTTTATTATAAAGGGAAAGTTCAATCTTTCATAGTCTCTAATTCGACTTGTACATTATATACGGCGGAAGATCCTTATGCCGATGACTGGACACCGCAGCCTTTGTCGTTATCGTTTATACCTGATTTGAAATCTTTACAAGCTACCGATGAGGCTTTGTATATGCTTTCGCAAACCGGCGAGCTATATCGGTCGGAAAATGGTGTAGAGTGGACTTCGACCGGGCAAACGTTTTATTCGTTGGTAGGAACGTGGAAGTCGAGGCTGTTGGGTGTTGTGTCGGAGAACGGTGTTTATAAACACGATTGCTATCCTCGTCCTGCTGGATTTGTACCTTATCCGACAGCTGCTAATTTCCCCATTACGGGCAGTAGCCCTATGGTGACATTCGTGTCGGAGTATGATTTGGATTCTCCCCAGTCCATTATGGTGGGCGGACGAATGGCCGACGATAATCTGACCGGTGCGACATGGGGATATGACGGTGAGGCTTGGGCTCAATTACAAGGCTCGATAAAACCGTGCGAGGGAGCCATTCTGTTTCCGTATTTCACTTTTACGACCAGTGAGTACTGGATAACGACGCAATACACATCGTGGATTGTGATCGGGGGGCGCGAGGCTGCCGGGGTAGCCGATTCGGTATATGTTTCGGTAAATAACGGCAATACATGGAGCAAGGCTCCTCAGTCGTTGGCTATGCCTACCTATATCAATCCGCGGGCTTTTGCTTCGGTGATGGTTGTCGATGCGGACTTTACCTCTCGGAGCGCGGCTTCGTTGTGGAAGTTTATGCCTATTCGGAGGGTCCCGGCTATGTCGGTTGCTCGTACGAGCGATTACCAGATTCCTTATATTTATATATTCGGAGGGGAAAATAACTCCGGTGATATTTATAATGAAATATGGCGAGGAGCAATCGGTAGGTTGAGATATCCGCCGATACCATAATGAGTGTTTTGAAGAAAAAAGATACTTTTCATCGGTTTATTTCGTTTTATGTATGTAGGCTCGTAAAAATGGCACACGCATGAAAAAAATAATTCCGATTATAGTGATAATAATGAGTAGTACAGCTGTTTTATCTGCACAGGATTTCCGTTATGATGCGGGGATAGCGGGTGGAATAAGTTGTTATATGGGCGATGCCAATCAGGTTTCGCCGTGGCATCGGCCGGGTGCTGCGATAAGCGGAGTGTTCCGTTTTTTGTTGAATTATCGGTGGGCTGTAAAGACCGATATTTCAGCCATGCAGTTTTCAGGCGATACCCGTGATTTTGACAATCGTTTCCCCAACGGAAGTGATTACTCGTTTGAGAGTTGGCAATATCGGTTGGGAGGACAGATAGAATTCAATTTCTTTAATTATGGAATGGGATATTCTTATCTGGGAACGAAACGGCTTTCTCCATATTTGTTGGCGGGGGTGGGAGTAGGATATTCGACTGTCGGAGGCGGTTATGTGAGTTTCGATGCTTCTTTGGGAGCCGGGGTTAAATATAAAATAGCTCCGAGATGGAATATAAGTTTGGAGTTTGCCATGCACAAAACGTTGGGAGACAGTTTCGACGGAAAGGCACTCGCAGATCCTTACCATATAGAAAGCAGTGTGCTGAAAAATACGGATTGGTTTTCGACGACTTTGTTTTCAATCACGTATGAATTCGGCCGTAAAAAAGAAATTTGTAACAACGATAATCGTTGAAAGAGGAATGACTTACGTAGAGCAGATAAATCTAACTCGTGTGCCCAAACACATTGCCATTATTATGGACGGCAACGGGCGTTGGGCTAAGGAGAGAGGGCTGGACCGTTCGGAGGGGCATCGCAAAGGTCTTGATGTCGTTCATGAGATAACGGATGCAGCTGCCGAAGTAGGGGTGCAATACCTTACTTTATATGCTTTTTCGACGGAAAATTGGAATCGTCCGCAAGCGGAAGTCGATGCTCTTATGGCTTTGGTCGTTTTTGGTATAGAGCGGGAAACTCCCGGAATGGTAGAGAAGGGAGTCCGTTTGTCGGTCATCGGCGATTTGGACCGCTTGCCATCTGATGTGAAAGCACGGTTGTTGAAATGTATTCGTGATACGTCGGGAGGTGAGCGTATTGTTTTGAACTTGGCGTTGAGCTATTCTTCCCGATGGGAAATCGCTCGCGCGGCCCGGTGTATCGCACAGGAGGTTCAAAAGGGTAGATTGTCGGTGGACGACATTACGGAAACGACAGTCGATGAGTTCATGACAACTGTGAATATGCCTAATCCCGATTTGTTAATTAGGACGGGAGGAGAAATACGACTCAGTAACTTTTTGTTGTGGCAACTCTCGTATGCCGAATTTTATTTTACAGAAGAATACTGGCCCGATTTTACCGGCGAAAGCCTTTATAGAGCCATTGTCGAATATCAAGCCAGAGAACGTCGTTTCGGAAAAACGAGCGAACAACTATAAATGAAGAAAAAGAGATTGAAAATGCGATATTATATGCCTTTGAAAAGTTTGGCTGTTTTTTTGTTTTTGTCTTTTTGTGTGCAGGCTGTGACCGCACAGAATGAAGAGAAACTCGATACGATATATAATCCGAAGGTCGTTTATTCGGCCATTCCGCAGAAATATGAGATTGCCGGTATCACGGTTACCGGGGCTCCCAATTATGAGGATTATGTATTGATAGGTTACTCTGGGTTGGAAGTAGGACAGGTTATCGAAATACCCGGTAATGCCATTACCGAGGCTGCCAAAAAATTTTGGAGGCAAGGTTTGTTTTCCGATGTCGTGATTAAGTGGACGAAGGCTTATGGCAATAAGGCATGGCTCGAAATACAATTGAAACAACAACCGCGTATTTCGGAAATAAATTACCACGGGATTAAGAAAAGTGAGCGGGAAGATTTGGAAATGCGCTTGGGGTTGGTCAAGGGAAACCAGATAACTCCCAATATAGTGGATCGTGCCACGACGATTATCAAAAAACATTTCGAGGAAAAGGGTTTTAAGAATGCAGAGGTGAACATAAAGCAGACCGATGACCTGACCCATGAGAATGAGGTGATCGTCGATATTTATGTGGATAAGAAAGAGAAAGTTAAGGTCCATAAGATATATATAGACGGGAACGAGGTTTTGTCGGATAGGAAAATAAAATGGGCTATGAAAAAAACCAATGAAAAGGGTAATTTGCTTCATTTGTTCCGAACGAAAAAGTTTGTCGAAGAGAATTATAAGAACGATAAAAATCTGATTATCGAGAAATATAACGAGTTGGGATACAGGGATGCCGCTATCGTAAACGACAGTGTGGTGCGGTATAACGATAAAACGGTAGATGTTTACCTGACAATCGATGAGGGAAAGAAATATTATATCCGAAATATAGACTGGGTAGGCAATACGATTTATCCGTCGGATTATCTTTCGGCTGTATTGGGTATGAAGCCGGGCGATGTTTATAATCAGAAAATGCTGAACAAGCGAACGATGGAAGATGAAGATGCGGTTGCCAATTTATATATGGACAGAGGATACCTTTTTTTCCAGTTGGTTCCTATCGAGGGCAATGTGCTGAACGACTCCATCGATTTGGAGATACGTTTGTTCGAAGGTCCGCAGGCCCGTATCAACAAGGTTGTCATCAATGGTAACGACCGTTTGTATGAGCATGTTATACGTCGGGAGTTGCGTACGAAACCGGGAGAGTTGTTCAGTAAATCGGACTTGATGCGTTCTGCTCGTGAAATAGCTCAAACTGGGCACTTCGATCCTGAGACAATGGATATAAAACCGGAACCGAACGAAGAAAACGGTACTGTCGATTTGGTTTATAATCTCGAATCGAAAGCCAACGACCAAATCGAATTTTCGGCCGGTTGGGGACAGACAGGTGTTATCGGGAAACTTAGTTTGAAGTTTACGAATTTCTCCATCAAGAATTTGCTCAACCCTAAATCGTTTAAAGGTATCATTCCGCAGGGCGACGGGCAAACGTTTACGATCAGTGCGCAAACGAATGCACGTTATTATCAGCAGTATAGTATTTCGTTTTATGATCCGTGGTTCGGTGGAAAACGTCCGAACTCGTTCCAGTTCTCGGCTTATTATAGCCGTCAGACCGGTATCGAAAGTTCTTTTTTGAGCCGAAGCTACAACAGTTTATACAATAATTCTTTGTATGGAGGTTACTGGGGAAACAGCTACTTGGGTAACTCCTATTATGACGATTATTATCAAAATGCTTATGAAAATGCCTTAGACCCGAACAAGTCTTTGCAGATGATCGGGGTTTCCTTCGGATTCGGGAAACGTTTGGAGTGGCCCGATGACTATTTTACTTTTATGGCAGAATTGGGCTATCAGGCATATATTCTTAAAAATTGGGAGTATCTGTACTATATGCAGAACGGTACTTCTCACAGTTTTACGTTGGGATTGACGCTGGGTAGAAGTTCGATAGATAATCCCATTTATACACGTCGAGGTTCTCAATTTACGTTATCGGCTCAATTTACTCCTCCTTATTCATTATTCTCTAAGAAAGATTACAAGAGCCTCTATGAAAGTTCGTCGAGAGCCGACCGAGAAGAGTTATATCGCTGGATAGAATATTATAAAATAAAATTCAAGAGCCGTGTATATACCCCGTTGAATAACTCCGAAAAATATACACTTGTGCTTATGGGACGTGCCGATTTCGGATTGTTGGGGTCGTATAACAAGTATAAGCAAACGCCTTTCGAAACATTCCATGTGGGTGGCGACGGTATGACCGGGTCTTATACATATGCTACGGAAACAATCGGGTTGAGGGGCTATGATAACGGTGCTCTTACGCCCTATTCCGACGGTCGGGCTTATACCCGGTTCTCGATGGAGTTGCACTTCCCGTTCTTGTTGCAGCCTTCGTCTACGATATATGGTTTGGCTTTTGTCGAGGGCGGTAATGCGTGGACATCGCTCGAAAACTTCAATCCTTTCTCTCTGAAACGTTCGGCCGGAGTGGGCGTTCGTATCTTCTTGCCGATGATCGGATTGATGGGTATCGATTGGGCTTATGGTTTCGATAAAGTACAAGGAGAGAAAGGGGGTGGCCATTTCCACTTTATCTTAGGTCAGGAATTTTAATTTGTGAAAAAACAGATACGTTTTTGTTAAATGCTCTAAAAGGATAGCGCGATTTGGTAGAATCGCGCTATCTTTATTTTTTAGAAAGTGTTTTATGTTATATGGTTTATTGAAACGGGAATGTTTAATTAAATAGAATAACGATATGAAAAGAATAGTTCTTTTTGCGATGGCGGTACTAGCTTTTACTGCGTCGTCGGTAGCTCAGAAGTATGCTTTGGTCGATATGGAATATATACTCAAAAATATTCCTTCGTACGAAATGGCCAACGAACAGTTGAACCAAGTGTCTCAACGTTGGCAAAAAGAGTGTGACGACAAGGCGGCCGAAGCTAAAACAATGTATAAAAACTATCAATCGGATTTGGTATTTCTTACCGAGGAAATGAAGGTAAAACGAGAAGAGGAAATCCGTGATAAGGAGACGGAGGTCGTTGAATTGCGCCGTAAGTATTTCGGCCCTGAGGGCGAGTTGTTCAAAAAGCGCGAAAGTCTTATGAAGCCTATTCAAGACGATATTTATAATGCCATTAAGAAGATTTCGGAAGATAAAGGCTACATGATGGTTATCGATAGAGCTTCTTCTCCGAATATTATTTTTGCGTCGCCGAAGATAGATATTAGTAATGAAGTGCTCACAAAGTTAGGATATTCAAAATAAATGCTTACTTTTGTGCCATTATTCATAACTTACAGTATAGAAACAAAAAAATTATAGTATGATTAAGAAATTTCTTTTCGCCGCAGTGTGCATTTGCTCTTTGAGTTTTGTATCACAAGCGCAACAAGCCCTTAAATTCGGTACCGTTAACTCTCAGGAGATTTTTATGTTGATGCCAGAGAAGGCAACTGCCGAGCAAACTCTTCAAGATATTAATAAGAAATATGAAGATGAGTTTGTAAAAATTCAAGAAGAGTTCACGAAGAAGTATAAAGAGTATATGGCATTGGGCGATACGATTCCCGAGACGATACGTGCTCGTCGTATGCAGGAGGTTCAAGATTCCCAATCTCGTATCGAGAGTTTCCGGGAAATGGCGTCTCAGGATATTCAAAAACAACAAGAAGCTCTTTTCGCTCCTATTCAACAGAAGTTGATGGATGCCATTAAGTCGGTAGGGGCAGAGGGTAAATTTACTTATATTTTTGATTTGGCTTATCCTATCGTTATTTATCAGGGAGCACCCAGTGAAGATGTGACTCCGTTGGTGAAAGCGAAATTGGGATTGAAATAATTATTCCCTCGTCGAGGGGTTGCGAAAAGGATGATAAGAACGTTATCATCCTTTTTCCATATTTATACTTCTAATAATGGATGCGACAAAAATACCTACGAATGTAGGTTCCATCGGAATTTTCGATTCGGGATACGGAGGTCTTACTATTCTCGAACAGGTGCGTAAAGGCCTGCCTCGATATGATTATCTCTATTTGGGGGATAATGCGCGGGCTCCTTATGGTACGAGGTCGTTCGAGATCGTATATGAATTTACTAAGCAGGCTGTATTTCATCTTTTCGACGAGGGATGCTCTTTGGTTATTTTGGCTTGCAATACGGCTTCGGCAAAGGCACTTCGTAGTATCCAGCAAAAAGATTTGCCTCGTCTCGCTCCCGATAAACGGGTTTTGGGGGTTATTCGTCCGACGGTCGAGTCGCTTTCCGAACTGTCGCGTACGGGGCATATCGGGATTTTGGCTACACCGGGTACGATACAGTCGGGCTCCTATGAGTTGGAGATAAAGAAGATGTATCCCGAATTCGTGGTATACGGACAGTCATGTCCCATGTGGGTTCCGTTGGTGGAGAACAACGAAGCACAAGGGAGGGGAGCCGATTATTTTGTTAAGAAATATATCGACGAACTTTTGTCGCAGTCCGATGAAATCGATACGATAGTATTGGGGTGTACCCATTATCCGTTGTTACTCGACAAAATTAGGGCCTATCTTCCTCCGTCTATTTCGGTAGTCTTGCAAGGTCCTTTGGTGACCGACAGGTTGGACGATTACTTGAAACGGCATCCTGAGATAGAGAGTCGTTGCTCGAAAGGGGGAGGTTGCCGCTATCTGACGACGGAATCGCCTCGAAAGTTTTCCGAGGCAGCGACCCTGTTTTTGAATGAGCCGGTAGAGGCTGAGCATATAGTGTTGGGATAAAATATAGAGTTTTGATTATGGCAAAGAAAGTGATACGATCGGATATTCGGGTCAATAAGTACATTAGTGATTCGGGATTTTGTTCCCGTCGGGAAGCCGATAAAATGATCGCCGACGAGCGGGTGACTATCAACGGCGAGTTGGCTACGTTGGGTAGTCGGGTGGCCGAAGGCGATAAAGTGAAAATAGACGGGGAACCGTTGCATTTTATCCCTATGGAACAGCGAGAGTATAAATTGCGCCGTTACGGTTCTTCTCGTAAAGAAAAACTATCGGGAGCTGAAAATCCCAAGGTTGAAAAGACGCAACGAGGAAGACGAGAGAGATTTGCCAGTGGACAGGAGGAACTTCGTCCGAATCGTCGTTCCAAAAATTCGATGGTGAAGAAGTCCGATGAGGCTTCGCATCAAGGAAGAAAGCCGAAGACTTATGCTCCGAAAAAAGTCGTGAAGGAAGGCGAGGAAAAGAGTAAGAATAGAACCCGAACCAAGTTGGTTCCGGGAAAATCCTCTTCTGGTAATGTGAAAAAGAAAATTAAGTAGTTGAGAATGTTTTTTTGAGGAGATGTTAAATGACAATGGGCTGAATCGTAGATGTATCTTTTTTATAACCCCACTCCTCGAAATGGTTGTTTCTCCGGTATCTTCACTATACTGCTTACGCAGCACCCCGCAATGCTCCGGAAGACGGTAGGGGAGAAGGGATATGTCCGATATAAACCGACTGATGAGATGTCGTTTTCAACCCCTCCGTCACTACGTGCCACCTCCCCTATATTTTGCGTTGCAAAACACAGGGGAGGAGTTTCAGATTCCCACTCCAAAGCGATATGTAATCATTTGTTGTTCTAAATATCGATATTCTCACTTTTCAAAAAAAATAAAGGTGGAATGTGAAATGTCCTATGATGTTGTGAGAGTAGGGGGAGGGGATTGAAAGTGTCGCTTTGAACAGCCTTTTATCTCTTTGGAACTTTGAGGGTATTCTCCTTCTCCCTTGTGCTGCGAAGTGAATAGGGGGAATGCCCGCCGGGCAAAGGGGTTAAACCCTCAATCGAAAATCTTATGAAATCTTTTTTAACCTCTCTCCAAAGAGAACAGGAACGAAGTATTCGATAAAAGATTCATCGTTAAAATTCAAATCTACTCCCTCGAATTTTCTATTGAATTGGGTTTAGTATGACACTATCGGTGTTAACCTCCTCCTCTGTGTTTTGCAACGCAAAATATAGGGGAGGTGGCACGTAGAGACGGAGGGGTTAAAAAATACCGGCAGTGGAGTTGACAGAGTCGGGGCTCCTCTCTTTTTGCTCGTCATAGATGAGATACGGGGAATACCCGCAGGGCGAGAGAGCAAATTTACGATTCAGCCCGTTGTCGTTTGAAATGATTATGATTTATGCTAACCATTTGACGAGCAGATAACCTCCTCCCAACAGCCATATATACAATATGGCCGCTAAAAGAAATGGTTTGGCTCCTGCTTGTTTGAATTTTTCGAAATTGGTTTCGGCCCCCAAAGCTGTCATGGCCATTGTGAGCATAAAGGTGTCTAGGCTATTGATTCCGTCTACTACTGGAACGGGAAGCCAATCGAACGAATTGAATCCGATAACGGCAAGGAAACCGAATGCGAACCAGGGAATGGTGATTTTTCCTCGTTGAGTGGCGGTTGTATTTTTGTCTCCTTTGACTGCTTTTACGGCTCGACGGGCTAAGGCAAAACTCATGATGAGTAAAACCGGGGCAAGGAGCATGACTCGAATCATTTTTACGATGATTGCCGAGTCGGAAATCTCTTTCCCCATCGCGTTACCCGCCCCTACCACGTGGGCTACTTCGTGTAAGGTAGAGCCTGTGTAGAGTCCCATTTGCTCGGGTGTGAGGTCGAATACTCCGGCTCGGTAAAGAATGGGATAAATGAACATCGAGAGCGTGCCGAAAATGACAACCGTCGAGACAGCAACTGCTGTTTTATGGGGTTCGCTTTTTACTACCGGTTCTGCACCCAAAACAGCAGCGGCTCCACAGATGGCGCTACCTGTGGCAGTGAGCAGGGCGAGGTCATTGTCCATATTCAACAGTTTCCCCACCAAGATACCCAATAGAATGGTGCAGGTGACGATCGATGAGTATGGCCGAGGCTCCTATGGCGATAACGCTTTGGAAGGTCAGCCGGAAGCCGTAGAGGACGATACCGGCACGAAGTACTTGTTTCGAGCAGAATTTTATGCCCGGAACCCATGTCTCGGGCAATCGGTTACGCAGGCTGTTGGCGTAGAGCATACCCAGTATGATACCTACGATGAGGGGGCTGAGTGACAGATTTTTTATAAATTGGAATTCTGCAATGTAAAAGGCGGAGAATGAAAAAAGTACAATCAACAGAATACCGTGGAGAACATTTCCTTGTTTTTCGCTGAACATATAAAAATGAATTAAATTGTTTTTTATAATCGAGTCGGGGAAGATTTGCCGTTTGACACAGTTAATGCGGAATGCGATATATGTTCATTCCGGGTGTCGTTTCCCTTTTCGGACGCAAAGGTAGAGATTTCATTTCGAATATGGGATTTCTTTGTGGTTATCGGTTATAACCGTAGGTTATGCACAAAATCTTCTATTCCAAATACTGCTTTTTGTAGAGAAGTGATATTTTTTGAATCCTTTCAGTTACCTTTGTGTGAGGCAACAGCTCGAAAAAGAAGGAAAAACACTTGGTTAGGGCTGTGAGTTTCACTAATATGTCTGCCTTTACCAAGAAAGGCAGACATATTAGTGAACATGGAAAGTGTTTAGCTTGATTCTCGCAGTAAAATCTAGTAAATGTTACAATAAACAAAGTTTATATTCTGTATATCAATACAATAATATTTTCCATATCTTAGCAAAGAAACAACGTAGAAACAAAATCAATAATTTAAGCGATTCTCCGCTTTTCACATTTCACTTAGTTTCATCACTTGCACTTGGTCGCATTCAAAGTGCTCATTTCTATAATATAAAGTTCCAGCGAGTCATTGACAGACAGCTTAGGGAGAGCCCCCATTTCACCGAAGCTCTTCTTGATGAGCACTACCGATTGAGTACCCATTAATCTTCGTTGGATCCGTAATCGTTTTTGAGTATCTAACGTAAATATTGCCATAAAATGGCATAATGATTATCCGTCTATTTTATAAGTTAGTAAGATATATTCGATTTTACAACATACTTTCACATTATTGTGTTTGCTCTAATTAGGCAGGCAACTGAAAGAATATTTGGAGGTGGAATAACGTAATGAGGACTGATAGCATATTTCCCCATTTATCAAGATATATAGACGAACAACTATAGCAGCTTCATTTCATATGTGATTGGCTAACATATAAATAATCGTTTGGTTATTAATTGCATCAATAGCCAAACGATTATTTGTGCATCGAATATATTATGAAGAGGTTCGCTTTATGTAGTGATGTATATTCTCATCGTTTAATTTGTGAGGAGCCTTGGATATATCTTTGCTTATCCATTGTCAATCCCAAATTTAAACTATTAATTTTTGCTCTTGTAGTATAATCTACATCAAATCTATACATATGGTATATAACAAGATCCCTTAAAATCATGTGACACATCCTATTATCTTTCATCTCTGTACTATATTGTTTCAATATATCATATGGTATATTGGGATAGTTTAATTCAATAGATGCGTTTATTAATTTATACGAGTTATATGGATTTGCATCAAGTATTTTATCGAATGTTGGTTTTAAATTTTCATCACCAACAGAAAAAGAAATTCGTCTAATAATGGCTATAGACAATAAATATGACCAACTTATTATAAAATTACTTGTAGATATAGCTACTTTATCTTTATTTAGAGCAGGATCCCATTCTTCACTCTTATCTTTTATGTATTTGTCGATAATTATTTTTTTAATGTGCTCTATTATCTCATCCTTATTTTCTAATAAAAATCCGAGATTAAAACTTAGTGTCCGAAGACCTAATTTATATGCTGCGCTAACAATTTCAAACTTATCTCCGGACTCTAGCTCTCCCCAATATTTTATTCCTAATTGACCAAGAAGATCTATTGATTTTAATGCCAAATTCATTTTTGCAAGTAAATCAATACCTGCAACATCATCATCTAATGAAAAATATGTATAATTAGTATTATCCTCGTCAAACTCTTTTTGTTTCTCTTCTAATTCAGCTTCTAATTTTAACTGATCATCTCGTTCTTTATCAACATCAATATCGGTGATAACTTTTTGGGGTATATCCTGAATTAGTTTGTTAATATCCTCAATTTCATCTTCAAGTTTATTTGGCTCATATTCTCTGAATATATCATTTGCGTTATTGATAAGTTCATTGATTATCATTGGACTTTTCGACAGATGAGTTATGAACATAATAATATTTGCAAACTCATTCTTGAAGATTCTCTTACATAGCTTTTTAACGATCTCTTGTATGTCTTCTTTATCTAGATTGTCGGCGATATATTTAGCAACAAAGAAATAGTATACATATTTATGCCCAACTGTTATTTCAGAATCAAAAAGTAATAACTTGGACTTTTTCAATGTTGATTTTACTTCCGTTTTTCCTATATTATAAACATCATGTTCTTCACAATATTTAGTGTGGAACTCATCAAATTCATCGATAGATACACTCTTTCTATTTTCATAGAAAAAACCATAACATAGCTTCGTTAGGAACTTGCGATAGAATCCTATATTTTTTTGATTATCTACAGCATGAAACAAGGCATCATTTATTAGATGCTCATAGTAAAACCCGTGTAAAGAATAATTTTCGCTACTTTGTTTAACGCTTTCTAATGATTGTAATATGCCTAAAATATATATGGGGACAGCCGGTATAAAATTTTTCCCTAAGATTGTTTTAATATATCGAGTCGCATAATCTATCTTCTTTCGCATCACATTTCGAGATTCGATGGAGGTATCTATACCGATTGCATACCATTTTTCTACAAGTTTATTCCTTAAATCTGCCCCAAACTCAAGAATATGGAATTTGTCAAAATTCTCAAAAGGAGGATATGCCGATAATTCATCATTCGGTAATGAAACATCCCCAACAATTATAATATTGCTAAATAATGATTCAATATTTGAAACCAGCAACTTCCAATACTTGTCGTTGCCTTTTGCTGATTTTTGGAAATCATCAATTATCAATATAAATCGGTTGTTGTTTGATTTTTCAAGCGTTGCAGAAATAGAGATACTAGAATACTGTTTGCCAATTTTATCATTGACAACTCGAATTATGTTATCAAGTCGTATGTTAGAATTTATATCTGACCCACTCAACAAAACTGGGAACAAATCTTGATTAAAATATCTTTTGAAAAGGTATTTGCATAATGCGGTTTTACCGGAAGACTCACCACCTACAATATTATATAAAATACCATCAATATCAAGTGCGCTAGTAAGGTCTTCGATATTTGTTCTTTTTTCTGTTTTAGTTTCGTTATCAAGTATCTTTAAATTAAGAGGAACATAAATATCTTCTAGGGATATGTCTAATCCTGATGAATGTGTAAATAGATTACCAGAGGAATTTAAATATTGACTAAACTCGTCTGACAAATAAGTCGAAACAAAACCGCTATCGTTCCGTATGATATTTGCACTTCTTCCGTATATATTTTTGATACATGCACACAGGGTAATCCTAAATTCTTTTTCAAATTTGTCATCATTCTCGTACTCTTTATATAGAATCCCTTTTGATAACAGCTTTTGTTTAAAATTTAGAACTTTCTTGAATTGCTCGAAATCTGTATCTTGAGGAAGAGACTCTTTGTTAAAGAATAACATGAGATTCTTACATGTGCCGTCATTTTTGTAGTTATCGTAAGCCCGATTAAATTCTTCTTCTGTCCCAGAGTCGGCATGCAGCGTAGGTGATCCAAATTTATGTTTCATTATACCTACAAAGATGTCGTAATCACCAATCTGCTCATTAATAACGTCTTGAGGATATTTTCCTATGGCGGGATATGTGTTATTTTCCCATTTTCTTGTCTCTAATCGTATATTGTATGTGTCGCCTATCGTGGTGTTTAATTCATTAACGACTGTATCTGCTATACCTCGTTCTTTTTGCACATCTGATGGTGATGCAATGAATATTCTTACAAGATTTCTGGTCTCAGACATAACTATATTTGTTGTTCGGGTTTAATATAATTTGCTTTTTAGGTTGCGTTATATATTTGAACTAATTTTGTTTTGATCTCTCCAAATGTTAAACTCGTGCTGAACTCGGCCGAAAGCCCAATGTTAATTACATAAACGAAAGATTCTTTCCTGTAATACCTCTCTCCTACAAGTCGTAACGAAGCCTGTATTGTATTAGCTTTTGCTAATAAGCACACTAACTAATAATCCTTGTAAATTTATTCTTCCTCGTACCACTTGGAATACATCAGGTAGTTTTTGGCGATTTTTTGATTGATCTCTTTCGATTGTTCGGGGTCTACCATTTTGATGAATTTGGCCGGTGTTCCGCCCCAAAGCTCACCCGATTTGATGACAGTCTTGCTCAACACGACCGATCCGGCGGCGACGATGGCTCCTTCGCCTACGACGGCATGGTCGAGAATTACCGAGCCCATGCCTACGAGGGCTCCGTCGTGTATGGTAGCTCCGTGTATGGTAACGTTGTGTCCGATGGATACGTCGTCGCCGATTTCGATGGTGGATTTTTCGTATAGGGTATGCAATACCGATCCGTCTTGAATGTTAACCCGGTTGCCGATACGAATAGAATTGACATCGCCTCGCAAGATGGCTCCGAACCAAATACTACATTCGTCGCCGATAACGGTATCGCCGATGAGAACTGCATTATCGGCGAGGAAACAGTCTTTACCGACTTTCGGGGTAAATCCCCGTACTGATTTTATGAGTGCCATGATTAGTTTATAATTTTATCTTGAATTAAATTGCTGTTGTTTTGCGGTGTAACCATTGTTGTTCTTCCTCGTCGAGCATCGGACTTAATCGGTCATAGACCATTTCGTGATAGCTGTTGAGCCACTCGATTTCTTTCTCGGTCATGATGGAAATATCGAGAGTCTCGGTATCGAAGGGGAAAAGGGTAAGAGTCTCGAACCGGTAAAACATGCCGAATTCATTTTCGTAATCGGGCACTGTCAAGACTAAATTTTCACAACGTATGCCATATTCGCCGGTACGGTATAATCCCGGTTCGTTAGAGGTAATCATGCCCGGCATGAGAGGCGTGGGATTTTCTTCGAGGCGTATGTTTTGCGGTCCCTCGTGGACATTGAGGAAATGCCCGACTCCGTGACCAGTCCCGTGCAAGTAGTTGAGGTGGTCGTCCCATAGGAAATGGCGGGCGAGGGCATCGAGTTGGGCTCCGCGCGTACCTTGCGGATAATGACAAGTGGCGAGAGCGATATGCCCTTTCATTACCAGTGTGAAGTCCCGCTTTTGGCGAGGGGACAGATTGCCTAACGATACGGTGCGAGTGATGTCGGTAGTTCCGTCGAGATATTGCGCCCCTGAGTCGATGAGCAGGAATCCCTTGCGAGAAATGATCGCATTGCTTTCGGGTGTTGCCGAGTAATGGACAATGGCCCCATGCTCGTTGAATCCGGCGATAGTGGCGAAACTTTCTCCTACATAAAGACTTTGTTGCGAGCGGAACTCTCGCAGTTTCTCGGCAACTGTTATTTCGGTTACTTTGCCGCTGTCGATATTTTTTTCTAACCAACGGAAGAATCTAACCAATGCTACACCGTCGCGTATCATTGCCTCGCGTGTCCCGGCGAGCTGAGTCTCGTTTTTGATGCTTTTCAGTAGAGCGATAGGGGATTGGCCCGATACGGGTATGGCATGCAGCTTATTTAATAAGGTGTAGTTGATTTTGTTGGTGTCCACGAATACTTTTTTCTCTGCCGGTAGAGTTGCTACGAAGTCGAAAATGTTTTCATAGGGCATTATTTCTACGCTATTTTTTTGCAGGTATTGGCGGACCGTATCGTTGATTTTGGCTTTGTCGATAAAAAGAATACGCCGGGAGTCGTCTATGTATGCATAGCAGATAACGACCGGATTGCATTCTACGTCGGTTCCCCGTATGTTAAATGCCCAAGCAATTTCGTCCAATGCTGCCAGTAACAGAGCATCGGTTCCTGCTTGGCGTACTTGCTCCATAATTCGGGCCATTTTATCCGAGATGGATTCTCCGCTGTACTTTTCATCGTGAATAAAGGCTTCGTTTTTGGGGATCGATGGGCGTTTTTCCCAAATGGAGTCGAACGAAGTGAAATCGGATACGAATCGGAAGCCGTGGCTCTCGAAGTTTTGTTTCATCGCAGCGGCTTTCGATGCCCCGAACAGTGTGCCGTCGATGGCGATGGTCGCACCTTGCGGTAGAGTGGTCAGTAGCCATTGCTCGATGGTGGGAGTGTCGGGCAGTCCTTCTTTAAAAAGTTCGAACCCGGAATCTTCCAGTTGTTGAGCGGCTTGGAGGAAGTACCGCGAGTCGGTCCAT
>OCHE01001132.1_pt1 | contig 23489 bp, 16 predicted proteins | sample 1538681 | NCBI WGS metagenome assembly OCHE01 (sample SAMN04571717, study PRJEB22368) | human gut metagenome | biome: human gut; material: stool | host: Homo sapiens | place: Luxembourg | collected 2012-08-17
AACCCCACCTGCGGTAAAGGTAAAAGCCAACCAAAGTACCCAGAAAGACTTTGAGGGCAGCGACCTCATCGTAGCCGACGGGCAGACGGTGACCTACGGCAGCCCCACGCTCCGCTTCACCCACCGCACGGCGCGGGTGACCATCGTTCTGACGGACTATACCGAGGAGTCGATGGGCGTGCAGCTGACGGGTCTCTCCACCGAAGGCGGCAACCCAGCCGAAATCATCCCGTATGACAAGGGCAGCAACACCTACACCGCCCTCGTAGCCCCGCAAAGTGTAGCAGCTGGCACGGCCTTCATTACCTGCACCTTCACTAACGGCAAGACCTTCGTTTATAAGATGAAGAATGCTACCGACTGGCAGGCGGGCGGTGAATATACCTACACAGTCTCCCTCGCTGCGGCAAAAGACCCAGGATATACCATAGAGGGCAACGGCAGCTACACCGTGACCTCCGCTGATGGTCTGATGAATGTAGCCGAATTAGTGAACGGAGGTAAGACCGACATTAACATTACCCTCGACAAAAACATCGACCTCACAGGTAAAGACTGGACGCCGATAGGCACAAGCTTCGACAACTCATACACCGGCACCTTCGACGGCGGCGGCCATACCATCACGGGGCTGACCATTACGACAAAAGACCAATTTGTGGGTCTGTTCGGCTATCTCAATAGAGCTGGTACGGTGAAGAACGTGGTGATGGAGGGCATACAGATAACAAGCAATCACATGTTTGGCAATACTGGCGGCGTGGCAGGATTTAGCTGGGGCACCATTGAAAACTGCTCGGTGTCGGGCAGCGTCAGCGGCACGAAGTGCGTCGGCGGTGTGGTGGGTGCTCAAAAGGCCGGTTCCATCACCGGATGCAGCTCCTCGGCCACAGTGAAGGGAACGGTCGATGTCGGCGGCGTGGCAGGAGAAAAATGGGGCTCCATGACCGCTTGCTATGCCACAGGCAACGTAACCTTAGAAATAGACTCCCCAAAGAATCTCTCTGGCGGCGGTCTGGTGGGATTCAACGGAGGAAGCAGCGTCCTTGCCTGCTATGCCACGGGCAACGTAACCAGTACGGGTAGTAGCACTGGCAATGTACATATCGGCGGCTTTTTGGGAGATAACTACACCACCGTGACCGCCTGCTATTGGAAGAACAATCATGAACAAGGTATCGGCTACAATAACAAAGTCACCGAAGCCACGAAGGTGGACGGCACTGACGTTACCTGGCAGAAAGCCGTTGATGCCATGAACACCGCCTTGCAGACCGCAGGCTCAAAGTGGCGTTACGAACTTAACGGAGCATTGCCTACCTTGAGGAAGTTGTAAACCGTTGCGGGCGGAAAAGTTACGCCCGCAACGGAAAGAACCAGAGTAATAAAATAACAGATATTATGAGGATAAGATTTTTTGCACTTGCAGCGCTCGCCCTCTCACTCGCCGCCTGCACACAGGACGAAGCGGGCTTCCTACCAGAAGGGGCGGAAGGCACACCCATCGTCTTCACCGCCACGGGGCTGAACCCCGCCGCGACAGCCACCGCCGGCACCCGTGCCCCAGCGGATGGCAATTGGACGGGTGTGCAGAGCGTGGCAGTTCTGATGGACGGCACGGTGAAGACGTACAACGTGACGCCCTCCACCGTCGATCTCACCAGCGCCACGCTGACCTCCACCGACCCGTACTACTGGACCAACCACAACGACATCACCGTCACAGCGTGGTGGCCCTACACCGCTGGCGAGACAACCCCACCTGCGGTAAAGGTAAAAGCCAACCAAAGTACCCAGAAAGACTTTGAGACCAGCGACCTCATCGTAGCCGGCGGGCAGACGGTGACCTACGGTAGCCCCACGCTGCGCTTCACCCACCGCACGGCGCGGGTGACCATCGTTCTGACGGACTACACCGAGGGACTGGCATCCGTGCAGCTGACGGGTCTCTCCACCGAAGGCGACAACCCGGATATAATCACCCCGTATGACAAGGGCAGCAACACCTACACCGCCATCGTAGCCCCGCAAAGTGTGGCAGTTGGCACGACCTTCATTACCTGCACCTTCACTAACGGCAAGACCTTCGTTTATAAGATGAAGAATGCTACCGACTGGCAGGCGGGCGGTGAATATACCTACACAGTCTCCCTCGCTGCGGCAAAAGACCCAGGATATACCATAGAGGGCAACGGCAGCTACACCGTGACCTCCGCTGATGGTCTGATGAATGTAGCCGAATTAGTGAACGGAGGTAAGACCGACATTAACATTACCCTCGACAAAAACATCGATCTCACAGGTAAAGACTGGACGCCGATAGGCACAGACTACGACAACTCATACAAAGGCACCTTCGACGGTGGCGGCCATACCATTACGGGGCTGACCTTTACGACAAATGACGAATATGCGGGTCTGTTCGGCTGGCTCAATAGAGCTGGTACGGTGAAGAACGTGGTGATGGAGGGCGTACAGATAACAAGCAATCAAATATATGGCGGCAGTATTGGCGGCGTGGTAGGATATAGCTGGGGCACCATTGAAAACTGCTCGGTGTCGGGCAGCGTCAGCGGCACGGTGTATGTCGGCGGTGTGGTGGGTGTTCAAATAGGCGGTTCCATCACCGGATGCAGTTCCTCTGCCACAGTGAAGGGAATGGTTGATGTCGGCGGCGTGGCAGGTCAGACGAATTCGAGTGCCACCCTGACCGCTTGCTATGCCACAGGCAACGTGATCATAGAAATGGACCCCAAAAAGAATATCGCTGGCGGCAGTCTGGTGGGAATGAACGCAGGAAGCAGCCTCCTTGCCTGCTATGCCACGGGCAACGTAACCAGTACGGGTAGTAGCACTGGCTATATGCATATCGGCGGCTTTTTGGGAAATAACTACACCACCGTGACCGCCGGCTATTGGAAGAACAATCATGAACAAGGCATCGGCTACAATAGGGAAAGCACCGGAGCCACGAAGGTGGACGGCTCTGTCGTTACCTGGCAGAAAGCCGTTGATGCCATGAACACCGCCTTGCAGAACGCAGGCTCAGAGTGGCGTTACGAACTTAACGGAGCATTGCCTACCTTGAGGAAGTTGTAAACCGTTGCGGGCGGAAAAGTTCCGCCCGCAACAAACATTAACCGAAGTATAACCCCAATAAAAAAAGGAGGACGTGATGGAACACACGGAGAATCCACCATATTGGTTTTGGCATCAAGGCATTGTCAATAATAATATAGACTCCAGTGTAAATATGGAAGCTGTAAGCCGGACATTGTCAAGATTGGTGCTCATTAAAGACAACAAATCAAGTAATTAAATAAAAAACATGGGACTTTTTCACAGAGGCAAGAAAAATAATGACGATGAGCCGGACAGTGTTCAAACATTTTTATCAACAGGCTAAAAAAACCGTATAAAGCTTCTGCACGCAGAAACGGGAGGTCTGGTGATGTACGAGAAACTGCTTGAGGAAGGAACTTTTGCAAACCTTCTCGTCGTAATAGGCGCAACGGTCGTATACGTCTTTCAGCCGTCCGCTTTCCAGGATCTTGTCGAGTGCCCTTACCGGGGTGTTGTCGCTCGGATAGCTTAAAGCACCGTAAACCCAACGGTAAACGAACATTTTTTTATGAAAGAATACGATTTAGACCACGAGAAAACTTTTATTTCTGCATTTCAAGCCGGAGAGGAGAAGGTTTTCCGGTATGTTTTTGAAAAATTTTATTCTTCGTTGTGTGTGTATTGTCTGCGTTTGATTCGGGAGGAATGGGTTGCAGCCGACCTGGTGCAGGAAGCTTTTGTAAAATTGTGGGAAAACAGACAGAATTTTAGTTCGCTTTTGACGATACGTTCCTATCTATATACAATCGTTCGTAATTCCGGCATCAATTATTTGCGGTATATGAAAATGAAGGCGGAAAAATTGTATATTGCTGATCTGATCGTGAAAGCGATTGCCGGTTCTTTGAGCGGGGAGGAAGTTGTGGAACTTCGTCTTTGGAGGGAAAGTAGTGAGGAGAATGAACGTTTGTATCAGGAACTGCTTACAATGGGGGGAATGGAATTGCAACAAAAGGAGGTTGCTCTATTTGTGCCGGAGACTGCCTGGAAAATGTTGTCGGAAAAAGTATCGGGAAAACGGAAACACCGGGCCGGATCGAATATATTGAAGTATGCAGCGGTGGCTTGTGCTGTATTGGGAATTGCTGTTTCGGTTTTCTATATATCCGGAAATAAAACACCGGAAACGGTAGAAGCCGTTGCTGTTGCACAGGTTCCGGCTATAGCACATGGTTCTTCTAAGGCAGTATTCAGCCGGTATGAGGATATTACAAAGGTACTGAAGCTATTGAGCGCTACAAGACTCGTCAGTTTCCGGTATGTGAATCATAAAATAATGGTGGTACCTTATCAAAGATTCTGAAAAAAGGCAGGAAATCTGGACCATTTCCTGCCTGTTCAAGATAATAAATCCAATGTCCGTGCGGGACATGAATTGTTTAATTACTTAAAACTCTCAAATGTATGAAAAAATGCGAACTAAACCGCTTTTCGGGCGGGGTAAATTGCAGAAAATGTTGCTGGTAACGCGTATCGGTTTGCTATGTATACTGGCGTTTAACATTACCGCGGCTGCAAATGTATTTTCACAGGCTTTTAATTTGAAAATGAAGAATGTTACTTTGGAAGAAGTGCTACTGGAAATTCAGAAAAAAAGTTCTTTCGATATCATCTGCAACAGCGAACAAATCAGTAATATTAAGAATCTTTCTGTGAAGGTAGAGAATGCGAATGTGGAAGAGATTTTGAAACAATGCCTGAAAGGGACCGTCCTGTCTTATGAAATTGTAGATAATACGGTGGTGATCTACGAACAAAAGCGGCTTGAAGCAGCTCCTCAGCAGACAAAGATTGTGATCAAAGGTTTGATACTGGAAGCGGACGGACGTCCGTTACCCGGGGCTGCCGTTTATTTAAAAGGCAATAAGGTTATCGGGACCGTTTCGGATGTAGACGGGAATTTCCAGTTGAGCGTATCTCCGGATTTGATCGGAAAAGAAACTCTGGTCGTATCGTTTGTGGGATTGAAAACGAAGGAAATGCCTTTGAAAAAAGAACCTTATCGCATCACCATGGAGGCGGAGGCCACCCAATTGAACGATGTGGTGGTAACAGGTTATCAGACTCTTTCCAAGGAGCGTGCTACCGGTTCGTTTGCCGTTTTAACGAATAAAGACTTCGAACATAAATTGCAGCCTGGTATTATTTCACGTATAGAAGGTATGGCTGCCGGTCTGACGAATTACAAAGGAGATCTGAGAATTCGTGGTAAGGCTACGATTTCCGGAGTTTCCACTCCTTTATATGTGGTCGACGGAGTGCCCTATGAAGGTTCCCTGGATGCGATCAATCCGTCTGAAATTGCCAATATTACTATTCTGAAAGATGCGACGGCCGCTTCCATCTACGGATCACGTTCGGCAAACGGGGTGATTGTGATTATGACCAAGAAAGGTGCCGGAAAGAGTACGATCGAATACAACGGTTCTGTTGTTATCACTCCTTTACGGGATGACAGGGATTATCTGAATCTCATGAATAGTGAGGAACTGGTAGATTGGCAGGTTGAAATGTTCAATACTTATCATTCTCCTTACAGTAGCTCTGACAAAAGATATTATCAGAATGAAGTGCTCAATTTGTTGTACGAGAATGAAGCCGGGAATATCAGCGATGATGAAATGAACCGGCAGTTGAATATTTACCGGAACCGGAACAATTACAATGAACTGAAAGATAATTTTCTCCGGACTGCGATCACTCATCAACATAATCTGGCTTTACGCGGAAGTTCGGATAGATATCAATATTCCGCCAGCGTCAATTATATGCAGAATATTTTGCAAACGAAGGGGCAGGATAATGACCGGGTAGGTTTTAACCTGAGAAGCTCCTATAACTTTTTTGAATGGCTGAGGGCTGACCTGGGAGTTGTCGGTAGTTATACAAAGGCGGATTATGACAATGGTTTTACCCCTTCGACTTATCTGACCGGCGGACGTGCTTCCTATCAGACTTTATTCGATGAAGACGGCAATCCATTGAACTGGTATCAGACAAAATCCCAGTCGGAGATAGACCGCCTGGTCGGCTTGGGGCTCAACGACGAGTCTTTTTATCCATTGGAAGAAATGCACCGGAAAAGTTATTTCAGCAAGAGCAACTATTCCAATGTGAATGTGGCCCTGAATGTAAAGATTATCGAAGGGCTGGATGTGGATTTGCGGTATCAGCTGGAAAAAACAATTCGCTGGTACAGAATTATTATGACCCCCAATCCTATACGCTCCGTAATCAGATCAACAATTCATCCATCGTGAATGCCGATGGAAGTATTAAACATCTGATACCGGAAGGGGGTTATATCGACGAGACCAGAAGCGATAAAAATTCCTATACTTTGCGTGCTCAGATCAATTTCAACCGCACGTTCGATGAAAAACACGAGGTCAGTGCGATCGCCGGTGGTGAACGCCGTGCTGTACACAGTACCAGTACCTATGTAGAGAAATACGGTTATGACAAGGTCAGCCTGGCACATAAATACCTGGATGAAGCAACACTGAACCAGACCCAACAGGGTACGGAGGCAATCAATAATTCTTATACCCACGTTCCGAACGGTTATCCCGATACTTTCGGCGATAAAGAGGACCGTTACGTTTCGTTTTATGGAAATGCTTCCTATACTTATGACCGCCGGTATGCCATTACGGGGAGTATCCGTATGGACCAGTCCAATTTGTTCGGTACGAATCCCAAGTATCAGTACAAACCTTTGTGGTCGGTCGGTGTCAGCTGGCATATGGCACAGGAGAAATTTATGGGAAACATGGACTGGCTGGATCAGCTTTCCATCCGTTTTACCAAAGGAATCAACGGTAACATTGCAAAACAAAGCGGACCTTATATGATCGTATATTCTGCCGGAATCAATTCCTGGACCGGTGAATATTCCAGTTCCGTATCCAGTCCTCCAAACTCCGGCTTACGCTGGGAAAGAACCAACCAGACCAATCTGGGTATCGACTTCAGCTTCTTTAACAACCGTTTGGGAGGATCGTTCGACTATTATGCGAAAAATACTTCGGATTTGCTGGGGTCGATCGCTACAGACCCGACTTCCGGTTGGGGTTCTCTGACGATGAACTATGCCGAGATGTACAACCACGGTTATGAGATTGTATTGAACAGTGTGAATATACAGACAAGAGACTTCCGCTGGGCAACGAATATTAATTTCAGTTACAATAAAAACCGGATCACAAAACTGGAAAACAGTTCTAACTCCGTTTCCAGTTATATCAGCGGTACGAATACGAGAGAAGGGATGGCAATGGGAACTTTATTCAGTGTACGTTGGGCCGGATTGGACGAGAGTGGAAATCCTCAGGCTTATAAAAAGGACGGAACGATCGTGAAATCGCTCGCAGACCTGACGGTCGAGGATCTGGTACGCTCCGGAACAAGTATACCTCCCTATTCTGCATCTATGTCGAATATGCTGACTTATAAAGGTTTCGATCTTTCTTTTATGTTTCTGTATTACGGCGGACATGTGATGAGGGATGTCATGCCTAAATACTTCACGTCGACAACCGGAACTACGAATGTGGACAGGAGTATCCGGAATTACTGGAAATCTCCGGAAGATTCCGACGATCCCGATAAAGCTCCGGCCTTTATGAGAAATGCCAGTACCAACTATACCTATTTGTGGTATGCTGCCGATAAACACATCAAAAAAGCGAATTACATAAAGCTGAAGGAGGTAACCCTGTCCTATAATTTGCCGGAACGTTGGCTAAAAAAAGCTTTTATTTCAGGAATGAGTATCAATGCACAGATTCAGAATATCTGGTGGTGGGGTTCTCAGAAAAGACGTTTGAATCCGGAATCCTGGAACGGGACTTCTCTGACATCTATTTCGAGAAGCGCGCTCGACCCGACCATATATACGCTAGGTTTATCTTTAAAATTCTAAAAGGAGATGATTATGAAAAAAATATTTTTATGGATTGTTTGGGGCATGTTCCTTTGTCAGGGGTGTGACCGTTTTCTGGACATACAGCCGAAAGGATATACCATTCCTTCGAAATACGACGACTACCGTCAGTTGATGAATTACGCACAGATGGCTAAAGCGCTGGATCATTATCCGGTGTATATTACCGATGATGCTCAGCTGGGAAGCGGAGATGAAGAGAATAATTTTACCTCTATGGATGATGAAATTAAAAATCTCTATGCTTTCGAACACGGGGCTGTTTTCAATGACGGAGTTTCTGATCCGATCTGGAACTATGCTTACAACCGTATCTATGTGTGTAATACGGTAATCAATAATATCATGAGTGTGACGGATGCTTCGGAATCCGATAAGCTGAACTTAAAATCGGAAGCGATGGTTGCCCGGGCTTTCGAGTATCTTTGTATGATCGGGGTTTATGCTCCGGCCTATGACGCTGCAACGGCTTCGACCGATTACGGCTTGCCTCTGATCTCCAGCGAAGATGTGGCTGACCTGAATTATTCCCGTAGCACTGTAGAACAAGTGTATACGGCGATCAAGCAAGACCTGGACGATGCCCTGCCTGCTTTGTTGGATAAAACTCCGAACACATTCCGTCCGGCGAAGAATGTAGCCTATGGTTTTCTGGCCCGTATGTATCTGATGCGCGGAGAATATGATAAAGCTTTGGAAAATGCGAAGAAAGCATTGGAAGTCAGTGAAGAATTGGTAGACCTGACAGAATATACCGCCAAACCGAATGCTTATATCGGAAGGATTGTACGGAAAGACGATCCCAGCAGTCCTTATCCTGAAGGAATGGATAATCCGGAAAATATTTACGTACGTTATCCGCCCTCCGTCTTCGGGTTACAAATGGCTGTATATGCCAGTCAGGAGTTACTGGATATTTATGACAAGGACCTGGCTCCGGGAGCTGTGGATAAACGCCGGGAACTGTGGTTTGTAGACGATGAATACAGCGGTGTGGAATTCCGTGGGTATACAATTTTTATGCCTTATATCCGGGCGAATCTGGCTTTGAACAATATGGAGGTGATTCTGACGGCTGCCGAGTGTTATGCACGCGAAGGAGGTACGGAAAACCTGGCGGAAGCTGCGCGTCTGTATAATCTGTTACGGGATCATCGCATAGAAAACAATGTACATGTGACTTTTGCCAATGCGGACGAGGCTCTGGTGAAAGTACTGGAAGAACGCCGCCGGGAATTCGCTTTCCTCGGAATCTACCGCTTTGTAGATCTGAAACGTTTGAACAAAGAAAGTCGTTTCCAAAAAACGATCACCCATTCGGCGGATGGACAAATCTGGACGTTACCACCCAACGACAACCGCTATATTATTCCGATACCGCCGGTAGTCAAAGGTTTCCGGCCTGATCTTCCGGATTATGAAAGATAAATACGAATATTTAATATGGTCGATATGAAATTTTTATTTCCGATTTTATTTGTCATGGCGGTCGTGTCGGTTCAGGCACAAAATTCTGTCCGTCTGAAGGGGAAATTGGTCGGTATGGGAACCGATCTGGTGAAACTGTCTTACGATGGGGCTACCAGTGTGATAGGGGATGAGGGGAGCTTTATGATCCGTACGGATCGGGAAGGCCATTTCGATACGATTTTACCGCTTTCCAAACCGGCTTTTTACCGGATCAGCCGCAACACCCTTTATCTGAGTCCGGGAGACGATATGGAGGTATATATCACGACTGACAACCGGGAGGCTGTCTTTAAGGGAAAGGGAGCGGAGATGAATACCTATATGAAGGGACGTCTGTTTCCTAAGGGAGGTTCTTTTTTGGGAGAACTAAGAAACCGGAAAGGAAGCTTTGAGGAAATCAAAGTTGCCGTCGATTCTTTGGCTCAATTGAGGATGGCTGAACTGGAGCGGGTAAAAGAGGCTACTCCTGCGTTCAAAGAGTTGGAGAAAGCCCGTATTGTCGCCGATATGGCAAATAGTTATACTGCTTATCCCTCTTACTGTGCTTTACAGCCGGTGAGAAGCCGGGAAGAGCGTGAGAAATTTATGCAGCAGATTGTTCCCGACTTGCTGAAAGTCGTTCCCCGGGTAAATAGAGAGGAATATCTGGATGTGGCTGTTGTCAGAGATGTGATCGGCACTGCCATGGAAATTCCCGGTCTAAAAGAAAAATTGCAATTTCCCGAACGTACTCAAGAACTTTTTACCGCTGCACAGTACGCTTATAAGCTGGATAGTGAAATAAATACGGAACTTGTCGGGGAAGTACGGGAATATGCCGGAAAGTTGAAAAATACGGATATCCGGGAAGTATTGGAAGTAAAACTTCATTCTGCCGGGGCATTACTGAAAGGAAGTCCGGCTGTGGATCTGGAATTGCTTGCTCCGGATGGGAAAACGGCTCGTCTGAGTGATTATAAAGGCAAGGTGATTTATGTGGATTTATGGGCAACCTGGTGCGGACCTTGTATTCAGGAATCCCCGAAATTCCATGAGCTGGCGAAAAAATACCGGAACGATAATATCGTTTTCCTGGCTGTTTCTACCGATACAGAGAAAAAGTCCTGGCTTTCATTTATCGAAGGCAAAGAAGCCGGGATACCGGAATACAATTGTACAGATACAAAAAATCTGAATGAAGGGTGGCAGATCAAATATATTCCCCGTTTTTTATTGATAGACGAAAATTTCAAGATCATAGATGCTTATGCTCCGCGTCCTTCTCAGCCGGAAGCGGTGGAATTACTCGATAAAATATTGAAAAAATAAGTCGATCAGGATTGTAAAAACAGCCATTGTTGAAAACCCGACAATGGCTGTTTTATTTTGATTTGTTTTTACTTCGGGAAAATAGTAACTTTGCAAAATTAATTAAAATTCTGGAATGATAGTTTGTTGGAAGTAAAACAATTAAAAATATAAAAGATGAGCTTTACGGAATTAAGTGAACAAGAGATTATCCGAAGAAATTCATTGAATGAATTGGCTAAACTGGGGATAGAAGCCTATCCGGCACCGGAGTTTCAAGTGAATGCCCATGCGGCAGAAATAAAAGAGCGGTTCGACGAAACAGCAGAGCCCCGGAATGTGGTGATTGCCGGACGGATGATGAGCCGGAGAATTATGGGTAAAGCTTCATTTTTCGAATTACAGGATGCTACCGGCCGGATCCAGGTGTATGTCAGCCGGGACGATATTTCTACAGATGAAGCATCGACCGCTTACAATACGGTTTTCAAGAAATTGATGGATATCGGTGACATTGTCGGAGTGAAGGGATTTGTGTTCCGCACACAGACAGGTGAGATTTCCGTACACGCCAAAGAATTGACCATGTTGTCGAAATCGTTGCGGCCGCTGCCGATTGTGAAAGAGAAGGAAGGCAAGGTGTTCGATGCCTTTACCGATCCCGAACAGCGTTACCGCCAGCGTTATCTCGACCTGATCGTGAATCCTCAGGTCAAGGAAGTCTTTGTGAAACGTACCAGGATGATCAACGCTATCCGGAATTTCTTCAATTCCAAAGGGTATCTGGAGGTGGAAACCCCTGTGTTGCAAGCCATTCCCGGAGGAGCGTCTGCACGTCCGTTTATCACTCATCATAATGCATTGGATATCCCTTTGTATTTGCGTATTGCCAACGAATTATACCTGAAACGGCTGATTGTCGGCGGTTTTGAAGGGGTGTACGAATTTTCCCGGAATTTCCGGAATGAGGGAATGGACCGGACACATAATCCGGAATTTACCTGTATGGAAATTTATGTGGCTTATAAAGATTATCTGTGGATGATGAACTTCACGGAAGAGATGATCGAAACGGCTGCGCTGGCGATCAACGGGACTACGAAAGCGGTGATAGGCGAAAATGAAATCGACTTTAAACGTCCTTTCCGGCGGGTACGTATGGCCGATGCCATTAAAGAATATACCGGGTACGACATCGAGAAAATGTCGGAAGAAGAGTTGTACGAGGCTTGTGTAAAAATGGAGATCCCCGTGGATAAGACCATGGGTAAGGGTAAACTGATCGATGAGATCTTCGGTGAAAAGTGTGAAGGACATTATATCCAGCCCACTTTTATTTACGATTATCCCAAAGAGATGTCGCCGTTGACGAAGAAACATCGCGAAAATCCGGAACTGACCGAACGTTTCGAGCTGTTTGTAAACGGTAAGGAAGTGGCTAATGCCTATTCCGAGCTGAACGACCCGATCGATCAGCTGGAACGTTTTCAGGATCAGCTGAAATTGCAGGAAAGAGGAGATGACGAAGCCATGTATATCGACTATGATTTTGTACGCGCACTGGAATACGGCATGCCGCCGACTTCCGGTATGGGTATCGGTATCGACCGGCTTTGTATGTTCCTGACCAATAGCGCGTCGATTCAGGATGTGTTGTTCTTTCCCCAGATGAAGCCCGAAAAGAAAGTTACCGTAGACGGCGATGAGAAATACGAGGCGCTGGGGATTCCGAAAGAATGGATCGCAGTGGTGAAGAAAGCCGGATATCAGACGGTGGAAGCTTTGAAAGCAGTCGGGAATACGAATAAATTGCATCAGGAGCTTTGCGGAATCAACAAAAAAGAAAAGTTGGGATTGTCAGGGTTGACTCCCGAAGAAGTGAAAAAATGGTTGGCTTAAACTAAATTTTATCGGCATGGAAATTCCTGAAAATCCACGGATTGCGATCGTCGGCGGCGGAAGCTGGGCTACGGCTATTGCTAAGATTCTGCTGGAAACGAATGAGCATATCAATTGGTTTATGCGTAATATCGAGACCATCAACGCTTTTAAAGAGTTGAACCATAACCCTCGCTATCTTTGTTCGGTCGATTTCGATCTGTCGCGGATTTCTTTTACGGATAATCTGGACAAACTGATTGCCCGTTCGGATATCATCATTTTTGCTATACCGAGTGCTTTTCTTAAAAATGTGGTGGCAAAAGCCACCCGTCCGTTGAAAGACAAGATTGTGGTGTCGGCGATTAAAGGAATGATCCCGGATGATAATCTGATTATCGGTGAGTTCTTCCACCAGCAGTATGAAGTACCTTTGGAGCAGATCGTGGTGATTTCAGGGCCTTGTCATGCAGAAGAGATTGCTTTGGAACGCCTGTCTTACCTGACCTTTGCCTGTGACGATACCCGGGTGGCCCGGTTGGTGTCACAATTGTTCAACTGCCATTATGTGAAGACGACGATTTCGGACGATATCTATGGTACGGAGTATGCGGCTGTTATGAAGAATATTATCGCTATTGCAGCGGGAATATGTCATGGATTGCGATATGGAGATAATTTTCAGGCCGTTTTGGTATCCAATGCCATTCAGGAGATGGAGCGTTTTGTGGCTGCCGTTCATCCGATAGAAAGGGATATCAAGAGTTCGGCCTATCTGGGGGATTTGCTGGTAACCGCTTATTCACAGTTTAGCCGGAACCGGACTTTCGGGACGATGATCGGTAAAGGATATTCGGTGAAATCGGCACAAATGGAAATGCTGATGATTGCCGAAGGATATTTCGGCGTGAAAGGAATTAAAGAAATCAACGACCAGTATAATGTGCATATGCCGATAACGAATGCCGTTTATAATATTCTGTACGAACGGATTAGCCCGGCATTGGAGATCCGGTTGCTGACCGAGCAGTTGAGGTAAAAAGTAAAATGCTAAAAGCTAAATGCTAAAAGCTAAAAGCTAAAAGCTAAAAGCTAAAAGCTAAAAGCTAAATGCTAAAAGCTAAATGCTAAAAGCTAAATGCTAAATGCTAAAAGCTAAAAGCTAAATGCTAAAAGCTATAGGCTGAGAGAGAGAAGGGGGAAGAGGAAAAAAGAGAAAATAGGATATGATGAAAGAAAGGATAATCGGTTGTATCAGGAAAGTCTGGCCGGTGGCATTGAAAACCTCTTGCTGGTTTTTGAAGATTATGCTTCCGGTTTCTTTCGTGGTGATGTTGCTTACCTACTTTCAGGTGTTGCCGGCTGTTTCTGCTGTGGTAGCTCCTTTGTTCACCAGGATCGGTTTGCCCGGTGATGCGGCTTTGGTCTTTGTGACCGGTATTTTTACCAATATCTATACGGTGATCGCTTTGCTGTCGAATATGGATTTCACGGTGAGAGAAGGGATTTTGTTGGCTATGATGTGCCTGATTTCCCATAATTATCCGGTGGAAACTTTGGTACAGAAGAAAACCGGTTCTGCGGGTTGGAAGATGGTCTTACTCCGTTTTACCTGTAGTTTTATCGCTGCTGCCGTTTTAAATCTGATCTTGCCGGAGTTTGCAGGGCGGATGATAGCGCAGCCTTCTGTCGACTTGGGATTCCGCGATACTTTGTTCAATTGGCTGCAAACCAGTCTGTGGTTGTCCCTGAAAGTCGTGGCCCTGATTACCGGATTGATGATCCTGCAACGTCTGTTGGAAGAATTCGGGGTATTGAAATGGATCTCTTCGCTTTTAGGTCCGGGTATGCAATTGTTGGGTTTACCCCGACAGGTGGCTTTTTTATGGGTGGTGGGCAATACGCTGGGGTTGGCTTACGGTTCCGCTGTATTGATGGATTATGCCCGGCAAGGTAAACTAACCGGGACCGAAGCGGATTTGTTGAATTATCATCTGGCGATATCGCATTCGCAGTTGGAAGATCCTTTGTTGTTTGCCGTATTGGGGTTACCTGTCGTATGGCTGATCGTCCCGCGAATATTATTGGCTTTTATTGTCGTTTGGCTCAAGCGATTGGCCGATTTTATCTTTCCGGCTCAAGCAATGGCCTTAAGTCAAAAAATTTAATTTTTTTGTTATGTATACTTTAATTGAAGTAACTACCCGACAACATGAAACGGACTTTCTGGAATTACCGGTAAGACTATATAAAGGAAATCCCTGGTGGATACGTCCTTTGGATAATGATATCCGGAATGTATTCGATCCTGCGAAAAATCCTTGTTTCCAAAATGGCGAATGTATCCGCTGGATTTTGAAGGACGAGGCAGGGCAATGTGTAGGGAGAGTAGCTGCTTTTATCAATCGGAAAACCTGTCATCTGGACAAATATAGTGTCGGGCAAATGGGATTTTTTGAATGTATCGACGACCGGCAGGCCGCTTTTTGTTTGTTCGATAAATGCAGGGAGTGGCTCGAAGGAAAAGGTATGGAGGCCATGGAAGGGCCGGTAAATTTCGGGGAACGGATTGAGTGGTGGGGGTTGTTGGTCGATGGATTCGATCAGTCGCCTGTTTATGCGATGCCTTATACCCAGCCTTATTATGTTTCTTTTTTTGAAAACTACGGTTTCCGGGATTTTTTCAAACAGTTTACATTCCGCACCCGTCTTGTTATGGACAGCCTTTCTAAAATTGTCGTTTGGAAAGCCGACCGGATATTGAAAAATCCCGATTATACGGTCCAGACCTATGGGGATATCGGGAAGCAGAAAGCCATAGAAGCCTTATTGGAGGTCTATAATAAAGCCTGGAATCTGGAAGTACACGGAGTAGACGGGATTACCCGGGAGCAGGTAGAAGCGATTTATAAAAGTTTACAACCGATTATCGATAAGGATTTGATTTATTTTGCTTTTTATAAAGAGCAACCGATCGGTTTTTTCCTGATGTTCCCGGAAATCAATCAGGTAGTGAGACATTTAAATGGAAAAATGAATTTGTGGGGTGGTTTGAAACTGATGTATTACCGTCATTTCCGGAAAATCGATGTGGCTTTGGGACAGTTGTTCGGAGTGGTACCCGAGTTTCAGGGGAAAGGAGTGGAAGCGGCCATGATCAAACGCTTTACTGAGCGCATTATCGAAGCGAACAGGGAATATAAATATCTGGAATTGAATTGGGTGGGCGATTTTAATCCTCCAATGATACATCTGATGGATTACATCGGAGCGAAAGCCTGGCGCACCCATATCACTTACCGGAAATTGTTCCGGGAGGATATCGAATTTGTCCGTTCTGTAGATAAAATGAATTGAAAAACTAGAGGAAGATGAGTATGAGGTAAATAAGACGGATTATTTCGTTTGCTTCATAAAAGCCTGATACTCATCTTCGCTGACTTCTACTTCTAAAAAAATTTTTCTTTTTCTTACTATTTTCTGCTCATCTTTGGCTTTATGAAGCCGGATCATCTCATTGTTTTTTTCTAAGGCTTCCGAATAATATTTGAACAGATCGATATTCAAAGCCATTGAAATATATAATGATCAGAAGAAATACGTTGAGCGAGGTGAAAAGGACGGCAGTTGGAGAGTGTTTGTGACACAGTGACATACCCCTTATAGTTGACGAAAAAAGAGGGGGTATCGATCATTTCGACTTACCCCCAATATTTCCCGCAACTTTTTCCATTGTCAGTTTCCGTGTTTGGAATGTAACTTCAGCCGCATCAGCCGAAGATCTTCTTCTGCATAATCCCCTTCGAATTCGTCGAAAGCTTCGGAAATATTGTCGGAACTCGCCTCCATAAAATAATCCATGATTTCCTGCTGTTGCTCTTCGTCGAGGATCTTATTGATATAATAATCGATGTTTAATTTCGTTCCGGAAAAGACGATCGCTTCCATCTCCTTGATCAGTTCGTCGAAGTTGAGCCCCAAAGCCGAAGCGATATCTTCCAGATCGATCTGGCGGTCGATATTCTGGATGATGTATACTTTGAATTTGGATTTATTGGCTACTGTTTTCACGACCATATCCTGTGCCCGTTCGATCTCGTTGTCTTCAACGTATTGTTTGATGACTTCGACGAATTCTTTGCCGTATTTCTGTGCTTTCCCGGCACCTACGCCCTGGATGTTGGCCAATTCTTCGAGTGTGATCGGATAATTGGTACACATATCTTCCAGTGACGGGTCCTGGAAAATGACGTAAGGAGGCAAGTTATTGGTCTTGGCTATTTTCTTCCGTAAATCTTTCAGGATAGCGAATAAAGTGCTGTCCAACGCAGATACACCACCTTTCTCCTGTATCTTTTCTTCTTCTTCGTTCTCGTCGAAATTGTGATCTTCCATCAGCATAAAACTTTTAGGGTTATCCAAAAATTTTTGGCCTTCATCCGTTAGTTTGATTACTCCGTATTGTTCTATATCTTTTTCGATAAATGAACTGACTAAAGCCCTCCGGTATACCATCGTCCAGAATTGCCGGCTTTTTTCCGAACCGGCACCGAATAATTCCAGTTTATCATGCTTATACGATTTGATGGCAGAATCGGCTTCACCGATGAGGATATTAACCAAATGTTCGATTTTGAATTTTTCTTTAACATCGCTGACCAGTTGCAGGGCATCGACCATATAATCTTCGCCTTCGAACTCTTTCTTCGGATAGAGGCAGTTGTCACAACAGCCGCAGTTGTCTTCTTCATAGGTTTCTCCGAAATAATGGAGCAGTACTTTACGCCGGCATAAAGAAGTCTCGGCGTAAGCGACTGTTTCCATCAGCAATTGTTTACCGATTTCCTGTTCGGCAATGGGTTTCCCCTGCATAAACTTTTCGAGCTTTTGGATGTCTTTAAAACTATAATAAGTCAGACAGATTCCTTCGCCACCATCCCGTCCTGCCCGTCCTGTCTCCTGATAATACCCTTCGAGACTTTTAGGAATGTCGTAATGGATGACAAAGCGTACGTCTGGTTTGTCGATCCCCATACCGAAAGCGATGGTCGCTACAATAACGTCCACCTCTTCCATCAGGAAGCGGTCCTGGTTGGTACTTCGGGTACTGGCATCCATTCCCGCATGATAAGGAGCTGCTTTGATACCGTTGATACTAAGCACTTCCGCCAGTTCTTCCACTTTCTTCCGGCTCAGACAGTAGATGATACCGGATTTCCCTTCATGGTTTTTAATAAACTTAATAATGTCTTTCGTGACATCTCCTTGTTTAGGACGTACTTCGTAGTATAGGTTCGGTCGGTTGAAAGAAGATTTAAAAACCTGGGCATCCATCATATCCAGGTTCTTCTGGATGTCGTTCTGCACTTTGGGTGTCGCTGTCGCAGTCAATGCAATGATCGGCGCTTTACCGATTTCTTCGACGATCGGACGGATTTTCCGGTATTCTGTCCGGAAATCGTGGCCCCATTCCGAGATACAATGTGCCTCATCCACAGCAAAGAAAGAAATCTTGATCTTCTTTAGAAATTCAACATTACTTTCCTTGGTCAAGGATTCGGGAGCAACATAGAGCATTTTCGTTTTACCGCTCAAAATGTCTTCTTTCACATTTAAAATCTCATTTTTGGTCAACGAAGAGTTGAGAAAATGCGCAACTCCTTCAGCGGCTGAAAATGAACGCATGGCATCCACCTGATTTTTCATCAGAGCAATCAGCGGAGAAATAATAATCGCGGTGCCCTCGAGAAGCAATGCCGGTAATTGATAACACAACGATTTACCACCTCCTGTAGGCATCAATACAAAAGTGTTATTTCCTGCCAGCACGTTCTTAATGATGGCTTCCTGATTTCCTTTGAAATGATCGAAGCCAAAATACTCTTTTAATTTTGCGTGTAAATTAATCTGCAATCCCATTGTATTATTCATATATTTTGCACACCCTTTTTCTCAAGGAAATGCAAATTTATAACTTAATTTGTTTGGACAAACAAAATGGCACAATAAATGTTATGATCACCTAAGCAAATGAATGACAAAAATTGGTATTTTTGTCGTTTAGTAAAGTTATAGGAAAAAAATCGGGTTACCATAATTTTTTCTGATTTTTTTGGCATAAATATTGTCTATTGTTTAAGAAATATTTTAAAGAATAATCTAAGATGGTTGATATTAAGGAGGTTGCAAAAAAAGTAATTGCTGATGAAGCTTTAGCTATACAGAATCTGGCTCGATTTATCGACGACGATTTCGAAAAAGTGGTCCGATTGATCTATAATACGAAAGGACGGGTGATCGTTACAGGTATAGGTAAAAGTGCCATTATTGCCCAAAAAATAGTGGCTACTCTCAATTCGACCGGTACTCCTGCTGTTTTTATGCATGCGGCCGACGCTATCCACGGTGATCTGGGGATGATTTGCCACGACGATGTCGTCATTTGTATTTCCAAAAGCGGGAACACCCCCGAAATCAAGGTGCTGGTCCCGTTGATCCGGAATGTCGGTAACGAACAGATCGTGGCTATGGTATCGAATACCGATTCTTTCCTGGCAAAGAATGCGGCTTATGTATTGAAAGCACAGGTCGACCGTGAAGCTTGCCCGAATAATCTGGCGCCGACCAACTCGACGACAGCACAACTTGTGATGGGAGATGCCCTTGCTATTTGTCTGATCCAATGCAGGAGTTTTTCAAGCCGTGATTTTGCTAAATATCATCCCGGAGGATCCTTGGGGAAACGTTTATATACCCGGGTATCCGATGTATTCGATCAGGATAACCGGCCTTATGTATCTTTGGAAGACGGAATCCGTAAAGTGATATTGGAGATGTCGGGCGGAAGATTGGGCGCAGTGGCGGTGACCGATGCCGAAGGAGGATTGTTAGGCATTATTACCGACGGGGATTTGAGACGTATGCTCGAGAAATATGAAGATGTGGATGGCTTGAAAGCCCGGGATATTATGTCGGTTTCTCCGAAAACTATTCAGGAAGAAGAACTCGCTTACAACGCTTTCCAGAAAATGGAACAGAATAGTATCACTCAATTGGTGGTCGTGGACGAAGATAAAAAATACAAGGGAATGGTTCATATCCACGATATATTGAGAGAAGGGGTAGTATAATGATCATGAATAAAAGAATCGTATTATTAGTTGTATTACTGTTACTTGGACAATGCATGTGGGCTCAGAGTACCCGGGTGAAGGGGAAAGTGACGGATGCCAAGACGGGAGAAGTTTTACCTCTGGTCAATGTTTTTTTTACCGGGACGACTATTGGAATGACCACCGACTTCGATGGAGAATATTACCTCGAAACCCGCGAAGAAGTGACTGAGCTCCAGGCGTCTTTTGTCGGTTATCTCCCGAAAACAGTAAAGATAAACAAGGGGGCGTACAATGCTGTCGATTTTCAGCTGGAACCTCAGACTTTCGATCTGGACGAGGTAAAAGTTACTCCCGGAGAAAATCCGGCACATGTGATCCTCCGGAATGTCAGTAAAAACAAATACAGAAATAATCCTGCCCGGTTCGAACAATATTATTGTAAGACTTATACCAAGATGGAGCTCGACCTGACGAATATCAAGCCAGGGTTTAAAAATAAGAAGTTACAAAAGAATTTCGGATTTATCTTCGAGCACATGGATACTTCGGTCATTACGGGAAAGGCTTATCTGCCTGTGATGATTTCCGAAGCTTCTGCCGATTATTATTACCGGAAGTCACCGTCCTTATCCCGGGAGATTGTGAATGCCAGCCGGATTTCCGGTATTGAAGAAGACTATACCCTGGCGCAGTTTACCGGCCATTTACATACCAACGTCAATTTTTACGACAACTATATCGATATTTTCGAAGTACGTTTCGCCAGTCCGCTTTCGGATCACGGGCTTTTATTTTATAAATATTTCCTGGTCGATAGTTTGCAGATCGATGGCCGGAAGACCTATAAAATCAGATTTCATCCCAAATCTTTCTCTACACCTGTATTGGATGGGGAAGTAAATATCGATTCGATGACCTGGGCATTGCAATCGGCTCACGTCAAAATGATGAAGGGGTTGAATGTGAACTGGATCAGACACCTGGTGTTGGATAATGAAAATCAGTTCCTGGACGATTCGGTCTGGTTTCCGAAGCAGGATAAAATCTTTGCCGATTTTTCCATCGTCATGTCCGATTCTTCGAAGATGGTGTCCTTTTTGGGGCACCGGCAAGTAGATTACTCGCATATACAGCTGAATCCGGTCATTCCCGACAGGGTGCTCAAAATGGATAATAATGTGATTATCGATAATAATGTCCTGAAAAATGACGATCGTTTTTGGGATACGATCCGGCCCTATGCATTGAGTGGTAAGGAAAAACAGATCTATGGAATGGTCGATTCGATTAAAAACGTACCCCTGTATCAAAATATATACACGATTGTCTCTATGGTCCTGGGTGGGTATTACGATACCGAATATGTAGAGTGGGGACCTTATTATAAGTTGCTTAGCTTCAACAAACAGGAAGGATGCCGTTTTCAGTTGGGCGCCCGGACTACAACCGATTTCAGCAAGAAAATCCGTCTTTTCGGTTACGGAGCCTATGGAACGAAGGATCGTCGCTGGAAAGGAGCCGGTGGATTCGATTATTCCTTCAACGATTTACCGACTTCGAAGTTATCGGCTGCTTTCAAACACGATGTCGTGCAATTGGGAGCGGGAATCAATGCGTTTACCGAAGGAAATATCCTGAGTTCAATCTTTTCGAGAGGGGATAACGATCGGTTGAGTATGGTCAACCAGTTGGATGTGAACTTTGAAAAAGAATGGCGGCAAGGGGTTTCCAATACTTTGGGGGTACAGGTCAGGGACCTGTTTTCTAATCCTTATGTGCCTTTTGTGAAACCTGACGGAGAATTGATGCCCTCTATACAGTCGACGATAGTACGCTTGAATACCCGTTTGTCTAAAGATGAAATAGTCGTTCGTAAAGCATTCGATAAATACAGTTTAGGGTCCGATTATCCGATTATCGGCGTCGATTTGGCCATGGGAGTGAAGGGGCTGTTTAAAAATGACTATGAATTTTACCGGGCTGTAGCTTCTATCAACTATGATTTTCCGATTTCGCCGATCGGTAAGTCTCATGTGGTACTGACCGGAGGAAAGATTTTCGGAAAAGTGCCTTATCCTTTACTGAAACTTCACGAAGGAAACGCTACCTATTTTTACGACCCTTATGCTTTTTCGTGTATGAATTACTATGAGTTTGCTTCGGATACCTGGCTGGCATTTTTCTACGAACATCACTTTAAAGGTTTCTTTTTGGGGAAGATCCCTTTGATGAAAAAATTGAAATGGCGGGAAGTGTTTATTTTCAAAGGATTGATCGGCACACTTTCCGATAAGAATAACGGAAGCCTGCCCGATACCCGGGCCGTACTGTTATTCCCCGAGGGAATGTCCTCGGTGTCCAAGCCTTATTTTGAAACAGGGGTCGGCATAGAAAATATTTTCCGGCTGTTCCGGATTGATGCGATATGGAGACTGACTCACCGCGAAGACCGGCCAGGACAACATGTTCAGAATTTTGCTATTAATTTTTCTGTTCATTTGAATTTTTAAATCATTTTCCTGCAGGCATTGTATTTTTTTTTCTTCCTCTCTGTCTTTTTCTTATCTTTGTATTCTAAAACAGCACGTGATGATACTAAAAGCAGAACATTTGATAAAAAAATATAAAAGTCGTACCGTTGTCAAAGATGTATCGGTGCAAGTGGAGCAAGGGGAGATTGTGGGTTTGTTGGGGCCTAATGGTGCTGGGAAAACGACTTCTTTTTATATGATTGTCGGACTGATCACTCCGAATGGCGGGCGGATCTTTCTGGATGATCAGGAAATAACCAAAGAACCGGTTTATAAACGTGCACAGTTGGGGGTAGGTTATCTGGCACAGGAGGCTTCGGTGTTCCGGCGGCTGAGTGTCGAAGATAATATCCGTGCTGTATTGGAAATGACCAAAATGACCAAAGAAGAGCAGAAAGACCGGCTCGAAGAAATGCTCGACGAATTCGGGTTGCAGCATATCCGTAAAAGTCTTGGAATCCAGTTGTCGGGAGGAGAACGACGCCGTACGGAAATTGCCCGGGCACTTTCGATTCGGCCTAAATTTATTCTGTTGGACGAGCCTTTTGCCGGTGTAGACCCTATCGCAGTCGAAGATATTCAAAATATCGTACAGAAATTGAAGGATAAGAACATCGGTATTTTGATTACCGACCACAATGTACAGGAAACACTTTCGATCACCGACCGGGCCTATCTGCTTTACGACGGCCGTATTCTGCAAGCCGGAACAGCAGAGCATCTGGCTGCCGACCCGGAGGTACGAAGAGTATATTTGGGGAAAAATTTTGAATTGCGCCGCAAAAAATAATCTCCGGCTAAAACGTAGAATTATTCCGGTCCCCGAACACGAACAAGGACCGGAATAGAAAGAAAAAATAAACCTGGATTTTTATTTTTAATTAGGGATATTCAGTAAATGTCCCTAAAAAGTAAGATGGCATATAAAGTTGATAGAGTATAATCACTTTATATGCCATTATTATTGCCCTTTTTCTGTGTTTTTTCACATAATCCTATCTTGTTAGACACGACGCTTCGGAAGAGGTCTGATGACCCCTTCTGGTTCTGTCGGTAAATTTATGTCATGCCGCTTTATCCGCCCGGTTCCTGACCTTATCTATCATCAGTATGGCATTTGCCGTATGTATTCCAAAGAAA